>Ga0209475_10001560_pt1 | contig 28248 bp, 27 predicted proteins | sample tdDd471_FD_187128 | JGI IMG/M metagenome (GOLD analysis project Ga0209475, IMG submission 187128) | Marine sediment microbial communities from the Atlantic coast under amendment with organic carbon and nitrate - tdDd47.1 (SPAdes)... | ecosystem: Environmental > Aquatic > Marine > Coastal >... | reverse complement strand
CATAAAATTCCGGTCGGGCCGGGTCGTGGTTCCGGTGTTGGTTCCATTGTTGCGTGGTCGATGAAAATCACCGATCTTGATCCAATGCCCTATAAATTGATTTTCGAAAGATTTTTAAATCCCGAACGTATTTCCATGCCGGATTTCGATATTGATTTCTGCATGAATCGTCGTGAAGAGGTTATCAAATACGTAGCCGACAAATACGGTTATAATAACGTTGCACAGATTGCGACCTTCGGTTCTTTAAAGGCCAGAGGTGTGGTGCGTGATGTCTGTCGAGTTTTTGATATTCCTATCCCTGAAGCGGATGCCATTGCCAAGCTGATCCCGGAAGGCCCCAAGGTAACCCTTGATTCTGCGCTTGAGGAAGAACCAAGACTGGTGGATCTGATTAACACCAGTGTTGACTACAAGGAAATGTATGAGACTGCCAGAGGGCTTGAAGGTTTGCACAGGCATACCGGGGTTCATGCTGCCGGTGTGGTAATTTCTGAAAAACCTCTGTGGCACCTTACACCGATTCTGGTTAACGATGGTGCGCTGGTTTCTCAGTATGCCAAGGATGAAGTTGAAGATGTGGGATTGGTCAAGTTTGATTTTCTTGGCCTTAAAACTCTGACGGTTATTGATGAAGCGGTTAAGCTGGTCAATGTCAATCGAGAAGAGGGTGAGAAACTCGACATTGCCGATATATCCCTGAATGACAACGCTGTCTATGAACTTATTTCATCAGGCGAAACCAACGGTGTTTTCCAGATGGAGTCCGGTGGTTTCCAGAAAGTTTTGAAACAACTTAAGCCCGACAGATTTGAAGATATCATTCTGGCGGTTGCCATTTATCGTCCCGGCCCCATGCAATACATTCCTACTTGTGTCGAGCGAAAGCACGGCCGGGAAATGATGGATTTCGCCGACCCTGTTTTGGAGCCGATTCTTGGTGATACCTATGGTCTGATTGTGTATCAGGAACAGTTGATGCAAATTGCCGTTGAAATGGGCGGAATGACCATGGGGCAAGCCGATACGCTTCGAAAGGGTATGGCCAAGAAAAAAGAAAAGCTGATGAACGAGATGCTTGGCATCTTGCGTGAGGGCGCACTTGCCAAGGGTTACCAAAAGGATATTGTCAACAAGATTATTGAAGACATGGTTACCTTTGCCAGCTACGGTTTCAATAAATCCCATGCTGCCGCCTATGGTTTAATTTCCTATCAAACAGCCTACATGAAGGCGCACCATCCTTTGGAGTTTTTGGCTGCAACCTTGACATGCGATATGGAAAGCACCGAGAAGGTAGTAAAGTTTGTTCAGGAAGCCAAGCAGCTTAAATTTGAAGTGAGACCGCCATCGGTAATGCATTCCAGATGGGAGTTTACAGTTGAAGACAATGCCATTCGTTTTGGAATGGGAGCCGTTAAAGGTTTGGGCGAAAAAGCAGTCGAAGCAATAGTTGAAGCCAGAGAAGAAGCTCCTTATACTTCACTTTACAATTTCTGCGAGACGGTTGATTTAAGCTGTGTAAACAAAAAGGCTGTTGAGGCATTAATTAAATGTGGTGCCTTCGATTTTTCGGAGGTTCCCCGTGCGCGGATGATGGCGGTATTGGAAAAAGCCGTTGAAAGTGGTCACGCTAAACGTAAAGAGCGAGAATCCGGCCAGACAAATTTGATGGACATGTTTGGCGGTGCGAGAGATTCTAAACAAAATACTGCAAGCGTAGAAAACTACCCCGATATTCTGGAATGGACAGAAAAGCAACGTTTGCAGTTTGAAGCAGAAGTAATGGGGTTGTATCTTTCGGCTCACCCGATGGACAGATATGTCGATGAGGTCAAGCGCTATTGTCGAATTCCCATGAGTGCCATTGGGACTCTGGAAGCCAGAGAAGAAGTAACAATGGCCGGTGTGGTTACGGGTATGAGAGACTTGCCTAAAAAAGATGGTACGGGCAGAATGGCCTTTTTCAGTTTGCAGGATACATTGGGTGCTGTTGAGTGTTGCGTGTTTACGAAGGCATATGAATCATGTTCTCCGTTTTTGGCAGGAGATGATCCTATTATTGTTACCGGAAACATCATGATTGACGGTGAAGGTGAAGATGCGGTTTACAAGATAAGCGTGCAGAAGGTGCAGTCTCTGGTGGAGGTGATGAAGGATCGTGCCAAGCATGTACATTTTCATCTGCCGGATGGCATCAGTAAATCCGAGTTGACCACTCTCTCCGAGCTTATGAAGCAGTATGTTGGAACTTGTCCGGTATATTTTCATGTAAGACGCGAAGGCCAGTACGAATCCGTGGTTCAGTTGCCTAACGCCTGGGCGGTGGAGCCTTCTGCCGATATGTTCGAGAGCATTGAGGTTGTGATTGGCCGTAATAACGTGGTGCTGGCTTAAGATAATTCAGGTGATGGCTGAGACTGAAATGGTGCCCTTGCTACAAATCCATCTGTTCTCTGGGGTCACCGTATTCTTTGACAAAATCGTGGTACTTTTCTGGCACAAAGTCAAAGCAAACTTCCAGCAGGTTTGTAACAATGCGTCCGGTTGCACCCCATACCATTTCACCTGCCACATGATAGTAGTGTATCGGTACAGTAAGGTTTAAAAAGCGATTGACTGTGATGGAATGAACCTCAGGGTTCATGAAGGCTTTGATTGGTACGCTGAAAATTTTATCAACTTCATCCTTGTTTTTGACATATTCAAAAGGGTAGGGGACGATACCGACAAAAGGCTTTATCATGTATCTGGAGATTACCGGGGTTGCGTCCAGTTCGCCCAATATCTCTACCCGATCCGCCGGTAGTCCGATTTCTTCCTCTGTTTCGCGTAGCGCACAAGCTAAATAGGAGTCGTCTGTCTTCTCCAAGCGACCACCGGGAAAGCTGATCTCGCCCTTATGATGTGTCAAATCATTAGTTCTTTTGTTCAAGAGTAGTTCGAATTCATCATTTTTGACTAATAAAGGAACTAAAACTGCTGAAGGTGTAAAGTTGTTTTCTCTGTCGTGCATGGTGTAGTGTTTGTATGCTTCAATTTTGCTTTTTAGCTCTGCTATTCGGGATTTCACAATCTACTCCATTATCTTAAGCAAATTAATTGTTGCCTGCCTGGGATCTTCTTGTGCCAGTATCGCTCGTATCATTGCAACATGTTTAATTCCATTATCTTTCAGTTCAGCAATTTTGCTAAATTCAACGCCACCGAGGGCAAAAACAGGAATTGTCAGGAGTTTTGCACCTTTACCAACTTCAACGGGGCCAAGGGGGCGACCCATGCCTTTTTTAGAAGGTGTCTCATATGCCGGGCCTAAAGTTACATAATCGGCACCCATCTTTTCGGCTTTTTGCGCCTCTTTCACGCTGTGCGTCGAGATGCCTATTAATATGTTATCAGAAAATTGAGTTTTTATCTCATTTATCTGATTGATACTGTCGCTTCCAAGGTGCAGGCCGTCTGCCCGGCATTGTTTTAATACTTCAATATTGCGGTTTACGATGAATGTTGCCTGATATTTGTCGCATAGTTTTCTCAGCTTTTGTCCCAGATTTACAAGGCTGGTTGTATCCAGATCCTTGTCGCGCAACTGTACGATCTTAAGCCCGCCGATCAAAGCCTGTTCGATATTGGCAATCATGGTACCTTCGGCAGACGATTTTCTGTCGGAAATGAGATATAGAGGAGAACCAAGCATGATATGAGTCCTTGTTAATGATTTGCCCAACTGCTGAACACATTAGTATACTAGTTTTTCTTAAGTTCAAAGAGTTTTTGCCGTATATAAAATGAGATCCGATGATCTTAACAGGTAGGAATGACCCGTTATGTAGCATTTTTGTATTAGTTGCAGGTTATTAACAGGGTGCTTAAATCATAGCGAATTTTAATATTAACCTATAGCTTTTGATCCACAGAAAGGTATGTGTTTCAAGCTATTTGTCGCCATAATCCAAAAGCATGACCTGAAAACAAGTTATAGCTTTTAGTGGCCTGGTTAATAGTCAGATATTTAAAATTGGAATGGTTGCGTTTTTTTTATGATTTGCTATACTGGGCTCACTTGACAATATTCTTCATCTTGATTTTTCTTGAACTAGTGCATTTAGATGAACGAAATAATTAGTGGCGGGAGGAAGCAAAGTAATATGTCTTTGTAAAAATAACGATAAAGATCTTGACTACTGATAAGTGTTTATGGAGAATGGAAGAACTGTACAAAATAAATAAACGGTTCTAGAAGCAAGTGGTTTATTGGTTCCTTTTACTGGGCTCTTATGGCCCACCACCCATGAAAAGGAGTGACTCATGACTCTTGACCCCACCAAATTTGCCGATTGGGAAATTGCCGAAGAAGCTGAATCCAGAATGAAAACTGTTTATCAGCTTGGAGAACAACTTGGTCTTGAAAAGGAAGAACTGCTTCCCCACGGCCACTATGTAGGAAAGGTTGATTTCAGAGCCGTACTTGAGCGATTGAAAGACCGCCCCAATGGGAAGTACATTGATGTCACCGCCATTACACCCACTCCGCTTGGCGAGGGCAAATCCACGACCACCATGGGACTGGTTCAGGGGCTTGGTAAAATTGGCAAAAATGTAACAGCAGCCATCAGGCAGCCCTCCGGTGGCCCGACAATGAACATCAAAGGTTCAGCGGCAGGTGGTGGACGTGCTCAGTGTATTCCTCTAACTCCTTTTTCACTTGGTCTGACCGGTGATATTAATTCCATCATGAATGCACACAATTTGGCAATGGTGGCTTTAACTTCCAGAATGCAGCACGAACGCAATTACAACGATGAACAGCTTGTCAGGCTTTCCAATATGGAACGGCTGGACATTGATCCCACCAAGGTTGAAATGGGCTGGATCATAGATTTTTGTGCCCAGTCACTTAGAAATATCATTATCGGCATCAACGATGTCGGCGGTAAATACGATGGCTTCATGATGAAGTCAAAATTCGGTATCGCCGTGTCATCCGAGGTTATGGCAATTTTAGCGGTTGCCACCAGCCTTGAAGATATGCGCACACGCATGGGTAAGATTGTTGTTGCCTACAATAAAAAAGGTAATGCAGTCACTACAGAAGATCTCGGTGTAGCCGGTGCCATGACTGCCTGGATGGTAGAAGCGCTGAATCCGAACCTGATGCAAACACTGGAAGGACAGCCCGTGCTGGTTCATGCCGGCCCCTTTGCAAACATCGCAATTGGTCAGAGTTCCATTATTGCGGATCAGGTTGGTTTGAAACTTTCTGACTATCATGTAACCGAGTCCGGTTTTGGTGCTGGTATCGGTTTTGAAAAATTCTGGAACCTTAAATGCCGTTTCAGTGGTTTGACTCCTAATGCAGCCGTTGTTGTTGCAACCATCCGCGCACTCAAGTGCCACGGTGGTGCACCGATTCCTGTACCCGGTAAACCAATGCCTGAAGAATACAGCGGCGAAAACGTTGAGTGGGTCGAAAAAGGTTGTGTCAACCTGCTGCATCATATTAAAACCGTTAAAAAAGCCGGCATTAACCCGGTTGTGGCCATCAATGCTTTCTACACCGATACTGATAACGAAATTGCCAAGGTGCGTGAAATCGCTGAGGCAGCCGGTGCCCGTGTTGCTTTGTCGCGTCACTGGGAGCATGGCGGTGAAGGCGCGCAGGAGTTTGCACACGCAGTTGTCGAAGCCTGTGAGGAACCCAACGACTTTAAATTCCTCTATGAACTGAGTATGCCACTTACCGAGAGAATTGAAACCGTGGCCAAAGAAGTTTACGGTGCCGATGGCGTTGAATACTCTGCCGAGGCCAAAACAAAACTGGATAAAATGCAGGCTGATCCCGATGTAAGCAAAATGGGACTTTGCATGGTTAAAACTCACTTGTCTCTTTCTGATAATCCTTCTCTTAAGGGTGTGCCGAAAGGCTGGAAACTCTTTATTCGCGACGTGCTGACCTATGGTGGCGCGGGCTTCATAGTTCCTGTGGCAGGTGCAATCAGCCTGATGCCTGGAACCGGCTCCAATCCTGCATATAAGAGAGTTGATGTTGATGTTGAAACTGGCAAGGTCAAAGGTTTGTTCTAGATTGCCAATGTTTCTTAGTTAATGTTAATAGCCAAAATCCGTTTCAGGCGGGTTTTGGCTATTGTGTGTTTTATAAACAAACAGGAGATAAATTATGACTGCTGAGCTTATTAGCGGAACTCAGATACGAAAAGATATTCTTGCTGAACTCAAAGAAGAAGTTGGCAAGATGAAAGAGAAGCATGGCATGGTTCCGGGGCTGGTAACAATTCTGATCGGTGAAAACCCTGCCTCCATCAGCTATGTAACGCTTAAGGTTAAAACCGCAGAGGGTCTTGGGTTCAAGGAAGTACAGGACAATCAACCGGATACAATCAGCGAAGAAGAGCTTCTGGCCCTTATCGACAAATACAATAATGACGATACCATCCACGGTATTCTGGTTCAATTGCCTCTGCCGAAACATATTGACGACAAAAAAGTTCTGAATGCCATTGATCCCGACAAAGATGTTGACGGATTTCATCCGGTAAATGTGGGTCGTTTGGTAATCGGTGGTGACGAAGTTCGCTTCCCGCCCTGTACCCCGGCCGGTATTCAGGAAATGATAGTCAGATCCGGTACGGAAACTTCCGGTGCAGAAGTTGTTGTGGTGGGTCGTTCCAATATTGTTGGTAAACCCATCGGCGTTATGATGGTACAAAAAGGTATCGGTGCAAACTCAACTGTTACCACAGTTCATACCAGAACCAAGGATCTGGCAGGACATTGCAAACGTGCAGATATTCTGATTGTTGCAGCCGGTGTCCCTGATCTGGTAAAACCGGAGTGGATCAAACCCGGTGCAACAGTTATTGATGTCGGTGTCAACCGTGTTGGTAAAAACGAGAAAACCGGCAAGGCCATTTTAAAAGGCGATGTCGATTTTGAAGCTGCCAAAGAAATTGCCGGCAAGATTACCCCGGTTCCCGGTGGTGTTGGCCCCATGACTATTGCCATGCTGATGAAAAATACTGTCAAATCGGCCTGGTTGCATCTTGAAAGTAAATAGAAGCTAAACAATATATTACTCCATAAGCCCTTTCGGATATGCTCCGGGAGGGCTTTTTTTTTGCCTAATTTCTCAAGGTTGTTATAATGATCATAGAGTTTAAACAACCAAGAAGGGGTTCGGTATGAAAAAATACTTTGCGGAGTGCGTTGGTACTTTTACCTTAGTATTATTTGGCTGCGGTGCCGCCGTTATAGCGGGGGAGCAAATTGGAGTTTTGGGAATTGCCTTTGCCTTTGGATTAGCTTTGATATCCATGGCCTACGGTATTGGCCCGATTTCCGGCTGTCATATTAACCCTGCGGTGAGCTTTGGTGTGTTTGCGGCTGGACGGATGACTTTCAAGGATCTTGTGGGATATATTATCGGTCAATGCCTTGGCGGAATACTTGGTGCTGCAATTCTTTACGGCATTGTTAGTGGCAAGTTAGATGGGCATAATCTTGCTATATCCGGTCTTGGACAGAACGGCTGGGGCGAAGGTTATCTTGGACAATATGGTCTTGGTGCGGCCATGTTGTTTGAGTTTGTGGCCACTTTCCTATTTTTGGTGACCATACTGGGGTCGACACAGGATGGTGCGCCTGGAATGATGGCTGGTTTGGCTATTGGTCTGACTCTGGTGGTAATTCACATTGTCGGTATACAGGTAACCGGTGTTTCTGTTAATCCGGCCAGAAGTCTTGGGCCTGCAATATTTGTTGGTGGTAAGGCAATCTCGCAGCTCTGGGTGTTTTTACTGGTTCCCAGTATTGCAGGAATTGTTGCCGGTATTCTGTTTCGTATTAAAGCCTTGGAAACAGATTGACGATTTGGCAGGAGAGAATCTCAAGATCAAGGCTAGCAATATTATGGTAGTTTTTCGGTTAATCAGATTCTGCTATGTCGGGTGAGATTTGTCCGAAATACTAGTTTTATTGAGGAGTATTTAAAATTTAATTTTTTTAATATAATCTTTTACTTTGAAAAAAGCTTATGAGGGGGCTAGTCTTGTTCGTGAGATAGTATTAGAGAAGTGCTCAGCGGTACTGGGAAGGGGGGCTTTTATGGACATGTATGCATGGGATGGAGGAATGTTATGTTGACAAAAAGAAGATTTATGATTTTGATCGTAGCTGTAGCGCTTCTGGTTTCCTGTACGGCTTTTGCACAGACGAGAAGCCCCTGGGAACAGCATGATGGATTGGAGGTCACAACATCAAACTTGCTTGGTTTGTTGGCATTCACATGCTCTCCAGCTATACATGGAGATCCCTGTGAATATGATGTTGCCACGATTCCGGATGCCGCTCATATTGGTTGGGGACCTGCACCAGATCCTGACACAATTAATTTCTCAATATATCCATCTCGCGTCTGTCAAGCGCCAATCTCATGCTGGGCTTATGGTGACTTTACCTACTTCCAAACATTTGTAGACATACCGCTTAATTTCATCATCAACCAATTCACAATTGCATTTTCAGGCATGGATGATGGTGCTCGAGTCAGTATTTTTAACTCAACTTATCCTGATGGAATTGTGGTTCCTGGAAGTTATGTTTTCCTTGGTGGATCAGGAACTTCCGATCTTGCACCATATGTGAATGCGGGAGAAATTAATCGTGTAGTAGTTACCCAGGTTGATGACTGCTGCGTACAAAACAATCTATATTCGGCCATAGTGGTTCTTAATGGTGAGATTGTTATTATCGATCCTGACACCGACGATGATGATGTCCCAGATTCTGAAGACAATTGCCCGGAAACTTTCAATCCGGATCAGGCCGACAGTGATCTTGATGGTGTAGGAGATGCCTGTGATGTCTGTCCGTATGATGCGGATGATGATTTGGATGACGATGGAGTGTGTGGAGATGTTGACAATTGCCCGGAAACTTTCAATCCGGATCAGGCCGACAGTGATCTTGATGGTGCAGGAGATGCCTGTGATGTCTGTCCGTATGATGCGGATGATGATTTGGATGACGATGGAGTGTGTGGAGATGTTGACAATTGTCCGGAAAATTTCAATCCGGATCAGGCCGATTATGATGGAGACGGAATTGGCGATGAGTGTGATGATGATGCCGATGATGATGGTGTAACGGATGATGAAGATGAATGTCTGTTTACCGATCTTGGTGATCTTGTTAATGAGGATGGATGTTCGATAGAGCAACTATGTCCGTGTGAAAACGACTGGAAAAATCATGGAGCATATGTCAAATGTGTAGCTCACGTTACTAACGAATTTAAAAAAGCTGGGCTTATTACAGGTGCAGAAAAAGGAGCAATTGTTTCTGAAGCAGGTCGCTCTGACTGTGGACAAAAGAAAACATTAATTCTTCGTTTGAAATGACCAGCTTAAATTTTTAGGCCTCCCTCCTTCCTAATGGCAGGGGGAGGTCGCTTTTATTTGTTAATTTTGGCCTGTAAGTAATCTAAATCCTTGAAACCATACCTGATAATAGGGTAGGATGGTCACCTAATTCGTGAATCATGTTGTTTATTAACGTTCTAGGTGAAAACGAGGAAAACCCATGGCTAAAGTTATTGCGGTTGCTGGAAAAGGTGGTACCGGGAAAACTACGGTTGCGGCACTTACCATAAGAAGAATATCTAAAACCGGCCCCACTCCCATTATGGCGGTTGATGCCGATCCTAACAGTAATCTGGGGGAAACACTGGGCATAGAGGTCACCAGAACCATTGGTGATATGCGTGAAGACTTCATGAAAGCCCCGGATCAGGTTCCTCCAGGCATGGATAAAAATAATTATTTGCAAATGCTCATGAGTCAGATTTTGATTGAGGAAGAGCATTTTGATTTGCTGGTAATGGGCAGGCAGGAAGGCCCGGGCTGTTATTGCTTTGTTAACAATGTTTTGCGAAAATTTTCGGATGAGCTGGCTCAGAGCTACAAGGTTATTCTGACTGACAACGAAGCCGGAATGGAGCATTTAAGTCGCCGAACCGCCAATAAAATTCACGAGTTGTTTCTTGTAACAGATCACGCTTTACGTGGTTTAAGAGCAGTGAGGCGCATTAACGAGTTGATTGACGAATTAAATTTGCGGGTTGAAAACAGAGGAATTATTGTTAATCGGGCACCGGAAACGCTTGCTCCGGAATTTTTGGAAGAAGTGAAGAAAATCGGTTTACCAATTGTGGCAACAATTCCGGACGATGCAAACCTGGCAGAATATGACATGTCGTCAAAATCATTGATGGAACTGCCGGAAGATTCTCCATCGGTTTTGGCTGTTGATAAACTGGTGGACAGTATTTTTGCAACATAAACAGATACTTAGAAGTGTTATGAGATTGCGTTAAGTGTTTAAGTTGTGAAGTTTTTTTTGTTTTAGAGAAATGTTTGACAAATTTGTAGTCTTGCAGTACTAAAATGCAAGTGGCCAGGTTGATTTTCAGTAGGCTAAAGGCTAAATAAAAACTTGACATTAGCCCTGTTTCGTGATTTTATTCGCCCCTCGAAGACATAGTCTTCATTGAGTGAATGTTTAAAGTTTTTGATTACTTGAGTTAATATATTGAGGTGAAACGTGCAACCAACATACAAACCATCTAGAATTAAAAGATTGCGTGTCCATGGCTTCCGTGCTCGTATGAGTAGCGCCAAAGGTCGTCAGGTTCTGGCTCGTCGCCGTGCCAAGGGACGTAAGAGACTTACCGTACAGAACGGTCACAAATAGTCTGCCTTAATGAAAGAGTATGCTTTCCCAAGACATCGCAGGATCTTACACCGCGGTGTCTTTTTGCGTGCCAACAGGATCGGCAAGCGTATAGTTACTCGTCATCTGGTATTCATAATCTGTCCTAACGAATCGGGGTGTTCGCGTTTGGGCCTTATCGTTTCCCGAAAGGTCGGAAACGCTGTGGTGCGTAACCGCGTCAAGCGTGTGATAAGAGAAGTGTTTCGCCTGAACAAACCGCTTGATAAACGAAATATCGACATCATCGTTATCCCCAGACCCGCATTAAAATATCCCGCAAATTTTGATTCAGTTAAAGCAGATTTTGATATTATGGTCAGTCGTGTCCCGAAGGATTTTGCCGTAAAAGAGGCAGATTAATGGGATTTTTAAAGAATATATTTATCTGGCCCATACGCTTTTATCAGAGATTTATCTCACCTTTTTTACCTGCTCGATGTAGATACTATCCTTCCTGCTCAAATTATGCTATAGAAGCATTTAGCAAATATGGGATAGTGGTTGGTTTTTTAAAGTCAGTCTCCCGGATCTTGCGCTGTAATCCTCTTTTTCCGGGCGGTTATGAGCCTGTTGAAAAGGGTTGGCCCAGAGTTAATTCAAAACATAGTCATTTTGAGGAGTAGATCAAGTGGAACGCCGTTTAATTTTGGCAATGGTATTGTCACTGGGAATTTTGTATTTGTGGAACGTGGTTATAAATCCTCCACCTCCTCCATCGGAACAATCACAGGTTGAGCAAGAGCAGCAGCAAAAGCAGCAAAAAGCCGAGTTGCCTCAAGACACCGATGTTTTAGATCTCGGTGAAGATGGCATTGATAAAAAAGTTGCCATGATGCCTGATCTTGAGGAACAGAAAAAGCAGGAAGCCTTGAAAAAAGAGGCTGCTGCCAAGTCTGGCCTGGATGAAGCTGCGCTCGAAGGTCAAAAGGCAATCGAAGATGAGCCTGCGAAGCCCGTGGCAGAACTTAAGCCGGAACCAAAACCTGCGGAAGAGTTTGTTACAATTGACACAGAAAACTTTGTGGCAACCTTCACAACTTATGGTGCCAAGCTGAAGTCGTTTGTACTTAAAAACGAAAAATATTCTCACCTGATAGGGAACGATGAAAGCGACGCAAGAGCGCAGGAAAACATTGTTAAGGCTGAAGCTAATAAGCATCTGCCCTATGCTTTGTTGATGAAAGAGGCTAACTTCAAATACAGCCCCGATCAGCCTTTCAAGGTTGAGTCACGCACTGCCACTGCCATCACCTTCAGCACAGAAACCCCCCAGGGTGTTGTGATCAAGAAACGCTTTGAACTTGAAAAAGATTATCTCTTCAAGTTTGATCTTGAATTCATAAACAATGCTAAAGTTGCTGCCGGATTCTTCCCCCAGATTGCCATGATTGGTATTCAGGATGAAGCCAATGTGCAATCCGGCATGTTTGGTTCGATGCCAATGAATCTGCTGATTCCCAAAGCGTTCAAGGATATGGAACTCTGGGAAGAAACAGCACCGCAGGAGCTTGAGGCTCCGATGGTTATGAAAGGTAATGTTGTCTGGACTGCTCTGGATGATCGCTATTTTCTGCTGTCACTTTTGCCACCGGAAGAACAACGTTCGCAAATCAGTGTTAAAAATGTTTCTACCACTGCTAAACTGGATAATGGTGAAGAGAGTGTGAGAAATATTCTGGCCATTGTTCATTCTTTAGAAAAACAAACCCTGATGCCGGGTGAGACCCGCACTCTGAATTACAAGGCTTACATTGGCCCGAAAGAATACGACATTCTGAGTGAAGCCGGTAGCTACCTTAATGAAGCCATTGACTTCTGGGTACTTGGTTTTCTGGCGAAGCCCATGCTGTGGGTAATGCAGCAAAGTTACAATTTAATTCCCAATTGGGGTATCGCAATCATTATCCTGACTATCCTGATCAAGCTCTTGCTTTATCCTTTGACGCATAAATCATTTGAGTCCATGCAGAAAATGAAGGAACTCAAGCCGAAGATTGACGCCTTGAAAGAAAAGGTTGGTGATGACAAGCAGGAGATGAACAAGCAGATGATGGAGCTGTACAAGACCGAGGGGGTTAATCCTCTTGGTGGTTGTTTACCCATGCTTTTGCAGATGCCGGTTTACATTGCTCTGTATAAAATGCTGCAAAATGCGGTTGAGCTTTACAATGCATCGTTTATTCCCGGATGGCTGGACAATCTGGTTCTACCCGATCCGTACTACATTTTACCGGTCTTGCTTGGCCTGTTGATGTTTGTACAGCAGAAACTGACCCCGACACCGGATAGTCAGCAGCAGAAGATGATGATGTATATGATGCCTGCGATGATGTTCTTCTTCATGTTGATGTTGCCCTCCGGTCTGGTTCTATACATTCTGGCCAACACCGTTGTGACTATCATTCAGCAGTGGATGATTGCCAAGCGTGCTGAAAAGGCAAAAGCAGTGGCAGCAGCGTAATTTGCGATAAAATCTACAAATAAAGGCTGACCTTTTGGGTTGGCCTTTTTTGTGTTTACAATAAAGTACGCAACGAATATATTAGTGCTGTCGAATTTTAAGATTAATTTTTGGTTGATACATAGCGGAGGTGTTGAAATGTTGCAACGTATTGGCGTGTCTCTTGAACAGGATCTGCTTGAAAAATTTGACGAGCTTATTGAGCAGCGTGGCTACACCAACAGGTCAGAGGCTATCCGTGATTTGATTCGTGATCAGCTTGTACAGAAACAATGGGCCGAATCCAGCCAGCAGAGCATGGGTGTTTCGATGCTGGTCTACGATCACCATACAAGGGATCTGAGCCAGAAACTGGCAGAGACTCAGCACGACCATTATGCCGAGGTGGTTTCGACCATGCATGTGCATATTGATCATAACAACTGTCTCGAACTGCTGGTCATGAAGGGCAAGAACAACGAGATAGAAGCATTGGGCGAGAAGCTGGCCAGTACCCACGGTGTTAAATATGGCAAATTTATTCCTGCCACAACCGGAAAAGATTTGAAGTAATAACTATGTCTTCAGGCAAATCTTTTACCGTATGACTTTTTCCATTTACTTACCTGAGATATCTGCCTGGATGTAAATCCGACATCCTTAAGGCTTCAGGAGTTCTATTTATGTCTCAACGCGATGATACAAAGGCAGCGGATCTTTTTTTCGATTCACTCGATTTTAGCCCAAAAAGTGGAAGCCTTTCTGCGCTTGGTGATGTGGCAGAAGCTTTTTCACGTTTACCATATGAAAATGTTTCGAAAGTTTTAAAGACTGCCGATGGTCAGACGCCGGACGACTGGAGACGCTATGCGCTGGAGGTTATTGAGGATCATCTGCAATATGGTTTTGGTGGCACCTGCTACTCTCTGACAGATTTTCTACGCAAAGTAGTGGCTACCCTTGGTTTTGCTTCGCAACCACTGTTAGCCGATATGCCTACGGGTGTAGACAGACATTGTGCCTTACTGGTTAATCAGGGTGGAGAAAATTATCTGGTAGATCCCGGTTATCTTATCTGCAAGCCTGTAACGCTTCCAGAAACGCAGACGACTATCGACACACCCAGAGGCAAACTCTTGCTGGTAAGAAACAAGCAGAATGGCAGTTACATCCTGAATTCGGTGGAAAGCGATGGAAGTTTGAAGCTGCGTTACGTTCTGAAAGCTGACCCTGTTGCCGAGCCTGTTTTTGTGGATCGCTGGAACAAGTCCTTTTACTGGCCACAAATGGATCAGATAATAATTACCCAATATACTAAACAAGGGCAGATATATTTGCATAATTCTCATTTGCGCCTGATGGATGGTGAGAAGGTCGAGAAGAAGAATGTCCGGCAAACGCTGGAAACGGAAGTTTCAAAACAGTTTGGCATAAGCGAGAAAAAGATAATTGAAGTCAGATCGCTTATTAACAGCAGACGACAAAAGAAAAAGATTTGAGGTCGTAATGAAAGCTACAGCCCCGGAACCTGTCAAATTGTTTATTGGTGCCCTTATTTCTCCTCAGACAGATTTATCGGATGTGCGTAAAATTCTGGAAAAAAGTTTTGGCAAGACAGACTATATTTCCAAGCCAATCAAATTTGATATTACCGACTATTACGAGAAAGAAATGGGTGCAGATCTTTCACGGGTGTTTTTCTCATTTGAAAAGCTGATTGATCCAATTGAACTGGCTAGAATTAAAATTGAAACAAATGAAATTGAAGATCAATTTGTTGATGAGGGCTTGCGAAAAGTCAATCTTGATCCGGGCTATATGGACACTCATAAGATTATTCTGGCCTCGGCCAAATATGGCGCACCTAAAATTTATATCGGTCAGGGTATCTATGCAGACCCAACCCTCTATTATCGTAAAGGCGTGTTTCATCCATATGAATGGGGCTTTCCCGATTTTCGTTCCGGTATTTACAACACGATTTTACTTGAAATAAGAGCCAGATACAAAAAAAGCAGAAAAGACAGATAGCCTTTATTTCGATAGAATAAAATGATAGACTGCCCAAATATATGTTTTTGACGGGAATTTGGCTATTCTCCAGCGGAGTTGTAAATGCTTTATGCAATGATGATCAGTATGGTGTTAACTTTTTCAATGCTTGCAGTGGCAAAATATTTGCCCGATCCATACTGGAACATCCTGCTTCATCTGCACGAAGCCCCGTTGGCGGTGTTTCTCTTTTGTTCTGTCGGTATGTTTATGCGCCTGTTTGCTACCGTGCCTACAATTAAATTCAGAGGTAAAGAAATAAAAACGGATGCCAAACCCGGTATCAAGTGGACTATGATGCTGGCTTTTTTAATGAGTGCGACTACTGCTGCATACAGGTTTACCTCGCTTAAAGCCTATGTCGCCTTTTCCGAACAGTCTTTTCTCACTTTTGAGCCATGGCAACATCGGGGGAACATATTCATGCTGGTGCTGGCAAGTATGGCTGCGGTGATATCAATGGCGAACCTGAAACAAACACAATTAAAAGAGAAACTTCTGTCCTATCTCACCGCTGTGGCTGCTCTGATCAGCTTTACCCCGCTATTGTTGCCCGATTTTCCACCTTACCATCCATTTGCAATCATGGTGGTTGTGCTTTATGGCTGGCTGCTTGCATTGATTTCCGCAAAGATACAATCTCGCTGGAATATTCTGTAATTATTTTTTCTTGTTTAAAAACGAGAACAATCCTTTGCTGCTTTTATCTTTGGATTTATTTGCTCTTCTTACCTTCAAAAGATGTATTTCGCTTTTTGCCTTGGTGTGTTTTTTATCCAGTTTGTAAGTTTGGATAAAGTTTTCTGTTGCCTGTTGCAGATTACCTGCGGCTTTGTGGATTGAGCCAAGGTAATAGTAAGCATTGGCCAGTTTGGGGCTTAATTCGATGGCGTGTTCGATATGTGCCGTGGCTTCCTGACGGGCAACCATATCGTTACCACTCATGTTAAAATGGGCCCAGCCTAATTCGGCATGGAACTCGCCTTCATCAGGATTCAGTTCAATTGCATCTTCGAAATATTTCCTGGCAGTGGGCCAGTCTTTGCGTCTTGCAGCAGTTTGTCCATTGTAGAAATGCTGTTCAGACGCCAGAATTTTGGCTACTTCCTCGGTTGCGTCTTCATTGCCGCCACCGCTAAGGTAGTCGATGTATTCTGTTCGTTTTTGGTTGTTGGTTATGGTGTCTCTGGCTTTGGATAATAAGGTGAACAGCTCATCTGCAACTTTTTTTATTTCCGGGACTTCCTGATGAGGGATGGTGTCCGGGTGATATTGCTTGGCTAATTGTAAAAACTTTTTCTTAATTTCACCTTTGTCAACTTTTTGTTCTGAATCGAAAATCTCAAAGTAATTTTTCTCTTTTAGAGTTTTATGAAACTCGTACAGTTCTTTGTAGTACTTCTGCTGTTCTTTGTTCATCCTCTGCATGGCAGCCACTACTTCCATTTTCTCAATCTGATCCGCATCAATTTGAGGTATCTGGTTGGATGAGCCTGCAACATCCTGCAAGGTTGGCTGCTTTAAGTGTTGAGTTTCCTTCATCAGATGGTCTGTATGAACTTTTAGAGTGCTTTTACCACCATCTTTTATGCTGTCTATTCCCATTGTTGTACCTACAGATGTAACATATCTGTTGGGTTGTGAAATAGACCATGCTCCTATTGCAATAAGGGTGAAGGCAAAGGATTTCATTGCTTCCTGTGACTTGATTGGATTTATAAGGACTTCTTCAAGTGGTTCTGTTCCACTCAGTTCAGAAGCAAAGCGTAATTCCTTCAGCGTATAGCCACATTGTCGCATTCTATTCTGGCAATCTTCATTGGCTTCTACCAGTGAAGAAGCATATGGCATTAACCACTGGTTCAAGGTTTTTTGGCTAATGTTTCGTTTTATACCTTCTTTCACCATGTTTCTTGGATGAATCTTTATCTCGGAATGCTGAGGTGGTAATTTGTTGGTCTGCTTGAACTGGAAGAGGGCGTTTTTCCAGGCAAAGATGTTGTATAGCTTGCCTTCAAACTGTTCCTTTAGGGCCTCGGACAATTGAAGCGAGGTAATTGCCCCGGCCTGCATCAGCAGGTCGCCTTGCCGTTGCCCTGTCTGTTTCATCTGATCAAAAGTAGTGTCGAAAGCATCCTTTGTTATTTGACCCGTTGAGAGCAGAAGTTGTCCAAGACACTCACTGACAATGTTTGATCTGATTGCAATAACTCTGCCCTGATCGAATGAGATGAGTTTCTTTGCCTTGTTATAAGTAACCAGAAGCTGCCCTGTTTTTTTGCGGTCAAAAATTTGGTTGAGCAGAGTTGGGAACGGAGTCTGATCCAGCGCACCTTGCAGTGAAATTTTAGTTTGGTCGTACAAATAGTAGTCGTTTATCAAAGGAGCATTTGGGTCAGTTATCGCTTTTGACTTTTGGCTTGGTTTTCTGGGATATCTATCTTTCAGGTTTTGCTTTAAAGCCGATATTATCTGTGGTGGGCCGACTGGTTTTTCCAGATAATCTATCAGATGATATTTTTCCATAGCTTCTCTGGCATGATTGCTGGCCCGGTAAACACCGGAAATCATAATGATGGGGAGTTTCAGTCCCTTAGGCATTTCCCGGATTTTAGCAATCAATTGAAAGCCGTCCATTCCCGGCAGCAGCCCATCAATAAAGGCAAAATCAAAATTGTTCTTTTCCATACTTTCAAGGGCGGATTTCCCGTTATACTCACCAGTAACAGTGAAACCTTCATCTTCGAGAATGATTTTGAAACCCTTGACTATTTCGTGATCATCGTCCACCACCAGAATGTGCGGGGTACTGGTCATGTTGCTATCGCTCATAAAATTTTACCTGAAAGCTAGAAATTGCATATTATATTAACGGCCACTTAATTAGTTTCAATGGATTTTAGCTGCATAGTAATGTATGTGCAAGGTTAATTTATGGTGAGGGACATTTGTTTCAAAATGTTGCTGTTTGGTGATTGTTCACATTTTATACTGTATATCCTTATAAATGGCTTGATTTTTATAAGTTTTACACCTAACATATGTCCTGATTTCATGTATTTATGAAGGATTTTGTTATTATAATCGTGTAGTAACGTGGTAACGAAGGAAGATAATATGGCTGAGACTAATGGCGTGTTTAATTTTGAGTATGACGAGAACTCGGTAATCTGGACCATAAATCCGAAGATTTATCCTTTGGATGTTGTTTACCAGGCTGCTTTCGTGTTTATTGATAAATCCTATATGACCCTCGATAAAAACGCAGAGGGACACATTATGGTTAAGCTCAAAGGTAAAGAGCCACTTGAAAGAGCTGGACTTGAGGTTTTGCAGGGTGAATTTGCCAATGAACTGTTAAGTCAGGCCGTAAGACGCAAGCTGGCCAAGGATAACAAGCGTATTCGCGAACTTATCGTGGCCAAGGCATTGTTCTCTGCCGGACGTCCTGATGAACTGAACGAGGTTATGAGCAATCTCGAACAACCCGGTGGTTCCGAAGTTCCGCGTCCCTGGGATGAGGCAACACAGGAAGAACAGGACGAGCTTGACAAGTTATTGGCTGAAATCGAAGAAGATTTTGAAGAAGACCCGATGGACATTGCCACTCCCTGGGATGAAAAGTACGAAGAAGACGGAAAAGAAAAGAAAAAGGATTAATCCTTTAAAGATGATTGGGTTGTAAACTCTTTTCCTGAATGTAGAGAGAACAAGTGAAAAAGACCTGGTTTGTAATAATCTTATTTATATTGCTGGCTTTGGCAGATATTTTGTTCAAGTCGTTTTTCAGTGATGATCAACAAACTGTGGACGATGCGGAACCTGATATCAATGTTTCATCTCCAGAGTCAAAAAGTGATAAAAAACAAGATCTTGTTGACGCAGAGAAGCAGCCTGCCGGCATTATTGAGAAGAAAGAGGAAGATCTTCCGGTTGAAAAACCAAATACTGCCAGGATAAGCAAGTCAGTAAACTTCGAAAAGTCTGCCTGCGAAAATTTCACAGCCAGTGTTCTTTCTGCCAAAGGACTGAATATCCCTGATGTTAATATCGATTTTGTTTCAGAGATGGATGAGTCCAGGATCAAGAGCAATATTGTTGTTACTTTTGCCAAATACCAGATTTGCAAGGCTTTTGAAACCAAGGATATGGGAATATGTAAAAATCTGGGTCGCTTTTTCGAGTTGAAGCATTCTGTTGAGGAATGCAATCTATTGTATCGGTTGTTTATCCCGATTCAAGCTCATTATGTTATGCAAATGAGTTCGGAGCAGTTCAGGGATTTGTATGAAGACGAGCCCAAGGAACTTCGGGATTGGATGTATGAGTTTTATGATATTTTGAGCAAAGGTGACCACGAATCCTGTAAACGGATTGCCGACAATGAAGATATGCTGGACATTTGTCGCTATGCAACCGGAGCAGTCAAGACTCCTCCCGAAGATGAAAACTGGAAAGAGTTTTACTACACCCTGCTGGCGATCAAAACCGGACAGCTTTCCTATCTTGTTCAGCTCAAGGACAGTAGTTTTTTGGATGCTTTGGTAAAAACTGTTCTGGGCAGGAAAAAATCATGTTCTTATTATTTTGAAAAACGAATGCAATCTTTTTGCGTGATAAACGACAAGAAAGATTGATCTTGTTACTTGCCGGAATATACTGATCCCGATGTAAGACTAACCTGTTAAATGAGGTCAAAATGGCCAATCTTGGATATATACAACTTGCCAGACGCTGTAATCAAAAATGTGTTTTCTGTTCTAATCCTGATAATGGCAGAATACTGACACTGGAGCAGGCAAAATCTCATGTTGATGATTTTGTTGCCCGCGATTACCACGGAATAATTCTAACCGGTGGCGAACCAACTTTGTTTGTGGAGCTGGAAGAGTTGGTTAGATATGCCAATTCAAAAAATATGCCACCCAGAATGATCAGCAATGGACAGAAAACATCCCGTTTTGAATTTCTTAAATCACTTAAAGATGCCGGTCTGACCCATCTTCATCTTTCGATCCATAGCTATAAACATGAAGTTCAGGACTATCTGACCCAAACACCGGGATCGTTGAAGAAGCAAATAAGAAGTCTTGAAAATGCTGGAAAGCTCGGTTTAACAGTAGACATAAACTGCGTAATAAACCGTTACAATGCCAATCATCTGCACAAGAATGTACAATGGTTGGTTAAAGAGTTCCCCTTTATCCAGCATTTTGTCTGGAACAACATGGATCCTTCGATGAATGCCGATGTTGATCTGGATGATGTTTTGCACGATATGAAAGATTTTGAGATCTCTCTCTATAAAGCTATGAGATTTTTGGATCTTAACTACCGAACCTTCAGAGCAGAGCGAATTCCACTTTGCTATATGGCCGAGTACGCTCACTGTTCCACCGAAACTCGTAAGCTGGTTAAGAACGAAGAACGAGCAATACATTTTCTGGATCAAAAAGAATTCAGGCGCGAGGTGGTTTTCGAGCATTACAAGGGGGAAGCCTGCAAGGTTTGCAAGTTGAATCCGGTTTGTGCCGGGCTTTTCAAGGGTGATAAATACTACAAAGTGAAAGAACTCTCGCCTGTATTTATCGATCCTAATGTTGTGCGCAAAGATGTTCTGGGTGATCGTTTTGAAGATTATATAAAAAAGCAGAAGCAGAAATAACCATTTGAAAAGGATGCAGGACAAACATTGCAAGAGGGACTGATCCAATATGCCATTCTTCTGCCGATTCTGTATCTGGGCATCGTTACTTCAATAGATGACTACAAGTTCGGCAAGATATACCACCATCACATAAAACTGGGGATTGCTGTTGGTGTGGGCTGGTATGCCATGTTGGTAGTGCTTTATGGTTTTTTCTTGTGGGACTGGAGTGTTGCAACGGAGATTGTTCCAAGAGTTGTTGCATCGACGCTAATTGCTTTTGTGATTTCGGCTACCATGTGGTGGTTTAATGTCTGGTCGGCGGCAGATGCCAAGCTCTTTACCGTATTTACTCTGCTTATGCCAATGTCTGTCTATAGATCTGGTGGTACAGATGTTTTATCCTCAATGATTCTGATGGTAAATGCCTATACGGTAGCCTTTGTAGTTATTACCGGAGATTTCTTAATCAGGCTTGGAAAACGAATTCAAATACAGTTAAGCAGATTAAAAGAATCAGACGGTGGTGGAAGATCTGAGATTGCCAAGGAATACACCTTGTATCTGTCTGCCAATTGGTTTTCGTGGGTAAAGACATTTATGGGATTTGCACTGCTTTTGGTTATGGTAAGGATTGTTCGTAATATTGCCAGAGGTGAGCTTGAGGGTATTTTGGCAATTGATGATCGCTTGATGTTTCTGGCGCTGTTTCTGGCCTTCAGACCTTTGCACAAGCTCTTCCAGATAAAAGCTGTGGCTTATGTTGTTGTTCTGCTTCTGGCTGGCTTTATTGCATATCTGCTGGTGATTGATCCATCCGGTGAACAGGCGAGTGCGATGGCCAGTGTGGGGTTGTGGGCTTTGGGTCTGATTACATTTCGCCAGATTTACACTTACTGGTCAAAGCTGGTTGAGGTAACCATGATAAATATCGAAGATCTTGGCGAGCACATGATTATCTCCCAGAAAACACAGTCAAATCTGGTTGGTCAGGGTGTTTTCAGCAGCGAAGAAATGAAAGAACTCGGCGTTGAAGGCTTGAGCGAAGAGTGGGTCACCAGAATCAAGCATTTGTACAAAGATGAAGATGGTGAGGCTTGTAAAGAGATCGAGATTGAAAAAACAATTGCCTTTGCGCCATATATTTTTGCAGGTTTGATCGCCACGTTTTTTGTTCACGGCATTTTAATTAAGATTGGTTAGGACGTTTGCTCCACATCGGGACGGGTTTTCCAGCGCTCATGAAACCAGACCCATTGAGATGGTTCGTCTCTGATAGCCTGCTCCAAAATGGATGTGGCCTCTGTTGTTAACCGGCTGACTTCTTCCTCTCTGTCATTTTCGTAATTAACTTCAAGCGGTGGATTCAAATAAACAATGTGTTGCCCATTTATACGGTGTGTATGACCCACTATTAGCGGAGTTTTGTATTTGAGGGCCAAAGAGGCTGCTCCGGTGGGAGTTTTAGCCAGCTTGCCGAAAAATGGTACGAAGCAGCTTTTCACTTTCGTATCCTGATCTATCAGCAGTCCCAACACCTCGCCATTATTCAAGATACGCTCTATTTGCAAGGCAACATCATCTGCCTCTCTGTGTATTGGATTTATACCATAGCTTTGCCTGAATTCGCTGACGATCCTGTCCAGCTTTTCATCATAGCTTTTTTTAACAATAGTATTCATTGGTACTGTAGCAGCAAGTTTTGCGGCCATCAGCTCCCAGTTGCCTATATGTCCAGTGGTCAGCACTACACCTTTTTCAAGTGATAAAGCATCGAGAAGTATTTCTTCAGAGCCTTCAGCAAAATGGACCTTTGCAAGACTAGGCTTACTGTTTCGCCAAAGTTCAAGACACTCTACCAGAGAGGTAGCCAGATGGTGATTCATTTTATGGACAATTTTAGTTAATTTAAGATCATCTTTTTCATGAAATTGTTCAAAAAGGTGACTTTTGGCAAGAAATTTTTCTCTACTAGCGAGAATCCAGGAAGATTTTTCAAGAAAAAATTGAATGCTTCCAGATAGTTTCCAGAGGAAGGTTCGGTAGCTGAATAATAGACAAACAATAACTGCCCGGATTATATTGTTTTTAAAAACCTTAATCATTTCGAGTATATCTCTCGCATACAGTGTTTTTGGTGTATTATAGTCTATATACACCATTGTTATTTTTAGGGATTATAGTTTGCATCTATTAACATGTCAATCAGACAAATTGCTTTCTTTTTGATATTAATTTTCTTGACAGGCTACTAAAAGAAAGATAAATTTTACGAAGTTTTGCAAAGTTTTTTGTCAATTGCGGGGTTAGATAATTATGAGTAAATTAAAAAATATACGCGAAGAGAGACTGATTTCGAAATCTGAATTGGCCAGAAAAGCTGGTGTCTCCACGGTTACTATCGACCGTATTGAAAAGGGATACAGTTGTAGAGTAGCAACCAAAAGGCGTATCCTTGAAGCTTTGGGCCTTTCTGTAAAGGATAAAGATAAAGTGTTTGACGACTAGGCTACTAATTGCTTGAAATTGCAATAACTATTGCTTTTTTATAACTACTGATGTGTTAAAAACGCGAATCCGGCGGATTCGCGTTTTTTTATGCCATATATCTGATTTAACCAGAGAAGTTGACAATAACTGACATAGTGGTATCATTACGCGCAGTCGTATCTGAGCATCCGCATGTTAATCCGAATAAATTTGATGCTGTTATAAAATAAAGTTGACGCTGGTAGATGAGGAACGTTGATGTTGGAATATATTGATGAACAAAAAGAGTTTGGCAAACTTTGTAAAATGCTTAACGGAGCCGAAATTCTTGCTGTTGATACAGAGTTTATTGGGGAGCGTACATATTATCCGAAACTTGCTTTGGTGCAGATTGGTTATAAGGGTAAGGCGTATATCATTGATCCTGTAGCTCTGAAAGATCTTTCTCCATTGAATAATGTGTTGTCGAATCCGGATACTATTGTTTTGATGCATAATGGTGATATTGATTCCAGTATCCTTTATCGTGCCTGTGGTGCCACCGTTCCCAATTTATTTGACACACAGCTTGCTGCAGCATTTGCAGGAATGGCCGAGCAAATCGGTCTGGTGTCACTGGTTAGAAAAGTTACCGGTAAAAGATTGGCGAAAGGGCAGCAGGTTACCAATTGGTTAAAACGTCCGCTTACAAGCAAACAAATTTCATATGCTGCTGAAGATGTGCTTTATCTCGAGGAAATCTATTACTATCTGGTCAAGATTCTAAAGCGTAACAGACGGTTGAAATATTATGAAGAAGAAATGGCTCTTAAACGTGAAAAATGGGCTGCTCCTATAGACATTGCTGCACGATTTAAGAAAATGCTTTCGTCTTCAAGGCTGACGGTTCGTAAAAGAGAGGCTCTTTTGAGACTTTTAACATGGCGTGAAGAAACTGCTCAGGATAAGGACAAGCCAAGAAGACACATTTTAAGCGATGAGGCTTTATCTGCCCTGGCCGACCAATTGCCGAAAGATAAATCAGATCTCAGAAATTTGCGATTGGTATCTGATAAGGCTGCTAAAAACTATTGCGATGATATTCTGGCTGTCTGCAATACGGTTCGAGACATGTCCGATAGTCGTCTGCCGAAAAAAAGGCAGCCTAATACTAATGGCAAACGAACTAAGTCAAAGATTCCCGCGGTAAAAATGGCCATGGAGGTTATTGCTGATGAAGTGGGTATTGCTCACGGTATTATCGCCCGAGCTGCAGAAATAGAAGAACTATGCCGGCTAGCCAGTCAATCAAAAACTCCACCTGATTTACCATGTATGAAAGGGTGGCGAGGAAGACTGGTAGGGAAGAGACTGTGGAAATTTGCCAGAGGAGAGGCCGTTTTGCGCATTGGGCACGACCATAGTTCTCCCGCTGTTATATTGGAAGAAATTAAAAAATGAACCAACCAGCTTGGTAAATGGAGTTTTATTTAGATGAGCGCATCATCCGACAAGACTATTATGAATGAGATCCAGTTAATTCTGGCAGAAAAAAGAACTGCTCTTTCTACCATGAGAACAGGTATTGCTGTTTCCGCTCTTCCCTTAACTGTTTTCAGCTTTTTAATTGCCACCAAAAAACTTTACGATGTGGAAAATGTACTGGAATTTTTTGTTCCGCTGGTAATGATCACCACATCGCTGGTTTTTCTTGGTGCCTACCTTGTGGCCAGATCTTTTTTTAAAATTCACCGTTATGACAAGATGATTACCAATATTAAGAAAAATCACAGTAAATTGGCCGAGTTTATTGATTGAAAGTGCATTCTGATTACCTAGAACTCTCTGTAAATTTTCTCGTTTAATCTAAAATCCGTCTGAACTTAACCCAATGTATATTCTTTTTAATGTTTTATTAAAAAAAACTTGTCAAGTCGATGTTGCAATAGTATATTTCCCCGGCATCATTATGTGATGTACCCCATTCGGGGCGTAGCGCAGCTTGGTAGCGCGTCTGCTTTGGGAGCAGAAAGTCGCTGGTTCAAATCCAGTCGCCCCGACCAATAAAATCAAGGACTTACATGAAATCATGTAAGTCCTTTTTTTTGTGGTCTGTGTAAAGATGTGTAGTTTGTTTTGTACAAGTCTGGCTCGTTTGTGTAATTTTTCCATATATGCATGGGTTGCGTTGTCTTAGCCATAAAAAATGCCTTGTTTTATATCTGCAATTTCAGTAGAAAGTTTGTCGAGTTCAGTGATGGTTTGGGGATCCAGATGGATTTTGTCCATTTGTGCTTTTAGACAGAGTTTTGTTTTTCCTCCGAAATAGTGGACACTTGACACTTGGATACGCTATAATATCTACTGAATATATGGAAGAGAATCAGGACTATCTTTTCAAGGTTATCATGTATTGGTTTGTTGAATATATTAGTTATGGTTTCAACTCCATCTTAAGCTCCGTTTGCACTTGCAGAAAAGATACCCGTGATGGTATGAGAATAATAATAGATTTAACAAGATATCAAACAACTGATGTTCCCCTAAATTCAAGATGGAAATCAAAACACATTTTTAACTTTCTGGAAGCTGGATAAATGCATTTACAAAAAACTGCTGGAGCGATTTTATTTTTGCTAACCTCAGTGTTTACCATTTTATCTTGTGGTGAGGCTGACAATACAGATATTAGTGAATATCAAAGTTGTACTGAATATGGTGAACCGCTGTACATTGGAAAACTTTCCGATGCTCGCTTAACTGAAATCTCTGGAATGGCTTTCAGCAGAAAAAATAATGGTGTGTTTTATTTGCATAATGATGCAGGACACAGTGCAATTGTTTATGTAATAAATACCAAACGTGAAGTTCTTGGTACTTTGGTTTTCAGCAATTTAAATGCGGAGGATTGGGAAGATATTGCAATTGCTAAATGCGGTGATGATGATTGTATTTTTATTGCCGATACCGGTGATAATAGTGAGGAGCGAGACAACGTAAGCATTATCAAGTTTACTGAACCAACAATTGATCCCGACACTCCATTCAACAGTATGCTTATAGAAGATGTGGAAAGTATGACTTTGGCCTTTCTTGATAAACCTCACGATGTTGAAGCCATGGCTGTTGATGAAAACATGTCGATATATCTATTTTCCAAACAACTTGGATACAGCGCATATTTTAGAACTGATGGATTTTACCACAATACGGAAAAGACGCCTGAATATGTGGGAAGGATTGAACTTGAAGAGGAAGAATCTGTAACTGCTGCCGATATTCATCCTGATGGTTTGCAGCTGTTATTAAGAACCAACGACAGTCTTTATGAATATACCTTTGGTGACAAATCTGAGATAAATTCGCTTACTGGTTTGTCTTATAGCTCAATTGAAGCCGGATCTGATGAGCAGGGTGAAGCTGTAGCCTACAATCCCAACAGCGGATCCATCTGGCACACCTCGGAAGCTGTGTCAGATGAATATCCTGCTGTATATGAGATTCGCTGCAAATAATATTTTCTTGCTATTCTATATTTGCACTGCCTTTAGTAATTGTTTCAAGTGTGATGAAACTGCCTGTGCCGTCGGGAATGCGTCCCCAGCTTGAACCTTCAGGAGCCTGACCTTCTTCCCAGCTTGTTTCATCTACCAATTCTATTAATCGGTTATAGAGCCTGACAGAATCAGCAACGCCAAGACCGAAGTCGAAACCTGTTAGCCCGGTTTTATCATATTCAAACACCAGATATTCACCGGATTCGATATACATATCTTCTTCAATTGTGTATACATTATTATCATTACTGTCTTTGATCATCCAGCCTGAAATATTAGTTCGATCTCCCGGATTATACAATTCAATCCAGTCCGGAAGACTTTCTTCAGCTTCGTCAGTTGATTTCGCAACTACTTCATTAATGACAACTTCGTTTGAATCGTAGACACAATTGCTGAAATCAACAGCGCAACTGCTGGTGCATAACATAGTACCAGATGCAAAACCGAGAGAAGCACAGGAGAGGTCATTCATGTTGTTACTGTCACATTCTTCACCATCATCAATAAGGCCATCACCACAGCTATACTGGTTTGCTGCACCTTTGCTTGGAGAAAGAAGTGTTGAAAAACTTCCGCTACCGTTTGGATATCTGCCCCAGCTCTTGCCTTCGGGAGCCTCCCCATCCAACCAATTGGTACTATCTACCAAGTCGCCACTAAAATCAAACAGGCGAACAGCGTCTTCTGAAGCAAGGCCAAAAGCAAAGCTGTTTTCACCAGTTTTATCACGTTCAAAAACCATGTAGCTATTGCTGTCAATAATCGTGCCGGCAGGGATAATATATGCTTCAGTGTCTTTACTATCCATCAATTGATAATTACTTATATCAAGATCACTGTCAGAAGCATTGTATAGTTCAATCCAGTCCACATCCGTTGAAGATTTTGCTACGATCTCATTGATTATCAAAGTATCATCATTGCTTCCCTGTTCTGCATCATCAATATCACTGTCACCATCGACGAATTCATTGCTACCTTCGCCACATGCAACACATAATACAAACGCTAAAAACACTACTAATACAATTTTAATTCTCATGTCATACTCCTGCGTGTACTTTAAAAAGCACTTCTTCTGCCAAATTCATGAAACTCATTACATCGGTCAATAACATAGCAATACTTGGAAAATCCCATTTGCGATAAATTAAAATTTCTGATTAGTTCTATGGCCCAGGTTGGAACCAGTGATTCTGTCTTAATCTCAAGAATTACCGGTGAATCATCGTGACCTGTTGATATTGGATCATCATAAAAAATCATTTCTTCATCTCGAGCCTCAATATCCT
>Ga0209475_10001558_pt1 | contig 28295 bp, 26 predicted proteins | sample tdDd471_FD_187128 | JGI IMG/M metagenome (GOLD analysis project Ga0209475, IMG submission 187128) | Marine sediment microbial communities from the Atlantic coast under amendment with organic carbon and nitrate - tdDd47.1 (SPAdes)... | ecosystem: Environmental > Aquatic > Marine > Coastal >... | reverse complement strand
ACTACTCGCCGATTACCTCTCCGAGATGTTCACATAAAACCCAATGTTTTTAAGCATCCGCGGCGAGTTTTATTTTTAATTTTTTTGCACTTTATAAGTCGGTGTTTTCTTCGTATCACGCTTTAACTAGTTACTATACGCTCGTTAGGTACATAGGTGATTTTTTTCATTCCTCATTAAACCTTGAGTAATCAATTAATTCAATAAGTTAAGCTGCATATCTAGATTTTAGGTGGCACAAAATCGAAATTTAGACTGTGTAGTAACAAAACCTCAATTTATTTAGTCTTATAATTCAAATAGTTACCCGTTCTCTGACTGCATAGGGAACCAAGAGAAATTCAGAATCCAACGGGAACACTCAGCCCTTTATGCAAGCTTTTGCATAGATTAAGTGTTTGCTTTAAACGATTACGGGAGGAGGCGGCTTTGTGCAATGGAACTCTTTCTTGTCATTGAACTGACAGTCACTGCTACATCTGATTTAATGAAACATCAAAGTTAATTTCAGAGTCAGACCAATCACTCAGGGAGGAAACTTGGTTCCTCCCCTACAAAAGAAATTGAATTATTTATTGACGTATATTTTGCCGTCTTTCATAACAAACGACATCGATTCCATGACCGAAATATTCTTCAGCGGATCTCCATCGACCGCGACAATATCAGCAAGTTTACCCGCTTCAATTGAGCCTAACTTATCGTCAATTTTTAGCAGCTTTGCCGTATTCCAGGTCGCCGACTGAATCGCTTCAAAGGCAGGCATATCGGCTTCGACCATATATTTAAATTCGCGCGCATTTAAACCATGAGGAAAGACACCCGCGTCAGTACCATACGCGATCTTTACGCCCGCTTTATAAGCGCGTGAAAAAGTGTCCTGAATTTTAGGCCCAATGGCTGCAGCTTTTGGCTGTACAACTTTGGGGTAATAACCGTCTTCCGCGGCTTTCTCAGCGACCCATTTTCCAGCGGTGATTGTTGGTACATAATAGGTGCCATTTTTCTTCATTAAACGAATGGTTTCTTTGTCCATATAAGTGCCGTGCTCGACCGAGTCAACGCCGGCTTTTATCGCTCGTTTCATACCTTCAGCACCATGCGCGTGAACGGCAACCACAAAGTCATAATCTTTGGCGGCTTTGACCACGGCATTTAACTCTTCTTCGGTGAATTGCGGGTTTGAGCCACTTTTTGCCAAACTCAATACACCACCAGTAACGGTCAGCTTGATAACATCTGCGCCTTCTTTATAGCGCTGACGAACCGCTTTCATGGCATCTTCAGGGCCGTTAATAACGCCCATTTCTGGTCCCGGGTCGCCCATCAATTCATGGCGTAAACCATTGGTCGGATCGGCATGTCCACCAGTTGTGGCAATGCTTTTCCCGGCCGCATAAATTCTCGGCCCGTCGACATAACCTCTTTCAATAGCTTTACGCAATGACACAGGTAATCCCGTATAAAACTCGCCTAAATCTCTTACCGTGGTAAATCCCGCTTCAAGTGTTTTTTGTGCAAAGACTGTCGACCGAAATGCCGCGTCAGTCGCGTTCATAAAAAACTTTTCCGCGTAGGAAGTCTTGCTGATTTCGCCTGAAAGATGAACATGCATATCCATAAGCCCTGGCATGACGGTTTTATCTTTTAAATCGATAACAGATTCGCCGCTTGTAGCTTCAACGAATCCCGATTCAACCGAAATAATCTGATTATCTTTAACACGAATCGTTTGATTGGTTTTAACTTTCAGGTTTTCCACATCGAGCAATTTACCGGCGTGGATCAGATAATTTTCCGCAAAGGAAGTCGAAGATACTGCTAATGCCAATGCAGCCAGGCCAAACTTTATTCTAGTCATTTTTGAGACCGTCCTAGATAATGATTGATTCGAAAAGTATGGAAGAACAATCTATAGAAGCTTGCAAGGTAATGCAATAGACAATGTGAATCTTGATTATCGTTTTGTTAAAGAATGTAAATATTGAGCGGCTTGGTTCGATTTTTAACGATAACCATCAATATCCATCAGGCGATTTTTACTCCGCACAAAAATACCATTGCCACGACCAATCTCTTTACCGGCGCCGTTATAAACAATCGACTCAGCAATAAACTGACTGCGATTGAAGTTAACCACCTTACCAACCGCTCGCATGCTGCCACTAGAAATAGGCCGAGTCAGATAGGTGGTAAACGATGTGGTTAGAACAAAGAATTCAGGTTCAAGCGAATTAGCGGCAAAATACGCCGCATCATCCAACATTTTAAAATAGACTGAACCATGCACCGCTTGTGCCGCGTGAAAGAACTTGGGGGCAATTTCAATTGAAATTTCGCACTCACCTTCATTGACTGTCATTGTCGGCGAGTAATAATCATTCAGTGGTGCCGCCTGATACATATTTTCGAGACGGCGATAATGCTCAATTTTATCCATAGAACTTTTTTAGTCAGCAAAAAATGCCTGTTTGGCCTCGTCCGACAGTTCGATTCCGCTCAAATTGGCTCGTTGCAGTAATTGCCAGAAATAACGATAAGTCGCGCGGTCGTGAAGTTCACCTTTAAATTGAATAGGTCCCCAGTCAGCCTCTTGCGCAGCCAACAAAATTCCCTGTGCATCTTCCACTTCTGAATAATCTGGCTTCATCGCATCGACAATGGCTTGAATTTGCGTTGGATAAATACTCCACATACGCAAAAAACCGAACTCGTTACGGGCTTGTTTGGCATCACTCAAGGTTTGTTCGGCATTTTTCAGATCGAGCGTAACATTATGGGCAGGTACTATTCCGTTAGCGAGCGCCGCCGCAACCATCTCTGTTTTAGCGCGTACCAACAATGGATGGTCGAATTGACCGGGACTACGCATACAGGCCGCTGGAATGGCACCGTTGTGACCGCTGACAAAATCCATCATGCCGAAATCAAGCACCTGAATCCAGTCAATTTCCGCTATTTGCCAAACATCACGCAGTGCACCATGAGTTTCGACCAATACGTGAATCGGGATAGCCCGACCAATACCATTATCTCGTGATACTTTTTTGATATAGGCAACCATTTCGGCTATCTGATCTGCCTGGGTGCATTTTGGCAAGGTGATATAAGCCACCCGATCGCCTATTTTTGGCACCAGAATATCCACATCAGCGCGCCAATGCGGGTGGGTATAGTCATGAATTCTGACCCCCATCATATTGTGCTGGTTATTATCACTGGCAATAACGCGGGCAACCATTTCAGCATGTTCGGCTTCCTGACCCGCCGCCGCACCATCTTCGCAATCGCAAGTAATATCAAACACCGGTCCCATTTTTTGCTGCAATTCCAATGCTTTAAGGATTAATTTTTCACTTCCGGCAAAATGCTCACAGCTCGGAATCACGGGAAAAGGTTTTTCTGCGTCAAACAGTGCTTCTTGTGGATGAACGCGATCGGACATGGTCTGCTCCTTTAAGCTTTTGGTGTTGGTTGAATCTTTTATCTACTGCTCGACATATGTGTGTTTTGTCGCTGTGTGCGTTTAACCGACAGAACCCCGCATTCAGAATTCGCCGGTCATAATCCGCTTATTAGTTATCGCATCGTTTTTTCTCCGTTGCAACAAGCTCTTGCCTATACTCTATATAGGCATATTGTTGTACGAAAATTAAACGCTTTCCATTAACCTAAATAAAAACGAAATCGCGCTGACTTTGATTCAAACAATTGTTTGATATTTGAATCGAAACCGGTATGATAAAAACAAACGTAAGTCATCGGACCAGTTTAACGCCCGTATTTGGCTCGTCAAGTCTTGATTTGACTTTACTCGTTCAATCAAGACGACACAATACGACCAAAGTTGACTGGTCAGCCGTTTCAATCTGTAGAAAGATTGTCTTAGGGCACGATTTGCAACTAAAACTTAATCATGGACCAGACAATATGAATTACCATAGCGAATTCTTAGAACAGGTAAATGAACAGGATGTCCTGGGGGGCTTTTGGCCCGGGATTCAGCTTTATTACCCGCCGGTTAAATATTCACCTGCTCAAGGCGAATACGAATCGATGGAACAGGCGGTTGAACGTCTCCACAAACACGCCCACAATTGTCCCGCTCATACCCTGTTATTTGACCTTGAAGACGGTTGCCGCCAAAAGGAAATGAGCCGCGAATTGTTGCGCAATGAGTTACCTAAATTTCCTGAGCGCGACTTCCAGATCGCTTTAAGGATCAATCCTTTTCGTACCGAAGAATATGAAAAAGACCTGGAGATGATTCAGGACGTGGCCGAACACATTGATGTGATTATTCTTGCCAAAGCCGGTGAAATGTATGGGTCGGCAGAAATTCGCGATCTCTCGGCCTGGTTAGTCGGTGTTAACCCCGCTATCGAAATTCAACCGATTATTGAACATCCTCGCTCATTGAAAATCGCCCCCGAATTAATGCAGTTTTCTACGGTTAAGCATGTGGTCTTTGGTATTCATGATTTTTCCAAAGCCATGGCGATTCATTTGACCCCTGAAGGCTGGATTGATGAATTAAAAACGTACTTACGTAACCTCTTACTAGAAGCAAGGATCTCCGGAACTGGGGTAATAGGCGGTGTGGAAGTACTTATTAACGACACGCCCATGCCAGAAAAAAACATTGAACCTCACGACGTTCGCCGCTGGCTGGATTTGCACGGTGACCACGAAAGCCATGTAGTCCATCGTCATGCCACGGTCGAAGCGCAAATGGGCCTGACCGGCAAACAAGTGATCCACCCTTACCATATTCATCTGTGTAAAGTCGCTTTCACGCCCTCACCACTCATTATTCAGCGTAACGTCAATATTTTAAAAGCAGCCATTGAAGCCGACGCACTACTGGGTGGCGCAATAAAATTTGAAGGTGAAATGCTTGACCCCCCGATGTTTGGTAAAGCCCTGCAAACTCTTCTACGGGCTTATGCACTTAAATCGCTCAGCGCAGTAGATAAGGCTTTTGCGATGGATGTATTGAAAAAACTCCCAATTCATGTGATTCGCGAAAACTGGCCCTACGGGAGAATCTAAGATGGCCTATCAATTTGACGATTTTCTGAGTGAAGCCAGCGGAAAATGGCAATGGCAGCTGCCCGAACAATTTAATATCACCCAGGCATGTGTCAGTCAACATGTCGCCGACGGCAATGGTGAAAATATCGCCTTGATTGTTGAAGATCACTTACTGGGCACCAAAGAACTTAGTTATCAATCGCTGGAAGACCAGAGCGCTCGCTTAGCGCAGGTTTTAGCCGAACAAAACATCGGTCGAGGCGAACGGGTGTTAATTCGCCTGCCGAATTCAACCGACTACCCAGTCAGCTTTTTTGGCTGTATCCGCTACGGCACAATCGCTGTCCCTACTTCGACGCTGCTGGCGGCGAGTGAAGTAGCTTATCTGGCAAAAGATTCGGGGGCGAAAGTGCTAATCACCGCCAAAAGCATGTGGCAGGAACTGCAAGAACTGCTGCAAGCCGATACCCAGCTAGAAGCCATTTATTTAGCCGGTCCGGGCGAGATGCCATCACAGCCTGAATCAAGCAAGACCAAGCTGATGGATTTTGACGCTTTGCTGGCCGCAGCGCAGCCGGACTACAGTATCCAGCCAAGTAGCCCGCATGATGCAGCCTACCTGGTCTATACCTCAGGAACTACCGGTTATCCGAAAGGTGTTTTACACGCCCATCGTTCATTGATCGGCCGTCTGCCGGCCAGTCGCTACTGGTTTGATTTTAAAAGCGGCGACCGAATAATGCATTCAGGTAAGTTTAACTGGACCTATGTATTAGGTTCAGCGTTGATGGATCCACTATTCCATGGCCATACCGTTATCGTGCATGAAGGTCCTAATGACGCCAATACCTGGCCGACGCTGATTAAAAAACACAACTGCACTATCTTTATTGGTGTGCCCACTATTTACCGACAGATCATCCAAAAAACCGCTTTTGCAGCCAAAGACGTGCCTTCTCTTCGCCATTGTATGAGCGCGGGCGAACATTTGTCGGATGAAATGCTGCTGGCCTGGCGAGAACGATTTGCCATGGACGTTTATGAGGCCATCGGTATGTCGGAGTTTTCTTACTATATTTCTCAGCATAAAGACGCCGTCATCAAACCAGGCGCCGCCGGATTTCCGCAACCGGGGCATGATGTTCAGTTACTTGACGGGGAAGGCCAACCGGCCGGCGTCAATCAGGAAGGTATGATTGCGATCCCGGACAATGACCCTGGACTCTTTTTAAGCTACTGGCAACTGCCCGATGAAACCGCCAAAGCACGCCACGACGGATTCTTTTTTACCGGTGACTACGCTCGCGTCGATGAACAAGGCTACATCTGGTTTCTCGGTCGTAAGGACGACATTATCAATACTTTTGGCTATCGAGTCTCTCCGCACGAAATCGAGCGAGTGATGAAAACCCACCCTGCTGTCGCAGATTGCGTGGCGTTAGGCGAAGATATCGGTAAAGACAAGACGCTTGTAAGCATTTGTATCATTCCTGTCCCTGGTGAAACCATCGACGAGCAAACATTACTCGATTTTGGCGGTAATAACCTCGCGAAATATAAAGCGCCCAAAATTGTGCATTTTTATCAGGACTTTCCGCGCACTAAAAATGGTAAAGTACTTAGAAAGGAATTACTCGCAGAATTAGCGAATAAACGACAACAAGAATTAGAGGGAGAAGGCGCATGAGCTTTCAATACCGACCAAGACGCAGTGTTTTATATGTTCCCGCTCACGAACCAAGACATATTGAAAAAGCGCGTAAACTGCCGGCGGATACCATCGTGTTTGACTTGCAGGAGTCCGTTCCACCACAAAAGAAACAAGACGGTCGAGCGTTACTTTACAAAGCTTTAGCAAATAACGACTTTGGTTATTCAGAAAAAGTGATTCGTATTAATTCACTCGATTCTGAGTGGGGCATGGATGATTTACGTGCTGCCACCAGCCTTGATGTTGATGCTGTGCTTTTCCCGAATATTGAAAGCGGAGGACAGCTAAAAGCTGCTGTGGCCACGCTGGATGAAGTGGGCGGTTCTCATTTGTCGGTGATGGCTAATATTGAAAGTCCCAAAGGTGTCTTGCGATGCGAAGAAGTTTGCGGTGCGAGTGATCGCCTCGCAGCCATAGTGATGGGAACCACGGATCTGGCTAACTCACTGCGCATTAATCTCACCTCTGATCGCATGGGCCTGCTGACTAGCTTATCCCTCTGCATCATTGCCGCGCGAGCCCACAATAAATGTATTATTGACGGCCCTCACTTCGACCTGAAAAGTGTTGAAGCTTGTGAGTATTCATGTCGTCAGGCGCGAGATTTAGGTTTTGACGGCAAAGCCGTGATCCACCCGGTACAACTAGCCTATACTAACGATGCGTTTACCCCCAAAGGCGAAGACGTTAAACGCGCCAAGAAGATAATCGACGCGATTGCCGAAGCTCATGAAGTCGGCAAAAGTACCGCAGTCATCGACGACCGTTTAATTGAACCGTCGTTAGAACTTTGGGCTCGACGTGTTATTGCCCTTTACAACCAGGTTCACGAACTTGGACAAAGTGAATTGATCGGGCCTGAAAAATGAGACAGCTGGACACGCCCAAAGGGAATTTTTTTGAGGACTTCAAGCTCAATCAGGTATTCCATCATGGTGTGCCGCGGACCATTACCGAATCAGACGCGACGCTTTACCTGGCACTAACGGGTAGCCGATTTGCATTGCACTGCGCCGAAACCGTTGCCCAGGCTTGTGGATTTAACACTACGCCGCTAGATAACTTTTTAGTCTTCCATATTGCTTTTGGCAAGACCGTTAACGATATTTCATTAAACGCCATTGCCAATCTGGGTTACGCAGAGGTGAAATTTGAACGCGCCAGTTTTGCCGGTGATACCTTAAGTGTTTCGAGTGAAGTTATCGGCCTGAAGGAAAATTCCAACGGCAAAAGCGGTATCGTCTACGTTCGCTCGACGGCGAAAAACCAGTTTGACCAAATAGTCGTAAGCTGGATCCGTTGGGTGATGGTCGCCAAACGTTTGCAAGAGAGCGATTCGACCAAAGCAATTCCAGACTATATCAATTGTCTTACTTCCGATTCGCTTTCACTTCCGGACGAATTACACTTTGAAGAATGGCCAGATCATTTAAGCGATAACCAACGGCGCTTTGCGGATTTTAAAGTCGGCGATAAGATTTTTCATCGCGATGGATTAACCATTAACGATTCCGATCATTCACTCGCGACGCGTCTTTACCAGAATAATGCTCGCGTACACTTCGACCAGCATATGATGGACTCTCGCCCTACCCCAAAGCGACTAGTGTACGGCGGCCATATCATTTCAATTTGCCGAGCGCTCAGCTATAACGGTTTGGGTAATGGTCTGTGGTTATGCGGAATTAACGGCGGCAGCCACGCGAACCCTTCTTATGCGGGTGATACCATTTATTGCCAAAGCGAAGTGCTTGCGCTCGAAGACATCGAAGGCAGAAATGATATTGGTTTGGCTCGAATTCGTTTATTCGGTATGAAAAACGATACGCCAGATTCGATGGAATTTTTGTACCGGGATAATAATGGCAGCAACCAATATCACCCCAACCTGGTTTTAGATCTGGATTGCTGGGTCGCTATTTTGAAATGACGCGATGTCTTAAAATGACGCTATGTTTTGGTTCGATACAAAAATAAAAAAGAGGCTCAATAAGAGCTTCTTTTTTTAATTGGTAGTGACCTTTTATAAATACCGAACCACAAAATCTCTCAAGTAAAATGTTTCGACCAGCTTAATTTAACCGTTATTTATTAACGCCCTGACCGATACGTTTAATGTTTGTCTGGTCATCAATAATCCTGTGACGGTAATAATACTGACGACGGCTATCAGCACTAACGAATACCAACTGACATTCGGCGAATAGGTCATATTAAATTGCGATTGATAAATCAATTCTCCCGCGAACCAGGTTCCGGCTATTGCACCGATACAGGCGATGGCGCCGGTGATTGACCACTCGATAAAGTTCAGGCGGAAACAAAGCTTTTTTTCTAAACCAAAGCTCAGTAGTAAACCATTTTTCAATTTATCATCTTGCTCAAAGCGTTTTATCGACGCAGCGATAACGATTAAAGAAAGCAAAATCAACAAGGAGGAATAGCCAAAAACCAACTGTTTAACCATTGCCAGCGTTTGATCAAAATTGCGCGTCAATTCTTTGAGCGGAACCAGACCAAGGGATGGATGCTTTTGCCAAACTTCCGTAAGGTTTTTCCACGCTTGTGGCGGTAATTCCATACTACCCATATAAAAAGTTTCACTGACAAATTGTTGACGAGCCGCTTCTGGCACCTGGAACCAGAAAGTGACCGAACCTTTCCCGCCAACAAAGGCGTGCGTCGACACAATTTTAAAATCAACTTGCAGGCCATCAATGGCAAAAGTCAGTTGGTCTCCCAAGTTTAACCCCAGGTCGAATAACACCTCGTCTTCAACTGAAACCTGCCGCCAATCTTTCGTCGGTGAATTCCACCATTGACCTTGAGTGATCCTGTTGTTTTCAGGGATAGTTTTTGACCAGCTTAAACGGATCGGCTTTTCTACAATACTAAGGCTTTCACTCGGGTGGTCAGCAAACTCAGTCACCTTAACACCGTTGATATGTAACAAGGTCGCTCGCACGTATGGACGCAATTGACGAATGTCACTTCGATTTTTTTCTGACCAGTTTGTCAGCGTTGCTAATTGAGTTTCCGTCGCTTTAGAAATAAACAGATTGCCGTCGTTTACGCGCGTATTGCGTTCAAGCGAATCGCCAATATCGCGCATCAGCATTAAGGTAAAAATCAGTAATGTTAAGCAAAGGCTGATCCCCATTACCTGGGTTACTTTATTCAGCAACCGCTGATTCATCATAAAAAAACTAAAAGCGGTTAATCCAGCTCGATCACGCGAGAGACGTTCACCTAATTTTAAAGTGAAAAAAGTCATCACCGTAATCAGTAAGATGGTAGCGACCATCACTACAAGCATCATTGTCGTCAGTACTGGGTTATCCGAATAACTGAATGCCAATATCGTTAAGCTTAAAGTATTCCAGATTACGCGATTCGCTAAAGCTTGCTTTTGTGGCGATTCTTTGAGCAAGTCAACGACGCTGCAGTTTTTAAGCTGAATCATGTTGGGCGCAAAAAGACATACCAAGATCAACAGTGCTAACAGTATTGTCGCCACGACTTCGCCAACTTGAAATGTCGCTTGTATCCCAACAAAAGTTTGACTGATGTAATCGATTAACAATCCTTGAATAATCAAAGCAGCTACCCATGCTAAACCTGCAATCAGAACGAAGCTAACGACCCATTTGATTAGCACAATCGTCATACCAAACGAAAAAGGTTGGCCCAGACTGAGATAAATCGCTTGCCGGTAACTTTCCTGTTTTACCTGCTTTCTACCCACTGAGTCGATGGCGACGGCAGCCATAAAAAACAGAATAATGCCGGCTAAGCCAAGAAAGTTCTCGACGCGGTTCCAAAACCCTGAAAGCGGATGTTGACTCGTTTTCCGTGAAATAAAAGTCGCATCTGGAATCTGACTTTGTTGCCACTGCTGAATGTCTGTTTCGCGAGAAGTATTCAATAGATATCTAAAATGGACAGTGTCGCTAATCATTGCCTGATTAATCGCTTCGATATTAACCATGGCGCGCATTGCAACCGAGTGCCCTTCCATCAAGCGATCAGGCTCATGAAAAAGGACTTTGGTTACTTTCAGGTTTGAACCAGCCAGCTTTAAACTATCTCCTATCTTCAGGTTTAGCTCGGCCAATACACGCGACTCCAGCCAGATCTCACCTGACTTTGGGCCACTTTTTACTCGCTGGTGTTCAGAGGCTGGAAGATCGCCAACACTTAACGTACCTTGAATCGGGTAGTTCTGATCAACCGCTTTTAATTGAACCTGTTGATACTTTAAACCGTTCGTCAAGGTGACGGTTATCAACCGAGTCTCAGAATAGTTTTCTGAATGTGACTTAAGAAATCTCTGTTGCGCTGAGTTAAGCGATTGGTAAGTGGAAACAACCACGTCCGAGCCAAGCAAATTTTGTAAGTTACTTTGAAGATAGTGCTGAATAGAAGAGCTGAGCAAAGTAATGCTGAGCATAAATACCAGCAGAATCCACTGGGTAAACAGCAACAATCTGGTTTCAGATTGTCTAAGTTCCGCAAAAAGATTCGTTAAAGCAAATGCAATTATATTCATTGGATTTCTGCCAGTTTTCCGTGCGAAAGACGGAAGATATGGTCAGCGTTACTCGCGAGCTCTTTGCTATGGGTAACGACCAACAAACTCGATTGATTGGATTTAGAAAATTCAAATAACTGTTTGGACACCTGGCTTGCAGTGGTTTCGTCAAGATTTCCCGTTGGTTCATCGGCAAAAATAAATCGAGACGCATTGGTGAATGCTCTGGCTATCGCAACGCGCTGCTGCTCACCGCCACTGAGTTGTGACGGATAATGTCTTTCTCGCTCGCCAAGTCCGATCCGGTTAAGGCTTTCCCTGGCTTTTTCTAGTGCTCGTTTATCGCCTTTTAACTTTAATGGTAAAGCGACATTACTGATAGCATCCAGCTCTGGCAGCAAATGAAATTGTTGGAAGATAAAGCCAGACTCTCGACGTAACGCCATATTGTCTGCCGATTTACCATCGAGAATAGCGCTGACTTTGCCGCGTTTAGGTGTTTCGAGCCCAGCAGCCAAAGTCAATAGACTCGATTTTCCTGCACCTGATTGACCAACAATGGCATAACTCTTTCCTGCTTCAATGGTTAGATTAATATCGTTAAACAGGTCGATTTTTTGCTGTTGATTCTCGAAGTAGTGCCCGACTGACGCCAACGTGATTGATTGCATAAAAAGCTCCAGTAATACATCTTACTGGGAAGTTTAAGCGCAAGGATGTCAAACAGATGTGAAATGAGGGGGAAATTGGGAAAGTTGAGACTCAACCTTGCAAATATTTAATTTAATCTAGTCTCGAAATGAACAGACTTGAGAAGTTTGTATTCCCACTCCAAAGCGGTCAATTCAAATACCCTCGGCTTATGTGATAAATCGGCCTATACGAACAAAACCGAACGACAGAAATTTCCATATTTTGGACAGTCTGGGAACAAGAATTTTTGACTATTTTGGCTTCCCGAAAGTGGACATTCACGCCAAGCTGAGTCGAATGCATCTTTTTGCATTTCGATTTTCTGCGATTGGTTAAGTTTTCTAATTGTAGTAGTCATAAACAATTGCTTTCGCTTTCTTTTTTGATATAGAGGATATTTTTATCTGGTCTAGAACGACATCTTCTTCACTACAGGAGCAAACAACAGCCACTTGATATACATCATTTTTTTCTTGTTGAGAACTAAATTCAGAAACATGTTTTTGGTATATTGAAATAATATGTTCCCATATTTTTATTTCGTTGTCTGGATTGGCATCACGTCTAAAACCATCTTCCCATTCCAAGTAAGAATTACTATTCACTTCTTTCAAGCCTTGATGAATTTTAGAAACTCTTGCTTTTCTCTCCCCCTCAAAAGAAGGATGCTGATATTCATTTTGTTTTAGTTTATTGCTATCTGCCCAATATATCTTACCTTCTAAATCAATGCGCACATATTCAACGCCTAGACTTTCCTGAGACACAAGCGAAACCTCGCCTGTATCTATGTCATATAATTCGACCTCTTTAGCTATAGTCATAAAAATAATAATATAATAGTTTTCATGGGTAATTCGGGAACTTAACGCTCACAGCAGGCGAATGTAATTTTTTTCGCTTGCCTGTTTTGTTTAAATGTTTTCAATAGTCTGATCATGCTTTCGTAATTTTGTATAAGCCCAGTAACCAGCAAGAACGTGGCAACCAACGTACATCATTACATTAAGAGAGCTATACCTTAAACGCACTTTTTCGAAATAGTAGAACCACAACCGTAGGCCGTTCCAAACAAAAATTATCAATGCGATGGTTGCGACTCCCGCTAAGAGTTCAACTAAACGATGATTTTCAGTAACACCTACTAATTCTGTCAATAAATTTATTGTTGCCCCCAATACAAATGCGAGGACAATACAAAACATTCCAATTTTGTACAATCTGTCAGTTTTCTTCAGTTTCATAACTCATATATTTAACGCCAAGAGCTGTCGCAAATTTGCGTAGCGATGTTTTTTATCGAATACCGCGATTGGTTATACGATGCCATTTTAAAACGCAGCACTCGACCAATAATCGCATAAAACAGTCTTCATCTCTGGGTCAGGTTGATTAAGCCGATATCCATCAAGTATTTCCTTTTTTATCATCCAACCTCTAATTTGAATTTCCGCTTCACGATATTGAAGCACTTCAAAAAGAAAAGGCGAATCGTCAATTCTATGAGAAGCCTCAAGCAATTCTTGCATGTACTTCATTGCTTTTTTTGCTTTTGGTGCTGTTAGCTCGGATAAACGCACAAGTGGAGTTCCACTTTTGTCTTGAATCCATTTTTTACAGTAATCGTCACCAATTTCATCGCTAAAGGCATTGAAGGATGAAAGCAGCAGTAAGATGCTTAATATTTTCATAGTAGTATACGCTTTAAGCAGGCCTGCGAGTTTTGCATCGCTTGCCTTTTATGGTTATGGCCTTTGTAGGTAATATTAATCCAATGTATATTTGCATTTTTTATTTTTTTAGTGCCTTTTCAAAATCACAAATAAAGTTTATAAAATAATCAGGCATTTCAGAGGTTACAGAACCAACAGATAAGTATTCATCACCATCGTGAATCACACGATAATATTCGAGGTCAGCCCACTTTATGTCTATTACTGTCATTCCACATTTTGAAGTTTTATGTCCATTCTCGCGTTCGACCATTTTATCCCACGATTCCAAATATGATTTCTTTACCTTTCCAAAATGAAAAGTATGAAACTCTCCTTCTTTTTCGAATTCTGGTCTAACATATGCCTCCATAGTCCCATCATTTTGAAGAGAATAATAATAAACGTTTTCTACTCCGATAACTTTGCCGAAAAGCTTAAAATAAACAATGTCATTAACTTCATTAGCTTGAACATTGCTAAAAACGAGCAACCCGCCAATAAACAGTACAATACCCTTCCTTAATTTTTTCATCAATAGCCTGTCCGATTTATTGCAATAACGCTTGTTTAAATTGTGAGGCGCTTTTCCGCCGAATCTATTTTCTAACTCTTGTTAAGTTACCGTTTAAACTTTATATGCTTTGAACCACCAATATCTTTTTTACCATTTTGGCAATAAGCACTCCAAACATCTTGGCACTCTAAATTTGGCCAAAGCCAGCTAACGTAATGGATATGGCTTCCATAATCCCAATGATTGCCACTTTTAGCAATATCCTTCAAGTCAAAATATAGAAAATGCCAAAATTTATGGTCACAGCGATAAAACATGTGAGCCATCGTTCGTTTAACCTGTATAGGGGCTTGAAACATTTTCTTGACTGCTTTTCTTGCGTCCCTTTTCAACTCACCACGACCATTATTTTTTATAGCCTCAATATTTTTCTTGGTTAAGTGGACATTGGCCGGAACCTCTTCAAGAAATTTACTTGCATGTAAGTAAGGAAATTCAATGATATTGGCTTCAGATAAGCTGACCAAATAAACAATATCCTCACTTTTAATAGTGAGCTCGGAGCAAACCTTCTCAACTTGCTTTTTAGTATCCGCTTCAAATAAGCTAAATATATCTGGTGGCATATTTTAGGTAATTTAACATTGGGGTTAACGGACGCTAAGGTCCGATTATCAGTTTTCGTCTTTTTTACATTCTGCCTGATTATCTCATAAAATCAACAAGTTAGTTTAGGTTGAAAGACATGTGTGTGGTGAAAAAGCGGACCGCGTTTCTGTATAATAACCCTGAGTATTTTTTGATCAATTCATTTCTTTGTAAATTCAACGACTTAAAGCGAGTGAAATTTGCCGATGAAAAAAGTACCGACCAAACTAAGCAAAAATGAATGAAAAATGACCATTTCGAAAGCCAGCTTTTATAATTTTATGAGTAAAAGTTGAATAGTGCTGGGTGACTGTAATGGGTCAGCAGCAGCCCCTTCAATTACTTTTAGAATTCATTGAAGCTAAAGTCTTAAGCTATCAGATTGAGTAAAAACGTTGCATGTAACAATGTGGATAATAATTTGGCGATAGTTAGCACAAAAATGTACAAATGACGGTTTATTACTTAGACCTACAATCAGTCCAATTCCGCTCAATCTAACTTTTATTCGCTCCGTAAATCTTTCCGGTCGCTTCTTTAAGTTCGGCTTCAGGCAAATACTGATCAGCAATAGTCAGAATCGCATGTAAATTATTTTTCAATTTGTCCAACTCAATATCTCCCGGTTTTACCGCGGTTTGAAATAAATGTAGTGCCATATCTGCGAGTAACAGCCGTTGCTTTTCCAACCACTTTTCATCGCCTTTAACTGCAGGATTAGCCAGGTAAGCATTTTCGACAATACTGTGCATATCCCAACTCTGATTGACTAGCTCATTTCGTTTCGATTCGTCGTACATTTTTACTCTTAATATCCTTAAATTTAAACTCGGTTTAGCGTTAAACTTTTTGCGCCAATTTCGGATTTTTCTGTTTTCCTGTTTCCTTGTAACCCACCACAATGAATCAACAATACTCGACTGCCGCGTGGAAAATAACCTTTGTTAACTAAGTCTATGGTCGCAAAAAATGACTTGCCTGAATAGACTGGCTCTAAGGCGATGTCATGGTCACGCTTAAAGTCATTAATAAACTGATCGAGTTTAGAAGAAGATTTTGCATACCCGCCAAATTCGTAACCGGAAATAAGTTCCGGCCGGCGAATAGGTTGCGGAAGCAATTCATTGATATCTGTTAACACCTGCTCTGCGTTGTTTAATACCGATATTCCGACAACTTTTGTCGACGGCATGGAATACTTAGCGCCAAGCGATAACCCCGCCAAACTCGTCCCCGTAGCTGTTGCTAACAGAACGAAGTCATAAACGCTGTTTACTTCCATCAAAGACTCAACCGTTCCTTTAAGCGCCAGTTCATGAAAGCCGCCTTCAGGGATCCAGAAAACATCACCATCCAAATGAGGTGGCTGTTCCCTGAGTTCACGGAACTCAACACGATTGACATATCGAATAGTCGCGCCCCATTTAGTTGCGTCGAGCAAGGTCGGCGTCAAGGCCTGTTCGGGATATCCTCTTACCCACAACTCTACAGACCAACCAAGACGGTAACCAATATATGACAGCGCGTGTAATAAATTTGAATAAGGACCTCCCATTGCAGCTATTTTTTTAAAGCCACGGGATTCAATATGGAGAAGGAGGTGTTTAAGCTTTCGCCATTTGTTGCCGGAGATAACCGGATGCAAAAGATCGTCTCGTTTTATATCGAGATGAACCCCATTTTTGATAACAACTGGGTCAACTATAGAAAATATCGGTGAATTACCGAGTTCAGCAAAAAAATGGGATACTTTTAGAAGTCGCATGTAAGAGCGGCCTGACTAAAACAGGGAGCTTCCTCAGCAGGTTAATGTCGGGAATGCCGGCTCGCTATTGGTTGACGACTCGTTGAGAAGTTAATAGCCAGGAAGAATCCTTTCTTCGTCGGTCTGTACGCATTCTTCTATCCAGGCCGAAATTACGAAGTAATGTCTCAATACGTTCGCTTTGGTGCAAACGGCGTCTTTCTTCACGGCGCTCAGGGCCGATATAAGCACGCTCACCATTAATAACAGTGAAATTAACATCATTCGATGTATTTTTATCCATTTCAGGATCCTCTGTATTGAAAGATGTCCAAGTCACGGTACCACGAGAAAATCGCGCTCAATCCATATATAACACGACGTCCTACCCCGCTCTAATCCAGGAGCATTTAATTCATTCTAGCTGAAAAATAGCCAAATAATCAAACCACAGCCTGACGACTGGACCATTTTTACTGATAAAAATCTCAATTTGCGGGAAGTCTGACCATAATTCAATCGGTTAGCATCGCTAAATTGAGAATCAAAAATAAATCTCAAACGCATGTTCTTGCAAAGAAAATACGCCGAAACTTGGTAAATCTCTTATTTAACGACTACATTTTTGTCATATTCCATTCAAAAACAACCCTAAAAATTACCAAATTGACAAATCACCAATACAGAACTGTCACATTGATGTAATAAAGCCACTATACAATTCGCAGCATATCAATTTTCATGCTTTATAAATCGGAGAAATACTAATGAAAATCAAAAACTTAGCCTTATCAAGTGTTGCTCTAGCTTGTGTTGCCGCAACCAATCCCGTTGTTGCAGAAGATGAGTGGGTCGATGTTTACGGTAAATTAATTATCACACTAGATAAAGTTGACGAAGACAACGGCGACGACCAATGGGAGCTTAACAGCAACGCTTCTCGCTTTGGGATTAAAGGTCAGGGCGATGCCGGCGGCGTTGAGGCTTTCTACCAATTAGAGTGGGAAGTTGACGTGGCCGATAGCTCCAAAAGCTCAGAAGACCATATCAAAGCGCGTAACCAGATTGTCGGTTTACGCGGCGGGCTTGGTGAGGTATTCGCAGGCCGTCATGACACTCCAACCAAAAAACTTCAAAAGAAAATCGACATTTTCGGTGATTTGACCGGTGATATTAAAAACACTTTCAACGGTGAAGTCCGTGCGAGCAATATTGTTCAATACGGTACCCCGAAAGCGAATGGTTTTCAGGCGAAAGTTGCGTTTATTCCCGGCGAAGATACTGGCAACAATGACGGTTTAGCGGACGGTACTTCTATCGCGCTTGAGTATAAAACCGGCGGATTAAATCTCGGCGTATCGGCTGACTCAGACGTTGAAGGCGATGGCGTTGATACCACGCGTGTCATGGCACAGTATAAAATTGACGCCTGGCAGTTAGGTTTTATGTATCAGGACACAGATAACAACGGCGCTGACGGCGACGGCCTAATGGCCAGCGTCCAGTATTCTTCTGGCGCTAACGCATTTAAACTCCAGGTAATTGAATCTGACGTTTGGGAAGCTGGCGTAAGCTCAAAAGTGAAATATACCTCGCAAACTTCTTTAGGTTGGGATCGCAAGCTTGGCAAGAAAACAACTTTCTTCACTTACTTAACGATGAGTGAAGAAGGCGCGACGGCAGACGACGACAGCATCTTTGGAATTGGCATTGTGCAAAAATTCTAAGTGAAGCCTCTTCACGACTAAAAAAGGCAGCCAATAGCTGCCTTTTTTATCCCGTTCTGGAAAACTTTAACTATCAATTTAAACCGCTTTTAAAAACTTCTCAATCCGTTTCATTCGTAACGGCTGGCCAAAATAGAATCCTTGCCCACCATCTAGTTCATTTTTGCGGATATAGATGGCATCTTTTTCATTTTCAACGCCTTCGGCAATGACTTTGATGCGATGACTTTTCAAATTAATTATCAAAGAATTTAAAAATAATTGCTGATCTTTGTTTTTATGAATATCAAATACTACCCGTCGGTCGATCTTCACATAAGCGATAGGCAACAATTCAAGGTAGGTCAGATCTTCGTTGGGTGAGCCAAAATGCTCTACGCACCAGGTAACTCCCAACTCAGACAATTGCGCCATAACAGCCCGAAGATGCGGTAAATTTCTATTAATATGCGATTCACTGATTTCAAAAGTGAGCTGGCGTGTCAATTCCGGGTAGCTAGATAATTTTCCGACTAACCAACCAATGAATCGATCGTCCAATAAACTTGAAATAAACAGGTTGATTGAAAAACGGCATTTGGTATCGACTTTTTCTTGATACAAACAGTGCTTAATGACGCCATCGACCATTTGACGGTCAAATTCGCTCGCCAGACCGCAGCTGTTAGCCATGGGCAAAAAAGTGTCGGCAGTTAGTATGTCTTTGCCGTCTTCGATCCTTGCCAGGACTTCCTGCATGCTTTCTGATTCCGTATCAAAAAAGAATATATTTTGACCATAAAGTTGTAATTTTCGTTGTTCGAGCACCCGCTGTAAAAAACTCCGCCAACGGATCTGGCCTCGCACTTTACTCGCAGGAAGGACTTCACCATACATAAACCAGCTGTTGCCACCTTGAAGTTGCGAATTTCTTAGCGCCATATCAGCTTCGGCGACCACCTTGTAGTAGTCAAACCCCTGTTTGTAAGCAGAAATCCCAATATCGACAAAATGCTCCTTGATGGGAGTACTGTCAAAAATACCTTTGTCGAGTTGTGAAATAAGCGTTTTGCATATTTTGTCGGTTTTTTCTCGGGACTGGTTGGGCAACAGCAACGCAAAATCATTTTCTCTTAAACGCGCGACTAATGCGTTAGGAATTTCATGGGCGAAGGTTCGAATCAAATTGGCTATTCGGCGTAAAACATCATCGGTCAAAATAGGGTCATCATCCACAAACTCATCAACAAAACTGAGCAACATAAAAAGGCCAGATTCGTCTTCCTCGTGATTATGAAGTCTGACCTGGAATTCCGCTTTAAAAAAAAGCTGATTGCCTAATTCGGTCACTTCATCAACATAGGAAATCTTACGGATTTGTTCGGTTAGTTCAGTTTTATCTTTGGCCAATAAACTATTTCTCAGAATCAACTGATTGATAACCTGACTGACAGGGTTGGAAATGCCCTGAAGGCTGGTTTGAGTCGCATTGCCGGTATCTGTCAGTAAATAAATGGCGTATTTTTCCAGCTGAAAAATCCATTTAAAAATCACATAAAATCCAGCTAACACGCAACTGGCAAATCCAAACAGAAGCATCAGATTGGCGAGATTAAACCAGGAGCTTTGAGCTTTAACGGGGTGAAAAAATAATTTTAGCGTGACCAGTTCGGTGCGCGCTTTGTCGCTATAAAAATACAAATGTTGTGGTGCAGAAGCCACCTCAGCGGATGTTTTTTTCTCATGAATAATCTGATTTTTAACGTCGATTAACTGCCAGCCAGCGATTTCACTAATACCACCCAATTCGGTTAACAGCTGCGAAAGCCCTTGTCGCTCGCTAACGACATTGTTAGAAATAGCGAGATTAATGCGGGAAACGATGATGGCTCTTTGCTGTGTTATTTGGCTAAATTGCTGATTCAGGGTTGCTGATACCAATGCCTTTTCACCCCAGAGGAAAGCGAACGCCAGCACTACCAATAATCCTGCAAAAATTTTTATATTCGTTCTCATCATCCTGATCTCCACAGCGAGCTGGCATCGTTGGTCACGAGCCTGCAAGAAGTCACGGGGCTTCTGTCTTAAGCTTAGTACAAGATTTGTCGATTTTTTAATTTAAATCGCCATAATAAAACCTTGGTTTAGCACCAATTATCATCGTATGATAGGGCAGATTTAATGGTTAACGGGCAGGAAAAATTCAATGAAAAACTTAGCGGCACTCATAATTTTTTGTTTAAGTTTCAGTGTATTAGCGAACTCAAATCAATGGGAAGGCGTTCCCTTAAGTGAATTTGAACTAAAAGACCAGCACGGTGAGATACGCACGAATGGCGACTTCAAAGGGCAATGGCTTGTACTTTATTTTTACCCCAAAGACAAAACGCCGGGCTGCACCGTAGAAGCGCAAAACTTTACCACGGACTATCCCTTATATCAGCAACTCAATACTCAAATTGTTGGGGTCAGTTACGATGATGTCGCCTCTCACAAAGATTTCGCAGACACTTACGAGATGCCTTTTACTTTACTTGCCGATACCGACAAAACCTTGGCCAAAGCGCTAAAAGTCGACCGCATTCTGCCCTGGCCGCACGCCAGCCGGCAAACGTTTTTAGTGAATCCTGATGGGATTATTGTTCATCATGTTGAAGACGTTACGCCAAAAACCCATTCCCGTGAGATGCTGGAAATCATTAAGCGCAGACAGGCAGAGTCTCAGTCAGACAAAAGCTGAAAACGTATCACAAGGCCAGTTTAACTGGCTTTGCTGTACTCAAATAATGGTGTCGGTTTCTCAATGCCATAACCCTGCGCGAAATCGACACCGATACTATCAAGCACCGCATAAATTTCATCATTTTCGACAAATTCGGCGATACACTTCAGCCCCATCATATGGCCGAGATAATTAATTGAGCTGACCATTGCAAAGTCAGTTTCATTGCCGACAATTTCACGCACAAACTGTCCATCAATTTTAATGTAATCGATAGGCAAGTTTTTTAAATAGCCAAACGAAGACATACCACTACCAAAATCATCGAGAGCGAACGAAAAGCCTTTGTTTTTAAAATGTTCCAGAAAAACGCGTGCTTTAGCCAGGTTTGCAATTGCCGCCGTTTCGGTAATTTCAAAGTGAATATTGTCGGCGGTAATGCCTTCTCGTTCCAGCAAGTCGTCTAGAAAATGAAGAAACCGCTCATCGATGATTGATGCGCCGGACAAATTTACTGCAAAACTCGCCGGTTGATCATCTTGACGCGAGCCAAGAATAAATCGAACAACTTTAGTAATGACAAAACGGTCGACTGATTGCATTAAACCAAATTGCTCCGCCGCGGGAATGAAATCGTTGGGTGGTATAATTTTATTATCATCATCCAGCATTCGAATTAAGATTTCATAGTGGTGCAATTGTCGTTGATTTTTTGAAATGGTGACAATCGGTTGCTTGTAGAGCACAAATCGCTCATGCGCGATGGCTTCGCTAATATCGCTGGCTCGATTAATTTTTTCCTGATACTCGGTTTCCTGGTTACTTTCACCATAAACGTGAACACGGCTGCGTCCTGTTTGCTTTGCCGAATAGCACGCGGCGTCGGCTCTTTCGATCACATTCGAAGGAGAATTATCCGACTGATAAACCTGACTCAGGCCGATACTAACACCTACGGTAAAGATTCGATCTTGCCAGGGAAACGGAAACTGCTCTATACGCGTGCACAATTCTTGTGCCAGTTCGCGTGCCTTTTCTAACGGGCAATGTTCCAGGATAACAGCGAACTCATCGCCGCCCAGCCTGGCAATAAAATCACCGTCGCGAAAATACTCCTGAAAAATTTCGCTGATGCGTTTGAGTAATTCATCACCAATCGCATGCCCTGCGGTATCATTCACCAGTTTAAATCGATCGAGATCTAAAAATAACAGAATGGTAGGCGTCGACTCTTGAACCACTTTTTCCAGACGCTGATTAAAAGCGCGTCGATTGGCAAGACCGGTTAAGGTGTCATGCGAGGCTTCCCAGGATAAACGCGTTGATATACGGCGAGATTCCTGGACATCCCGAAATACCAAAACGCTACCGCTGACACAATGTTGGGAATCAAATATGGGTGAAGCCGTCGCCATGATTGGCAGTCCATCGCAAGCATGGGAAGTTTTTAGCGACGAATGGTCACTAGAGTGCACCGTTGCCGATTGTTGTATGGCCTTGAGAACGATATTTTCATGCAACTGCCCGGTTACCTCGTCCTGCAATTGAAACACTTGAGTGATAGTTACGCCCTGAAGCTGCGCGCCATCCAGTCCCAGTAAAGTTGCAGCGATAGGATTGTAGAGTTCAATCACCCCCTCTTTATTGGTGGTAATCACGCCATCAGCTATCGATTCGAGCGCGACTTTGGCCAGTCGATCTTGGCGAAACAAAGCCGCTTCCATTTGTTCTCGATAGGTCACATCTCGCAAAGTCATGACAATTAATTTTTCATTTTCTTTAAGCTGACTGACACTCGCTTCCAACGACAAAGCCTCTCCTAGCGCATCACGCCCAGCGGCCGCAATAATTTTTGAAGAAACATTGACATTATCTACCTCAAAACCGGGTAAAAACTGCGCAATACTCTCGCCGCGAATGTTTTGTTCAGACGCTTTGAAAATATGGCTGGCTGCTTGATTGCAATCGAGAATGATACCTTCCTGGGTTAACGTCAAAATGGCGTCGGTCGAACTGTCCAAAATGTTTTCCAGGTGCTGTTGCTGACTTTTGTTTTCGTCGACCAGCTTTTTCATCGCCATGTTTTGTTGTTTGAGGATGGCTTCTTTTCGTACTGAAGCTGAAACATCTTTAATTTCTATTAATGCGTAATTTTCTCCACCAATAGTCAAGGGCTTTATGATGATTTGCTGGTGCATCAATTGACGAGAATGGGTCTGAACGCAATCGATATACAAGGGTAAAGGGTGCGGGTTAAAGATCTGCGATAAAATGCGTGACATGCCTCGACAAATGGCATCGTCAACAGCGTTAAGAAGCGGCGTATTTTCCAGCGAATGAAAAAGCGCGGTCAGCGACTGGTTAAGCGCCTGGGCTGAGGTCAAGCCGGAATGCTTGACCACCCACGAATTCCATAAACACACTTTCGCCTTTGCAGCGACTACAATAATGCCTGAATCCTGCGTATCAACGACCTGGCTGACGAGCTCAGTCATCGAATCAGTCAAAGTTTCTTGTTGGGACTGCGCGCTTTCTGAATTGAAATGATTGTCTTGGGTCATTGTTACAGCATAATGATTCGTGTCGCGCGAAAGCTAATTGAAGAGGCTTTTTAAATAATCTTTCACTTTTATCTGAAAGATTTCCATGGAGCCCTCATCCATAATAAAAGCAACAAATCCTTTCATTTCAACGTTGTGAATGGAAAAATCAACCTGCAACAGCATAACAAACTGATTTTCAGAGAGCTTTTGAGATTCTACTTTAACCCTTTCAAGGGCGCCAGCGATATCTAAGTGGATATAAAGTGGGACTTCGCATTCGAGTCGGGTCGCCAATAGCTCCGCCAGCTGACCGAAGCAAGCGTTGAGAATGATGTTGCCGATTTCCAGCAAGCCATCTTCTTCAAGATCGCTGATATTTTCATCCCCCAGAGTATCGACCAACAGCTGTCGAACCAGAAATACACCACACTGTTCAGGAAACACCAGCAACGCATTACCGCTAAAATCGCCTTTAAACTGTTGAAATACAATCGAAGGTCTATCGTCGTCGATAGTTTCCAGATACCGCCCTAACCCTTCAAAATTGATAAATTCTATGCTGGGAACTGAAAGCATGACTTCTTCTTTCACCATTTCGGCAAGAGAAGCTGCGGCGCGACCAATTCCTTGATTGATAAGCTCTATTGTTGCGTCCTGCTCAAGATCAGTAAAGCTCGGTTTAACCATTATTCCAGTCCTACAAAGTCTAATATTTCATCTGAATTTATGGGCTTGGTTAAAAAGGTTAATCCAATGCGATCTGCTTTCTCCTTCACTGCGGTTTGGATGTTGGCGGTAAGCAAGGCGATTTTCGCGCGTTCCTGGACTTCAATAATTTCAGGCGCCGCATCAAGTCCGGATTTTCCCGGCATACTAAGATCGAGCGTGATAAAGTCAAACTGAGAATTTCGACAGGCTTCGATAGCCTTTTCCGCCGAAGCCGCTTGAATGCACTCCCAGTCAGAATGTTGCGACATTATGATTTCTTTAATCATCATTCGCGACACCATGCTATCGTCCACGATGAGTACTTTTTTCGACATTCTAAATTCCTTCCCAAAATCTACAACGTGTCGTTTAACCGATTATTGACACCAATTTAATTATAGGCAGCATTTGCTTAAAAAGTGCGATTATTACATCGAAAAAGTCTCAATTCTTAATAGGTTAACGATATAAATACGGGCCAGACTATAACGCTTCGTCAAAAACCCTCTTAAGAACAGAGGCTTACCGCATGTTTAAGGTGAAATGTCGGAAATTTTCATATCCATTTCATCCCTTCTGGACAGATTGATGAAAATAACAAGGTTAGGCGCAAACGCTAAAAAGCGATAGCAGGCGATGACATGTATCGGCGCAAGAACGAGCATAATATCAGAATCAAAATCATAAATACGCCGGCTGTAAAGACGCGATATTAGTTTAAGAGAAGCACTTAAAATCCACTTGTAGGGCATTTTTTATTTTTTATTGTGCGACTTTTTATTATTGTCGAGTGGTGCCATGATTCGTCTAAGCGTAAAGTCCATCGGATTCGAAACGATTTTTTTTATTGCCAACAAATCGCCCGATTTGATGTGATCATACCAAAGGAGGATTCGGTCAAGCCGCCCCACTTTTCCAAATTGCAGTGAATAACTTTTCTGACAATTCCCACCAAAAACGATAAAATACCCTTCATATAACAAAATCAATATTGGGAAATAACAATGAAATCCTTTAAGGTCCCGCACACCTTGGTGTTGCTCTTTTCAATGATGGTCTTTGCCTACATTCTCACCTGGCTATTACCTTCTGGAAGCTTTGATATGACCACCAATGCGCAAGGTAATCAGGTGGTGGTTCCGGGCACGTATAAAGTACTCGAAGAACAGGTTCAACTACCGATATGGAATCTTTTTACTGTGATTCCTAAAGCGCTTGGAGAAGCTCAAGGCATTATTTTCTTCCTGTTTTTAATCGGAGGTTCTTTGGCTGTCATTCGCTCAACTGGCGCCATAGACGCGATGCTGGGCAAGGTACTCAATCGTTTTTCTCACCGCCCTGCGCTATTGCTTTTTATGAGCATGCTAACCTTTATGTTAGGTTCGACCTCTATCGGTATGGCTGAAGAATATATTCCCTTGGTACTCATTTTAATTTCCCTTTGCGTCGCGTTAAAAATGGATACTGTGTCTGCGGTAGGTGCCATGGTCATTGGTTATGGCATCGGCTATGGTACAGCCATGTTAAATCCTTTTACGGTTTTGGTGGCGCAAGGTGTTGCCGAAGTCACCCCCACTTCTGGCTGGGAATTTCGGCTGGCCTTGTTTGTACCGTTTCTGGCTATTGGTTTTCATCACCTATGGAAGTACGCCAGCGCCGTAAGAAAAGACCCAAGCCAGAGTTTGGTGCATGACGTGCCAGAAGCGCAGCCGCCAGCGCCAAGTGACTACCCGGAATTAACTGGCCAGCGCCTGGCTGTACTCGTGATGACCTTAGGTGCACTCATTGTAATGGTTGTCGGCATAGCAAAATATCATTGGTACTTCGTTGAACTCGGCGCGATATTTTTTGTATTGGCGCTACTGACGGCGGTAATCGCCGGGCAAACCTTCGACAACGCGGCCAAGACTTTTACCACTGGCGCCGCGGAACTCACCGGCACGGCATTATTGATTGGCTTTGCCCGAAGCATAGAAATGTTACTAAGCGATGCCCAAGTGCTTCACACGGTAGTTAATGGCCTGGCTCAACCGTTAACCCAGTTAGGCGCAGAGTTTTCAGCCGTCGGTATGCTCGTGATTCAAAGTGTATTAAACTTTTTTATTCCATCAGGTTCGGGGCAAGCCTACGTTACCATGCCGATCATGGCACCGATTTCTGACATTGTCGGCGTTTCTCGCCAGGTCGCGGTTTTGGCGTTTCAAATGGGTGATGGCTTTATGAATATGATCGTGCCATCTAACCCGGTACTCATGGGCATTTTGGGTATGTGTGGCATTCCCTATACCCGTTGGTTTAAATTTATTGGGCCGCTAATGTTAAAATTGTTATTGGCAGGTAGTGTTTCGCTGGTGGTTGCTGTTTTAATTGGTTATCAATAAAGACAATTTCGCGATTTTTATGACGCTCAAAAGCCCGACATTTGTCGGGCTTTTTTTCGAAGCGAATGGCTTAAAATTGCGCCAACTATTCTGATTATTTCTTTTCTTTCAAACGAGGCAAGTAAAATGACTGGGTCGAGTTACCAATTCGCGTACACTCTTCAGCTTCGTCCCAACTAAAGGTAACATACGAATAGTCGCTAATCGCATCAATCGCGGCTAATAGCTCAGGATTTTCAGTAAAGCAGGTAATGCCGCCATCTTCGACTTCGCCGACATTCGCCTGGCAAAATCCGAATGAAAAGATTTCTGTTGGACTTATGGCAATTTTGCGAATACCACAGCCGATAAACGCGAATTCATTGGGCGAATTTCTTGCCGTTTTCATATCGCCTTGGGCAAATCGAATTTCTAAATCAACTTCGACTTCTGCCGGTTGCGTCAATCCCGCAAGCACATTAAACGACAATAATGCGAGCCCTAGTGTGATAAGTATGTTTTTAATTTTCATGGTTTCTCCTTAAGTCATTGTATTTTATTTAACCATCAATCCTACTGGTTAATGTTCCCATTTGCTCTATTCATGGCCTGAGCCATTTTTCTAAGAACGCTTTTCCGGTCGTCATAATTGAGCGTCGTTAGCGCTGTTTCGACCTCCATTATTTCTTTATTTGAAAAGTGACCATCGCTTAAAAATGCATCGACCTGATTGTGGATGCTTTGTACTTTTTGTGGATCCGGCGGCAAGCTATTTATACGCGAAAGCTCACTAGTATTGGTCAGGTTTGTGTTTTTATTTTCGGCCAGCGACTCAGCAATTTCCTGCCTTACAATTATTTGAATATCATCGAGCAATGCACTATGGGCAATATCGTCATGAGTCGCAGGGTTATTACTGTCATCGATTTGCTCGCCGGCCAGAAAAACATCGTCCTGTGAGTGGCTGTTAGCAGTCTGAGCGACTGGTTCTGAGTTAACAAGAAGTGATTGAAGCGTGTTTTCGAGGTTCGATATTTTATAAACGAGTATTAAGATTAGCGCTAATTGAGCGGTAGCGATTAAGTATAAAGCTTTCATTGTTATAATTGTTCTCCTTGCCAGAAACCACAGCCATCCTCTGGATTAGCAATATACACTATCGTAGCGCGAGGAAAAGTTGTCCTGTGGTAATTTGTTAAAATAGGCGAGTGAAATTATCGAATTAATCTCAAATTTAGATAACGAGAAGTAGGCCTTTGCTTTTGGGGTAGTACGAATGAGTAGCTGTTCTTTTTTCTGTGCATGATGAGCTAGAAATGGCCGGAATAAAATAGCGATTAGCTTGCGCCATACTTCTTCCTCCTTAAAGATAGTATTTCGTGCTAGAAATTGCTTTTAAGCGGATCTAGAAGCCTATTATGTAGCGTGTTTTCTTAATTATCAAAGGTTACATAGGCCAGACCCACCAGTAAGCATGCGCCGAATAAATCAGACACCCACCGAATAAATCAGACACCCACCGAATAAATCAGACACCCGAATAAATCAGACACCCACTATATCCACAAATACCGACACGCTCAATAGTCAATCTCTTACAAGACTTGTTAGCATTATCCGCTTTTTAATTTTGTTCACTGTGGCAAAATATTACCCCTCTTCCCAT
>Ga0209475_10001555_pt1 | contig 28412 bp, 19 predicted proteins | sample tdDd471_FD_187128 | JGI IMG/M metagenome (GOLD analysis project Ga0209475, IMG submission 187128) | Marine sediment microbial communities from the Atlantic coast under amendment with organic carbon and nitrate - tdDd47.1 (SPAdes)... | ecosystem: Environmental > Aquatic > Marine > Coastal >... | reverse complement strand
CGCCGACCTCTATTCCGGTGTGCCCGCACCGGACGCGAACGAGGACCTGATCCTCTGGGTGCAGAACAGCCACCCGATCGAGATTCCCGCCGGAGTCATCGGTTTCAATCTGGTCGGTGGCCAGGACGTCACCACTTACGACGAAAGCGTGCCCCCGTTCGGAACGGTCGCGGTCAATGTCGGCGACATGCTGCCCGATGCCCGCTTCCCCGATCAGATCGAACTGCAGGCCGGGCGATACTTTGTCCGTCCGCGCTATGAGGTGATCCAGCGCGCCTCGGGCCGCCGCCGCATCGCGCACGCCAATGTGGAGCGTGTCGACCTGAAACCGGACCCCGAGATCCGGGAGAGCGCCCCGCTGTTCGGGAAGGGCTACATCATGCCCCTGCCGGTGCTGCCGGTGGACGAGTTCCAGACCTTCTGCCTGCCGACGCCCATGGCGGACACCCAGATGGAACTGCCGATCCGGGCCGACCTGATCGACGCCACCCGCGTCGCCGAGAAGTTCCTGGGTCGGGTCGCACGCCGTGACTCCATCGCCATCGATGTCGATGCCTGGATGAAGGAAGCCGCCGCCGAACTGCCCTCCGGCACCGGTCACGTGGAGTTCCTCTACGACTTCCGCGATGGCGGCGAAGCCGACGGCTGGCTGCATGCCCTCGCCCGGATCGAGCAGCGTGCCAGCGGCCATCGCGCCGAGACCATCTTCGGCGCGCACATGTTCAACATGCCGCTGATCTTCCGCGACGAGCCGCAGTCCTATTCAGGCCGCCCGCCGGGTCTCTCCACCCGCCTGTTCCTGCGTTTGGGCGGCGAGACGGCGGATGCCATGTGTCACCTGCTCTACCCGGCATCCCTGCCCTGGGCACCGGAGTCCAGCACCGACCTGAACCTGTTCAGCGGCGCGGGCGAAATGGTGGTGACAAGACGCATCGCGATCCCCTGCGGCGGCTCCCGCCACTGGCGCGTGTCAGAGACCTTCGACGCCGCAGACCTGAAGGCCGCCGGACCGGACGCCTATGTCCAGATCCGCGACACCACCTGTCGCCTGTTCGGCTTCCACGGCCTGCTCCGCCCCGGCGTTGCCTTCAGCCTGGATCACATGTTCGGCTATTGACGTTCATGGCCCGGCTGATCAGTCGAAACGTCTGAACTCCACCAGTCCGTCGCGATTGACCTGCTCGACCAGGCCGACTTCCCAGGTCAGGTAGTCTTCCATCGCCTGCCGGACGCCGCTCTGGTGGTCATAGGGTTTCCACCAGACGTCATCGGTGTCGGTCAGGGCGCGGTCGAGGCCGGACTCCATCGGTTGACCGGCGGCGACCCAGGCGGCGGTTCCGCCTGCGAGGACGCGGACGACCAGATCCGGTCGCGCGGCGCGCAGTTCATGCGCTGCGTAGTGGGCCAGCAGGCCATCGGGGGAGGTCAGCAGGATCAGCCCGGCATGCGCCAGCGCCACCATGCTTTCTGTCAGGCGTGAACGAACGGTCCAGCAGGCGCCCGGAATATGTCCCTTGCGGAAGGTCAGGCTCTCCGTCAGGTCAACGACCGCTGCCGGTTCGCCCGAGTCGATGACGGCCTGCATTTCGGCGACCGAGAGTGTCTCTGCCGGTCGGAAAAGGGCCGGTTCCACATCCACCGGCCCGACTTCCGGCGCGGTCGGCTGTTCGGCCAGCACATGCACATCCGTCCAGCCGAGCTGGATCAGCCACGACGCGGTCATGGTGGCGCGCACGCCATCCTCCGCATCCGCCAGCACGATCCGGGCGTTGCGGGTGGCAACATATTCATCGGTCGCCTGCACCAGTTGCCCGCCCGGCGCATGATGCGCGCCGGGCCAGTGACCCGCCTCGAACTCCTGCACGGTGCGCACATCCAGCAGGCAGGTGGTGCGGTTTGCCTCGGCCTGCCAGCGGGCCACCGTGGCGCTGTCCGTCCGGCGCACACCAAAGCGGCTGGCGACATGCGCGGCACGGTCCTTCGCGGCCTGCAACGCCTCCCCTTCCGGCTGTGGCGCATGTTCGGTCTCGCCGCTGGCGCAGGTCAGTCCCGCCAGTTGCCAGCCCATGGTGCCGTCCTTCAGCGCCATGACCGGGTTGGGGATGCCGGCATTGATCAGCGACTGGCTGCCGATGATGGAACGGGTACGACCGGCGCAATTGACCACGACCGTGGTGTTCGGATCAGGTGCGAGCGTATGGACCCGATAGACCAGCTCCGCCCCCGGGCAGTCCACGCCACCGGGGATCGACATGCGGTTGAACTCGGGCATCGGACGGCTGTCCAGGATGACGAGGTCCGTGCCGCTGTCCTTCAGCCGCTGAAGCTCTGCCGCTTCGATACGAGGTGTGTCGTAGTGATGCTCGACGAATTCCCCGAAGGCCTTGGAGGGGACATTGACGCCGGAGAAGACCTCGTAGCCTTCTGCCCGCCAGCCAGCCGTTCCGCCGACCAGCACGGAGACATCGGTGTAGCCCAGATCCGCCAGACGGACAGCGGCACGCTCCGCCAGCCCCTTGTCCGACGGGCCATGGTCCGTCACCACCACCGGCACGGTCCGGCGCGGCACCATGCGCCGCGCACGGAACTCCAGATGACTCAGCGGGATGCAGGCGGCGAGGAACAGATGCTCCCTGGAAAAGGCCCCTTCCTCCCGCACGTCGATCAGGGCGATCTCCTGCCCGTCGGTCAGACGGGCGCGCAGCTCCGGCGCCGTCAGGTTCTTCATGCCGGCATCGGCAGATCGCGAATGCCTTCGGAGGCGGGGAAATGCTTCCACTCACCGGTCTCGGGCTTGTAGTAGCGGCGATGTTCGAGCTGCTCCAGCGCCAGCCCGTACATGTGGAAATTCAGCACCGGCTCAGCGCCGTCGATATGGATCGAATGCAGATCGTCCGGCATCAGCGCCAGCCCGGTCCCGGCCTCGACGACAAACTGGTCCTTCTCCGCCACACCGCCCTCTTCGGCGGGATCATACAGGCGGTTCAGTTCCTTGCCCTCCATGCCCACGATCACCGCCCAGGTGGTGTGATCATGCGCCGGGGAATTGGTGCCGCCCATGGAGAGCTGTGCATAGAGTGCGAAACGGTGGTCCGCATCCTCCGATAGGCGGTAGAGCGCGTTCTTGCGCTCCGTCGTCGCTTCCGGTGGCGGAAAATCCTCCAGCGGGAACAGGTCCCGGCGCTTGGCCAATTCGATCAGCACATCGCGCATGTCGGCGATAGACTGACGTGTCACCCCCTGCGCGACCTCGATCGCACGTACCTGCATCATGGCGGCCTTTACGGCCCTGTCGCGCGCCGCTGCCCGTTCTTTCGGTGTCATTGTTGCCTCCCAGCTTCCTCCGCGACCGCCTCGACGAAACGGTCAATCTCCACTTCCGTATTGTAGTAGTGAACGGAGGCGCGGACGAGTCCGCTGATCTGCCGTCGCTCCATGTCGATCCGGGTGCTGCTTGGCGTACTGGTGCTGACATTGATCTGCCGTGCGGAGAGTGCCTGTTTCATGGCCTGCGGCTCCATGCCATGAACCGTGAAGGTGGCGATCCCGCAGCGTTCCCGCCCGAGGTCGAGCACCCGCACACCGGCAATTTCGGCCAGTCGCGCGCGGAGTTGTTCGGCCAGTGCCGTCACCCGTGCCTCGATCTCCGCAATACCGACATTCAGCATGTAGTCGACCGCGACGCCCAGTCCGATGCGCCCGGCCTCATTGAACTCCCAGTTCTCGAACCGCCGGGCACCGGATTGCCATTCCAGCGATTCGCGGCCCGTCCAGGTGGCGGCGTGCAGGTCGATCACCGGCGGCTCGAACCGTGCAACGGTCTCCGGCCGGGCATAGAGGAAGCCGGTTCCCCTGGGGCCGCGCAGGTATTTCCGCCCCGTCGCCGTCAGGAAGTCGCAGCCGATCTGCTGCACGTCCAGAACCCGCTGGCCCGCGGACTGGCAGGCATCCAGCAGATAAGGGACACCCGCCGCGCGGGTCAGCTTTCCGATCTCGGTGGCCGGATTGACCAGCCCGCCGTTGGTCGGGACATGCGTCACCGCGACCAGCGCAACCTCGCCGCTGTCCAGCATCCGTGACAGGGCCGACACGTCCAATACCCCATCCGCATCGCTCGGCACCACCTCGACCGAGACACCCTTCTGCGCCGCGACCTTCAGATAGGTCAGGTAGTTGGAGGCATACTCCGCCTCCGCCGTCAGGATGCGGTCCCCGGGCTTCATGCGGTCGGCCACGGCGAAGAACGCCTGGTTCCACGCCACCGTCGCGTTCTCCATGACGGCGACATCGCCTGCGTCACAGTTCAGGTACCGGGCGATGGCGCTGTAAGTCCGGGTGATGGAGGCGTGCGCGTGGTCCGCCGCCTCGTAGGCACCGATCGCGGCCTCCAGATCCAGATGGTCCTTCACCGACTGCAATACGGGCGCAGGCATCAGCCCCGCGCCCGCATTGTTGAAGTGCAGCACGTTGGCCACGCCCGGCGTTTCCGCCCGGCAGCGGTCGATGTCGTTCACTGGTGTCCCTTCACGTCGTTGGGGCGATAGGCGTCACGGATCACCTTCATTTCCTCATCGGTCAGTTCCAGCGAGAGCGCAGCCAGGGCATCCGCCATGTGGCCGGGCTTGGAGGCACCGATGATCGGCGACGTGATCGCCGGATTGGCCAGCACGAAGGCCAGCGCCACCTGCGCCATGGGCACACCGCGCGCGTCGGCCACGTCACCGACCGCGTCAGCCACGGCAAAGTCCTCGTCACGCCCGAAGACGCGGGCCGCGACCGGGTCGGACGTCGCACGCGCCGTGTCACCGATGGTCTTTTCCGTGTGTCGCCGGGTCAGGAAGCCACGCCCCATCGGGCTCCATGGAATAAGGCCGACACCGGTTTCCTGGCAGAACGGAATCATCTCCCGCTCCTCTTCGCGATAGACCGCATTGTAGAAATTCTGCATCGACACGAACTTCGTCCAGCCGTTCATCTCCGCCACATGCTGCATCTGGATGAACTGGCGCGCCCACATGGACGAGGCACCGATATAGCGGACCTTGCCGGCCTTCACGCAGTCATGCAGCGCCTCCATCGTCTCCTCGATGGGGCTGTGATAGTCGAAGCGGTGGATCTGGTAGAGATCGACGTGGTCGGTGCCGAGCCGTTTCAGGCTGCCGTCGATGCTCTTCATGATGTGCTTGCGTGAAAGGCCCCGGTCGTTTCGGTCATCGCTCATCGGGTTGAAGACCTTGGTGGCGATCACCTGGGTGTCGCGGGATCCGAGCTGTTTCAGCGCCCGCCCCGTCACTTCCTCCGACGCGCCGAGCGAGTACATGTCGGCGGTATCGAAGAAGTTGATGCCCGCTTCCCAGGCCTCCCTGAAAAAGGGCATGGACTCATCCTCACGAAGCACCCAGCTATGATTGCCCTTCGACGGATCACCATAGGTCATGCAGCCAAGACAGAGGCGGCTGACCTTCAGACCCGTGTTCCCCAGACGTACGTATTTCATGGTTCTTTCCCCTGCCCCAAGCGACTGATTGATCAGACCATCATCGCGCGCTGGCGGTGTCGGGTCCAGTTCCGGGCGGGAATTTCGAAAGAGGGCGGGGGACATGTCGCGAGGGGGAGAGAGAGACATGTCCCCCGCACCAGTCATGGTCTTGGGGAGACCGGCTGCCTGTGTACTGGACTGCAGGCAACTCTGAACCTGTTACGACCCGTGGCAGGGTTCGGATCACCATTTCCCGAATGCGCGGTATCTTTTTTCGGATGGCTCAGTAGCGCCGTTCCCAGGTCAGCCCGGTGCTGCCACCGCCGCCGCGACCGACCTCCGCATCGACCTTCAGGTTGGGCAGCACGTCGATCTCCACGACAACGCTGCCAGCCTCCGAATCCAGCGACTGCTTGGCGCCGACGTAGACCCCTTCGCGCACGTACCGACCGACTGCGACGGAGCCGGTGGAGTCCGGGTCGGCGCCTTCCTCCACCCGCAGGACGTCAAGGCCCACGGCCTCCCGCAGCATGTCGGTGGCGCCGCTGCCGCCGTTGGTCAGGGTATTGATGCTCTGCGCAAGCTGGATCGCCTCCAGCGGGCTCATGGATTGCGCCGACTTGTCGAACAGCAGGCGCGGCAACACCTCGTCCTCCGGCAGTTCGGGTGTCGAGGAGAAGGCAATCTCCGGTTTCGCGGGACTGCCCGAGATGCTGATCGTGCCTTCCAGGTCACCACTCTGGCGAGTCAGCGCGATGTTGAAGCGCGGCTGCATGTCGCCGGTCAGCCCGATCTCCCCCGTCGAGACCTGAAAGTCCTTGCCGAGCAGGGAAAGGTTACCGCGCACGACACCGATGTTCACATCGACCCGCGGCTCCGGCAGGCGACCCTTTACCGTGACCGTGCCGCTCCACTCACTGTCGAGGCCCCGACCGCGCACGAACAGCCGTCCCGGCGCATCGACCACCACATCCAGCGCCACGGGCAGTTCATCCACCGGTTCCTCGCCTGAATCGCCGGTCGGCGCGGCATCGCTGTCCCTTGCCAGTTCGATATCCACGACGCTGGGGGGCAGGTTGTCGGTGATGAGGCGAATTTCGCCCTCATCGATCGTTGTCCGGTTCACGACCTGCACCAGACTGCCGTCCCAGGTGACATCTGTATTGCCGGAAACCAGGATCGTCGCCTCCTCCCGACTGACCGCGCGCAGCCTGTCGAGCGTGACCTTGACGCTGGCCTTGCGATCAGCACCCAGCAGGCGCGCCGTACCACTGCCCGTGACGGTGCCTCCAGACGGATCGGCGGCTGAAAGCTCAAGCGCGCCCTCCCCGCTGTCCGCAAAGGCCGTGGTCAGAGTGAGGCTTTCCAGGATCGTGCCGGTCAGCAAATTCTCGTAGCGGCCGTCTGTGATCGCGACGTTGCCCAGCATCACGGGTGCACCGACGGTGCCGGAAATATCCACGGCAACGCTGGCAATGCCTTCAAGCAGGTGATCCCCCTCCGGCAGCAACTGCATCAGCTTTGCCAGGTTGCCCGTCCAGTCGATGCTGCCTTGCAGCGCGCCACCCGGTGCAGGTTCCGGCAGGAACGTCCCCTGCCCCTGTCGCACATCTGCGTTGATCTCCGCGACCAGCGGTGTCTCGAACGGTCCGGAGATACTGGTCCGGGCCTGCGCCGTCTCACCGTTCCAGTTGGCGTCGAGAGAGATGTTGAAACCTGCGCCGATCTCGTCGCCGGGGGGCTGCAGATCATTGACCTGCATCGATAGTCTGGCCTTCTCCACCGCCGCTGTACTGTCAAAGCGCAGGCTCGCCGCCAGCATGCCCTGCAGCCCGCCGACGCCACCAATGGCGGCCAATGGTCCCAGTGGCAGGGCGCTGATCCGGGCGGTGGCATCCAGCAGGTCAGGCGCGTAGCGGGCGTCTGCAATCACCTCGCCGCCGAAGGAGGTTCCCAGCCTCAGCCCCGACAGCACGATGGTCTCGCCAATCCGCACACTGAACGGCTGCACGGCCTCAATGGCCGCAGCGTCGCTCTCAAGACGCAGGTTCTCGATATCGATCACCGGGCCTTCCGCATCGCTCAGGTCGGCCACGACACGGGTGGTCAGGCGCGCAGGCTCCGGTTCGGTGGCCGAGACGGTGAGGTCGATGGTCGGGCGTGAGAAGGTGCCGCCGATCCGGGCTTCCGTCTTCTCGATCCGCGCCCCATCCGCCCGGACATCCTGCACAGTCAGATCACCCTGCATGGTGGGTGCCTGCGAGAGCAGTGCAGCGAGGTGCATTGCCAGACGCACCTCAGCCACACTGGCACCCGCGTCGGCAGCTTCCAGACGCTGCAGGGTCACATCGATATCCGCGCCATGGTCCTGCCCTTCGGGTTGTACCGCCACAGCCGCGTTCAGGGTCCCGGCAAGCGGGACGCCGAACAGGGCGGCGAGCCGTGAAAGCTCGTCACTCGTCGCTGTCAGATCGGCGCGATAGCCCGGTGTGGCGAGGTCGGCGGACGCCGTGCCTTCCAGCTTCAGCCCGGCGAGCGAGACGGAAAGCGACTGCACGTCAGCCTGCTGGAAGGCATTGCGCAGGGCGAGACGCAGATCGACATCCAGCGCCTCCTCACCCCACTGGCCGTCAAGGCTCAGGCCGCCAGACGGATTGGTCGCCAGATCACTGAAGTCATAGGCCAGCGCAGGCGCGGTCAGCCTGATGTCCCCACTGCCGACGGCGGCCAGTTCCAGCCGACCCTGCGTTCGCGGGGCATCAGCCGTGCCGGACACCTTGCCGCGCAGGCGGATGGGTCCTTCGATCAGCACACCTTCCGGCACCAGGCCGCCCGGCACCGCCGCGATGTCCAGCCCGTACTCACCCTTCACCGAACCTGCGGCATCCAGACCCGCATCGATCGTCAGGGCAGGTCCGGAGGCCGTGGCAACCGAGAGATCGAGCATCGCTGCACCTGCCGCAAGTGGCCGTGCAGTGGCTGTCAGCTTCACATTCGGCCCGACAGCTGACTGGATCATGCCGTCAATGAAGGAGAGGCCGGTCAGGCCGCCCGAGAGGCGGATTTCGCCGCCACCTTCCGCGACAACACCATCCGCGGTGACCACCAGCCGGGCGCTGCCCTGACGGATGGCCGCATCAGCGCCAGGCAGCTTCGACAGCTCCGGCACCAGCAGCACGAGTTCTCCATCCAGTCTCGGCTCCGGCAGGGGGGTCGAGACATCGCCGGACAGGCCAAACGCCGCCGCAGTCAGATCCAGTGCCGTGACACGTGCCTGTGCGGCGCCTGCCATCACATGCGCCGTCAGACGCGGCGACGGCCCGAGCAGGGCATTCAGTCCGGCATCGCCAAGCGAGGGCTCGGTCACGTCGACAGCAACATCCCCGTCGAAGTCTTCGCCCTTCAGGCCCCCGGTGACCTTCAGGCTGATGGCCCCGGCACCCATGTCACCGAACGCGGGCTGCCGCAGGTTTGCCGCAACCGAAAGGTCGGGACTGTCCAGCGCACCACGGACCTCGGCCTCGATCCGCGCGGCATCGAATGTTGCACCCGCCAGCAGCGCATCCAGCGCAGGATGGCGATGCACATCCACAACACTGCCAAGATTGACCGTCCCGGCGTCGAGATCGATCGATCCGTCGGCGCTGAGCGATGCAGAAGCCGTCGAAATCTCCAGGCGGGCAAGCTGCAGTTCGGTTTCATCGGCGCCGCGCGCCACCAGCCGGAAGGGGATCGCCTCCCCGGTCAGGTCGGTCGGCACAGGCGCCGCCGCCAGCAGATTGGCAACGCCATCCGCATCCAGTGCCCAGCCCGTCGCCGGGTCGGCACTGAGGCGCAGGCCGAGCAGCAGGTCGGCAACGCGCTCGACCGTCAGCGAGAGATCAATGGCGGCGGAACCAAAGGGGCCACCCCCCTCCACATCCAGATACAGGCGTTCGTCGGTGGTGATCCCCAGCGGCTCGGACAATGGCGCGAGGACAGGCAGGTCGGCGGCCATGGTGATCCGGGACTGCCGCGTGCCGAAGTCCAGCGCCACGTCCACACGGGCAAAGCTCGCCTTCAGATCCAGTGGTTCGACATTCAGGACGACACGCTGGTCCGTGCCCGCATCGCGCACCGAACCATTGATCGAGAAGCGGGCGCCGCCCGGCACCAGATCATCGCCCAGCGACAGCGCATCGACGCGCAGCAGGTCAAGCCGTACGGGCATCGGTGCACGTGGCCAGTCGAAGGACTCCAGCAGGGGCGTCGGGTCATCCGGCTCCGGCTCCGCTGGCGTGGAACCGGTCGGGGCACGACTGACATCCACGCGCGCGACGGTCAGGCTCTCGACCGTCAGGGCACCGCCGAGCAATGCACCCAGATCCCAGTCCAGCGCCAGCCCATCCAGCGTCAGCCAGACACCCTCTGCGTCCGCCATCTCCAGGTGGCCCAGGCGGATCACGCCATCATCGTCACGGTGAAAGCCGCTGGCTGCGATCTCCAGTTCGCCCGCTGTACTCGCCGCGGCCAGCCCCTGGTCCAGAGCGGCGGTCCAGGTATCCTCTCCGGCCACCTCCAGGAACCAGAACAGGCCCACCAGAAGCAGCAGGACCGGCGTCAGCAGCACCGCCAGCGACCAGAGCAGTATCTTGCGCAGACGACGCAGCATCAGAACGCCTGTCCGAGGCTGATGTAGAATTCGAACAGGCTGTCACCCGCGCGCCGATGCAGCGGGAAGGCCAGATCGAAACGGATCGGTCCGACGGGGCTGTAGTACCGCAGGCCACCACCAACACCGACGTTCACCCGCTCCTTGAAGTTCGGAAACGGCTCTTCCTCCACGACACCGGCATCCACGAACGTGACAAAGCCGAAACTGTCAGTGACCTTGATCCGTGCCTCCAGCCCGGTCTCCGCCAGGAACCGGCCACCGGTTTCATCGCCGAGATCGACCGGGGAGATGGAACGGAAACCAAAGCCGCGCACCGAACTGCCGCCGCCTGCGAACAGAAGCTGATTGACCGGCACATCCTCCAGATCACCGCTGAGAATGGAGGAAACCCGCGCGCGGCTGGCAAGCACCAGACGGTCCTGGCCAATGACTGGCAGGTAGTAGGAGCCACCGGCGGAGACCGATCCGAAATAGGTTGGCGAGCCGTCGTTCAGGCCGAAATAGGGGGTGGCGGAAAGGAACAGCTTGTGCCCCGTCGTCGCGTTCAGCGGATCATTGGTGCGCACCTGTCGCGCGGTGAGTGGAAGGCCGAGCAGATAGGCCGTGTCGCTCTCGACATCGGTCTCGGTCGCCGAGACACTGCCCTTTATCGCTCCACCGACAGTCCAGCCGCCCTCCAGCCCCGTGCGCATGCCGACCTGCGCTTCGGCGGCCTGTTCGTCAAAGGCATCGTCGAAGGTATTGCGCAGCTCCGCACCCTCGAAGACCGTCCAGCGTGCCGAAGGGTAGCGCGGGCGCGACAGTTCGGCCGACAGCTTCTGCTCGTCCAGCGACAGGTTGAGTTCGGTGCGCAGATCCTCCGCCCGCCCGAACAGGTTGCGGTGCCGCCAGCCGGCCCGGACACCGGGACCGCGATCAGTGTCATAGCGGACACTGCCGCTGATGGACTTCGCCCTGGCCTCGCTTGCCTTCACCGTCACGGGCTGTGCGCCATCCGCCACGTTCTGGCCCGCCTCGTGCTCCGGCAGTCGCACGCTGACTGTCTTGAACAGGCCCGTGCTCGCCATCCGGTCCTGCAACCGATTGAGCTGGGAGCGGGCGACAGGTGCATCCCTGTCCCAGGTGATCATCTCCCGCAGGTAGTCCTGTTCGACGCCCGTCTCGCCTTCGATGATTACTTCGCCGTAGGTGATATAGGGACCGCTGCGGAAGGTTGCCGTGATGTCCAGCGTGCTGGTTTCGCTGTTGGCCCTGGCAACACGGGAATCAAAAGCGGCATGGGGAAAACCATGTTCCTGCAGGTAGGTTACGATGCGTGCTTCCGACGCCACGATGCTCTCGCCGTCGGCTACGACCCCGGAGGGCATTTCCGCTGTTGCATCCAGCACCGCTGCTTCCGGCAGAGTCGGGCGTGTCTTGCGGAAGGCAATGCTGTAGCTGCCGATCATGAACAGCGCGCCAGGCTCCGCACGGAAAGTCACGCTGGGTGATGCGCCGTCGGCAACCTCGGTCGTGACCTCCGCATCGTAGTAGCCGCTGGCCCGCAGGATACGCAGAAACTCACCGATGTCGCCGTCGACACGGCGCTGAAGCGCCGCCGTGCTGCGGACGCCGCGGGACTGCAGTGTGAAGGTCTTCAGGACCCCGCGCGCGATCTCGTCCAGGCTCTTGTCACCGGGCAGCCCGACGATTTCGGCTGTATAGGTGATGTCACCAAGACGCGTCTTCTGCGACGCATCTTCCCCACCCGTGATCTGATCCAGGCCAACCGTTTCACAGCCCGCGAGCGCGAAAAAGGCCAGACAGAGGCCCAGGATGCGCGCGCGACCTGGCAGATTCAATGTCAGGCTGGTGAGCGGAATCAGGAAAATCTCCAGTCAGTCGGACGGCAGACAACCTGCCGGAAAGCGTTCAGCACATGGCGACGTCACATCGGCATCATATACCTACGCCGCAAGGGCTTGCGCGGATGCAGCGACCGAACGCCTCAGAAGTCACAGTCCTGCAACAGGCTCCGGCTCAGAAGACCCCGGCTTCAAGCCCCGCCGCGACCAGCATTCCCAGATCATGACACTGGTCGACAAAGGCCTCGTTCCAGTCACCACGGCAGACCAGCGGTTCCTGCACAGCCTTCCAGCGCAGGCCCGTGGTGATGGTCTCCACGGCCCGGCAGGTGCCGGTTCCGTCATGCCCGGCACGTACCAGCAGCGCGAAGGACCGCCCCTGGGTTTCCTCCAGACACGGATAGTAGCAACGGTCGAAGAAATCCTTCAGCGCGCCGCTCATGTAGCCCAGGTTCTCGGTGGTCATCAGGATGATCGCGCCGGACCGCAGCACATGTTCCGGTTCCGTGTCGAACGGCGAGCGGCAGTCCACCTGAACACCATCGATATCCTGATGTGACGCCCCGGCCACCAGCGCATCGCGCAGCCGCGCGGTATTCGGCGACGGTGCGTGGGCAACGATCAGCAGGTTCTTGCTGTCAGCCATCCTTCTCCGGCGCGCTCTTCAGTGTTGCCTGCGCCGCCGCCAGCCGGGCAATCGGCACCCGGAACGGCGAACAGGAAACATAATCCAGCGCAACCGCCTCACAGAAATGGATCGATGCCGGATCACCGCCATGCTCGCCACAGATGCCAAGCTTGATGTCCGGGCGCGTCTTTCGACCACGTTCCGCAGCGATCTCGACCAGTTCGCCGACGCCGTCCGCATCCAGGCTGACGAAAGGATCCTTTGGCAGGATGCCCTGACCAACGTAGGCGTCCAGGAAGGACGCGGCATCGTCGCGGCTGATGCCGAACGTGGTCTGGGTCAGGTCATTGGTGCCGAAACTGAAGAAGGCGGCGGATTCCGCAATGTCGGCGGCGCGCAACGCCGCGCGCGGCAGTTCGATCATGGTGCCGACCAGATACTCCACCTGGCTGCCACCCTGCTCCGCATGCACGGCGCTCGCCACCGCATCGATGCGGGCCTTCAGGATATCGACCTCCTGCCGTGTCGCCACCAGCGGGATCATGATCTCAGGCGTGACCGCTTCCCCCAGTTCCTTCGCGACCAGGTAAGCGGCTTCGAAGATCGCACGGGCCTGCATCTCGTAGATCTCGGGGAAGGAGATACCGAGACGACAGCCGCGATGACCCAGCATGGGGTTGAATTCATGCAGTTCGGCGGCGCGGCGGCGCATCTGCTCCGATTCAACGTTCATGGCGGCGGCCACCGCCTCGATCTCCTCGTCCGACCGGGGCAGGAACTCGTGCAGCGGCGGATCCAGCAGCCGGATCGTGACAGGCAGCCCCGCCATGATGCGGAAAAGTTCCACGAAGTCCGCCCGCTGCATCGGCAGGATTCGCGCCAGGGCGGCCTCCCGGCCCTCCAGTTTCTCCGACAGGATCATCTCCCGCACCGCAAGGATGCGGTCGTCGTCGAAGAACATGTGCTCTGTCCGGCAAAGGCCGATGCCCTCCGCCCCGAACTCGCGGGCCGTACGGGCGTCGTGCGGCGTCTCCGCATTGGCGCGGACCCGCAGCCGGCGGATCTTGTCCGCCCAGCCCATCAGGATGCCGAAATCACCGGACAGCTCAGGCTGGATCGTCGGCACGGAACCGGCCATCACCTCACCCGTGGCACCATCGATGGTCAGCATGTCACCGGCATGGAAGGTGCGGCCAAGCACCCGCATCTCCCCCACCTTGTGATCGATGCGGATGTGACCGGCACCGGACACGCAGGGCCGTCCCATGCCGCGTGCGACAACCGCCGCATGGCTGGTCATGCCGCCACGGCTGGTCAGGATACCCTCCGCCGCATGCATGCCGTGGATGTCCTCCGGGCTCGTCTCCTCCCGCACCAGCATCACCTTCTCGCCCAGCTTGGCCTGACGCTCGGCCTCGTCCGCCGTGAAGACGATCCGGCCTGACGCGGCACCGGGACTGGCGGGCAGGCCCTTGGCGATCACGTCACGTTCGGCGGACGGGTCCAGGGTCGGGTGCAGCAACTGGTCCAGCGATCCCGGCTCGATCCGCTTCACCGCCTCCGTATGGTCGATCAGACCTTCCTCGGCCATGTCCACGGCGATCTTCAGCGCGGCCTTTGCGGTGCGCTTGCCGGAGCGGGTCTGCAGCATCCACAGCTTGCCCTGCTGCACCGTGAACTCGATGTCCTGCATGTCGCGGTAGTGGGCTTCCAGCGACTTGTAGACCCGGACCAGTTCGGCAAACACCTCGGGCAGGTTCTCTTCCAGAGACGGGGCCTCTTCGCCCGCCGCCTCGCGCGCTGCCTTCGTGATCAGCTGCGGCGTGCGGATGCCGGCCACCACGTCCTCACCCTGCGCGTTCATCAGGTATTCGCCGAAGAAGATGTTCGCCCCCGTCGAGGGATCGCGGGTGAAGGCGACACCGGTCGCCGAGCCCTCACCCATGTTGCCGAAGACCATGGCCTGCACATTGACGGCCGTACCCCAGGCCGCCGGGATGTCATGCAGGCGGCGGTAGGTATTGGCACGGTCGTTCATCCACGACCCGAAGACGGCACCCACGGCCCCCCAGAGCTGGTCTTCCGGGTCCTGCGGGAAGGGCTTGCCCGTACCCTTGTGCACCTGTTCCTTGAACAGGCTGACGAGTTGTTCCAGATCCTCGACCGTCAGTTCGTTGTCGAGCCAGACGCCACGGGTTTCCTTGACGCTTTCCAGCAGATCCTCGAAATCGCCATGATCGACACCCAGGACCACGTCGCCGTACATCTGGATGAAACGGCGATAGCTGTCGAAGGCAAAGCGGCGGTCGCCGGAACGCTTCGCCAGACCCTCCACCGTCACATCGTTCAGGCCCAGATTCAGGACCGTATCCATCATGCCCGGCATCGATGCCCGCGCGCCGGAACGCACGGAGACCAGCAGGGGGTTGTCGGCATCGCCGAACCCGGCACCGACGGTCTGTTCGACAACCGCCATGGCATCGCGGACCTGATCGGTCAGCTCCGTCGGATAGCTCTGGCCATGATCGTAGTACCAGGTGCAGACCTCTGTCGTGATGGTGAAGCCCGGCGGCACCGGCAGGCCGAGGTTGCTCATCTCCGCCAGGTTGGCACCCTTGCCGCCCAGCAGGTTGCGCATGTCCGCCCTGCCCTCGGCGGCACCGTCACCGAACGTGTAGACCCACTTGCTCATCGCTTCAGCCCTCGATCTTCGAAAAATCGGCAACCCGATGCAGCGTGGCACGGATTTCAGCCAGCAGTTTCAGACGATTGGCCCGCAGGGCCGGATCGTCAGCATTTACAGTGACACTCTCGAAGAATGCGTCGACCGGGCCGCGCAGTGCCGCCATCGCCGACATCGCAACGGCGAAGTCCTCGGCCAGCAGCGCAGCATCCGCTGTTTCGTCCGCGGTCGAAAGGGCAACACCCAGATCGACCTCGGCCGGATCAACCAGACGATCACGGTCCGCTGGCCCCTGCCAGGCGAAACCGTCCTTCTTCTCCTCGATGCGCAGGATGTTCGCCGCCCTGCGGTAGGCGGCCAGCAGGTTGGCGCCGTCGTCCGATCCGACGAGAGTGGTCAGCGCATCGACCCGCGCCACCAGCCGGACGAGATCATCCTCGCTGCCCAGTCCCAGCACCGCCGCGATCAGGTCATGGCGCACACCCTCACCGCGCAGATGCACCCGCAGCCGTTCGGCGATGAAGCCGATGATCTCCGCCGAAACCGTCTCCGCGTCACTGACCTCCGCCAGCAGATCGCCCTTGATACCGTCGAACGCAAAGGTGAGGGCCGGTTCCAGCGGCAGCCTCAGCCCGTTCTCCAGAATGATGCGAATGACGCCCAGGGCGGCACGACGCAGGGCGAACGGGTCCTTCGATCCCGTCGGCTTCTCACCGATGGCAAAGAAACCGACCAGGCTGTCCAGCTTGTCGCCCAGTGCCACGGCAACCGCGACAGGGTCCGACGGGCAGTCGTCGGCGGGGCCGGCAGGGCTGTAGTGCGACCGGATCGCCTCCGCCACCTGCTCCGGTTCCTGATCCAGCCGCGCGTAATAGCGGCCCATGATGCCCTGAAGCTCCGGGAATTCACCGACCATGCCCGTGGTCAGGTCGGACTTGGCAAGAAGTCCGGCGCGACGGGTCATGAGCGGGTCCGCAGCGACCTGCGGTGCCAGCCAGGCCGCCATCTCCGCGATTCGCCCGGCCTTGGCCCCGACGGAGCCCATGCGGGCATGAAACACGATGGGGTTCAGGTCCGGCAGACGGCTTTCAAGCGTCCGTTGCTGGTCCTGATCCCAGAAGAACCGTGCATCGGACAGGCGCGCGCGGAGCACCTTCTCGTTGCCGGCGGTGATCTCCGCCCCGCCGTCCTGGGCCTCAAGATTGGCGACCAGAATGAAGCGCGGGGCCAGCGATCCATCCGCCCGCTCCGTCGCGAAATACTTCTGGTGACTGCGCATGGAGGTGGTCAGCACCTCCGCCGGAACATCCATGAAGGCGTCGTCGATGCTGCCGATCAGCGGCACCGGCCATTCCACCAGCCCCGCCACCTCGTCCAGCAGGCCCGGATCATCCTTCAGCGTCAGTCCCTCGGCCTCCGCCAGCGCACGGGCGCGGCTGTCGATCATTGTCTTGCGGGTTTCACGATCCAGAACCACGCGGGCGGTTTCCAGCTTGGCCTGATAGTCGGCGAAGTCGGCCACGGCAAAGGCATCCGGCGCATGAAACCGGTGACCACGTGTGGTGTTGCCACTCGTTACCGGCCCGAAGGTCACGGGGACGGTGGCACCGCCGAACAGACACAGGATCGAATGCAATGGGCGCACCCAGCGTTCCGGACGGTCGCCCCAGCGCATGGACTTGGGCCACGGCAGCTTCGTGATCGCGCCCTCGACCAGCCCGGGCAGCACCTCCGTCGTCGCCTGTCCCTTGCGCTCGATCACGGCGAACAGGAACGTGCCCTTCGGCATCTCCCGCTCCTCGACCTGGTCACGGCTGACGCCCGCGCCCTTCAGGAAGCCTTCGATGGCCTTCTCCGGGGCATCGGCGCGGGGACCACGGCGTTCCTCGCGCACATCCTCCTGCGCCTCCGGAATGCCACTGATCACGACGGTCAGACGGCGCGGCGTGGAATGGGCCTGCGCGTCCTCATGGGTCAGCCCGTTGGCGGTCAGCGCCTCCACCAGCAGACCCTTCAGATCATCGGCGGCGCGCGCCTGCATGCGCGCGGGGATTTCTTCGGAGAACAGTTCCAGCAGCAGTTCAGCCATGGCTCAGCCCTCCCCCGGCAGATGTCCGCGGGCGCGGAGCCATTCCTCCGCCGAGCGCTTGGCAAGCGCCCGGACCCGGCCGATGTAGGCAGCGCGCTCCGTCACGCTGATGACGCCCCGCGCGTCCAGCAGGTTGAAGACGTGGCTCGCCTTGATGCACTGGTCATAGGCAGGCAGGGACAGCCCCTGATCCGCCAGCGCCATGCATTCCCCCTCCGCATCCGTGAAGTGGCGGAACAGCATTTCTGTATTGGCGTGCTCGAAATTGTGGGCGGAATATTCGACCTCCGCCTGGTGAAACACCTCCCGATACTTCACCCCCGGCGTGGTCGCGGTGGGCGCGTTGAAGGCCAGGTCGTAGACATTGTCGACGCCCTGCACATACATCGCCAGCCGCTCCAGCCCATAGGTCAGTTCGCCCGAGACCGGCGTGCAGTCATAGCCGCCGACCTGCTGGAAATAGGTGAACTGGCTGACCTCCATGCCGTCGCACCAGACCTCCCAGCCCAGGCCCCAGGCGCCCAGCGTCGGGCTCTCCCAGTCATCCTCGACAAAGCGGATGTCGTGGTTCATCGGATCAATGCCGATCTCCCGCAGGCTGCCCAGATACAGCTCCTGAAAATCCGGCGGGGATGGCTTCATGATCACCTGATACTGGTAGTAGTGCTGCAGCCGGTTCGGGTTCTCGCCATAGCGGCCATCCGTGGGCCGTCGCGATGGCTGCACATAGGCGGCGTTCCACGGCTCCGGCCCCAGCGCGCGCAGGGTCGTGGCCGGGTGAAAGGTGCCCGCACCCACTTCCATGTCATAGGGCTGCAGAATCAGGCACCCGCGCGCCGACCAGTAGCTGTGGAGGCGCAGAATGAGGTCCTGAAACGATGGCGCAGCGGCCTCGCGCTCTGGCATGAAACCGATCCCTGATGACTGAAGGCAGAAGGTGTCCGCGTAGGTATATGGCTGGCAGTACAGGGGTCAAGGGGGACAGGGCCGCAGGGGGTCATGCGACGACCGTCCCGGATGCCCCTGTTCGATGGACCGTTCCGCCCCTCTCCCCCTCCCGACCACCCGTTTCAGGATACTCCCGTGGGTGATCGGGAGGGGGAGAGGGGCGGAACGGTCAATTCAATGGACATGCCTCACGGCTTGCGGTCGAAGAACTCCCGCCAGGGCACGATGTCATAGTGATCGCTGGCCCAGAGCAGCAGGAAGACCACGGTGGTGATGGCGGTCGTCAGGGCGAACTTGAACAGCAGGCGCGGCTTCACGGGTGCACCGTCCGCCTGCCCCGGCACCAGTTCCTCGCCTGCTTCCTCCGGCGTGCGCACACCGATGGGCAGGGTGGTGAACAGGATCACCCACCAGAGGATGATGAAGATGACGATGCCGCCGGCGATGGACATGGTTCGGTTCCGTTACCTGTGTTCTGGCGCCACTCTGTCCCTCTTCCCCCCTTGCGGGGGAAGTGGCCGCACAGCGGTCGTTGGGGGGTGAAGCCGAAGGCTGCTGCGCCTTGTATCACCTTCGTTCCGGCTGCGCCGGTTCACCCCCATCCCGGCCTTCCCCCATCAAGGGGGAAGAGGAATTTCCATGGCACGGACTTCACGACGTTCCCTGGCAACAACCCCCTCAGGGCTGTTCCAGTTCCACCAGTGTACCGCAGAAGTCCTTCGGGTGCAGGAACAGAACCGGATTGCCGTGGGCGCCGATCTTCGGCTCCCCGTCGCCCAGCACGCGGGCACCTTCGGCCTTCAGCTTGTCGCGCGCGGCGATGATGTCCTCCACGTCATAGCAGACGTGGTGCATGCCACCCGACGGGTTGGACTTCAGGAAGTTCGCGATGGGCGAATCCTCACCCAGCGGATGCAGCAACTCGATCTTGGTGTTGCCCAGCTCCACGAACACCACCGTGACGCCGTGATCCGGCTCCGGCTGCTGCTCGGAGACCTTCGCCCCCAGCGTGTCACGATAGGTTGCCGTCGCGGCCTCCAGATCAGGAACCGCGATTGCCACATGATTCAGACGTCCGATCATCAGACAGCTTCCTTCCACTTGCCTGCCGCGACCCGCTCGCCCTCTTCCAGGCGCACGACCTCGCATTCCGTTACCGGTCGACGGCCATTGGCCTGCCGGACCACCTTCCTGAGCGCCCGGACCGCAGTCTGGGCCAATGTGTCGTCATCCGCCGGGCGACGGCCATTGACCTTGCCCATCTCCCGCTCGATCGCGCGTTCCGCGTCGGCGATCAGGTCGCGATGCTCCGCGCCTTCGGCAATGCCGATCAGGATGATGCGCGGATCCTCGATCAGTTCGCTGTCCTCATCCACCACCAGCACGATCATGGCGGCACCATTGTGGCTCAGCCTGCGCCGGTTCAGCAGCATCTCCGCCGCCGTCAGCACCAGCCCGGAAGCATCGACGGCCAAACGTCCGACCGGCACCTCACCCACCTTTTCCGGTGTGCCGGGCCCCAGTTGCAGGATGTCGCCGTTCAGCACGACGTGCGCCTCCGGCACGCCGCATTCCTTCACCCCGAAGCGCGCCTGCTCGATCAGGTGGCGCGCCTCGCCATGGACCGGGATGAGCATTTCCGGCTGCACGATCTCGTACATGCGGCGCAGTTCGTCACGGCTCGGGTGGCCGGAGACATGGACCGGGCGGTCCTTTTCCGTCACCACCTCGATCTCGTTCAGGGCAAGCTGGTTGTGCAGGCGATAGAGGGTCTTGTCGTTGCCCGGAATGATCTTGGAGGAGAAGATCACCACGTCGCCCTTGCGCAGGTTGACCTGCGGGTGGTCGTCGTTGGCGATGCGCGCCATGGCACCGCGCGCCTCCCCCTGGCAGCCGGTGCAGAGCAGCAGCACCTTGTCCCGCGGCATCGCCGCAGCTTCCTTGTCGTTCAGCGGCTCGTCCATGTCCGCCAGATAGCCGACCTTCCGCGCCGCCTCGTAGAATTTCCACAGCGACCGGCCCACCAGCGCGAAGTGACGTCCGGACTGCTTCGCGGCGTAGGCCACGCTTTCCAGCCGCGCGACGTTGGAGGCGAAGGTTGTCACCACCACCAGACCATTGCGCCCCTGCACGGTCCTGACCAGTTCGTCGCGTACATCGCCCTCCGACCCCGACGTGCCGGGGCTGAAGACATTGGTGGAATCACAGATCAGCGCCCGGATCCCCTTCTTTGCCCATGCCCGCAGCGCATCCTCGTCGGAGGCCGGGCCCAGCATCGGCGTCGCATCGAACTTCCAGTCGCCGGTGTGCAGCAGGGTGCCGTGCGGCGTCTCGATCGCCAGCGCCTGCATTTCCAGCGTCGAGTGGGTCAGGCCGATCATGGTCACGCGGAAGGGACCGAGTTCCAGCGGCCCCTCGTCACGGACGATGCGCAGATCGACGTCATCCTCGATTCCCGCTTCCCTGAACTTGCCGACAAGCAGTTCCGCCGCGAAAGGTGTCGCATAGACTGGGCATTTGAAACGGTGCCACAGGTGGTGAACCGCGCCCAGATGATCCTCATGGCCGTGCGTGATCACCAGGCCCAGGATATCCTCGGCCTCCGTCTCCGCGTAGGTCGGATCGGGCACGACAATGTCGATGCCGGGCAGATTGTCGTCGGCAAAGGTCATGCCGCAGTCGACCATCAGCCACTTCCCGCCCGTGCCATACATGGTCAGGTTCATGCCGATTTCACCGCAGCCACCCAGCGGCACCATCACCAGTCCGTCGCGATAGGCGTGATGCCCGCCAGCCTTGCTCGATTTCGATTTGCCCACTACAGCGTCCTTGGGTTGCGGCGACTGATCTCCAGCAGCCCGTGCATCGTCAGATCACGATCGATCGCCTCGATGCAGTCCGTACCATCGGCGAACATAGGTGCAAGACCGCCGGTTGCAATGACCTGTATGCGCTGACCGTACTCCTCGCGGATGCGACCGATCAGCCCTTCGATCAGACCGACATAGCCCCAGTAGACGCCTGACAGCATCGCCGACTGCGTATCATTGCCGATCACGCGCTCCGGGCGCTCCACCGCAATGCGGGGCAGCTTCGCCGCCGCCATGTGCAGTGCCTCCAGGCTGAGGTTGATGCCCGGCGCGATCACGCCCCCCATGTAGTCACCGTCGGCATTGATGATGTCGAACGTCGTGGCGGTGCCGAAATCGACGATGATCGCCGGGCCGCCATACTTCTTCTTGGCACCGACGGCGTTGACGATGCGGTCCGCACCGACCTCGCGCGATTTCTCGATCAGCACCCTGATCCCCACATCCACGTCCGGATCACCGACGACAATCGGTTCACAGCGGTAATAGCGGCGACAGAGCGTGCGCAGGTTGAACAGCGCCTGCGGCACCACCGTCGCGATGATGGCACTGTCGATCTGCTTCGAGTCCACCTCGACCAGGCTCATCAGGCTGGCGAGCCAGACGCCATACTCATCGGCGGTCCGGGCCGAATTCGTGCTTGTCCGCCATTCGCCCAGAATGTCCTCGCCGTCAAAAACGGCGAATGTCGTATTGGTGTTGCCCGCGTCGATCGTCAGCAGCATCGACCTCTCCTCGATTAGCGCTTCAGCGAGACGGCGGCCGGAAGACATCCCCCGCCGTGATCCGCCTCAAGGTGTCATCATCCTGTCGCAGCAACAGGGCACCGTCGTCATCCAGCCCCTCGAACAGGCCGTGCCGTTCGCCATCCGCCAGACGGGCAATCACCGGTTTGCCCAGTCCGTCAGCCATGTCCAGCCAGGCCCGACGGACAGCCGCAAAGCCCTGCCTCTCCCATGTTTCCGTCCACGCCGTCAAGCGCAGGCTCAACATGGCAAGAACCCGCTGCACCGTGGTCTCCGGTGCCAGCTCGGACAGGGCAAAGGCCGGATAGGGCGTGCCTGTCGGTGCGGAGGCAATATTGACCCCGATGCCCATGATCACCGCGTCCCGCCCCGCTGGCGTACGCGCCGTCTCCAGCAGGATGCCGGACAGTTTCGCGCCATCCGCCAGAACATCGTTCGGCCACTTGCAGCGGACGTCGGCCCGGTCACCCAGAACCTCGGTCGCCACCTCAGCCACGCCGAGCGCGGCAATGAAGGAAAGCTCGGCGAACCGGGCCAGCGGCACGGTCGGACAGAAACAGAAGGAGGAATAGAGGTTGCCTGCCGGGCTGGTCCATTCCCGCCCCCGCCGCCCGCGCCCCTGCAACTGACGTTCTGCCGTGACCACCAGTCCGCCCTGATCGGCCAGTTCCAGCCGGGACTTCACCTCGTCATTGGTGGAGCCGACATCGCCCAGCGCCACGTGATGAAAGCGACCGGTCGACATCAGTCGAGGACAAGCGTCATGAAGAAGCTTTCCGGGTCTTCCGGATAGAAGGAGAAGGGGCCACAGGGCGTGAAGCCGTAGCGGGCATAAAGTGTTCGCGCGGAGCGGAAGCCGTCTGCCGAGCCGGTCTCCAGGCTGAGCCGCCGATACCCGCGCCGGCGCGCCACGGCGACGATGTGGTCCAGCAGACGGGCGGCCAGTCCCTGCCCGCGCAGCTCACCGATGGTGTGCATCGACTTGATCTCACCATGCGTGGCATCAAGCTCCTTCAGTGCGCCGAAACCGATCAGACGGTCGTCGCCCCACATGCTCCAGAACGTCATGCCGGGCGCGGCGAGACCGCTGGCATCCAGCGCGTAGATCTTCTCCGGGCTGGTATGCGCCTGCATGTGCGCGTGATGTACCTGCAGCAGCGCCAGGCATTCCGGGCGGGTCGGTTCATCTTCCTGAATGCGGATGTCCATCGGTCACCCTTTCCCCGTTCAGGGGAACAGGCTGCCAGCCGCAACAGCCGCACCATCGACCAGGATGCCCGGAACGACGAAGAAAGCGGCGGTCAGGAATGCGGTGATCGCCATCAGCGCACCAAGCTCCATGCCAATCGGCTTCGACAGCGGCTCGGTCGGCTCATCGAAATACATGATCTTGATGATCCGCAGGTAGTAGAACGCACCGACCACGCTGGCGAGGACACCGATGACGGCCAGGTAGTAGAGGCCCGCATTGATCGCCGCCATGAAGACGTAGAACTTGCCGAAGAACCCGGCCAGCGGCGGCACGCCTGCCAGCGAGAACATGAAGATCGCCAGCGCCATGGCCATGCCCTTGTGGGTCTTGGCCAGACCGCGCAGGTCGTCGATGCTCTCCACCATCCGGTCGCCGCGCCGCATCGCCAGGATGCAGGCAAAGGTGCCGACGTTCATCACCAGATAGATGGTCAGATAGACCAGCACACCGCGCACCCCCTCCGACGTTGCCGCCGTCAGGCCGACCAGTGCGTAGCCGACATGGCCGATGGACGAATAGGCCATCAGCCGCTTGATATTGTTCTGCCCGATGGCCGCGAAGGCACCAAGCAGCATGGAAAGCATGGAGATCAGCCAGATGATCTGGCGCCAGTCGGCTTCCATGCCGCCAAACGGTTCCAGCATCGCGCGCATGAACAGTGCCAGCGCGGCGACCTTCGGCGCAGTGGCAAAGAAGGCGGTGACCGGCGACGGCGCGCCCTCATAGACGTCAGGCGTCCACATGTGGAACGGCACTGCCGACACCTTGAAGGCCAGACCGGCCGACAGGAAGACGATGCCGATGATCAGGCCGATGCCCGCCTTTTCCTGCCCCTGCATCACGCTGGCAATGTCACCGAACGTGGTGGAGCCGGTGAAGCCGTAGATCATGGAGCAGCCATAGAGCAGCATGCCCGACGACAGCGCGCCGAGGACGAAATACTTCAGCCCCGCCTCGGTCGTGCGGGTCGAGTCACGCTTGAAGGCAGCCAGCACGTAGAGCGGCAGGCTCTGCAGCTCGATGCCCATGTAGAGCGAGACGAGGTCATTGGCGGAGACCATCATCAGCATGCCCAGCGTGGCGATCAGGATCAGGACCGGATATTCGAACCGGTTCATCCCCTCCCGCCGGACAAAGCCCTGCGACAGGACAATGGCGGCGGCGGAGCCGATCAGGATCAGCACCTTGGCAAAGCGTGCGAAGGGATCGACGACGAACAGGCCGGCGAAGCTGACACTGTCGCCTTCCCCCGTCACCACCAGAACCAGCGCAACGGCCAGCGAGAGGATGCCGAGCCAGGAGACCAGCCCCATGTCGGAACCGGGCTTCTGGAACACGCCGATCATCAGCAGCGCCATCGCGGCAACAGCCAGGAAGATCTCGGGAAGGGCTATGGCGAAATCATGCATGGTGATCGGACCTCAATGCTTCGCCGCGCCGAGGGTCTCGGCGCCCGCGGGCTGCATCGCTGCGTCGAGCGCGATGGCCGCGTTGTGGTGTTCGACCAGATAGGTGATCGACGGTTCCATGATGTCCAGGAACGAGGAGGGATAGACACCGAGCCAGATCACCGCCACAGCGATGGGCGCGAAGATCAGGATCTCGCGCGGGCTGAGGTCGGTCATCGCCTTCAGGTCTTCCTTCTCCAGCTTGCCGAAGACGACCCGGCGATAGAGCAGCAGCGCATAGGCCGCGCCCAGGATGACGCCGGTGGTCATCAGCAGGGCGACCCAGGTATTGGCTTCGAACGCGCCGACGATGGACAGGAACTCGCCGACGAACCCGGCCGTACCAGGCAGTCCGACGGACGCCATGGTCATCAGCATGAAGATGAAGGCATAGCGCGGCATACGCTCCACCAGACCGCCATAGCGCGCGATCTCCCGCGTATGCAGCCGGTCATAGACGACACCGACGCAGAGGAACAGCGCACCGGAGATCAGGCCATGCGCCAGCATGACGAACATCGCGCCCTCGATACCCTGCACATTGAAGGTGAACAGGCCGATGGTGACGAAGCCCATGTGCGCGACAGATGAATAGGCAATCAGCTTTTTCATGTCCTCCTGCACCAGCGCAACGAGCGAGGTGTAGATGACGGCAACCACCGACAGGCCGAAGACCAGCGGCGCGAAATCCATGGAGGCAATGGGGAACATCGGCAGGCTGAAGCGGATGAAGCCATAGCCGCCCATCTTCAGCAGCACACCGGCCAGGATCACGGAACCCGCCGTCGGCGCCTCCACATGCGCGTCCGGCAGCCAGGTATGTACCGGCCACATGGGCATCTTCACCGCGAAGGAGGCGAAGAAGGCGAGCCACAGCCAGCCCTGGATATTGGCCGGTATTGCCTTGTCCGGGTCAATGGCCTGAGCGGTCAGCGCCGGGATGCTGGTGGTGCCGGCGTCGAAGTAGATCCACAGGATCGCCAGCAGCATCAGCACGGAGCCGAGCAGCGTGTAGAGGAAGAACTTGAAGGAGGCGTAGATCCTGCGTCCGCCGCCCCAGATACCGATGATCAGGAACATCGGGATCAGACCAGCCTCGAAGAACAGGTAGAACAGCAGCAGGTCCTGCGCACAGAAGACACCGATCATCAGCGTTTCCATCAGCAGGAATGCGATCATGTATTCCTTCACGCGGACCTTGATGGCCTCCCAGCTCGCCAGGATGCAGAGCGGCATCAGGAACGTGGTCAGCAGCACCAGCGGCAGGGAAATACCGTCGATCCCCATGCGGTAGTCGATGCCGGTGCCGATCCAGTCGACTTCCTCCACCATCTGCAGTTCGGCGGTGCCATATTCGAAACGGCCCCAGATGATCAGCGACAGCAGGAAGGTGCCGGTGGTGGCGAACAGCGCGCCCCAGCGGACATTCTTCTGCGCGTCGGCGTCATCACCCCGCACGAACAGCAGGATGATCAGCGCACCAACCAGGGGCGCAAAGGTAACGATGCTCAGCAGCGGGAAAGCAAACATCTTATCCTCAGACCCCGTTCGCGTAGAAATAGAAGCTGACCAGCACGGCGACACCGATCAGCATGGCGAAGGCGTAATGGTAGACATAACCGCTCTGCAGCAGGCTCGCCCGGCGGGCCAGCTTCAGAACCGTTGACGAGATGCCGTCCGGGCCGAAGCCATCGATGACCTGACCGTCACCGCGCTTCCAGAAAATGCGGCCCAGCGCCTTGGCCGGTCGAATGAAGATCCAGTCGTAGAGTTCGTCGAAGTACCACTTGTTCAGCAGGAACTGGTAGATCGCCTGATGCGTCCGCGCGAACGAACCGGGCAGTTCCGTGTTCCGGATGTACATCTGCCAGGCCAGCGCGATACCGGCGACAGAGACCACCAGCGGCAGCCACTTCACCCAGGTGGGTACGTCATGGGCATGTTCCAGCGCGGTGTGGATCGGCAGGATCAGGATCGCGTCGCCCCAGAATTCCTCCCAGTGGTGGCCGGTCATCGGTCCGTAGAAGGCGATACCGGCGAAGACGGCACCCACGGCCAGGACATACAGCGGGATCATCATGATTGGCGGCGAGTCATGGATGTGCGCCATGGTTTCCCGCGGCGCACGCGGCTTGCCGTTGAAGGTCATGAACAGCAGTCGCCAGGAGTAGAAGGCGGTCATGAAGGCCGCGGCGATACCCATGATGAAGGCATATTCACCGAAGCCGGTGTGCGCCGCGAAGGCACTCTCAAGGATCAGGTCCTTGGAATAGAAGCCGGCGAAGCCGATCACGCCCGGAATGCCGATCCCCGCAAGTGCCAGGGAGCCGACCCACATCATGAAGAAGGTCTTCCGGATGTGCGGTGCCAGGCCACCCATCTTCCGCATGTCCTGTTCATCGGCGACGGAATGGATCACCGAACCGGCGCCAAGGAACAGCAGCGCCTTGAAGAAGGCATGCGTGAACAGATGGAAGATCGCCACCGGGTAGGCCGACAGGCCCGCCGCGAAGAACATGTAACCGAGCTGCGAACAGGTCGAATAGGCAATGACGCGCTTGATGTCGGTCTGCACCAGACCGACGGTCGCCGCGAAGAAGGCCGTCGAGGCACCGATGACCGCGACCACGGCCAGCGCGTCCGGCGCATATTCGAACATCGGCGAACAGCGCGCGACCAGGAACACGCCTGCCGTCACCATCGTCGCCGCATGGATCAGCGCGGAAACTGGCGTCGGACCCTCCATCGCGTCCGGCAGCCAGGTGTGCAGCGGCAGCTGTGCCGACTTGCCCATCGCACCGAGGAACAGCAGCAGGCAGATCGTGGTCAGGGTATGAACCTCGTAGCCGAGGAACATGAAGGTGTGCTCCACCATGCCCGGCGTCGCGGAGAACACCGCCTCGAACGTCACGCTGTCGTAGACCAGGAAGATGCCGGCGATGCCGAGGGCGAACCCGAAGTCACCCACACGGTTGACGATGAAGGCCTTCATCGCCGCCGCGTTGGCGGAGGGCTTGTGGTACCAGAAACCGATCAGCAGATAGGACGCCAGGCCCACACCTTCCCAGCCGAAATAGAGCTGCACGAAGTTGTCGCTGGTGACCAGCATCAGCATGGCGAAGGTGAACAGCGACAGGTAGGCGAAGAAGCGTGCCTTGGCCTTGTCGTGGCTCATGTAGCCGATGGAATACCAGTGAACCAGGCAGGACACGGTGTTCACCACCACCAGCATCACGGCGGTCAGGCTGTCGATCTGCAGCGCCCAGTTGACCGCGAAGTCTCCGGACTTGATCCAGCTGAGCAGTTCGACGTGCGCCGGGCTGTGGCCAAAGGCGACCTGATAGAGCGTGACCCAGGACAGCACGGCAGCCAGGGTCATCAGCAGGCTGGTGATCAGCATGGCGGCGCGGTCGCCGAGCGAACGCCCGAAGAAACCGGCCAGCAGGGCACCGAGCAGCGGTGCGAAGGTGATCAGGACATACATCATGGCGGTCTCGATCAGCCTTTCATCATGTTGATGTCTTCAACCGCGATGGAGCCGCGATTGCGGAAGTACACGACCAGGATGGCCAGGCCGATGGCCGCCTCCCCCGCCGCGACGGTCAGCACGAACATCGCGAAGACCTGACCCACGAGGTCGTTGAGGTAGGTGGAGAACGCCACCAGGTTGATGTTGACGGCGAGCAGCATCAACTCGATCGACATCAGGATGATGATGACGTTCTTGCGGTTCATGAAGATGCCGAAGATCCCCAGCGTGAACAGGATCGC
>Ga0209475_10001554_pt1 | contig 28414 bp, 32 predicted proteins | sample tdDd471_FD_187128 | JGI IMG/M metagenome (GOLD analysis project Ga0209475, IMG submission 187128) | Marine sediment microbial communities from the Atlantic coast under amendment with organic carbon and nitrate - tdDd47.1 (SPAdes)... | ecosystem: Environmental > Aquatic > Marine > Coastal >... | reverse complement strand
ATCTTCCAGGTGGCCGATTTCGGCCTGGTCGCCGACCTCTTCACCGCCGTGCCGGAACTGACCGAAAAGCTGGGATAACCCGGGCGGGGGCCAATCGGCCCGCTCGAATTGGAAAGGCCCGCCGGTTGGCGGGCCTTTTTTATTGGCGGCTAGCGCAACCCGGCGATGACATCGACAACCCGGTCGGCGATGCGGGTGTGCATGGCGGGCCCCAGCATGTGTTCGGCCGCCGGTCGCTGCAGCGGGCCGAAATCCATCTTGCGGGTCTCTCCCTCGAGCTGCCCGGCGGGGGTGACCGGCACCTCGACCAGCCCGCGTGCCTGTGCCAGAACCTGATCCACCATGCTGCGGGAGACCAGAAGCGGCTCGGCCCCCAGGGGCGCGTCCGCGCGCGGCCGGCCATCGCCGTATTGCAGCCAGAGCAGCAGGGCGCGGCCGCCCAGCGCCGTCATCAGCCGCTGCATGCGCGCGACCCAGAGCCTGCGCAACTCGTCCCGTATCGGCGCGAACCGGCCCGCAGAGGACCGGTAGAGCGCGGTGAGCAGATGGTTGGTGAAGTGAAACTCGGTGAAATCGACATCCGGGTAGAGCGCGGCGAGGTGGAAGGTGGCCTCGAGGAAGCGGTCGTTGCGGCGCGGATGCACCCGGTAGAAGCGGTTGGAGAGGTTCTGGGCACCGGGAAGCTGAACCACGCAGAGCGCGGCGCCGGTGGCGATCCGCAACGCGCCCGGATCGCCGAGCACCACGTCGAGCCCGGCGTTTATGCTGCCCAGGTTGACGCAGCTCCTGCCCAGGCGGCGGTCGGCGAGCGCGGGAAAGGGGGCGGCGACGAAGCGGCCGAAGGTCTCGCTGCCGCCGAGGAAGGCGATGTAGGGGGCCGCCAGGCTGGTGCAGGGGCCGCGCACCGGCAGGCGCGACCCCGGGTAGTGGCAGACCGGGTCCTCAAGCGCACCGGCGCCGGTCATATGCAGGCTCATCTCGCCCCTCCGTCTGGTGGTCCTGGCTGTCAGACTGGAGGAAATTGCGTTGCGATTCGACTAATGCGGGCAATTGATTAAAATCGCGATGTTCACCGGCCCTTGTACCACGGCGGAAAGCGCCGGTATGGTCGGCCCGGAAACGCGGCGAAAGGCAGGGCGATGAGCATTCAGACTGTTGGTGTGATCGGGGCGGGTCAGATGGGCAACGGCATCGCCCATGTGATGGCGCTGGCCGAGTATGACGTCGTTCTGTCCGACGTCAGCCAGGACGCGCTGAACACTGCGCTGGAGATCATCGAGGGCAACCTCGCGCGGCAGGCCTCGCGCGGCAAGATTGATGACGCGACGGTGAAAGCCGCGATGAAGCGGATCACCACGACGCTGTCGCTGCCCGACATCGGTGCGGCCGACCTGGTGATCGAGGCCGCGACCGAGCGCGAGAGCGTGAAACAGGCGATTTTCGAGGACCTTCAGCCGCATCTGAAGGCCAACACGATCCTGACCTCCAACACCTCGTCGATTTCGATCACCCGGCTGGCCAGCCGCACCGACCGCCCCGAGCGGTTCATGGGATTTCATTTCATGAACCCGGTTCCGGTGATGCAACTGGTCGAGCTGATCCGCGGCATCGCCACCGACCAGCCGACCTACGAGGCCTGCCTTGCGGTGGTCGAACGGCTGGGCAAGACCGCGGCCAGCGCCGAGGATTTTCCCGGCTTCATCGTCAACCGCATCCTGATGCCGATGATCAACGAGGCGGTCTATACGCTGTATGAAGGGGTCGGCAACGTGCGCTCGATCGACGAATCGATGAAGCTGGGCGCGAACCATCCGATGGGGCCGCTGGAACTGGCCGATTTCATCGGGCTGGACACCTGCCTTGCGATCATGAATGTGCTGCACGACGGGCTGGCCGATACCAAGTACCGCCCCTGCCCGCTGTTGACGAAATATGTCGAGGCCGGCTGGCTGGGCCGCAAGACGCAGCGGGGCTTCTACGACTATCGCGGCGAGATGCCGGTACCGACCCGCTGAGGCGTTGAGGCGGGGAAAGGGAAAGCGGGGAGCCCCCGCCAAGGTTCATCAGGCGACGCGAACGATCTCCAGATCGTCAGCCAAAGGGCAGGTGAACCAGAAAACGGTTTCCTTGCCCGGGTCGCTCTTGAATCCGACGCTGCCGCCCATTTCTTCGACCAAGCGGCGCGAAATGCTCAGACCCAATCCGGTGCCGCCCCGTTGACGGGTGTCGGAATTGTCCGCTTGCGAAAAGGGTTGGAATATCGTGCTGCGGAACTTTTCCGGTATGCCGGGACCGATATTGCTCACCGAGATTTTCGCGCAGGCGTTCTGGACTTCGGCGGTCAGCCGAACTGCCGTGTCCGGGTCCGAAAACTTGCAGGCGTTTGACAACAGGTTGGTAATGACCTGATTGATCCGTTTCTTGTCGGCCCAGATGTTCCTGTCCACCTCGGGCTCCACAACCTTGACCTCGACGTTCCACTGCGCGGCATAGGGTTCGACCTGCTTCGAGGCAAGGGTCAGGATCTCGTTCAGATTGACCGGTTCCATATCATGCTTCATTCCGCCGGCGTTGAGCTTTTCCAGATCCAGAATGTCGTTCACAAGGCTGAGCAGCCGGTCTGAATTCGATGCCGCGATATTGACCAGGCGATCGACGCCGGAAATCTCGACCCCTTTCAACTGGGCTTGCAAAAGCCCGATGGCGCCTTTGATCGACGTCAGCGGCGTTCTGAGTTCATGGCTGACCGTTGCCACGAACTCGCGTTTCATCTGCTCGAGCTTGAAACGCTCCGTCACATCGGTCTGTATCCCGAGCATCCTGAGGGCAGTCCCGTCCGGGGCACGCTTGACCACGACGGCGTCCGACTCGATCCAGCGCCACTCATCCTGTTCCACGTTTACGCGGAAACGGGCCGTGGCGCGTTCGGTATGACCCTTGATACAGAAATCTTCGGCCTTTTTCAGAATGGCCAGGTCATCGGGATGGATTTTGGCCATCTGCAGTTGATAAGGATTGTTGCATCCGGGCAGCGCCGGTATTTTCAGGGTCTCGCGCCAGACATCGGAAACAACCGAAGTCCTTGTCTGCAGGCAGATATCAAACACGCCAATATGTGCACTCATCAGGGCAAGGTTCCACCGTTGCTCGGCCTCCGCGATTTCCTGCGTGAGACGTTCACTCACCGTGATGTCGCGCATCAAAAGGGCGATCCGCTCCTCGCCGTCGGCCGTGAACCAGGTTTTCTTTTCAATTTCAATCGTCAAAGGCTCGCCCCCCGCCATCGGAGCAATGACCACTTTTGACCAACCGTCCCCCTCTTGCATGTCGAAATCCGGCAACAGGTCGCTGATCATTTCGCCATCCATGTTATCGGGACCATTCAGATGCGCCAGAAGCTTCAGCGCGGCCTCGTTGCAATGGATGATCTGACCCGTCTTGGTCACTGACACGATGGAGAGCATCGCGTTCTCAAGGATGCAACGGTTCTCCTGAACCTGGGTTTCCAGGTCCCGCGATTTTCGCGTGACGTCGGCAGAGATCGCAATGTTCTTTCTGATCAGGACGTGCATGATCGCGCTCACCAGAGCGGTAATGAAAAGCCCCAATGCCAGAACAACCCATCTTGCACGGAAGGGCTGGACGGCGTCGAACTGGGGTGTGCTGCTCATCGACAGCGAGAAGGTTTGCCCGAACTTTTCGATCGACTGGTGAATCGCAAAATCAGGCGTCATGGCGGTGCTGGCAGGTGTGATTTCAAGAGGGCCGCGCAACGTATCCGCGCCAGCCTCCACATGCAGGGTCAGAAACTTGCCTTGCGACGGCGTCAGGTTTTTGAAGGCATTTTCAATATTCAACACGGCCAAGGCAAAACCCAAGAAAACAGTCCTGTCCTGCGAAGATTTGTAGATTGGCTTGAGCAACAGGATCTGAGCGTAACGATCTTGCAGCGATCGGCCGGGAAAGTGCACGGTCGCGATTGTTTCCCCCGCCGCGCGTGCGCGTTCCGCGACGGGCAGGAGCTCGGAATCGCTGGCGAAATCCAATCCCAGCAACTGCTCATGGCTTGCCAGTGGCCGACATATTGCACGATGAACTGGTCTTCCGCCGGTTTGGAGGATGTGGCGGTGCGCTTGTTCATTCCGCCAACGATGGGCCCACCGGCCCCGGCGCCGGGATCCACGCTGCCCGCCGATGCCAGGCCGATCCCATCAAGCACAAACATATCACCGGGAATATCCAGGGATTTCGCATAGACCTCCATGTCGGCGGCCGTCACCACGTCAGAGGCCATCACCAGACCGGAAACGCCATCAAGTATGCGATCATACTCCTCGAGCCGTCGATCAATCGAGGTCAGGATCTGATCGGCCAAGACCTGGAAGCTTTCTTCCGATCTGCTTTGTGCGATTTTGTGTACCAGGACAAATGACAGGTATGAGAGGCCGAGAAACAGGATCAGGATAACTGTCTGGAACACTCTTGCGCGATGATGTGACGGCATCTCTAACCTGCTGGGTTCTTGGCGTTTTTGAATCGCGGAGCAGCTTTGGCGAAATGATATCGCTCCACCGTGGTCTTGGTTGATTAGCGTTGATAAAATAGTTGGGAATGTGGCGACAATAGGATCATGGTGGGGCTTGGGCCAAGTTGCCCCGCCCTCTTCGCGCGGTGCGACGCCCCTGGATCCGAGGCATCCAACAAGATGCGTTCATTGGAGCTGCCGCATCATTCCCGGAGTATTTCAGGCCAGAAAAAGACCGGGGGCGCTCTGCGCGGAGATGTTCAGGAGGAGGAGCCCAGAGCTAGCGTATGGTCGCGCAGCCAGGCCATGAAGCCGCGCGGGTCGGTTTCGAGCCGCGCCATCTGCGCTTCGGTCAGCGGGGCGCCGACGACTGGCGCCTGCGGCTTGTTGCAGGAGCGCACGATCTCGTGCAGCAAAAGACCCTGGCGCAGGATCGGCGAGACCTGGCAGGCGATCTGGTAGGCGCGCGAATTGCGGCCCGGGAAATAGATCGGGACCACGCGCGCGCCGGACTTGCGGATCATCTTGGCGGTGAACACGTTCCATTCGCGCTCGACCGGCGGACCCATCCAGGTGTCTGCCGACATCACGACGCCGGAGGGGAACAGCGCGACGACACCGCCCTGGCCCAGAACGTCCATCGCGTTGGCGCGCATCTCGACCATCTTGCGCTGGGCATCGGGATCGTGCGGGAAGGGTACCGGGATCATGAAGGAGGTCGCCGCCTCGTCCAGGCCGGTGAGCACCGAGCGGGTCAGGATGCGGTAATCGAGGCGCACCCGGCCGATCAGGTCGGCGAGGATCATGCCATCGACCATGCCGTGCGGGTGGTTGGCCACCACCACGACAGGGCCGTCGCCGGGGATGTTGGCAAGCTGTTCGGCCGGGGTCTGCAGATCGATCCCCATGACGTCGAGCGCGCCGCGCCAGAATTTCTGCCCGCGGTAGTCGGCGTTCATCTTCTCGAACTTGTTGACCATGCGCAGGATCGACGGTTTGCCGGTCGCCCATTCGATCGCCTTGATGGCGAAGGAGGTCCAGGGATCGTCGAAGGAATTGGAATAAGTCAGCGTGCGTCGGTCATAGACCTCGCCCTGAGACGCCGCCTCGGGTTTGGCTGAGAGCCTTGTGTTGCTGTTGTGCGCGGTATCGACCAATTTTTGCTTCCCGTTCATCGCAGGGCGTGCCGGTGGCTGCGTCAGTAGTCTTCACCGAACCTGTCGGCTACGAGCGCCTCGAGCGCCTCGGCCAACGCCTCAGCATCCGGTCCGGACGTCTCGACGTCAATAGTCGTTCCCTTGGACGCTGCCAACATCAAAAGCCCCATGATGCTGTCGCCCGAGGCGGTCAAACCGTCGCGCATCACCTCGGCCTGAGCATCGAAGCCTTCGACAACCTCGACCAGCTTGGCCGAGGCGCGGGCGTGCAGGCCCTTTTCGTTGCAGATTTTCAGAGTGCGTCGGATCATATGACTTGTTCAGACTTCATTCGGGCCGATGTTGCGGCTGTTGATATACTTGCGGCCCGCCTCCATGGCACTGCGCACCGCGTCGCCGACCGACAGGTGGCGGCTTTTCGCCAGTTTGATCAGCATCGGCAGGTTGGCGCCGTAAAGAATCCGCCGGTCCGAGGGGGCGCAGGCCCGCAGGCTGAGGTTGGAGGGCGAGCCGCCGAACAGGTCGGTCACGATCACCACCCCGTCGCCGGTATCGACCGAGTCGGCGGCGGCGCTGATCTCGCGTTGCTTGGCGTCGCGGTCGTGATCCGGCTCGATCGACACGGCGACAAGGCCCGGCTGCTTGCCGATCACGTGCTCGACGGCGGCGAGGTATTCCCTGGCCAGCCCGCCATGCGCCACAATTACGATCCCGATCATCCGGTGCGCGGCCCCCGGCCCCTCATTCATTGTGCTGGCTGTCCAGCTCGCGGTGCCTAATTGACACCTGCCGTCCGTCCTCTGCAAGGGCCTTGGCCAGGGATTCCGCCAGCGTGACCGAGCGGTGTTGCCCGCCGGTGCAGCCGAAGGCGATGGAAAGATGCGACTTACCCTCTTCGGTATAGGCCGGCAGCAGCAGACGGGTCAGGTCGAGCACGCGGGAAAAGAACGGGTCGAACCGCGGGTCCGCGGCGACATGGCCGGCAACGCGCGGGTCGCGGCCATTGAGATCGCGCAGTTCGGGCACCCAATAGGGGTTGGAGAGAAACCGGCAGTCGAACACCATGTCGATGCCGCGCGGCAGCCCGCGCTTGTAGGAAAAGCTGTGCACCGTTAGCGCCAGCCGCCCGTCGCCGTCCGGAGCGAACCAGCCTTCGGTCTCGGTGCGCAGCTGCTGCGGCGTCAGGTCCGAGGTGTCGATCAGCACGTCGGCGCGGTCGCGGATCGGGGCCAGCAGGCCCAGTTCGCGGCGGATGCCGATCTCGGGGCTTTCGGCCGGGGCCAGCGGGTGACGGCGCCGGGTTTCGGAAAACCGCCGGATCAGCACGTCTTCGCGGCAGTCGAGGTAAAGCGCGGTCGGCTCGACATCGACGCGGGCGGCCAGCGTTTCGATCATGTCGAGCAGCCCGGCGGTCGAGAAATCCCGGTTGCGCGGGTCGATGCCCAGCGCCAACGGCCGCGTCGGGCGCGGCCCGTCGAGCAGCAGCGGAACCAGCCGGAGCGGCAGGTTGTCGATGGCCTCGAACCCCAGATCCTCGAGCGCGCGGATCGCCGTCGTGCGGCCGGCGCCGGAGGGGCCCGTCACCAGCACGAGGCGCACGGGGGACGGTTGGGTCGTGGCCATCATAGGGTTCGCCGCCCGGTCTTGAGGAACTGAAAGAGTGCCGCAGGGAAATGTGGCGCATCGACCCGGAAAAGCAAGGGAACGGGCCGTCCCAGCAGATCACGGTGGCGCGCGGGCGGCAAGCGGTCGGTCTCGTCCCGGTCGAGATCGAGCAGGGCGAAGACCGGAACCGGGCCGGCCGGATCGGCATGCAGCAGGCCAAGCCCGCGCGCCTCGATCAGGCCCGAAATCGTCGGCGGGGCGCCGGCCAGCACCGCGTCGCCGGACCGGCGCAGCGCCACGCGGTCGTCGGCGACCAGCGTCGCGCCCAGCGCCATCATCCGCAGTGCCAGCGACGACTTGCCCCGCCCCGAGGCGCCGGTGATCAGCAGCGCACGCCCTGCCAGCGCCACGCAGGAGGCGTGCAGGATGGTCTCGGGCGGGGCGGAGGGACCGGCGGGTGCCGCCACGGGCCTAGACCGGCAGGCCCACGACGAAGCGGGCGCCGAGCGGGTCGGAGGTAACGTCGACCTCGGTCGGACGGATGTTCTCGGCCCAGATCACGCCGCCATGGGCCTCGACGATCTGCTTGGAGATGGCCAGCCCGAGCCCCGAGTTGTTGCCGAAATGCTCCTCCGGGCGCTGTGAATAGAACCGCTTGAAGATCTTGCTCAGCGCCTCTTCGGGGATGCCGGGGCCGGTATCCTCGACCACCACCAAAACCCGGTTCTGCCGTTTGCGGGCCCAGACGCGGATGGCGTCGCCCTCATCGCAGAAGGAAATCGCGTTGGTGATCAGGTTGACGAAGACCTGCGCCAGCCGCGCCTCCAGCCCCTGGATGACGATCGGGTCGTCGGGCAGGTCGGTGATATAGTCGATGCCCTTGGCGCGGGCGTCCTCGCCCAGGTACTGGTTGAGGTTCGACAGCATTGCGAGCAGGTCGAAACGCTCTTCCTCCTCCTTGACCAGTTCGGCGTCGAGGCGCGAAGCATTGGAGATATCGCTGACCAGCCGGTCGAGGCGGCGGACGTCGTGTTCGATCACATCGAGCAGTTTCTCGCGCTGGTCGTCGCGCTTGACCATGCGCAGGGTGCCGACCGCCGATTGCAGGCTGGCCAGCGGGTTCTTGATCTCATGCGCGACATCGGCGGCGAATTGTTCGTTGCCGTCGATGCGGTGATAGAGCGCCGTGACCATGCCGCGCAGCGCGCGCGACAGCCGCCCGATCTCGTCGGGGCGCGCGGTCAGGTCGGGGATGCGGACGCGGCCCGGGTTCATCTTGCGCGCGTTGCGGTCGCGGCCCAGTTCGGCGGCCTCGGCCAGATCGGCCAGCGGATTGGCGATGGTCGAGGCCAGCACCAGACTTAGCCCGACCGAGACCAGAAGCGCGACGATGAACATCTGCAGCACCCGCTCGCGTGCGGCGCGCACCAGCGCATCGACCTCGCCCGCGGGGCTGACCACGGCGATGGCGCCCACCACCTTGCCGCCCTGCAGGATCGGGGTGATCGCGGCCAGTTCGGTGGAGGCGGCGCCGTTGGCCAGGGTTGAAACGCCTGTCACCCCGCTGTTCAACGCGGGCGGAACGACGGCGCGCAGCCGGTCCTCGATCATGGCGGGCGCGGCGGCCTCGCGCGGGGCAGAGAACAGCCCGGCCACGACATTCCAGAGCGCCGACAGGCCATCGCTGATTAATGTGCGCCCCGTCTCGGGCGCGGCGGAAGGCGGCAGATTGGCGCCGGTTCCCAGCGTCTTGCCGACCACGTTGGCGGCAGGATCGAACACCACCACCTCGACCCCGCCGCGCAGGGTCAGCGCGGACAGGGTTTCGGGCACGTCGATGCCGTCCCCGGCGGCCAGGTTCACCGGGCCGCGGGCGGGAAGCTGCGCCTCGAACACATTGGCAATCAGCCGCGCCTCGCCGGCGAGGGCGCCGGCGCGCTGCGCGATGAGGCTTTCGCGCGAGGCGTTGAGATAGAGCAGCCCGGCAACCAGCAGGATCAGCGCGATCAGGTTGAAGACGATGATCTTGCGGGTCAGCGGCGAGCCGCGCAGCGAAAAGAAGCCGCGGCGGTCGCGGTTCGCGCGCATCTCCGCGGCCATGGTCTCGCGCGGGGCGACCCAATCATCGCCCAGCACGACATCGCCGTCGCGGTTCATCTGAGTGGCGCCTGTATCGCGCACGTCAACCTCTTGTGAAACGGGCCGGAGCGGCCCCTATTCCTCGTTATAGCGATAGCCGATGCCATAGAGCGTCTCGATCGCCGAGAAGTCCGGATCGGCGCTGCGCATCTTCTTGCGCAGGCGTTTGATATGGCTGTCGATGGTGCGGTCGTCGACATAGACCTGGTCGTCATAGGCCACGTCCATCAGCTGATCGCGGCTTTTCACGAAACCAGGGCGCTGCGCGAGCGCCTGCAGCAGCAGGAATTCGGTCACCGTGAGAGAGACGTCGTTGCCCTTCCAGGCGACCGAGTGGCGCAGCGGGTCCATCCGAAGGTTGCCGCGCTCCATCACCTTGGTTTCGGGGCCGGTGCCGGCGGCATCGCCCGCCACCGCCTCCTGCCGGCGCAGCAGGGCGCGGATGCGTTCGACCAGCAGACGCTGCGAGAACGGCTTTTTCACGTAGTCGTCGGCGCCCATGCGCAGCCCGAGAACCTCGTCGATCTCGTCATCCTTTGAGGTGAGAAAGATCACCGGCATCTGGGTTTTCTGCCGCAGCCGCTGCAGCAGGTCCATGCCGTCCATGCGGGGCATCTTGATGTCCAGCACGGCCATGTCAGGCAGTTTCTTGTTGAAGGCGTCGAGCGCCTGCTGCCCGTCGTTGTAGGTTTCGACCTCGAACCCCTCGGCCTCGAGTGTCATGGATACGGACGTCAGAATATTCCTGTCGTCGTCAACCAGCGCGATCTTAGACATTGGAGTTCACCTATCTGCTCGTGACTGCCACGTTTTTTCCATCATTCTGCCCTTTTTTCACGTGGCGAATCAATCCTTAACTGCGATTCGCCAAAACAATACGGCCCTATGGCAACAGAATTTCCTTAAGCATGGTTGAATTGTCGCAGGTTGCGGGCCCGCGCACGGGGTGGTTGCGCTAAACATCGCCTTGGTTGCGCTAACTGCGCCCAAGCGTTCTGTTCATGGCCTAAAACGTCATGTTAAGAGCGCTTCACCGGGTCATTTCACCCGGGGTCGCCCCGCACAGCGATAGAACGAACCGCGACGCCAGACGCCGCCATAGGAGAACGAACGCATGACATCCGGACGGGTCAACCCGCAATTCCGCCTCGAGGACCAGGGCATCGAGGGCCTGGGCAATGTCCATTACAACCTCATGGAGCCGGCGCTGATCGAAGCGGCGGTGAAGCGCGGCGAAGGCACCCTTGGCAAAGGCGGCGCGTTCCTGGTGACCACCGGCAAGTTCACCGGCCGTTCGCCCAAGGACAAGCATGTAGTCAGGACCGACAGCGTCATCGACACGATCTGGTGGGAAAACAACGCCGCGATGTCGCCCGAGGGGTTCGACACCCTTTACGCCGACATGCTGGAGCATATGAAGGGCCGCGACTTTTACGTGCAGGACCTGGTGGGCGGTGCCGACCCGGCCTATGCGATCAACGTGCGCATGGTGACCGAACTGGCCTGGCACGCGCTTTTCAATCGCCACATGCTGCGCCGCCCCACGCGCGAAACGCTCGGTGGCTATGAAGCCGATTTCACCATTATCAACTGTCCCAGCTTCAAGGCCGACCCGGCGCGCCACGACTGCCGCTCCGACACCGTGATCGCGCTGAACTTCGACAAGAAGCTGATCCTCGTCGCCAATACCGAATACGCCGGCGAGAACAAGAAATCGGTGTTCACCCTGCTGAACTACCTGCTGCCTGAAAAAGGCGTGATGCCGATGCACTGTTCGGCCAACCATGCGGTCGGCAACCCGGTCGATACCGCGATCTTCTTTGGCCTGTCGGGCACCGGCAAGACCACGCTGTCGGCCGATCCGGCGCGGATCCTGATCGGCGACGACGAGCACGGCTGGTCGGATCGCGGCACCTTCAATTTCGAGGGCGGCTGCTATGCCAAGACGATCAACCTGAGCCCCGAGGCGGAGCCGGAGATCTACGCCACCACCGAGAAGTTCGGCACCGTGATCGAGAACATGGTCTATGATCCCGAGACCTTCGACCTGGATTTCGCGGATAGCTCGCTGACCGAGAACATGCGCTGCGCCTATCCGCTGGAGTATATCTCGAACGCCTCGGAAAACGCGATGGGCGGGCACCCCAAGAACATCATCCTGCTGACCTGCGACGCCTACGGCGTGCTGCCGCCGATCTCGCGGTTGACCCCGGCGCAGGCGATGTATCACTTCCTGTCCGGCTTCACCTCGAAAACCCCGGGCACCGAGCGCGGCGTGGTCGAGCCTGAACCCACCTTCTCGACCTGCTTCGGCGCGCCCTTCATGCCGCGCCGTCCGGAGGCCTATGGCAAGCTGCTGCAGGAGAAGATCGCCCAGCACGGCGCCACCTGCTGGCTGGTCAACACCGGCTGGACCGGCGGCGCCTTCGGCACCGGCAGCCGGATGCCGATCAAGGCCACCCGCGCGCTGCTGACCGCCGCGCTGGAAGGCTCGCTGAACGAGGCGGAGTTCCGCAAGGACGAGAATTTCGGCTTTGAGGTTCCGGTCGCGGTGCCCGGTGTCGATACCCAGCTTCTGGACCCGCGCCAGACCTGGGCCGACAAGGACGCCTACGACGCGCAGGCAAAAAAGCTGGTGCAGATGTTCTCGGACAATTTCGAACAGTACGTTCCCTATATCGACGACGACGTGAAGGCGGTTGCGATCGGCTGATCGCGGCGCCCTGCTGCCCACGGACCCCCAACGCCCCGGCGCCGCGCCGGGGCGTTTTTTCATGCCCCGTGATCTCCGCTTGGAAAATCCAGATATATATGCCAAACTCCGCATATGCGAACGCGGCCTGACATCCTGACCCGGATCCGCCTTCCCGAAGGCGAGGTGACGGTTGACGAATACGGTTATCTGACCGATCCGTCGCTGTGGAGCCCGGGTTTTGCCGAACTTGTCGCCGAACAGGACGGTATCACCCTCACCGACCGGCACATGGAGGTGATCCGCTTTGTCCGCGCCTGGGAGGAGGAGCACGGGGTGATGCCCGACGTCCGCTTCGTGCTGAAGTATCTCGCCGAACCCGAAGGGCTGAGCAAGTCGCAGGCCAAGGACGTGTTGTTCGGCTTGTTCCCGCAGGGCTACGTCAAGCAGGTCTGCAAGATCGCCGGCATGAGACAGCCGCGCGCCTGGTCGACCGGCTGACCCGGCGCCTCAGCCGATCAGACCGCGCCGCAGCAGGTTCAGCCCCGCCAGTGTCAGCACTACCAGCGTCGCGCGCCGGAACGCCTGCTGGTCGATCCGGTCGTGGATGCGCCCGCCCAGCCACATGCCCAGCAGCGTGGGGACGAGCAGCGCCGCCGAGAACGGCAACGTTTCGCGGTTGAGCACGCCAGAGGCCACATGCGCGACCATCAGCACCAGCGCGCCCAGCCCGTAGATCACCCCCTGCACCCGGATCTGGTCGGCCTTGGGCGTATCCAGCGCGGTCAGATAGGCCACCGTGGGCGGCCCCCAGACCCCGGAGACACCGCCGATCGACCCGGCAAAGGCACCCACCGCAGCCTCGATGCGCGTGGAGGGCGCGGAAAGGCGGAACCGCACCCCGGCCAGTTGCATCAGCGTGAACCCGGTGATCATGACACCGAGGATCAGCAGCATCACCGGGATCGGCAACACAGCGACAAGCTGTGCGCTTGCCAGCAGGAATACCCCGCCGACGACCAGGAACACCCGGAACCGGCGGATCGAGGTCAGCGCCGCCGCCGGTCCATGGCGCAGCGCCTGCACCCCGTTGGTAACCACCGTGGGCAGAATCAACCCGGCCAGCGCCACCTCGGGCGGCAGGACCGTGCCCAGCCCGGAGACCAGGATCATCGGCATGGCAAAACCGACCATGCCCTTGACCAACCCGGCCAGCACCGCAATTGCCAGGGTATAGGCCGCCAAGCCCGGCGTGAGGAAAGAGAAGAACATGTCCATTCCCCTCTCATACCATCGCGGCGCGGCGCTGCACTGCAAAAATATTCACGCAACTATTGAACCAGCGCGGGGCTTTGGGCGTATTTTTGTTGCGCTGCAATTGCGAAGTGATTAGGACCAAGCGGCGTGACGGAGGATATGATTCATGGCCCATGACGGACAGGACCCGACGATGAAAACCGAGAGTGCAATTCTGCCCGAACTGCTGAGCCTGACCGGTGCGGCGATCGCGTCCGCCGAGACCGTGCTGGAGGCCGCCAAGGCCCGGTTGCGCGAGACGGTCAGCGAGGGCGGCTGCATTTCGGGCGCCATGCTGGAGGCCAACCAGACCGCCGCGCATGGGCTCTCGTGGCTGGCCACCTATGTCGAGGCGCTGCGCCAGATGCAGGGTTGGGCCACCCGGTTGCAGGAGGCGGGCAAGTTCGGCGAGGTGGAACAGCTGATCCACCAGATCGCGTTCGGCGAATACCTGGCGCAGATCCGTGGCGGCATCCCGATGAGCCAGGGCGAGATCGTGCGCCTCTCCGATCTGGGGCTGGCCGTCGAAGACACCGACGCGCTGGACGGCGAGGCCATCGCAACCCTGACCCGCGGCGGCAACACCCCCGCCGCCCGTCGCCGGCTGGTCGAGCTGATGCAGGACCGCGCGGCGGAAACCACCGTGGGCGCCTCCGGTCTGGACGAGGAACTGGAGATGATCCGCGACCAGTTCCGCCGCTTCGCGGTGGAAAAGGTCGAGCCCTTTGCCCATGACTGGCACCTCAAGGACGAGCTGATCCCGATGGAGATCATCGAGGAACTGGCCGAAATGGGGGTGTTCGGCCTGACGATCCCCGAGAATCTGGGCGGGCTGGGCCTGTCGAAAGCCTCGATGGTGGTGGTCTCGGAAGAGCTGTCGCGCGGCTATATCGGCGTCGGCTCCCTCGGCACCCGCTCGGAGATCGCGGCCGAGCTGATCCTCGCCGGCGGCACCGACCTGCAAAAGGAACACTGGCTGCCGAAGATCGCCAGCGGCGAGGTCCTGCCAACGGCGGTGTTCACCGAGCCCAACACCGGGTCGGACCTGGGTTCGCTGCGCACCCGCGCGGTGAAGGGCGAGAATGGCGATTACACCGTGACCGGCAACAAGACCTGGATCACCCACGCGGCGCGGGCCAACGTGATGACCCTGCTGGCGCGCACCGATCCCGACACCAGCAACTACAAGGGGCTGTCGATGTTCCTGGCCGAAAAGACGCCGGGCACCGAGGGCGATCCCTTTCCCACCCCCGGCATGACCGGCGGCGAGATCGAGGTGCTGGGCTATCGCGGCATGAAGGAATACGAGCTGGGCTTTGACGGCTTCAAGGTCAAAGGCGAGAACCTGCTGGGGCAGGAAGAGGGCAAAGGCTTCAAGCAATTGATGGAGACCTTCGAATCGGCCCGCATCCAGACCGCCGCGCGGGCCATCGGCGTGGCGCAATCGGCGCTGGATATCGCGATGCAATACGCCCAGGACCGCAAACAGTTCGGAAAATCTCTGATCGCCTTCCCCCGCGTCGCCGACAAGCTGGCGATGATGGCGGTCGAGATCATGGTGGCGCGCCAGCTGACCTATTTCAGCGCCTGGCAGAAGGACCACGGCAAGCGCTGCGACCTGGAGGCCGGGATGGCCAAGCTGCTGGGCGCGCGGGTGGCCTGGGCGGCGGCCGACAACGGGCTGCAGATCCACGGCGGCAACGGCTTCGCGCTGGAGTACAAGATCAGCCGCGTGTTGTGCGATGCGCGGATCCTGAACATCTTCGAAGGCGCCGCCGAGATCCAGGCGCAGGTGATCGCGCGGCGTCTACTCGGGTAGGGTGCGCCCGGGAAATGGTCCGTTGGACCATTTCCCGCCTCGAACGGGCGGAGCCCCGCGCACGCAGCCCGAGAATGGGGGCCCTGCCCCCGTCGCCTGCGGCGCCTCCCCCGGAGTATTTCCGGCCAGAAAAAGCGAGGGAGTGGCCGTAATGGTCGCGCCCTTTTGCCTTGGACGGCTCACCCCTCCGGCGGGATGTCGATGCCGTCGAACCAGGGTTTGATGTCGACCACCGGGGTCATGTCGAAGGCGTCGGTGGCGTCGATCTCGATCACCCCGCGCACCGCGTCCAGATCGGTGATCCGGACCGCCGCCATGGCGATCGGGTTGGGGCGCACCGGCGAGCGCAGGGAAAACACCCCGCGCGGGTCGGGCCGGTGGTGCGGCGCCTGCACGATCAGGTCGCGCCGGCCCCGGTCCATCCAGTAGAGCACCCAGATCGGCCGCCCGACCTCGAGCCCGGCAAGGCCGCGTGCATAAACCGGGTCAAGCTCGATCCGGGCATTGCCGCCGCCCAGCGCCCGTGCCTGGGTCAGGTTCCGGGGCGCGGTTCCCCGTGCCCAGTCGGAGCGGATGTGCCCGATGAAGGTGACCTCCGCCTGCGCCCTGTCACCGGGATCGAAATGAAGCTTTTCTTCGCCTTCGCGGATTTCCCTGTCTTCACCCATCCTGTCCTCCTCGTTCTGCCGCGCGTCGCCCCAGTAGAGGCAGCCCAAGAGCTTTGCGCAAGCGGCACCGGCGTGGCATGCTGTCGCCCATGCGGTTGTTCTTGCTGATCGCCCTGCTGGGGCTGGACATGTGCGCACGGGACGAAAGCGTCGCCGGCTACGGCGCGGCGGACAGGCTCTGGCGTCTGGCCGAACTGGACGGCGCGCCCTTTTCCGCCACGGCGACGCTGCGATTTCCCGAACCGGGCCGGATCGCGGGCGAGGCGCCCTGCAACCTCTATTCCGGCGTGATGACGACACCCTACCCGTGGTTCGACGCGGGCCAGATCATCGCCACCCGCCGGGCCTGCCCCCAGATGCGGACCGAGGCCGCCTTTCTCCGGGCGCTGGGCGCGATGGGAGAGGCGGAGGTGATCGGCGACACGCTGATCCTGCGCAACGCGGCGGGGCGCGAGATGGTGTTCAGAGCCGCCGAGTGAATGCCTCGATGAACCGCGCGCGCGCCTCGGGCAAGGGGGTGTTGCCCAGCGCCGGGGCCAGCCTGTGGTGCAGGAAATAGCCGGTGGTGCGCAGCGCCTCGGCGATCTCGGCATCCGGCGCCGGCCCGTCGCCGCGCAGGCAGGGCGGCAAGGGCAGCATCCGGTCGGCCCAGTCGCCCGCCCCGTGGCGCGACACCGCGCGGCCGGACCGGGGCGAGACGTAGATCAGCTCGTCATTGACCCCGGTCGCCGCGCATTGGCTGAGGTCGAGGCCGAAGCCAAGATCGTCCAGCAGGGCCAGTTCCCAATTGAGATAGGCCAGCGGCCAGATCTCGTCCTGGCCCAGCAGGTCGAGAAGCTGTTCGGTGCGGCGGTAGAGGGCGCCATGCACCTCGCGTTCGGCCAGGGCAAAGGACAACAGGCCGGTGACCGCGTTCAGCCCGGCCAGCGCCAGCCGGCCCGACAGCGCGGCGCCGGCGCGGCTGCGCAGGGGTTCCGCGCGGTAGGTGCCGATATGATCTTCGAGCCGCGCCCGCCATGTCAGGTCGAGCTGCGCGCCCGGTTGTAGCACCGGCGCCTGCCTGCGGCTGGCGCCGCCCGGCACCACGCCGGCGTGGCGGCCGTGGGATTCGGTAAAGACATCGATGATCGCCGCCGCCTCACCATGGCGGCGCATGCTGAGCAGGATGCCGTGATCGCGCCATTCCATGGGTTGGTCCCACCCGTTCCTGCCGGGCCCCGATGGCCCTTCTTCTCGTTCAAAATACTCCCGGGGGAACCGCCCGCAAGGGCGGTTGGGGGCGGGCAGCCCCCTGCCCCGGCCGGACAGGCCGGCTCAGGCCAGCCCGTCCTCGTCAAGCAGGTGACGGCCCTGGCGGTCCTCGACCTCGATTACCCAGAGATCGGGATCAAAGCCGCGCTGGCGCGTGATGGCGGCATCGACCTGCGCCTCGTCGCCACCGGACAGCTCTTCCCAGCGCCGCGCGCCGCTGTCCAGATCGAAACCGCGCTGGAACAGCACCGCCTGCCCGTCAAGCGTGTTGAGCTTGACCAGAACCGCGCCGGCGGTGTCGTCGCCATGGGCGGTGACAAAGGCGGGGATCTCGCGCAGGCGCAGGCGGGCCAGATAGGCATCGACCCAGAACCGGGCGGTCAGGCGCATGGCGCTCAGTTCCCGTCCTTGAAGTCGAGCCCCATTTCCGAATAGCGCTCGGATTCCTCCAGCCAGTTCGGGCGCACCTTGACCTGCAGGAAGAGGTGCACCTTGCGGCCGAGAAACTCTTCCAGTTCCTCGCGCGCGGCCTTGGAGACGGCCTTGATCGTCTCGCCCTTGTGGCCCAGCACGATGCCCTTGTGACCGTCGCGCATGACATAGATCAGCTGGTCGATCCGGGCCGAGCCGTCCTTGCGCTCTTCCCAGTTCTCGGTCTCGACGGTGAGCTGGTAGGGCAGTTCCTGGTGCAGCCGCAGGGTCAGCTTTTCGCGGGTCATCTCGGCCGCGATCATCCGCATCGGCAGATCCGCGATCTGGTCCTCGGGGTAAAGCCACGGCCCCTCGGGCAGTTCCCCGGCCAGCCATTTGCGCAGGGCGGGTACGCCGTGGCCCTTCTCGGCCGAGATCATGAAGGTCTCGGCAAAGGGGTAGCGGGCGTTCAGATCCTTGGCCAGGACCAGCAGGGTCTCGGCCTTGACCCGGTCGATCTTGTTGATCGCCAGCGCCACGGTGCGGCCCTTGCCGATCTCCTGCAATCCCTCAAGGATGCGCTCGACCCCCTCGGTGACGCCGCGATGGGCCTCGACCATCAGCACGATGATATCGGCATCCGCTGCCCCGCCCCAGGCCGCCGCGACCATGGCGCGGTCAAGCCGGCGGCGCGGGCGGAACAGGCCCGGGGTGTCGACAAAGACGATCTGCGCCTCGCCCTCCATCGCGACGCCGCGGATACGGGCGCGGGTGGTCTGCACCTTGTGGGTGACGATCGACACCTTGGCACCGACCATGGCGTTGGTTAGCGTGGACTTGCCCGCGTTGGGCTCTCCGATCAGGGCGACGAATCCGGCGCGTGTGGTCATGAGGGATTCCCGTTGTTGAATTGGGTTCCGATAGAGGATTTTGCGCGGGTTGGCTAGGGAGGGGGTGCCGCGATCGCGCAGGGCCGGGTCAATCGCCCGGCGCCCTTGGCGGTTCCGGTCCCCTGGAGTCTATGCCCGCTCCAGCCGCGCCAGCAGCGCCTTGGCGGCGGATTGCTCGGCCTGGCGTTTCGAGCCGGCGGTGGCCTGCGCCTCCTCTCCGGTCTCCAGCCGCGCGGCGATGGTAAAGACCGGGGCGTGATCGGGGCCGGCGCGGGAGACCTCGGTATAGCTGGGCGGCGGCAGGCGGCGGGCCTGCGCCCATTCCTGCAGCGCGGTCTTGGCATCGCGGGCATCCTCTTCGACGCTGCGGATACGCTCGCCCCAAAGCCGCAGGATCATGTCGCGCGCGGCCTCGAACCCGGCATCGCGGTAGACGGCGGCGATCAGCGCCTCCATCGCATCGCCCAGCAGCGCCTGCTTGCGCCGCCCGCCCGAGAGCATTTCGGAGCGCCCCAGCTTGAGCACCGCGCCGAGATCGATCTCGCGCGCGACCTCGGCGCAGGCCTCCTTGCGCACCAGCGCGTTGAAGCGCGGGGCAAGCTGGCCCTCGGTCGCGGTCTTGTCGTCCAGAAGCAGCGCCTCGGCCATCACCAGCCCGAGCACCCGGTCGCCGAGAAACTCGAGCCGCTGGTTGTCGGCCCGCGTCGGCGAGGAGACCGAGCCGTGGGTGAGGGCGCGCAGCAGCAGTTCGGGCCGCCGGAACCGGTGCCCGATCCTGTCTTCAAAGGTCTTCAGTTCGGCCGAAAGTTTCACTCGATCCCCTTGAAGAACCGATCGCCGCGCCAGGTCCAGAAGTACAGCATCGACCGCCCGGCAGAAGAGAACATGATCCGGTCGGCCCGGCCGACGATGTTCTCGTAGGGAACGAAGCCCACCCCGCCCGCAGCCTGCGGCAGGCGACTGTCGCTGGAATTGTCGCGATTGTCGCCCATGAAGAAATAATAGCCTTCGGGCACGGTGTAGATGCCGGTGTGATCCGAGCTCTGGTCGCCGATGTTGAGGATGGCGTGGCGCACGCCGTTCGGCAGGGTCTCGATCTGGCGCGACTTCTCGCAGGCGCCGCCGTTGCCCACCGGGCCGTTTTCACAGCGCGGGCGATAGCCCTGCGGCCCCTGCGGCGCCGAAATCTCGGTGAACACGCCGGCGTCCTCGAGCTTCACCGCCGCGCCGTTGATGTGCAGCACCCCGTCGATGACCTGGATCTGGTCGCCGGGCAGGCCGATCAGGCGCTTGATGAAATCGGCGCCGGTAACCGGGTGGCGGAACACCACCACGTCGCCGCGCTCGGGGTCTCCGCCCCAGACGCGAGCGTTGTCGCGCTTGAGAAAGCCGCAGAGGTTCTCGGCATCGATGTTGATGCCGATCGCGGGCAGCTTGATGTTGGGGCAGGAGGCGAAGGAATACCCATAGGCCATCTTGTTGACGAAGAGGAAATCGCCGATCAACAGGGTTTCCTTCATCGAGCCCGAGGGAATCCAGAACGGCTGGAAGAACAGGGTGCGGAACACCCCGGCGATCAGCAGGGCATAGACGACGGTCTTGATCGTCTCCCAGAGGGCGTGTCCGGTTTTTTCAGTTCGGGCCATTCGGCTCTCCGTCAGGGTTGGGATGGGCTCGGTCGCTTCTTGCGGGCCGGACCGGGGTAAGTCAAGCCGAGGGCCCGCCCGGGGCCCCGACCCCGGCGATGGGCCACGCCTCGATCACGACAAAGGCCTGCGCCCAGGGGTGATCGTCGGTCAGGGTGACATGGATGATCGCCTCGTGCCCCGGCGGGGTCATCTGCGCCAGGCGCTCGGCGGCCCAGCCGGTGACATGCATGACCGGCTGGCCGGTGCGCAGGTTGCTGACGCCCATGTCCTTCCAGGCGATGCCCATGCGCAGCCCGGTGCCCAGCGCCTTGGAGCAGGCCTCCTTCGCCGCCCAGCGCTTGGCATAGGTGCCGGCGACGTCGCGGCGCCGCTCGGCCTTGCGTTGTTCGACCTCGGTAAAGACGCGGTTGCGGAACCGGTCGCCGAAACGCTCCAGCGTGCGCGCCACCCGGTCGATATTGGCCAGGTCGGTGCCGATCCCGAGGATCATGGCGTCTCCGTTTCCATCCGTATCCGGGCAAGAATCTTCTGAAGATTCTTGCCGCGACTTTTCAGAAAAGTCGCTGTCGGCGCCGAGGTCACGCCCGCGCCTCGTCCATCAGGCGGCGCATCTCGCGGATCGCCGGATCGAGGCCGCGAAAGATCGCCTCTCCGATCAGGAAATGCCCGATGTTCAGCTCGCGCACCTCGGGGAAGGCGGCGATCGGCTGAACCGTGTCATAGGTCAGACCGTGACCGGCGTGCACCTCGAGCCCCAGCGAGGTCGCCAGCGTCGACATATCACGCAGGCGCGCCAGCTCTTCGTCACGGGCCGCGACGCGCCCCTCGGCGTGGAAATCGCAATAGGCCCCGGTGTGCAACTCGATGACCTCGGCGCCGATGCGCGCGGCGGCCTCGATCTGCGGCCGGTCCGCCCCGATGAACAGCGACACCCGGCAGCCGGCATCGCGCAGGGGTGCTATGAAACCGGCCAGCCGGGCTTCGTCCTGCGCCACTTCAAGCCCACCCTCGGTTGTCCGCTCCTCGCGCTTTTCGGGCACGATGCAGACCGCGTGCGGTTTGTGCCGCAGCGCGATCGCCTGCATCTCGTCCGTCGCCGCCATCTCGAAGTTCAGCGGCACGCTCAGCGCCTCGGCCAGCCCCTCGATATCGGCGTCTGAGATGTGGCGGCGATCCTCGCGCAGGTGCGCGGTGATGCCGTCGGCGCCGGCCGCCTCGGCCAGTTTCGCGGCGCGCAGCGGGTCGGGATAGGCGCCGCCGCGTGCGTTGCGCACGGTAGCCACGTGGTCGATGTTCACGCCCAGCCGCAGACGGGATTCGGTCATTGAGGGACTCCTGATCAGAGAATTCGCGCAGACATTAGTCCGGCTTTGCGACAAGGTCAGCCTCTGCGCTGGCTTTTTTCTTGATCGCTTCGAACTTGGCCTTGATCTTGGCGCGGCGCCGTTTCTGGTAGGCGCGGATCAGCGGCACGCTGACGAAATAGGCGATTGTGCCGGCCACCGCGCCGGGGATCAGCCCCCCGACCATATAGGGATAGAATATGTCGTGGTAGAAGGCCGCCAGCCCGTTCCAGTCGGCGTCGCGGTCGGTAAAGAGCGCGATGATATTGTCCCTCAGATCCCGCCCGGCATAGGCGAACTTGCCCAGAAACCCGGTGTGCCGGGCCTCGTCGAACTGCGTGCCGAGCAGGAAATGCCCGGTTCGCAGCGAGATTACCCCGATCGGCACATAGGTGAGTGGGTTGCCAAAGAACGTGGCGCTGAGTGCGGCGAGAAGATTGCCCCGCATCAGCCGCGAGATCAGGAAGGCGACCACGAAGTGCATGCCGTAGAACGGGGTGAAGGTGGTGAATACCCCGGCCCAGATGCCACGCGCGATCCGTTCGGGCGTGTCGGGCAGGCGGCGCACGCGGTGTTTGACGTAAAGAAAGGCGCGGTACCAGCCGCCGCGGGGATAAAAGAACTCCAGGACGATCTTGAAGAGCGAGCGTCGATCCCGGCGTTTGAATACCAACCTCGTCGTCCCCTTGGTCCCGGCGCCGCCGTCAGCCCGCCGCGGCGTGGGCCGGTGATGTTTCGCGGTAGCGTTCCACCGAGGCCACGTCGCTTTCGGCCTCGAGCATCAGCATCAGCGAGTGGAGCTGCTCCACATCCCGCAATTCGACATCCACCATCAGACGATAGAAATCGGGCTTGCGATCCACGAATACAAGATTGCTGATATTGGCCTTTTTCTCACCGATCAATGTGCAAATACGCCCCAGCACGCCCGCGTCGTTGCCGATGGTCATGTCCAGGGTCACGGTATAGACCGCCGGGTGGGTGCCCGAATGCCAGTGCAGATCGACCCAGCGGCCCGGCTGTTCCTCGAACTCGCTGAGCCGGTCGCAGTCGATTGTGTGCACCACGACGCCCTTGCCGCGATAGGTGATGCCGACGATGCGCTCGCCCGGCAGCGGCTGGCAGCAGGGCGCGCGTTCGAAACTCTGACCCGGCTGCACCCCGATCACCGCCCGGCGCGGCGGCACCTGGTCGCCATCGTCGCGGGCCAGCTCGGGATAGACCGCCTGCACGACGTCATGCGCGGTCAGCTCGGCGCTGCCCAGCCGCGCCAGCAACTCGTCGCGATTGGTCAGCCGCAGGTGCCGCGCGGCGGCGTCGAGCGCCTTGTCGGTGGCCTTGCGCCCGACGTGTTCGAAGGCCGAGCGCGCCAGTTCGTGCCCCAGCTTGATGAAGCGGCCTCGGTCCAGTTCGCGCAGGGCGCGGCGGATCGCCGAGCGGGCCTTGCCGGTGGTGGCGATCTCCAGCCAGGTGACCTGCGGCGTCTGGCCCTCGGCGGTGATGATCTCGACCGACTGGCCGTTCTTGAGCCGGGTCCAGAGCGGCACCCGGATGCCATCGACCTTGGCGCCGACGCAGGCATGACCGATGCGGGTGTGGATCGCATAGGCATAGTCGATCGGCGTCGCGCCGCGGGGCAGCTTCACCACATCGCCCTTGGGCGTAAAGCAGAACACCTGGTCGGAGTACATCTCAAGCTTGACCGCCTCGAGGAAATCCTCGTGATCCTCCTCAGCGTCGAACTGTTCGGTCAGCGAGGCGATCCATTTCGCCGGATCGACAGCAAAGGGGTTTTCCGACCGCACCCCGTCCCGATAGGACCAATGCGCCGCCACCCCGGTTTCGGCGACGTCGTGCATCTGGCGGGTGCGGATCTGCACCTCGACCCGCTTGCCGTCGCGGCCCGACACGGTGGTGTGGATCGAGCGGTAGCCGTTCGATTTCGGCTGGCTGATGTAATCCTTGAACCGCCCCGGAACCGCACGCCAGCGCTGGTGGATGGTGCCCAGGGTGCGATAGCAATCCTCTTCGCTGCCGGTGATGATGCGGAATCCGTAGATGTCCGACAGGCGCGAGAACCCCTGTTCCTTTTCCTGCATCTTGCGCCAGATCGAATAGGGTTTCTTGGCCCGACCGAAGACCTCGGCCTCGATCCCGGCCTTTTCCAGTTCGTGCCGCATGTCGCCGGTGATCCGGTGGATCACGTCGCCGGTTTCGCGCTGCAGGGTGATGAAGCGGCGGATAATCGATTGCCGCCCCTCCGGATTGAGCACCCGGAACGACAGGTCCTCGAGCTCCTCGCGCATCCACTGCATGCCCATGCGCCCGGCCAGCGGCGCGAAGATATCCATCGTCTCGCGTGCCTTCTGGGCCTGCTTTTCCGGCTTCATCGCCTTGATGGTGCGCATGTTGTGCAGCCGGTCGGCCAGCTTGACCAGGATCACCCGCAGATCCTTGGACATGGCCATGAACAGCTTGCGGAAGTTCTCGGCTTGCTTGGTCTCGCGGCTGGAGAGCTGGAGGTTGGTCAGCTTGGTAACGCCATCGACCAGTTCCGCCACCTCGGAGCCGAACCGGCGCGTCACCTCGGAATAGCTGGCCTTGGTATCCTCGATGGTGTCGTGCAGCAGCGCGGTGATGATTGTGGCATCGTCGAGCCGCTGCTCGGTCAGGATCGCGGCGACGGCGACCGGGTGGCTGAAATAGGATTCGCCCGACTGGCGCGTCTGCCCCGCGTGCATCTCCAATCCGAAGGCATAGGCGTCGGCGATGCGGGCGGCGTTGGTTTTCGGGTTGTAGTTGTGGACCAGCGCAATCAGGTCTTCGGCTGAGATCATCCGGTCCGCATCCTCGTTTGCCCGATCAGCCCTGGCCCTGGGCCTCCATCAGCTTGCGCAGCAGCATTTCCTCGTTCATGTCGTCCTCGGCCGGCTTGTCGGCCTCGGCGCCCATCAGGAGGGCCATGCTGTCCTCTTCCGGCTCATCGACCTCGATCTGGGTCTGGTTCGATTCGATCAGCCGCTCGCGCAGCTCGTCGGCGCTCTGGGTTTCGTCGGCGATCTCGCGCAGGGCAACGACCGGGTTCTTGTCGTTATCGCGGTCCACCGTAATCGGTGCGCCGGCGGAAACCTCGCGCGCACGATGTGCGGCCAGCATCACCAGTTCGAACCGGTTCGGTACCTTGTCAACGCAATCTTCAACCGTCACGCGGGCCATCGGGAGATCTCCAATACTAATCCGGGTCCAGAGCGGGGCTTTGTAGCGGCGAATCTCCGGGTTGACAAGGTGGCTCGGCGCAGGGTCGCGCGGGGCGGGTCAGATCGGCCGGATCTGCGCCAGATCCCCGGCCGGCAGCGCCGCCAGCAGCGCCGAAACCGGCTGCCGCAGGACCGGATGCACCCAGTCGGGCGCGATATCGGCCAGCGGCACCAGCACGAAGCCGCGATCCTGGAGCCGCGGATGCGGCAGGATCAGCCCCTCGGGCGCCATGCGGCGTTGTGCCGCGACATCCAGGTCGCGCCAATGGTCGTGGGTGGCCGGATCGGGCGCAATCACGTCGTCCACCATCAACAGGTCGAGATCCAGCGTGCGCATGCCCCAGCGCAGCTGCCGCTCGCGTCCGAAGCTGGCCTCGATTTCGTGAAGAACCCCGAGCAGGGCCTCCGGCGCGAGGTCGCAGGCCACCTTTACAGCCGCATTGACATAGTCGGGCCCGGTGCCGGGCGGGTAGCAGGGGGTCGTGAAAAACCGGCTCACGGCACGAATCAGCAGCCCCCGCTCGGCCATGGCGGCGACCGCCGCGACCAGGGTGTCCCGTGACGATCCGGCGCTGGAGGGCAGGTTCGCGCCCAGCGCTACACAGGTATTTGACCGGATTTCGGTCATATCAGTCGGCCTTTCGACTGGTCGCGGGCCTTGCGGTACACTCGATTTCTCTTATTTTGTTCCCATCATTTCGCCAGATTTAATCACTCACTCTCGGAACACCACGGCGAACTGATCATTTCGGAAGGACATTTATATGTTTTACAAGGACGAACGGCTTGCGCTGTTCATCGATGGATCGAATCTTTACGCCGCAGCCAAGGCTCTGGGTTTTGATATCGACTACAAGCTGCTGCGCCAGGAGTTCATGCGCCGCGGCAAGCTTCTGCGGGCATTCTATTACACCGCGCTGTTGGAAAATGACGAGTATTCGCCGATCCGCCCGCTGGTGGACTGGCTGCATTATAACGGGTTCACCATGGTCACCAAGCCGGCCAAGGAGTACAACGACAGCATGGGCCGCCGTAAGGTCAAGGGGAACATGGATATCGAGCTGACGGTCGATGCCATGGAACTGGCGCCGCGCGTGGACCATATCGTGCTGTTCTCCGGTGACGGCGACTTCCGTCCGCTGGTGGCCAGCCTGCAACGCCAGGGGGTTCGTGTTTCGGTGGTCTCGACCATCCGCAGCCAGCCGCCGATGATCTCGGACGACCTGCGTCGCCAGGCCGACAACTTCATCGAATTGGAAGAGCTGAAGGAAGTGATCGGGCGCCCCCCGCGCGAGCACCAGTCGTCGGACACGCGCAACGTGGCTTACGCCAGCAACTGAACGCGGGGCGGGCATCTGTCGCCGCGCCGGGTTGGGGCCCGGTTGCGGCGGTCAGCCGCCCGCCTGCGCATTGATCGCGTTGTGTTGCCGGATCACCGCGTCGGGCCAGGTGCTCTTGATATAGGCCAGGACGGCCAGGACATCGTCCGGGTCGAGGGTATCCTTGAACCCTGGCATGCGGCTCTTGTAGCCGTTGCCGACAATCTGCGCCGTGCCGTGCCAGGTCAGCGCCAGCAATTGCTTGTCCGGATGGTGCCAGGTGTGGCCGGTCTCATCGTGCGGCGGGGCTGGAAGATAGCCGTCCGCATCGCGGTCGCGCCAGTTCGGCGCGCCCTGCCGCCCCAAGCCGTGGCAACTGGCGCAAAATCCCTTGTAAATCTCGGCGCCGCGCGCGACCGCTTCGGTATCGGTATAGGGCAAAAGCCCCTGCTGCGCCTCAGCCCCGGTCTGCCACCAGATAACCGCCGCCGAGAGCGCCAGCGCACCGATCCCTGCGGAAATCCCCGCCTTGGTCTTGTTCATCCCGTTCTCCTGCGCTTCGATAGCCTCTCGCGGTCCTGCCAGCTTCCCCCGCCGGAAGGTCCAATCACGCCCGCGTGAGTGGCGCGCGGGCTGGACCATCGCGGCCCGAGGCCTTACCTGTCGGGGCAAGGAGACCGCGACATGACCAAACCGCCCCTCACCCTCTATCTCGCCGCGCCGCGCGGCTTTTGCGCCGGGGTGGACCGCGCGATCAAGATCGTCGAGATGGCGCTGGAGAAATGGGGCGCGCCGGTCTACGTGCGCCATGAGATCGTGCACAACAAGTTCGTTGTAGACGGGCTGCGCGACAAGGGCGCCGTCTTTGTCGAGGAACTGGCGGACTGCCCGGAGGATCGCCCGGTGATCTTCTCGGCCCACGGGGTTCCGAAATCGGTGCCCTCCGAGGCGGCGCGGCGACACATGGTCTATGTCGATGCCACCTGCCCGCTGGTCTCCAAGGTGCATATCGAGGCGCAGCGGCATTTCGACAACGGGTTGCAGATGATCATGATCGGCCATGCCGGCCACCCGGAAACCATCGGCACCATGGGCCAGCTGCCCGAGGGCGAGGTGGTGCTGGTCGAGACGCCGCAGGACGTGGCGAGGGTTGCGGTGCGCGATCCCGACCGGCTGGCCTATGTCACCCAGACCACGCTCAGCATCGATGACACCGCCGATATCGTCGCCGCCCTCAAGGCGCGGTTTCCCGCCATCGTGGGGCCGCACAAGGAGGACATCTGCTATGCCACCACCAACCGGCAGGAGGCGGTGAAGGCGATCGCCGGGAAATGCGACGCGATGCTGGTGGTGGGCGCGCCGAACTCGTCGAACTCGCGCCGCCTGGTCGAGGTGGGGGCGAAAGCGGGCTGTTCCTATTCCCAGCTTGTGCAGCGGGCCGGGAACATCGACTGGCGCGCGTTGGAGGGGATCGGCAGCGTCGGCATCACCGCCGGGGCCTCTGCCCCCGAGGTGCTGGTGAACGAGGTGATCGACGCCTTTCGCGCCCGCTATGATGTCACGGTGGAGACTGTACAAACCGCCGCCGAAAACGTGGAATTCAAGGTGCCGCGCCTGCTGCGCGCGCCTGCCTGAGCGGAGCGCCCGATGCACCGCATCCCCCCTGCCCCGCTGCTGCTCGGTCTGGTCGGTCTTATCCCGTTTCTCTGGGGCGCTGCGACCTATCTGAACGGCGATCTGCAGGCCTGGGGCGCGGCGCGCCTGGGGCCGCGCTTCGTCGGGCCCTACATCCAGCTGTTCTACGGCTCGGTGATCCTCAGCTTCATGTCCGGGGTGCTCTGGGGATTTGCTGCCAGGGCCGATGGCGGACAGGCGGCAACCGGATATGTGCTGTCGGTGATTCCGGCACTCTGGGCGTTCTTCATGACCGGCGGCGGACCGGTGGCGGCGGGGACCAACCTGATCTTCGGCTTTGCCGGGCTGCTGCTGCTCGACGCGGCGTTTTCCCATTGGGGGCTGACGCCGCCCTGGTGGATGCGGCTGCGGCTGCTGCTGAGCGTGGTGGCGATCAGCTGTCTCGCGGTGGGGGTCTGGCTGTGAGCGATCCCGAAACGATCCGCATTTACGACCAACGCGCGGCGGATTACGCCGGGATGACCGACAACTACAACACCGCCGATCCGCGACTGGCGGCCTTTATCGCCGCCTGTCCGGCAGGCGGCCGCGTGCTGGACTTAGGCTGCGGGCCGGGGGCGGCAGCGGCAAGGATGGCCGAGGCGGGGTTGGTGGTCGAGGCGGTGGATGCCTCGGCCGCGATGGTGGCGATGGCGGCCCGCCATCCGGGCGTGACCGCACGGCAGGCCACATTCGACGACATCGCGGGCGACGCAACC
>Ga0209475_10001553_pt1 | contig 28433 bp, 33 predicted proteins | sample tdDd471_FD_187128 | JGI IMG/M metagenome (GOLD analysis project Ga0209475, IMG submission 187128) | Marine sediment microbial communities from the Atlantic coast under amendment with organic carbon and nitrate - tdDd47.1 (SPAdes)... | ecosystem: Environmental > Aquatic > Marine > Coastal >... | reverse complement strand
TAGGTCGTGCTTCTGCTGGAACGTGCGCAGCGCGTCGCGGGTGCGGGTGCCCATCACCCCGTCGATCGGGCCGGGATCGAGGCCGAGGGCGTCCAGCCGTTCCTGAGCCTGCTGGACCGGCGCGGACCACGCGGCAGCGTCGGCCGCCCAGCCCGCGAGCCAGAGCACGCACGCCACCGCCGACAGAGTTCTGAGAAAGCCCGCCATCACGGCCATGGAGATGCGGCCGGTCGCCGGTTTCGTCAATCCCGGCAGTGGCCGGGCGGCTCCGCGCCGGGCGCTGCCCTGACGGCCGGCCTCATCGCTTCCAGGGGTCGCCGCCGGTCTCGGCCAGCACGAACGGCCCGCCCTGGTAGATCTGCGCCGGATCGTCCGGATCGGGCGGCGCGGTGCCGATCCGGTCGGCATGGCTCATGGCGTCGTCCTGCGGCGCATAGCCGAGCCGGTAGGCGGCGCTGTTGTCCCAGCACGATCCGGTGTTGCGCGACATGCCGAACACCACCTCGTAGCCGAGGTTCGGCGTCTCGATGCCGATGCGCACCAGTTGCGCGAGGTCGCGCGGGCTGAGCCACGACGTCAGCCGGCGCCGGTCGACCGGGCGCTCGGCGACGTTGCCGATGCGGATCGCCAGCACGTCGAAGCCGTACTTGTCGGCATACAGGGCGCCGAGCGCCTCGCCGAACACCTTGCTGACGCCGTAGCGCGAGTCCGGCTTGAAGTACGCGTCGGCCTCGATGGTCTCGTCGAGCCGGTAGAAGCCGACGGCATGGCAGGAGCTGGCGAACACCACCCGGGTCATGCCCTCCAGCCGGGCCGCCTCGAACAGGTTGTAGGCGCCGACGATGTTGCGCTCGAGCACGACGCCCCAGGGCCCCTCCACCGACTGCCCGCCGAGATGCACGACCGCGTCGACGCCCGGCATCAGGGAGCGAAGGGCATCGACGTCGCCGAGGTCGGCGGCCCGGAACTCCTCGTGAGCCCGCAGCTCCTCCACCGGCCGGACGTCCGACAGCATCAGGCGGTAGGTCGTTCCGAGCTCTCGCCGAAGGTATCCGGCGACGCCGCCGGCCGCTCCGGTTATGAGGACCGTCTTGGGCACGCGAGTCTCCCGTATTGCGCATGGTAAACTAGTACGGTTATATGATGAATTTGGAGATCGGCGCAACGAACGTCGATCCGTCCCCGGTCGACCGTTTGTACCGGCCGGGGAGAGGCGAACGAACGAAAGGGAGGACACCACCGTGACGATGAATTCGTTCCGCGGCATGCGCCGCAGCCTTGCCGCGACCCTGGTCGCGGGCTCGGTCCTCGCGGCTCCGGCCGCGCACGCGCTGGAGATCAAGTCCAGCGACGTGCACCCGATGGGCTATCCGACCACGGACGCCATCCAGTACATGGGCGAGCTGCTGGACACCTGGACCGCCGGTCGGCTCAAGATCAAGATCTTCCACTCGATGCAGCTCGGCGGCGAGAAGGAGGCCCTCGAGCAGGCCCAGCTCGGCGCGCTCGAGATGACCCGCGTCAGCGTCGGCGTGGTCGGCCCGATCGTCGAGGAGTTCAACGCGTTCAACCTGCCGTACTTCTTCCGCAGCGTCGATCACATGCACAAGGTGGTCGACGGCGAGATCGGCACCGAGCTGCTGAACAAGCTGGAGAAGGGCGGGCTGATCGGCCTCGGCTACATGGATGCCGGCTCGCGGTCGTTCTACAACAACACCCGGCCGATCACGTCGATCGAGGACCTCAAGGGCCTGAAGATCCGGGTCATGCAGAACCCGATCTTCATCGAGATGGTCAACTCGATGGGCGGCAACGGCCTGCCGATCTCGTTCAGCGAGCTGTACACCTCGCTGCAGACCGGCGTGGTCGACGGCGCCGAGAACAATCCGCCGTCCTACGAGTCCGGCAAGCACTACGAAGTCGCCAAGTACTACACCCTGACCGAGCACCTGATGGTGCCGGAGATCTTCGTGTTCTCGAAGAAGGTCTGGGACAAGCTGTCGCCGCTGGATCAGCAGCTGATCCGCAAGGCATCGGTGCTGGCGGTCGAGAAGGAGCGCGAGCTGTGGGCGGCGCGCGAGCAGAAGTCGCTCGAGGCCGTCAAGGCGATGGGCTACCAGGTCATTACCGACATCGACAAGGGGCCGTTCATCAAGGCGACCGAGCCGGTGCGCATGAAGTTCGGCGAGAAGTTCACCGACCTGATCAAGCGCGCCGCCGCCGTCAAGTAACCGGCACCACGCGAACGGGCGGGGCGGCCGGAAGGCCGCCCCGTTCCTCCGGTTCGATCGACGGGGACGGATCATGCGAGACCGCTACGTCGCGGCCATGGACAAGCTCTACCTGGCCTGCGTCTTCATCTGCTGCGCGTCGGTGGTCGTCATGACGATCCTGATCGCGGTCGGGGTATTCTCCCGCTACGTGCTGGAGGTCGGGGCGTTCTATTCGGAGCCGATCTCCATCTTCCTCGCCATTCAGCTCACCTTCTACGGCGCGGCCGTGTGCTATCGCGCCGACACCCACCTCAGGCTCGAGATCGTCGACAACGCGCTGCCGCCGCTGCCGCGACGCCTGCTGCGCTGGCTGATCGACCTGCTGATGGCCGGGATCTCGGTGTTCATGATCGTGTTCGGCGCCAACCTGGTCGACACCACGATGTTCCAGTCCTATCCCGAGTTCGAGTACGTCCGGGTCGGCGTGGTCTACACGGCGATCCCGCTCGGCGGCCTCGTCACCCTGCTGTTCGTCATCGAGAAGACGCTGTTCGCCCCACGCGCGCAGGCGGTCGCCCCCGCGGTCGAGGGCGACGCAACGGGGAGGGCGCTCTGATGGGCGGAGACGTCGGACCGATCCTGCTGATCGGAAGCCTGCTCGGCCTGATCGCCATCGGCACCCCGGTCGCCTACGCGCTCGGGATCGCCTCGCTGATCACCGCCATCTACGTCGAGCTGCCGCTCGAGGCGGTGCTGCTGAAGGTCTCGGACGGTGTCGACAACTTCGCGCTGCTGGCGATCCCGTTCTTCATCCTGGCCGGTGCGCTGATGGCCGAGGGCGGCATGGCGTGGCGGCTGGTCAACCTCGCCAATGTCTGCGTCGGGTTCATGCGCGGCGGCCTGGCGATGGTGAACATCCTGGCCTCGATGTTCTTCGGCGGCATCTCCGGGTCGTCGGTCGCCGACACCTCGTCGATCGGGTCGATCCTGATTCCGATGATGAAGAAGCACGGCTACGACGACACCTTCGCGGTGAACGTCACCATCACCTCGTCGACCCAGGGCGTGGTGATCCCGCCGAGCCACAACGCGATCATCTACGCGCTGGCGGCCGGCGGCACGGTGTCGATCGCGCAGCTGTTCCTGGCCGGCATCATCCCGGGAATCATGATCGGCGTCGCGCTGATGATCCTGTCCTATGTGATCTCGGTGCGCCGCGGCTATCCCAAGGGCGAACTGGTGCCCCTGCGCGAGGCGCTGAAGACCGCCTGGGAGGCGGTCGCCGGTCTGCTCACCATCGGGATCATCGTCGGCGGCGTGGTCGGCGGCATCTTCACGCCGACCGAGTCGGCGGCGGTCGCCGTTGCCTGGGCGTTCTTCGTCACCATGTTCGTGTACCGCGACTACACCTGGCGGCAGTTGCCGGCGCTGCTGCACAGCGTCATCAAGACCGTCGCGATGGTGATGATCGTGATCGGCTTTGCGGCCGGATTCGCCTATCTGATGACCCTGATGCAGATCCCGTTGAAGGCGACGCTGTTCCTGCAATCGCTGACCGACGACAAGGTGACGCTGCTGATCATGATCAACGTGATGCTGCTGGTCCTCGGCACCTTCATGGACATGGCGCCGCTGATCCTGATCTGCACGCCGATTCTCCTGCCTCTGGTAAAGTCCATGGGAATGAGCGAGGTGCAGTTCGGCATCGTCATGATGCTGAACCTGTCGATCGGGCTTCTGACGCCGCCGGTCGGGACCACGCTTTTCGTGGGATGCGCGATCGGCAAGGTCTCGATCGAGAAAGTGTCGAAGACTCTATGGCCTTTCTGGCTCGCGATGCTGGTAGTCTTGATGCTGGTGACGTATATCCCGGCCCTGACTTTGTGGATTCCGAGCCTGCAATACCCGGGGATCCGGTTCTGAACTCTTGAGTGGAAGGTCTATGACGCGACGATGACCATGCCGAAGTTTTCCCCCCTGCCGCCGGCCCGGAACCTGACCGAGGAACTGACGGCGACGCTCGCGGAGCGGATCCGCAGCGGTGAGCTGACGCCCTCCGAGAAGCTGCCGACCGAGCAGGAGATGATCGCCGCCTTCGGTGTCAGCCGGACGGTCGTGCGAGAGGCGATCGCGGCGTTGCGGGCGGAAGGGCTCGTGGAGTCCCGGCAAGGGGCCGGCGTGTTCGTGGTCGGCGACAAGCGCCGCCGGCCGTTCCGGATCGAGTCCGACGGTGCCGAGACGGTCGAGGGCGTGCTGGCGATCATGGAGCTTCGCCGCAGCGTCGAGATCGAGGCGGCGGGACTTGCCGCCGAACGGCGGACGGACGCCGACCTGAAGGCGATCCACGACGCGGTCGAGGCGTTCGACGCCGCGATCGCCCATGGCGACGGCGACGCGGTGGCCGCCGACTTCCAGTTCCACAAGGCGATCTGCCTGGCGACCGGCAATCCGTACTTCGCGTCGTTCCTGGAGTTCCTCGGCTATCACATCATTCCGCGGCAGACGGTGCGGGTGCAGGTGTCGTCGTCCGAGGAGATGACGCGTTACCTGCAGAAGGTGGCGCGCGAGCACCATCAGATCGTGACCGCGATCGAGGCTCGCGACGGCGCCACCGCCCGTCGCGCCATGGGCCGGCACCTCACGCGCGGCCGCGATCGCTACGCCAGCCTGGTCTCTTCCGTCGAAAGCTGAGGGTTGCGGGACGGCATCGCTACTCGACGTGCGCACGAAGACATCATATGACATGATGAGATGATTTCGTGATCATGGAGATGAGTCGATGGCGTCGACACCCGAGGAGCTGAAGCGACAGGTCGGATCCGGACTGCTGTCGTTCCCGGTCACCGACTTCGCGCCGGACCTGTCGTTCGACCGGGACGGCTATGCGGCCCGGCTGGACTGGCTCGGCGGGTACGGCGCCGCCGCGCTGTTCGCGGCCGGCGGCACCGGCGAGATGTTCTCGATCACGCCCGGCGAGTATCCGGCGATCGTCGAGACCGCGGTGTCGGTCTGTCGCGGCCGGACCCCGATCATCGCCGGCGTCGGCTACGGCACGCGCCTGGCCGTGGAGATGGCGCAGGCGGCGGAGCGGGCCGGCGCCGACGGGCTGCTGGTGCTGCCGCAGTATCTGATCACCGCCGAGCAGGAGGGGCTGTTCCGGCACATCAAGGCGATCTGCGACGCGGTGTCGATCGGCGTGATCGTCTACAACCGCGACAATTGCCTGTTCGCCGCCGAGACCGTGGCCCGGCTGGCCGACGCCTGCCCGAACCTGGTCGGCTACAAGGACGGTGCCGGCGACATCGAGCGCATGGTGCGCGTGCGCCAGCGGCTCGGCGACCGGCTGGTCTATGTCGGCGGGCTGCCGACCGCGGAGGTCTACGCCGAGGCATACGACGCCATGGGGGTGACGACCTATTCGTCGGCGGTGTTCAACTTCATCCCGGAGACCGCGCTGGCGTTCTACGGCGCCCTCCGGCAGGGCGACACCGCGACCGTCCGGCGGCTGCTGAGCGAGTTCTTCCTGCCGTACATCGCGATCCGGGACGAGGCGCGCGGCTATGCGGTCAGCATCGTCAAGGCGGGGGTGAAGCTCGTCGGGCGCGATGCCGGTCCGGTGCGGCCGCCGCTGATCGACCTGAACGACGACCAGATGCGTCGCCTGGGCGACCTGATCCGGTCGCTGGGAGCCTGAGCGGTCGGCGCCGGGAGCGGACAACGGGGAGGAGAGGGATCGTGAACATCTGCATGGTCGGCTACGGCATGATGGGCGTGTGGCACAGCGACGCGCTGATCGGCCAGGACGTCCGCTTCCACACCCTGGTCGGCCGCCGCCCCGAGGCGGCCCGGGAGTTCGCCGAGCGCTACGGCTACGCCCGTTGGACCGTCGACCTCGACGAGGCCCTGGCCGATCCCGAGGTCGACGCCGTGATCATCGCGTCGCCGAGCGAGACCCATCCCGAGTTCGCTCTTAGGGCGATCGCCGCCGGTAAGCCCACGCTGCTGGAGATCCCGCTGGCGATGACCCTGGAGGAGTCGGAGGCCGTGGTGGCGGCGGCCGACGCCGGGGGCGTGCCGTTCGGGCTGTGCCATCCGATGCGTTTCCAGCCCGAGTACGGCCCGATCCGCGAGGCGGCCCTGTCGGGAGCCGACCCGATCCGCCAGATCGCCGGGCGGTTCTACATCCACCGGCTGTCGAACGTCGGGGCGACCGGCTACCACCGGAGCTGGACCGACAACATCCTGTGGCACCACTTCGCGCACTTCGTCGACCTCGGGCTCTGGCTGCTCGATTTCGAGGGCGAGCTGGCCTACAGCTTCCTCGGCCCGCTGCACCCGCAGACCGGCATCCCGATGGAGTGCATCCTGTCGGTCGAGACCCGGCGGAACCAGGTCCTGCTGGTGTCGGGGTCGTATTGCTCGCGCGAGCGGATCTACGACTCGCTTATCGTGACCGATCGGCAATCGTACCGACTGGACATCCTGCGCAACCGGCTGGTCACCGGCGACGGACCGGCGGATGTGGCGCCGGAGAAGGACAATCTCGCCCGGGTCACCCTCGACTTCGTCGCGGCGGTCCGGGAGGGACGGCAGCCGGCCGTGCCGGGGCGTTCGGTGCTTCCGGCGATGCGGGTCCTGCATGCGGCGCAGGAACGCTGGGATGCGGCATACGGCCGACAGTCGCTGCCGGGGCGCGCGCTTCCGGGCTAGCCGACGGCGACGTTCCGGAGCCAGGGGGTCACCGTCTCGATCCGAAACGGCTTGCTCAGCACCGCGTCGAAGCCGGCGGCGAGGCAGGCCGTCTCGACCCGATCCAGCCGGTGGCTGGTGACGCAGAGCATCGGTGCCGTCCACAGCCCCGACTGGACCGAGCGGATCTGCCGGGCCGTGTCGAGGCCGTGGCCGTCGGGCATGTCGAAGTCCAGCAGCGTCAGATCGTAGATCAGGTTGTGCTCGGCGATCGCCCGCCGGACTTCCTCCGCGGCGGCGTTGCCCGATCCGACGGCCGTCACGACAAATCCGATAGAGCGAAGCAGGTCGGCGTGGACCTCGCGGGTCAGCGCGCAGTCGTCGGCAACCAGAGCAGTGCGGAAACTCATGGCTTCACCGGGCTGGGGACACCGCACCGTCGCTCCCTCCGGCCTCACCCGGCAATTGGGGACTTCCACAAATCGGAACGTGTCAGTCAGGGAATTGAATTCTATAATTCAACCAACAGAGACGGATCGGGACAGTCGCGTGATCGCCGAATCAGCCGGAGCGGAAGGAGGCAGTCAGGACGAAGAGCCCTGTGCGTACGTGGTCGACGACATCGAGCTGAACCGGGAAATGCAGGCCGATCTCCTGACCAAGGAGGGGATTCGGGCCCGCAGCTTCGCGTCGGCGCGGCATTTCCTCGATGGGTTCGTCCCGGACCGGCCAGGCTGCATCCTGCTGGACTTCCGGATGCCCGGCATGAACGGGCTCGAGCTGCAGGCGGAGCTCAACCGACGCGGTGTGGTGCTGCCGGTGGTCATGATCACCGCGCACGCCGACGTCCCGATCGCCATCCAGGCGATGCGCGAAGGCGCCTACGAGTTCATCGAGAAACCGGTCGACAAGCGGCATCTGCTGGAGGTCGTGCGGCGCGCCTTCGAGGTCAGCGTCGAGCGTCTGCACGAACAGGCCGAGCGCGACAGCGTGCGGGCCCGCTACGACACGCTGAGCGCGCGCGAGCTGCAGGTTCTCGACGCGATGATCGCCGGCCGCCTGAACAAGCAGATCGCCTTCGACCTCGGCATCAGCCAGCGGACGGTCGAGGTCCACCGGGCCAACGTGATGGAGAAGATGCAGGCTCGCTCGCTCGCCGAGCTGGTCCGCATGACCATCCGTCTCGGCGAGGGCGGCAGCGAGGAACGCCCGGCCTGAGCGATCAGTGCCTCTGAGCGATCAGTGCCCCACACCGATCAGTGAATGGCGCCGGCCGCGGCCAGGGCGCGGTCGATCAGTTCGTCGTTGGATCCCAGATAGCAGGCCGGGTCGCGCAGGCGGTCCCAGTCGACCGGCGCGCCGGAGCGGGCCTGCAGGGCGTCCACCAGATGGCCGCCGCCGGCGATGACGGCGCGGGCCGCCTCCTTGACCAGCGCCTGGGCCTCCGGCCGCGGCATGTGCTCGGCGAGCGCGAAGGTCGCGGCCTCGGCGAGGATCAGGCCGTTCTCCGGGCCGAGGTTCCGGCGCATGCGGTCGGCCGACACCGCCAGCCGGTCGAGCAGGGCGGAGGTCTTGGCGAGCGCGGCGCCGGCGGTGACGACCATGGTCGGCAGGGTCGCCCATTCCATCTGCCAGCCGACGCCGCCGCGCTCGTGCTCCTGGATCTGCGCCTGGTGCAGGGTGCCGAGCAGGCCGGCGTTGAGGCGGGCCGCCGCGGCCAGCGCCTCGCCGGTCACCGGGTTGGCCTTCTGCGGCATGGTGCTGGAGCCGCCGCGACCGCCGCCGGCGCTCTCGTCGATCTCGCCGACCTCGGTCTGGGCCAGCAGCACGGCATCCTGCCCGAGCTTGCCGAGCGCACCGGTGACCAGCGACAGCCAGGAGCCGAACTCGGCGATGCTGTCGCGCTGGGCGTGCCAGGGCAGCGGCGGGCAGGTCAGGTCGAGCTCGGCCGCCAGCGCCTGCATCACCGCCACGCCGCGGGTGTCGAGCGCGGCCAGGGTGCCGGCGGCACCGCCGAACTGGACGGTCAGCAGCCGGTTCCGCATCTCGGGCAGCCGCTCGCGGCAACGGACCAGCGGCAGCAGCCAGCCGGCGCATTTCAGGCCGAACGAGGTCGGCAGCGCCTGCTGGTAGCGGGTGCGCGCCGCCATCACGGTGCTGCGGTGGGCGTCCGTCAGCCGGGCGAGGTCGGCGATCACCGCGTTCAGGCGGTCGGCGATCAGCGACAGGGCGGCGCGCAGCTGCAGGATCAGCGCGGTGTCGACGATGTCCTGGCTGGTCGCGCCCCAGTGCACCCACTGGCCGGCGTCGCCGCCGACATGGGCGCGGAACTGCCGGACGAACTCGATGACCGGCACGCCGGACTGCTCGGTACCGACGCCAAGGGCGTCGAGGTCCGGCGCGAAGTTGTCGACCGCCGCGGCGATCCGGTCGGCCGCTTCGGCCGGAACGATGCCGAGCTCGGCCTCGGCGATCGCCAGCGCGGCCTCGACCCGGGCCATCGCGTGGACGGCCGCGGCGTCGTCGAACAGGGCGGCGATCTCCGGGTCGCCGAACAGCGGGCCGAGGATCCGGGAGTCGTAGACGCCGACCATGGCGGTCAGGCCGCCGCCGGCAGCGACAGCAGCGACCGGGCCTCCGCCACCGTGGCCGGCCGCCGGCCGTACTCCGGGCACAGCTCGACGACCCGGCGGACCAGGGCGGCGTTCGACGGCGCCAGGGTTTCGCGGTCGAGCCGGACGTTGTCCTCGAGCCCGGTGCGGCAGTGTCCGCCGAGCTCCAGCGACCAGCGGTTCAGCGTAGTCTGGTCCTTGCCGATGCCGGCTCCGGTCCAGGTGGCGTCGGGCGCCAGCCGCTTGAGGGTCGCGACGTAGAACTCGAAGGTCGGCCGGTCGACCGGCATGGCGTTCTTCACGCCCATCACGAACTGCACGTGCAGGGGCCCCTTGATCCGGCCCGCCTCGGCCATCTTCACGGCCTGGAAAATCATCGATAGGTCAAAGGCTTCTATTTCCGGCTTGATGTCATGCTTGAGCATCTCGTCGGCCAGCCAGTCGACCAGGTCCGGGGCGTTCTCGTAGACCCGGGTCGGGAAGTTCACCGAGCCGGTCGACAGCGACGCCATCTCCGGGTGCAGCGGCAGCATGCCGCCGCGCTCGCGGCCGGCGCCGGAGCGTCCGCCGGTCGAGAGCTGGACGATCATGCCCGGGCAGTGCTTGCGCAGCCCCTCCACCAGCCGCCCGAAGCGCTCCGGGTCGGAGGTCGGGGTGCCGTCGTCGTTGCGCACGTGGCAGTGCGCCAGGGTGGCGCCGGCCTCGAACGCCTCCTGGGTCGACTCCACCTGCTCGGCGATCGTGATCGGCACCGCCGGATTGTCGGCCTTGGTCGGCAGCGAGCCGGTGATCGCGACGGTGATGATGCAGGGTGTGGCCATGGCGGGAGTCCTTAGCCGGAGTGGTGACGGTCCTGTCGCCGCGAGCGGCGGGTGGGTTCCGGCTCGGCCGCGCCGAGGGCGGCGCGTCCGTCCGGAATGACGAGAGGGGAAGAAGCGTGACGCGCGAGCGCTCACTCTTCCTTGCCGTCATTCCGGACCGATCCGCCTCAGGCGGGGCGGATCCGGAACCCACGGAGCGACGGGCATAGCCTGTCGCGCATCCTCCGCGGTGTCACGCGTCGAAGAACACCGTCTCGCGATCGCCCTGCATGTGGATGTCGAACCGGTACACCACGCCGCCCGGGCCTTCCTGGCGCTGGGCGATCAGGGTGTCGCGGCGGTCTGCCGGGACCGACGACAGCACCGGGTCCTGGGCGTTGGCCGCGGCCTCGTCCGAGAAGTACAGCCGGGTGAAGGCGTGGACCAGCATGCCGCGCATGAACACGGTGACGTTGATGTGCGGGGCCTGGCCGTCGCCGGACGCGCCCGGCTTCACGGTGTCGAAGATGAAGCGGCTGTCCGGGTCGGTGCCGGTGCCGAACCGCCCGAAGCCGCGGAAGTCGGCGTTCGAGCCGCGCGGATCGGCCGGGTGGGCGTAGCGGCCCTGGGCGTCGGCCTGCCAGATCTCGATCATGGCGTCGGGAATCACGGCGCCGGCGCCGTCGTAGACCTTGCCCTCGACCCGGATGCGCTGACCCTCGGCGTCCTCGCCGGCCAGCCGGCCGCCGGCGATCTCCTTCAGCGGATAGCCGTACTGCTCGGGCGTCAGGCCGTAGGCGAAGTACGGGCCGACGGTCTGGGACGGGGTCTGTCCAAAGTTCTCCGCCATGGCTCAGCTCTCCATCGGGGTGGCGGTGGCGCCGCGCAGGACGATGTCGAAGACGTAGCCGAGCGCGAACTCCGGCTCGGTGACGTCGATCGAGAACTTCGAGATCAGCCGGTCGCGGGCCTTCTCGGGCGTGCCCAGGAAGATCGGGTCGAGCGCCAGCAGCGGGTCGCCCGGGAAGTACATCTGCGTCACCAGCCGGGTCAGGTAGCTCGGCCCGAACAGCGAGAAGTGGATGTGGTTCGGCCGCCAGGCGTTCGGGTGGTTGCCCCACGGATAGGCGCCCGGCTTCACGGTGTAGAACCGGTAGCGGCCCTCGGAGTCGGTCACGCAGCGGCCGCCGCCGAAGAAGTTCGGGTCGAGCGGCGCGTCGTGCTGGTCGACCTTGTGGATGTAGCGGCCGGCGGCGTTGGCCTGCCAGACCTCGACCAGGGTGTTCGGCACCGGCCGGCCGCGCTCGTCCATCACCCGGCCGGTGACGATGATGCGCTCGCCCAGCGGCTCGCCGTTCTTGGCGCCGTTCTTGGTCAGGTCGGCGTCGAGCTTGCCGATGGCCTCGTGGCCGTAGACCGGGCCGGTCAGCTCGCTCAGCGTCGCCTTGAGCGGCACCAGGGGCTTGGTCGGGCCGCGCAGAGGCGTCGACTTGTAGTCGGCATAGATGTACGGGGGATGGCTTCCCCAGTCGCGCGGCGTGTAGCCCGTCGGGTCGGTCATTGCTCGGTTCCTCCCTCTGCGTCCAGTTCCTGATAGACGCCCTTTGCCAGTCCGTAGGCGCGGTTGGCGGCCGGCACGCCGGCGTAGACCGCGACGTGGAACAGCGCCTCCTTGATCTCGTCGCGGGTCGCCCCGGTGTTGCGGGCGGCGCGGATGTGCATCGTGAATTCCTCCCAGTGCCCGAGGCTCGCCAGGATCACCAGGGTGAGCAGGCTGCGGGTCGGCCGGGACAGCCCGGGACGGGTCCACACCGAGCCCCACGCGCCCTCGGTGATGAAGCGCTGGAAGTCGGCGTCGAACTCGGTCTTGCGGGCCTCGGCGCGGTCGACATGGGCGTCGCCGAGCACCGAGCGCCGGACCTTCATGCCGGCGTCGTATCGATCGTTGGCCCCCTCAGACAAGGCCGTTCTCCCGGAAGAAGCCGAGCATGTGCTCGACCAGCGCGTCCGGCTGCTCGACGCAGGGCAGGTGGCCGGCGTCGGGGATCTCTCGGTAGATCGCGCCCGGGATGCCGGCCGCCAGCGCCTTGACCGTCGCCGGCGTGGTGGCGCCGTCGTCGGCCCCGCACACCGCCATGGTCGGCACCGCAATGCGGGCGGCGTCGGCGGTCAGGTCGGCGTCGCGGATCGCCCCGCAGGCCCAGGCGTAACCGGCGGCCGGGGTGCGCACCAGCATGTTGCGCCACAGGGCCAGCTCGTCGGGGCGGGTCGCGCGGAACACCGGCGCGAACCAGCGCTCCATCACGGCGTCGGCGAGTCCCTCGAGCCCGCCCTTCTCGATCGCATCGATACGAGCCTGCCACATGTCCGGCGTCCCGATCTTCGAGGCAGTGTCGCACAGCACCAGGGCGCGGACCCGTGACGGGTTGTCGCGCACCAGCTGCTGGGCGATCAGCCCGCCGATCGACAGGCCGCAGACCAGGGCCGACTGAATGCCGAGATGGTCGAGCAGGGCATTCAGGTCGGCGCCGAGGCGGGCCATGTCGAACGGCGCCGCACCGAGGTCGCTCAGGCCGTGGCCGCGCTTGTCGTAGCGCACGGTGCGGAACTGCCCGCCGATCCGCGCCAGCACCCGGTCCCAGATCCGGAAGTCGGTGCCGAGCGAGTTCGCGAAGACCAGCACGGGCGCGCCTTCCGGCCCGTCGACCGCGTAGTGCATCGGCGTTCCGTCGATGGTCACAGCCTGCATGCCGCCTTGCTCCCTCGCGTCGATTTTATCGGTTGGCGGCCATGCTGAACCGGCCCATAAGTTATGTAAAATGAGATTTCAGCCGTGTTGTTATAACCATTCGTCGCAGGCGAACCCTGCGGCGATCCGATGGAGCTGGACGTGTCCGACCGGCCGGTGAAGTTCCGCCATTTTCGCTGCTTCGCGGAGGTTGCCCGCCTCGGCAGCGTCAACCGGGCGGCCGAGAGCCTGGCGATCACCCAGCCGGCGGCGTCCAAGACCCTGCGCGAGCTCGAGGAGATCCTCGAGGTGCCGCTGTTCGAGCGCACGAGGCGCGGCGTGAAGCTGACCGAGCAGGGCATGGTGTTCCGGCGCCACGCCGACGCGGTGCTGAACGCGCTCCGGCGCGGCATGGAGAGCGTCGACGCCCTGCGCGCCGCCGGCGGCGGCTTCGTAACCGTCGGCGTGCTGCCGACGGTGGCGGCGCGGCTGATGCCTGAGAGCGTGCGCCGGTTCATCGAGGTGCAGCCGGCCCAGACCGTGCGCGTCGTCTCCGGCACCAACCCGGTGCTGATCGAGCGGCTGCGCCAGGGCGAGCTCGACATGGTGGTCGGGCGGCTCAGCAACCCGGAGCTGATGGCCGGGCTGAACTTCGAGTACCTGTACTCCGAGCGCCTGAGCTTCGTGGTCCGGCCCGGTCACCGATTGTTGGCGGAACCGAAGTTCGACATGGCGCGCCTGCGCGACCACGTGGTCATCCTGCCGACCCCGGAGATGATCATCCGCCCCAGCGTCGAGCGGCTGCTGGCCCAGCACGGGCTGGAGACCCTGCCGCGCTCGGTCGAGAGCGTGTCGAACGCCTTCGGCCGCACCTTCACGCGCTCGACCGACGCGATCTGGATCATCTCGCACGGCGTGGTCGCCACCGACGTGGAGGAGGGCGCGCTCGCGGAGCTCGATGTCGACACAGGCGAGAGCCGCGGCCCGGTCGGGCTGACGACGCGGATCGACACCGTGCCGACCTCGGCGGCGACGATGTTCATGGACACGGTCCGCGCGGTGGCGGAGCGGGTGCGGGGGTAGGGTTGGAGCGGGCGGGCGGTACGACCACCCGCCAGCCCGGTCAGCAGTCGCGGCGCGTGATCGACCGTTCGATGGCGATCTTTTCGCCCTTGTAGCGGGCCACGTCGCCCTCGGCATCGCCGGTCAGCGCGCTCACCGGGATCAGCACCAGGAAGACGCCGACGGCATCGGCGGTCTGTGCGCTGTTCTGGCGCGATGTGGCATCCGCCAGCTTCAGATCGACTTCCCGCTGCTCGCGCTGCAGTTCCTTGCACGTCAGATGGTCGTATTCGCTGCTGCTCACGCTGGCCGGCGCGATCGACGACGGCGACTTCGCACAAGCCGCGAGTGTCGCCAGCGCGGCCGTCGCCACAAGCGCAGTCATGATGCCGCGCGTACGAGCATATCCGTGGCGCCAGCGGCGCAGTTCATCTCGGTCCATGGTGTACCCCCCCCACACAATAGTATCGAGCCGGACAAGCACTCTCGCCGGCAGCACGGTGCCCCGACGCCGTCATCCTCACGGGCATCGGAACGGTGGCAATTCAATGTCAGACTGTGTACGACCGCAACTATCAAAGATGGTTAATCGCTGATCTTTCAGGATAATCCGGCGCACGCCGGGCGTGCGCACGATCCGACACCGATTGTCGTGCCATGGAGCGGCGGGTGACGCCCGCCGCTACTTGATGGTTTCGCCGCGCTCGGTCGAGAACCGTGGCGCGGTCGGCCTGACCACGCGCATCGATTCCGTGCCGACTTCGGCGGCGACGATGTTCAGGGACGAGGTGTGCGCTGTGGCGGGAAGGGGGCGGGGTAGGGGGCGTCACGGTCCGACCCCGCTGAAGCCGGACACATGATTTTGGAGTGCTGGACACTTGGTTTTTGAGCAAATCGATTCCTGCACGTTGCGGCGCAAAGCTATCAGCCTCCAACCACCAGCGCGAGGCGTCCTCAACGGTTCGTCACGATCAGCTCCCGACGCCGCACCGCCGCGGCCTCGGGGTTGATCGTATAGGAAAGCTCCACCTCGATCAGGGAGCCCAGCGGCCCGAACAGCCGGCGTGCCTCGTCGCAGTCGTTGATGCTCAGCACGAACGCTCCCTTGAGGCCAGCCAGGTGGTCGGCGATGCGCCGGTGGTCGACCGCCGAGAACAGCTCGGCGCCGTAGTCGTCCTCGCAACCGATGTACGGCGGATCCAAGTAGAAGAGCGTGTAGGGCCGATCGTAGCGGGTCAGGAACGCACCGGCGTCGAGGTGCTCGATCACGACACCCTCCAGCCGCCGGTGCACGCGGCGCAGCAGCTGCATGACGCGGGCCGGCTGGAAGCGGGCCGGTGAGCCGGGATCCACACCGAACGTCCGGCCGCTCACCTTCCCGCCGAAGCCGGCGTACTGGAGGAACAGGAATCGGGCCGCCCGCTCGATGTCCGTCAGGTGCTCGGACTCGAGCCGTGCCATGCGCTCGAACTCCGAGCGGCTCATCATCCGGCCGGCCAGCTCGTCGGCGAGCGCCGACGGGTGCCGCTGGACGATCCGGAACAGGTTCACGACGTCGTCCGATGCGTCGTTGATCACCTCCGCCGTCGCCCGTTGCGGCCGGCGCATGAATACGCCGGCCATGCCGACGAACGGTTCGGCGTAGCATCGGTGCGGGATGCGGAGGATCTCCCGGATGATCCGGCGGGCCAGGGCGCGCTTGCCGCCGAGCCAGGGCGCGAGCCCCTGCAGCGGCTCGACCTCGTTGTCGAACAAACGCGGAGTCGACTCCATCGCTGTGCCTTCCTACGCTCGCCGTTCCCCGCGCGGGGAGGGCGGGACCGACCGCCGGGTGTGTCCCGGCCGCCGGGTTGTCGGTGCGGGGCTCTATCCCGCGGCTCGGGCTGTTCCAGCAGCCCGCCCCCGCCCGACTGCGGGGCAGTCCTTGAAGGGGCCTTCACACCCGGTGAAAGGCCCCTTCAACGTTCTTCAAGATCAGCTCGGCGCCGGCCAGGCCACCAGGGCAGCGGCACGCATCGCGGCCTCGTCCTCCGCGACCCGGGCAGCGGCGATGTCCGCGACCGCCTTCTGTTCCATGGCCTCGATCGTCGAGCCGATCGCCACGAAGGCGGCCGCGGTGGCGGTGTAGGTATCGATCACGGCCTGCACCTGGGCCTCGGTCACGGTGGCGAGGTCGACCTCGCTCGCGGGGTCGAGCCCGGCCAGGGCCGCGGCCTCGCGGAGCGCGAACGGGTAGAGAGCGAGGTCGCGCGGCGAGCTGGCGGCCGTCCAGGCGGCGGCCTCCTCGCGCTTGGACAGGTACTTCTGCGCCTTGGCCGTGCCGGGGCTCAGCCAGGCCATGCTGGCCGCCTCGGCATCCGCCTTGACCCTGGCGGTCAGCTCGGCCGCCAGGGCGTCGAACCGCTCCGCGGCCGTCGCCGGATCGACGGCGGCGAGCACCCAGGCCCGGGTCGCCGGGTCCCACACGACGGTCTGCGCGAGCCCGGGGGCCGGCTTGTCGTGCGGCTGCCACCTCCAGCCCTTGCCGACCGGGTCGCCGGGAGGGGTGCCGTGCGCCACCGCCTCGCGGATGAGGGCACCGGTGGTGTCGTGGAACAGGTCGTAGAGGGCCATCGCCGTCTCCTCGGTTTAGATGCCGGCGCCCCAGCGGAACTTGACCCGTCCCGCTGCGCCGTTCCTGGGCGGGTTGTAACCACTGCGGTAACCGGCACCGCCGCCGCCGGGTGCGTAACCGTTCTCGTTCGCGGAGGTCGGCACATAGTTGCCGCCGTTGCCGCCCCCACCGGCACCCGACCCGCCGGCCAGGTTGCCGTCGAGCGAGTGCGCACCGGCACCACCACCGCCGCCGAGAACCGACGCGTTCCCGCCCCCGCCGTCGACACCGCCGGCATTGCCGCCGGTGCCATTGACGTCGCCGCCATAGCCCTGGCCGCCCAGGCCGCCCGGCTGGCCGCCGGTGGCGTACATCTCCATGTCGCCGATCGACGAGGTGCCGCCGCTCTGGTTTGCAGTACCGCCAAGCCCGCCGTCGCCAACGACGTAGGGGATCTGCTGACCCGGGACCACGGCTCGGACCCGCCGTGCACCGCCACCACCAGCACCGCCCGCGCTGTAGGTGGCGCCGGCGTTCGGTGCGCCGGCACCACCACCGAGCACCTCCTCCTCCAGGAGATGCACGCCGGGTGGCACCACGAACATCCCGCTGCCTGGCGTCGTGAAGCTGATCTCGCCGGGCGTGTCGTCGATGTAGATGCTTGGGCCGAAGCCCCCGAGCTGGGTGAGCATCAGCATGATCAGGCGTCCGTGGCGGCGGAGATGTTGTAGAGCACGCGCAGACCGAGGACGTTGGCATCGACCGGGAGGGTGTCAGATCCGTCGTTTGGATCGCGGCGCAGGAAGAGGTGCAGGGCGTCACCGACTTCCGCCACACCAGGTGCGACCACGTCCGCGGTTACCGGGCTGATATAGAGCGTGTCAGCAGTGCCACCCGCATCGTTGATGCCAATCCCCACCCCGAGTGCCGCGTCGAGGGTGTCACCATTGCCGATAACGGCAGACGCAATGATGAACTGGATAGCGAACGGGCCGGCGGTTGCCGGGTGGAACCACACCAGTTCGACCTTGATCGGCCCCCTATTCCAGGACTTCGGCATCGCAACCGTGAAGTCGACCGCCTCGTCACTCGCGGGATCGAAGGCTAGGTAAGGATAGGTCGCTGAAGTGCCTGCCGAGGTGAACACCCCGATTCCGGGGCTGTTGGCCGGTCGCGGCGTCATCGCGGACGCCGGAACCCAGATGGTGTGGAGGCCTTGCTCGATCGCCTGGCCGGTCGGAACCTCTGCGCCCGTGCCCGCGGTCGAGAGCAGCACCGCCAGCGACGTGCCGTCGAGGGTCACCAGCGACCACTGGTCGACCGGCAGCTCGATCGCCTCGCCGGCGGGCTGGGTCGACACCCGCGCGGTGATGGCGAAGCCGCCAGTGGTGCCGTTGTAGACCCAGCGCGGACCAACGTAGCTGTCCGGCCAGCTCAGCAGCAGGTCGCCGGTGCGGGCGCCGGCCAGGATCGTCATGGGCGAGCCGGCCTCGGCATCGGTCAGGACGATCTCGGCGGCGCCGCCGGCCACGTCCTTGTCGAGCTTGGACCGGGTCGCATCGCGGCCGGCGGCAAGCCGAACGATCGCGTCGACCAGGTCCTCCTCGCGCAGCTTGGTCGGCACGATGCCGGCGGCGGTCACCGCCTTCATCAGGTTGTTGCAGGTGTCGTTCAGCCAGTCGGCCGTCACCCGCGTGCCGACGAAGCCATTCACGTCGTCGCGCGGCCGGAACTGCGGCTTCAGCGGGTCGGTCAGGTCGGCGGTGGCATGGTCGACGTAGTGCATGGTCGGGTCCTCACTCGATTGAGACCAGAGGGTCGGCGTCGTGGCGGAAGGTGACGGTGCGCCGGTAGCCGAGCGGCATGCCGGCCTCGCCGTCGCCGGCGACGAAGTCGTAGTCGGTGACCGTCACTTCGGCCGGGAACAGGGTGGCGTCGTCGCGCGGCGTCCAGGCGTAGACGGCACGGGTGTGCGCGGGCTTGAACCGCTCGATCAGGCACCGCACCACCGGGTTGTCGGACCAGTCGATCGCGTCGCCGGCGACGCTGGCGTCGGCCTCGAACCAGGTGCTCTCGGACGGGTCGCCCGACACGCGCCAGGCGTGCCACCAGTCGAACAGCCCGAGGCTGTCGCCGGCGATGCTGCCACCGGCCTCGAACTCCTCGCCGTCGCCCTCCAGCAGCATGTCACCGGCCTCGGCCTCGCCGGCGACGAAGTGGCTGTAGTCGGCCGTCTCGATCGTCCAGCCGGCGGCGGCGCAGATCGACCGGAAGTAGGCGTCCGACTGCCCGCCGCGGGCGGTCAGGCGGCCGAGTACCAGGGCGCGCCGGGCGTCGATGGTGTCGGCGATGCCGAGGCAACAGTCCGGCAGCCCGACGACGCGCTCCCAGTCCGGCAGCAGTTCCAGGGTGGTCTGCGGGTCGGCCTCGTCGACCAGGTCGACCAGGCGGTTGTGGACCCGGGCCAGCTCGACCGCCTTGCCGTCCAGCAGCTCGGTGAGCACGGCCCCCGGCTCGCGCGTCCACGCGCCGCCGACAGGCAACAGGGCCTGCAGCTGGCGGAGGTAGTCGGTTCCGGTCGCCCGCATCGGTCAGCTCCAGCTCAGGCTGCCGAAGGCGGCGATCGCGCCAGGTGCCAGGACCACGTCGGCCGCCGGCAGCACCAGGCGGTGGTCGGCCTCGCCGGCGGCGACCGAGATCGCCTCGCGGACGTGGCTCACCAGCAGGGTCTGGCCGGGTGCGGCCTCGCGGTCGATCAGGTCGCGCAGCTCGGCCTCGATCGCGTCGCGGACCGCCTGGGTCGCCGGGTCGAGACCGGCGATCGTGAAGGCGATCGGGGTCGAGACCGGCGCCACCACGTAGACTTTCGCCGTCTTCGGCTTGACGGTCGCGATGTAGGCGGCGACCGCGTCGAGATCGGCCTGGGCCGGGATGCCGTCGGGATAGGTGTCGTCCATCACCAGCCGGACCGTCACCGAGCCCGGGCCGTACTCGCCGGCCCGCTCCCAGGCCCGGGTGACGTCGATCCCGTGGGCGTCGCGGTCGAGCGCCCAGGCCACGTAGTCGTGCGCGGCTCCCCCGTGCGGCGGTTCCTGGATGCGTCCGAGGGTGCGGGCCAGCACGGTGGCGTCGCCCTCCTGGTCGCTGCCCTGGATCAGCCCGTCGCCGGCGACGGTCGCCGTGCCCTCGATGTCGGCGATCGGCGACACGAAGGTCAGCTTGGTGCCGACCGCGGCGTTGCCGTCCGCGCCGGCTTCCTCGGCCGTGACGGTCAGGTCCGCGGTGCCGGCGACGATCGTTGCGTCGGCCGAGGTGAGGTAGCGGCGGCCATCGCCCCGCTGCAGGGCCGAGCCGGCCGGGATCACGGCGCCGTCGGTACCGGTCGCCGTCACGGTGCCGGACGCCGGCCAGGCCGGCTTGCGGGTGATGCCCCACACCGCCGCCCAGCGGTCCAGGAACTCGCTCTCGGCGGTGTCCGGGAACACCTGGCGGGCGATGAAGTCGCCGTAGCCGTAGAGCCCGTGAACCGCCCCCGCCTCGGTGCGGCCGATGACGGATAGCACCGAGCGCCGCAAGCGCGCGTCGGCGCCCGGCAGCCGGCTCTCCAGGTCGGAGGCGATGCGCTCGGCGATCTGCGCCAGGGTCGGCCGGGCGAACGGCATCAGGAGGCCCCCCAAACGTGGTTGTAGCGGTACTCGGCGACTTCGCCGGCCGGCCTGGTCACCCGGACCAGCAGGCCGAGCATCCCATCGCGGACCACCTCGGCGGTGACGTCGACGGCGCTCGCGACCTTGTCCTCGACCAGCCAGGCCAGCGCCTCGTTGGCGTACTCCTCGGCCCGGACCAGCACGTCGGTGAGCTGCTTCTCCCGGCTGAGCAGCCAGAGGCGCGACCCGATCCGGTCGCCGTCGCGGTCGGCCAGGTGGTCGCCCCACCAGCCGCGGCGATCGTCGGCGCCTGCGGGCAGCCGATCGTCCGGCTCGGCCCGGCGGTCGGTGAACAGGCTGACCACGATCGCCGTGGCCAGGCCGTCGTCGGTCGCCAGGTCGGCGCCGGCAACCGATAGGTCGCCCTGCAGCAAGGTCCCGTCGAAGGCGAGGAGCGCGTCCATCTCAGCCCACCCGGAACCAGGATCGGCCGGAGGTGGCGTGCCCGCAGGCGGCGGTATCGCCCTGCCGGCAGACCGGAATGCCGCCGACGCGGAACCAGGCCGCACCGGTGACCATCGGCGGCGGTGGCGAGTGCGGCGGGTCGCCATGGCCGGCGACCAGGTCGCCGATCACCACGATCGGCTGCGCCTGGACCCGGAACCAGGTGTTGGCCTGGGTCTGCTGGACGCCGCCGGCAGCGTCGAGCGCGTTGACCGCCACGCCGCGCGTCATGGGGCTGCCTCCAGGGCCTCGAAGTCGGGCGTGTAGAGCCGGACGCTTTCGGGGGTCAGGACCAGCTGGGTCGAGCCGCCACCGACGATGATCCGCACCTCCTGGCCGGCGAGGATCTCGATCACCTGGCCGCGCTTGAAGGTGACCCGGTGACCGCCGTCGAGCTGGTCCTCGTCGGTGTAGAGGCAGACCTCGCCGGTCTCCAGGTCGCGAGGCCGGTAGCGGCCGTCGTCGTCGGCCACGGCGATGCTGTGCCCCCGGATACCGCCGACGGCGACGAACACCGTCTCGCCGCCCGGGTGCGGCCGGGAGCTGAAGCCATAGTGCTGGAAGCGCTCGACCTGGTCGTGGATCTCGCCCTCCAGCGCCTCCATCTGGACGCGCTGGATCTTGGACGCGTCGTCGATCAGCCGCAGCACGGCGCGGCCGGCGGCCAGCATGATGCGGCGCTTCAGCGGTGCGACCAGGCGCGCCAGGTCGGAGCGGGTCACAGCCATCCGGCAGGCCCCTCGGGTTCCACGATCCGGTCGAAGGCGCCGGGGATCGCCAGGTCGAGCGTGGTGGTGGTGCCGGCGTCTGAGCGATCGAGCTGCACGCCGGTCACCAGCATGTCGCGGTCGAGCCCGATCCAGTCGTCGACTACCCGCACGGTCTGACCGGGAGCCCAGAGCGGCCCGCCGTCGGCGGTCCGCCAGCCCTGCACTGTGTAGGACGGCCGCCGCGACCGGGCCGACCGCACGTTCGCCTCCCAGGCCGCGCGATCGCCGGCCGAGCTGGTGGTGGTGAGGTCCTCGGCGATCACCAGCAGCGGGCGGTACCGGCCGACGCCGGCGTCCGTCGCCGTGCCGCGAAGGTGGGCCGCCATCTCGGTCGGCCAGAGATCGTCGCCCGGGTGCTGGCCCTTGACGATGTACTGAGAGAACCGCTCGCGCTGCGATGCCCGACCAGCTGCCGAGATCACGTTGACGCCCTTCTCCAGGGTGACCGGCACCCGGGCGCCGCCGGTCGCGCGCATCACCACCAGGGTGCCGCCCGGCGTGCTGGTCGCCAGGACGCCGCGCATCCGGCAGAGCCGGTCGATCGCCTCGAACACCGTCTCGCCTTGCTCGATGGCGAAGCGGGCGAACGGCTTGCCGGTGTCGGTCAGGATGCGGACCGAGATGCCGAACGGCCGCGCCAGCTCGGCCACGATCACGTCGAGGGTCTGGGCGCGCCACTCGCCGGGCTTGTGGATGGCCGAGCAGTCGACCAGGTCGGCCGTCCTGTCCCGGCCGGCGATCCGGATGGTGTGCTGCTCGGCGTCGTAGCTCGGCGCCACGTCGTCGACATAGCCGGTGATCACCGTTTCGCCGTCGAGCTGGACGGTGCACTGCTCGCCCGTCGTGAAGGTCCGCGGGCGGACGGCCCCCGGTTCCCGCTCGGTCAGCGAGATCTCGAAGGAGCCCGCGAGCGCCTCCAGGCTGCGGACCACGCGAACCGTGGTCCACCCGCCGTAGATGCCGGAGCCGAGGGTCAGGTTGACGTCAGGCATCGGCCAGCGCCTCCACCGCCCGGCCGCCCGGCACGAAGCCCGGATGGCGCAGCCTGTTGCGGGCGACGATCTCGGCCTCGCGGCCGGCGTCGCCATAGAGACGGTACGCGGTGACCAGGGCGGGCTCGGTCGCCGCCGGCACGACCGAGGCGACCTCGGCGAGCGCCGGCGCCCGGGCGTTCAGATGCTGGACCAGGGCGGTGCGGACACCGCCGAAGGCGTCGTAGGCCGCATCGTCGCCGGCCTCGCTCGCGGCGTCGATCACCAGGTCGAGGTCGTCGGCCAGCTGGTCGCGCAGCTCGAGTGCATCCTGGCGGCCAGCCAGCTGCACATCCGGCACCAGGCGCACGGCCTCGACGATCGCCGACCGCCGGACCAGGTCGACCAGGCCCGCCTGGTTCGAGGCCTGGCGCTGGCGGGTCGCGGTGACGCCGGGAACCGCGCCGAGCGTCCCCCCGAAGGCGGTCAGGCCGCGGGTGGCGACGATGCCGTCGGCCGGGTCCGCCGCGCTGCCGGCGACGCCGGCGATCGCCGCCGGGATCACGCTCGCCAGGCTCGACGGGTCGCGGACCAGGTCTGGGGCGTCGCCGGCCAGGCGCCCGATCGCCGACAGGGTCTCCGGTGTCGCCTGCAGCCCGGCGAGGCCGGCCAGCTCGGCGGCCAGGCCGGAGACGATGCCGGCGGCAGCATCGGCCACGAACTGCGGCAGGCCGCGTACCGAGAAGCCGGAGGTGAAGCTGGCCGCGGTCTGCGCCTTGGCGGCGAGCGCGGACTTCTCGACGTTCGCGGCCGTGTTCGGCGACGACGTCGGGTACGACCGGTCGCCGGCCTCGACGAAGGCCAGCTGCAGGCGGGCCATCCGGCCCTCGGACGTGCTCTCCGACAGGCGGCAGCCGGTGCACATGACCGACTTCGACCCGAGGTACGGGTGCACCAGCTCGCCGGAGCCGGCCTCGTTGCAGGCGTCGACCAGCGCGTCGCGCGCCGCCATGTAGTCGTCGCCGATCACATAGGCGTTGACGGTGAACTCCTGGGCCTTGCGGCCGAGGTCCTCGGCCGACGGCAGGTCGCGCCCCGGGTACTGATGCAGGGCGACGCGGCGACCGCCGGCCTCGGCCGAGTGCTGCTCGACGAAGAACGCTGCGTTCCGGAACCGGGCCGGGCGAAGTTGATCACGCCACATGGTGCCCCCACCTGTAGAGGATGGACACCAAGCCCCTTCCGTCGCTTGCCACCTGCCTGGTCGCCGCGGTCGCAGCCGCCGCGATCTGGTCGAGCGTGTTCCACCTCTCGACCGGCTGGACCGTCGCGCTCGGGATCGGTGTGATCATCGTCGCCCTCATCTGGCGTCAGGGCGAAGCGAAGGCGTAGCCGGTATCGACGGCGATCTCGACGCCGCCCGGCTCGGCCGCCACTTCCCGCACACGCATCCCCGCCGGCGCGTTGTCGAACTGCACGCGGACAGTGCCGCCGACCTCGGCCCGGCTCGACCCGAGCGCGCTCGGCACCGCGGCGGCCGACGGCACCGGCGACGGGCTCGGCGCGCGCAGTCCGTCGAGGCCGATCTTCTCGCGGACCCAATCCGGCAGGACGTCGAGCAGCTCCTCGACCCGATCGGCCAGCCAGGCGCGCAGCCGCTCCCACCCTTCGGCGAGGCCGGCGGCCAGCTGGTCGATCCAGGCCCGGCCGACGTCGCCGAGGCCGGCATCCGTGACCAGGCCGGCGACGGTGGCCACCGCCTCGGTCAGCCACGCCTTGAAGGTCTCCCAGCGCGTCGCCACACCGGCCGCTAGGCCTGCCACCAGGGCGACGCCGGCGGCGGTCAGGTCCAGGCTCGCCAGCGCCTCCAGGACACCCGGAAGGGCCGAGCGGAACGCCTCGGCGATCTGGTCCCACCGGGTGACCACGCCGTAGACCAGGCCGAAGATCCAGCCGCCGGCGATCGCCGTCCAGTCGACCGCCGACAGGATCTCGCCGAGCCCGGCCAGGCCTGCCGACACCAGCTCGCGGAACCGGCGCCAGGCCGCGCCGAAGCCATCGGCCAGCCCGTCGACCCAGCCGCTGGCGACGGCCGTCCAGTCGGTGCCGCTGAAAGCGGCGACCAGGCCGGCGATCCACTCGCCGACGATCGCCGCCGGATCGAAGCTCTGCCAGGTGTCGCGGATCCACGCGACGGCCCGGTCGAACACCGCCTGGACGCCGGCCCACATGTCGGTGAACCAGGCGACCACCTGGTCCCAATGGCGGTAGAGCAGGTAGGCGGCACCGGCGAGGGCGGCGACCGCCGCGATCACGGCCGCGATCACCCAGGTCAGGGGATTGGCCAGCAGGGCGGCGGTCCAGGCCCAGGTGGCGGCGATCACGCTGCCGAGCGTCGGCAGCATCGACACCAGGCCGGTGACCAGCGCCTTGACGCCGGCAGCGGCCAGCATGGTCATCCGCACGGCGACCACGCCCAGCGACCAGGCGAGCTTGGCGAGCGGGGCGAACAGCCCGGCGATCGCGGCCAGCAGCTTGATGCCGAGCGCGCTCGCCACCAGGGAGATGATCGTCCGCGTCAGGCCGAAGGTCCGGATGAAGCCGAGCGCCTGGCCGACGATGCGGGCGATCATCGGCGACACCGCGGCGGCGAGCGCCAGCCAGGTGCCGATCGCGCCGGTGACCGACTTCCACGCCGACACCACCCACCGGACCGCGATGCCGACGTCCACGAAGGCCGCTGTCAGCGCGTCGACCACGTCCGGGCGGATCTCGACCACGACGGCGCGCAGCCAGACCACGAAGTCGTTCATGTAGGGCAGCAGGTCGCCGGCGAGCATGTCGGCGAAGTGACCGAGAACCCTGGTCAGTCGTGCCAGGTTGTCGTTGAACGCCTCGCTGTCCCGGGCCTGCCGTTCCGTGAGGATGCCGAGCTGCTCGGCCTCCCGGCCGGCCTCGCGCATCGCAGCACTGCCGCCCTTGAGCATGTTGATCATGCCGGCGCCGGAGCGACCGAACAGGTCCTGGGCGATCGTCACCCGCAGGGTCGGGTCCTCGACCTTGGCGATCGCGTCGGCGACCTCATACATCAGCTGCTCGGCCGACTTCATCTTGCCGGAGGTGTCGGTCACCCGGATGCCGAGCCGGTCGAAGGTGTCGCCGGCAGCGCCGATGCCCTGGGCCGTCTCGCCGGCAGCGTTCAGCAGGAACCGGATGCTGTCCCGCAGCTGCTCGGTCGCCACGCCGGACAAGCCCGCGTGGTACTCAAGGCGCTGGAGCGCACCGATGCCGACCCCGAGCTTGTCGGCCGTCTTCGCCAGCTCGTCCGCCGCCCCGGCCGACCGCTTGACCAGGGCGAACAACCCGCCACCGACGGCGCCGATCGCGGTGGCCGCGATGCTGCCGAACCGGACCGCCTCGCGCCCGACCCGCGCCAGGCCGACGCCCAGCTCCCGGGTCGCGGCGCCCACCCTGTCCAGGCCGGTCGACCGGCCGATCCGGCCGACCGCCTCGCCGATGCGCCGCATCGGGGCGGTCGCCCGGTCGAGCACCTGGAAGACGAGCTTGAGGTTGAACTCCTGCACCGGTCAGCCCTGCCGCTGCTTGTGGATGTAGCGCGCCCCGTCGTGCCAGCGCAGGAGGTCGCCCACGCGCATCGCCCGCAGCTCGGACGGCTGGGTGTGGAACGTGTAGGCGACCTCGAACATCAGTTCCCGCCAGTTGCGAGGAACGCGGGCATAAAACCCATGACCGCCTTGCCGAGCGCCGGCAGGTCGGCGGCCGAGATCTGCTTGGCGCTGGACGGCGGGATGCCGGCCATGCCGGCCACCACCTTGGTGATGGTGCCGAGCTTGAGCTTGACCTCGCCGCGGCCGTCGGCGCCGCCGCCGATCGCGATCTCGACGTCCTCCAGGACCTCCAGCGTCGGCTCGTTGAGGGTCAGCTCCTTGAGCGTCTCGCCGTGCGCCTGGATCGGCTTGGTGAGCGGGACCTTGACCGCGTCCATCAGCTCATCTCCTCGGCCGACAGGCCCTCGAAGCGGACGGCCAGGTTCGCGTCCTCGGTCGAGCCGGTGCCGTCGCCGGCGTACCAGGCGTCGCGGAGCACGATCGTCTTGCCGTTCGCCAGCTCCAGGGTGACGGTCACGCCGTCCAGCTCGTGGAACTTGCGGACATCGATGTCGCCGCGGTCGGTGATCTCGCCCTGGATGTACGGGACCTTCGGCAGCTCCTTGTAGCCGTGCACGGCGTCGTGCCCGACGATCGCGTCGCGCTTCGGGGCGCCGAGGTCGTAGGTGAACGCCCCCTTGGCGTCGTACTGCGCGCCGTCGACCTTGAAGAAGATCGTGCCGGCGCGCCGGTTCGGGTTGGCCATCGGGTCCTCCGGGTTACAGCAGGAACTGGATCTGGACGCCGGCGACGCGGAACTGGTTCACCAGGTCCGGCGGCAGGCGCCAGTCGAGACGGTCGGGATCGGCGGCGTTGCGCTCGCAGATCAGCTCGGACTTGAACTGGTCGATGCCTTCGACCAGGCCGCGCTCCTCCCACACCCGGAACCGGGCGATGGCCTCGGCCTTGCCGAGCTTCGGCGTGATGATCGCCTGGCCCGGGCCGAACCGGGTGCCGTCGTTGGCGAGCTTGTGGCGCGGGTACTTCCGCAGGATGTAGTTGCGGAAGTCGTAGCGGAGATACGCGAGCGTCCGGATCGTGTTGACGTTCAGGTAGGCGATGTCCTCCGCCCCCTGCGCGTTGACCTTGTAGGTCGTGATCGCCCGCTGCACCCGGACCAGGCCGCCGGCGTCGACCATGTGCGTCGAGATCCCGTCGTAGAGCAGCAGGTTGTTCTCTTCGAGGGTGAACCGGTCGATCGGCTTCGGCGCCAGGACGCCCTTCAGCTCCAGGGTCTGCAGCGGCCGGGCCGGGTCGATGTTGGTGTGGTAGCTGTCGACCGCCGCGATCGCCGCCGCCCAGTCGTAGACCGGGCTCGGGCTGCCGGACGCGTTCATGATCGCCAGGTGCTGGGAGTTGCGGCTGTCGCCGAGGGTGCCCAGCGCGGCGTGGCTGCCGTTCGCCGCGGTCCAGGCGATGCCCTCGTTCTGCTTGAGCGGCCCCCACCGGTTCAGCAGCTCGCCTTCGACCGACGCCAGGTTCGCGGCGTCGGTGTAGGGCACCACCATGGTGTTGTACTGCTCGTCGCCGATCGCCGGCCAGACGACCGAGACGTCCGGGTTCGTGGTGCCGCCGGCGAGCGCGGTGACGGTGACCGTGAGACCGGTCGGCAGCGCCTCGCCGTCGTAGTAGTTGAGCCGGACGTCGAGGGTGTTCCCGACCTCGCCCTTGTGGCGGGCGGTCAGGTTCACCTTCTCGGCCGTCACCCCGTCCACCGCGGCCGTCACCGGCAGCGAGGTGTCGGCCGCGATCGCGTCGGCGATGTTGGTCGCGACGTCTGCCAGGGTGTCGGCGGCTGACACGCCGACCTGGACCCGCCGGCCGGCGATGTACAGGTTCACGGTCCCGGCCGCCACGGCACCGCCGACCAGCAGGGAGCCGGCCGCGGCGACGCCGGCGCCGTTGTCGTCGAGCGCGATCGCCCAGGTCTCGGTCAGGCTGTTGTTCTTGAACAGCGTGGCGAGCATCGACGCGATCATCGACCCGGCGCCGAAGTAGGTCGCGGCCTGGGTCGCGTTGGTGACCCGGGTCGGTACGCCCGCGGCGACGGTGCCGGCCGCCAGGCGCTGGCCGATCACCAGCGTCTTGAACGGCATCAGGGCCGGCCCGCTGACCGCCCGGCTCGGGTCGAACTCGACGTAGACGAACGGGACCCGGATGTTCATGGGCACTTCGT
>Ga0209475_10001551_pt1 | contig 28449 bp, 20 predicted proteins | sample tdDd471_FD_187128 | JGI IMG/M metagenome (GOLD analysis project Ga0209475, IMG submission 187128) | Marine sediment microbial communities from the Atlantic coast under amendment with organic carbon and nitrate - tdDd47.1 (SPAdes)... | ecosystem: Environmental > Aquatic > Marine > Coastal >... | reverse complement strand
CACCGTTTACATCCTGTACCATCTGGAAATCTATTATTCTGCTTGCAGAGTCGGTCTGACCAACTGCATCACGAACTTCCATACCGATTGTATGCTCACCATCGACGGTATATTCATGAACAGCGACCTTTTCAATGCTCCAATCCGTCCAGGTTCCGTCGTTGTCCCAGTCCCAGCGAACTTCCAATTCCTCTACAGCAGTTTCATTATCAGAAACACCGGAGGCATCCACTGTTATCTGTAAATTGTCTGTAATTACTGCGGTAAATGTTGCAACAGGCTCGTAATTCTGCACATCTAAAATGCGTGCTGCTGAAATGCCTTCCGCTCCTTCATCATCTGTGGCTTTGGCCTGTATTTGAATTGTGCTGCCGGTTTCAGCCAGATCCGCCACAGTGTAGGTAAATCTATATGGCACCTCAGTCATCGGCTCTCCAACTACTTCACCATCTGCCACAAGTTCAACTTTGGCAATGGTTCTACCAGGAGAAGGAGTTGTGTCTGCTTCAACTATAATGCTGTCGCCCTGCGTAATAATAAGGTCTTCAATAGGTCTGACCAATACCACTTGCGGAGCGTTTCCATCTGTCACCACTATTGTACAGTTCGCATTCCCTTTTGCACCAAGGTTGTCGGTTACCTGAACAGAAGCATTGTAAGTTCCACCAGTGGTGTAAATATAGTTCGCAACAGCTTCAGCACCAATTGATACTGTACCATTGCCGAATTCGAAACGATATTCTACGATTGAGCCATCTGCGTCACTGGAGGCAGAAGCATTCAAAACAGCGGTTTCACCGATATTAATGCTCACCGGACAGCTTAAAGATGCTGTAGGCGACTGGTTTGGCATTGTGTTTGCTACACCGGGTGTCGGCAAGTCCAGAACATAAAAGTCACTGGCGTTGTCGTCGGTATCGGTTTGCATTGCATCTCTGGCCAGACTCTGATCCTCATCACATCCGGCAGCAGGATTACCTTCACCTGCAAAACTGGCAGAGGAAAAATCACCATAACCAAGAGAATCTACAGCCTCACCAAGATACAAAACCTGAATGCTGTCAGGGCCGTTTTGATAATCAGCTTTGGAATCAACCTGATTTGCCATATTCAGCAATGAGGAACTTGCATTTGAATTGACAACCAAAAAGTAACCACTTTGGGGAATAACACCACTTAAAGCAATCGTATTATAGGTTTCGTTATTGGCACCATTCACGCCCTGCAATACAAAGCCTGCAAGGTCAAGCCCCACATCACCGTATAATTCCACAAATGTTTCGTTGTCCACACCGGCAGAGTTATACAAAACTTCAGAAATAATTACACGCCCGGGAACTTCGGAAGCAAGACAATCACCTTCATAGCAGGTGTTGTTTTCGTCACAACTTACAAGTTCATCATCCGGACAACTTCCCATGCCGTCGCAGAATTCTTCAATATCGCAAAGGTCTGTGGCTGCACGGCAACTGGTGCTTGCATCTTCAAAGTTGTCAAGACAAGTTCCCTGTCCGTCACATTTATCAGGATTATCACAGTCGGTATCATCTTCTAAACCACATGCGGTATCAACTGCTGCAAACTGATCTGCAGGACAAACACCATTTTCAGTACATTGCTCGGCAACATCACATTCGCCTTTGGCCTCACGACATACCAGTGTTGGGTCTTCGTGGTTTTCAAGACAAGTACCACTACCATCGCAGGTATCGGGGTTTGTGCAAACCGTATTATCAGGAGAGCCACAAAGCGTATTAGCAGGCTGGAAGCGATCTTCAGCACAGGAACCGGCATTGTCGCAATACTCTGCAATATCGCAATCACTTAAAGCTTCCCTGCAAACTGTGCTGGAATCTTTGTAATTTGCCTGACAATTTCCCATTCCATCACAGGTATCAGCCTCATCGCAGGTAGTTTCAGTATCAAAACCACAAGCGGTGTCTTCGGGAGCAAATTCGTCGGCAGGACAGTCAATGGATAAGCCATCACAATATTCGGTAGCATCACAGCCATCTACTGCATCTCTGCATTCCGTACCAAGACTAATTATGGTCCAGTCATTTATATTGGAATTCACATCACATTTTCTGCAAACATGTAAGGCATCAATCGTGCCGTCTGCTACGCAGGTACCATCTATATCACAGTAACCAGCATCACATTTACAGTCACCCGTTGTGGCATCGCAGACCTGATGCAAGGCAGCCACGCAGTTATTGGGATCACACAGATCGTCTGTACAGGCATCGCCGGCACCGTTCCAATGAAAACCATTTAAGCAGTTGCCACAAACAGCAGAGCCGTTATCATTAATACAAACCTGATTAGTGCTGGCGCATGGGTCGTTTTCAAGACACGGATTTACAGGCTCTTCCTCGTCGCCATCCACTGTTTCGTCATCACCATCAACTACAATCTCTTTTACACAAATATCATTTTCGCAAACCAGACCAGCAAAACAGCTATCATTAGGGAAGCATTTTTCACCTTCCGTTCCGGTCAAATCTTCTTCATCACCGTCCACGTCGTCACCGTCTGTGTCGTCACCGTCTGTGTCATCACTGTCAACATCATCGCCGTCCACGTCATCGCCGTCTACATCATCGCCGTCCACGTCATCGCCGTCTACGTCATCACCGTCCACGTCATCGCCGTCCACGTCATCGCCGTCAACGTCATCGCCATCTACATCGTCACCGTCCACGTCATCGCCATCTACATCGTCACCGTCCACGTCATCGCCATCTGTGTCATCACCGTCCACGTCATCGCCGTCCACGTCATCACCGTCTGTGTCATCGCCATCTGTGTCATCACCGTCCACGTCATCGCCGTCCACGTCATCACCGTCCACGTCATCACCGTCAACAACGTCGGTATCTCCATCAGAACCTTGATCCTCAACGCATTTGTTGTCTTCGCATTTCAATCCAGCATTGCATGTTCCATTGGGATAGCATTCCTGATCCAAATCGCCTTGTTCGATAGAGTCAACATTCGTTTCTGTACAAGACATTACGAATCCACTTAGCAAAAAGATTCCCATTATAAATATGATGTTCGTGATAAACCTCTGCCTCATTTCATTCTCCATTATTGTTTGTGTAATATTTTCTCTTATGTATGTGTTTTACATCAGTTTACTTTGCTGGGGACAATATCACAGGAAAAGCAATTAGAAAACCCCAAAAGTTAGAAATTTTTTGCCAATTTTCCATTTTCTTTTACTTGGTATTTTTGTTTATTTATATAAGTTAAAGATAGGTAAAAGTTTTATTTAAATTTAACAAAACTTTGATTGACCATGTGGCTATGTCTGGCTATACTGCTTTGCTTGTTTTTCAGGACATTTCTTCTGGTTTTCCTGTCTGACTTGGTACAATTCGGTAGTGCTTTTCCATGCGATTTACAGAGATTATCAGTAACAATATAGTTGCAATAAATATCAGGAAGAAAATAATGGCGGATAACAGTTCAGAATTCAACAACTCGATCAAGCAAATAATTGAAGAAGAAGAAGAGCTTCTTCAAACTGTTCACCAAACATTGGAAAGACTGGGTCGCAGAAAATCCACAAGCAATTATCAGAATGATCTCATAGCCTTACGTGAAGCATTAGCAGAAGAAAAACTGGACGACGACCGCGCAATGATCATGGATCAGATGGACAGAATTGCAGCCATCTCCCAAAAAAGTGGCCTATCTTCAACGGCTGCCGATATTAATCCTGACAATCCATACTTTGCTCATCTTGGTTATCTGGACGAAAACAACGAACAAAAAGATGTATTGATAGGCAAAAATACTTTTATCGAAGGTAACGTTCGCATTGTCGACTGGCGCAACGCTCCCATCAGCCGTGTTTTTTACCACTGGCGGGAAGAAGATCAGTTTGATGAGGAAATGGCCGGCAGAACCAAAAGTGGCACCATCACCAAACGTCGCACCATTACCATACTTGATGGAAAACTAAAGCGCATCAGTTGCCCGGATGCAACGCTTATAAAGTATAACAAAGACTGGAAAGATATCTCCGGAAAAGAATCTTCTCTTGCAGGTGGCGCGGGTACTTCGAAGCGTCCTGACACTGCTCGCCCCATCCTTGGCTCCACATCAAACGACATCCGGGGCGACAAGCATCTAGCTGAAATATCTGCACTTTTAGACAAAGAGCAGTTCGATCTAATCACCCGCAAAGGCAGCGGTCTGGTAGTTGTAAAGGGTACCGCAGGTAGTGGCAAAACCACCGTGGCACTGCATCGAATAGCCTACCTGAACTACAATTCACCGCAAAGATATCGCCCGAAAAATATGGCGATAATTGTTTTCAGCAAGGCTCTTTCCAGATATATCGCAGATGTTTTACCGGCACTGGGTGTCAATAACGTCAATGTAAAAACTCTCGGTCATTGGGCCGGAGTGATGAAAAAGAAGCATTTTCCACGTGTTGCCAGACAGTATTCAGATGGTGCGCCATCACCGGTTTTGCGCTTTAAAACTCATAGCATGATGATACCGGCCTTAAAAGAAGCCGCCGAAAACAATCGAAACACACGACCCGAAATCCTCTTTGACGAGCTCTTTACAGACAAAAGCTGGCTTTCAAATTCTGTGAATAAATATTGCCCCAATGCTTTTACCGCCAATGAAATAGATACGATTCATCGCTGGTGTACCGATCAGCATTTTTATCGCGACGATCATGGCGGACCGAACGAAGATGATATTCCATGCTACGATGAAGAAGACGATATGATCTTGCTGCGCTTGCATCAGTTGTTGATCGGGCCGTTACGTCACTCGCACAAAAGACAGGTTTCATACGATCATTTAATGATCGACGAGGCACAGGACTTCAGCCCCTTGGAATTAATGGTTTTAATCGAAACCGTTCGTGGCGACTCTGTAACTCTGGCCGGCGACCGAGCGCAGAAAATTACCGAACATAACGATTTCAGTGACTGGAGCTCGGTACTTGAGTCGATTAATAAAAGCCATACAGAAGTTGACACGCTGCGCATCAGCTATCGTTCCACCCGCCAGATATTAAAGGTGGCGCAACATGTTTTGGGCCCCCTGGCATATGACGAAGTTATTGATGCACCCAGACAGGGCGCGCCTGTAGAGCTTTTCCGCTGTGGTGGAGTTGGCGAAGCCATGACCTTTCTGGCGCAATCCTTAGAAGACCTTCTCGACCGTGAACCAAGGGCGGGCGTGGCAGTTTTGACCCGCCATCCTCATCAGGCAGAAGAAGCATATCAAGCTCTCAAAAGTATGGATGTTCAGCGTCTTTCCCGTGTGCGCGATCAGGAATTTTCTTTCCGCCCGGGTATTGAAGTCACCGACATTTCCCAGACCAAAGGGCTGGAATTTGACTATGTTATTCTGTTAAATGTCGATATTGCCACCTTCCCGGAAAATGATATTTCCCGACACATTCTTCATGTTGGTATCACCAGAGCGATCTATCAATTATGGATGATTAGCTGGCAACCCACCAGCCGAATTTTACCGGAATGGCTGGAAGCCACCATTGCAGGATAAGTTTTAGCAAGCAAAAGATTAACCCTTAAGTAAATACTAATTCAGCATTTCAACGCAAGATCTTTGTAGTTACATTAACGTACATCAAGCCACATGAAGATACAGCAAGCTACTTTGTTGATACATCGAGTAACATGAGAATACATCAGACCACATGAAGGGTCTACGAGATAACATCCGGCCACATGAGCATACATCAGGCCACATTTTCCAGCCGTGGACATATTGCTATTCAGCATAAGACATTGATATTATTAAACATATTGCTCGTCGGAATTTTCATCTGACATTATTTACTTAATATTTTCAACAACTTGCAAAACTCATAATTCTACAGATACCAACTATTTTGGCCTATCTAGAAATTATAGAAGTTATTTCCGTCAAGAATGGAAAAAACCATCTTCCCAAAAATATTTGACCATATGATTTCAACAGCTTACACGTATATTTGTTCGGCAGCAATCATCAAAAACACTATCGTTTGGCACCGAGTGCTTTTTTATGACTTATTTTGACAACTTAGACGAAACCTAAATAAGCATCTTGCGAAAGTTCTGAATCGCTTCAAATTTTTTATTTGTAAACTAGGCTTTTGCAAAAACTACTCGACCATCTTTAAGAACCAGATGTGGCTGCCAGACATTTTTGGTCGATTCCAAAGGATTTTTATTGAAAACAGCCAGATCGGCCTGCTTGCCTTCGCCTATCGAACCAATACGATTTTCCATCTGGAACAGCTTGGCATTATTTATGGTTGCCATCTTTAAGGCAGCAGCGGGTTTTATGCCTGCTTTTTGTAACAACAACATTTCCAGAGCCAGCGCACCCGGGAAAACAAAGGGCACACCGCCATCGTTACCTAAACCAAACTCAACGCTTGTGCTGTAGATTTTCATGATGTTGCTTGTGCCCTGAACTACCGCCGAAGTAAAGTTGGCGGGGTCGGGCCAGGGAATTAAATGCTTTCTGTCAAAGGATGAAACATCGGCATATTTCTTTAAAAACATTCGACTACCGGCTGCAAATTCTGGCTCAAGATATTGATCAAGCATGCGATGCAAAATTTTATCTCTTACTCCAACCATCCAGGGCATGTTGCCTTTGCCCCAGTATTTATCGCCGTTTTTCTTTTGTGCCAAACCAAAGGCAGCAGACAAAGTGGGAATAATCATCGCTCCGGTTTTCTCGAAAGCGAGAACTTCTTCGTCAGTCAAATCGTAGTCACGAACAACATGTTCGAAACTATGTACGCCACCGGCTACCGCTTTTTGATAGCCCTGATGCTCAGTCTGATGCATGGCTACAATTTTACCTGCCTTGCTGGTCTCGTCACAAATGGCAGCAACAAGTTTCAAGTCCATTGTTTTCAAGGGAGGTGAAGGCATCATTAATTCGTGTGGCTGCTGGAAAATCTTTATAAAATCTGCCCCATTATCAAAGGCGTATTTTACAGCTTCTCTGGCATTCTCCGGCGTGTCGACCCTTTTTATGCGCTTGTCCTTGCCCCAGAAAACCATTTTGTCGCCATAGCCACCTTTGACATACAGCGCACAGTTAGTGAGTATTTCAGGCCCCACCACTTCTCCGGTAGAAATTTTCTCCTTCAGCTTGTCTAACTTTGTACCCATCGCGAGCATGTCTCTGACTGTGGTCACACCGTGTTTTATACACTCTTCGGCATTGCGTTCAACCTGTCTGTCATAGGCAAAAAGTGCACTTGGACTAATGCTGATGGCACCGGGCAAGGTCATGTGACAATGTGCATTTATCAGCCCGGGAATAACATAGCGACCTTCCAGATCCAGCGATTTGTCCGGCTCAACATTTTCATCGTCTTTTAGAATCCCGCTAATTTTTCCATCGGCAATCAAGAGACGTGTTTCATTAAACAGCTTGCCATGCTCGACATCAACGAGTTTGGCATTTTTTAAAAGAAGTTTTTCATTTTTTGATACCGGCTGGGCGGGAGAATTGTATCTCTTGGTTAAAGTCGTGCAGGCAGTGGTTGAACTTGAGGCAATTACAGCAGTGGCAGCGGAGAGTTTCAGAAAGTCACGTCGATCCATGATACAACCTTTTTCTATTTGTTTAGAGCCAGAGCATTTCTTGTTTTCGTAATTATTCTTTCTGTCATTTTTTCCCTGATATTCGGAAAAACCCTGTTTAACAGGTAAAAAAAGTTACCTTTTATTCCCGGAATTATAACAGCTTTATTCTGTTTCATTCCTTTAAGCATTCCTTGTGCCACCTCGTCCGCAGTCATTACACCTGCCTTGTTGTTTATTGCTTTTGTCTCAGGTGGCTTGTATTTATCTGTTTCTCTCAGCAAAGGAGTCTCTACCTGTACCGGACAAAGAACAGATACACTTATATTATATGGTTTTAGTTCACTTCGCAAGGAATGTGTAAGACCAACAACTGCAAACTTGGAACTGCTATACGCCGTATAGCCATACAAACCGATAAGACCGCTCATGGAGGCCACGTTTACAATATAACCGCCCTGCTCTTTCATATATGGCAGGCATGAATGTATAACGTGTCTGGTACCGTACAAATTCAACTTTACGGTTTTGTCGAATCTTTGCAGCGAAAGTTGCTCGAAAGATATTGCCCCGCCAATGCCTGCGCTGTTAACTATTACGAAAGGTGGGCCAAATTCTTTGCAAGCTTTGGAAAGTTCCTTATCAACAAGTTTGTTATCAGTAATATCCAGCGTTATCGCCTTAAATTGTTGAGTATCGTGAATTTTTGCTTCGGCCATTTCAGCCAGAGCCAGATTTCTCTGCTCTTCCTGATCCACTGAGAAAGCGAAAATATTAGCACCAAGAGCAGAAAACTTTTTAGCAACCGCAAGACCTATTCCACTTGTTCCACCGCTGATATAAACATATTTATCAGCAAATTGATCGTTGAAGCTCATAATCAGCCTACCTGTCCAGTGTTATAAAAAATCAACCTTGGTCATCTTCTAGGAAAAGATTACATTGCTAATTTATTGAATATACAGCTATATTAAACACTTAGCCGAGATGTTGTTTATAGATGGGATTATTATAGCTTTCGCCTGTGGCATGTCAAGCAAGAATACACTTGGCAATTTTAAGGGGACGGGGATGAATTTCTATAGTGGAAAACAGATTTTCTACTTTGAACTTACAATAAAACCAAAAACAGCACCGATTAGCGTGGAACTCCACGGATTAGAATAAAAGCTTCAACCACCTTTACAGCCAACAAAATAGTAATATGTAAAACCGACAGTCGCACCAATTGCCGTTCCAATAACAGTTCTGAGCATGCGAAAAATCCTTTGCTTTAGGAAGTTTTAGAAACATTTCGGCTCAGAATATGATTAAAATGTATTTTAAACAAGTAAATCGATCAAATAGTTGAAGAAATTGTTGCAAAATGCCGATGTCTTGAGTGCAACTTGTAATGACGATATTGGATACAGGTTTCTGCGGTGGGCAAGACCAATAAACTGCATAAACTAATAAACATCACAGGATAAATAATGGACTTTGTAAATGAAATCGTAATGCCGTTTGTCAGAGTAACGACCGATTGCTTTAATTCAATGATCGGAACCGAATTGAAGTTTAAAAACGTAGAAAAAAGCAATAATCGTTACAAAGCTCGTGGTGTTTATGCAATGATAAGTTTCACAGGTGACATGAGTGGAACAATTGCTATTAGCTTTCAGAAAGAAACCGCCCTGAAAATTTTCAGTCGCTTTCTGGAAGAAGAGGTAACTGAAATTGATGATGAGGCTTGCGATGCAGCAGGTGAAATAATCAATATTATCGCAGGTGGAAAAAGCTACATCAGCAAATACAATATGTCCATGTCGCTTCCTTCAGTCCTGATTGGTTCACCGATGCTGATTGCTTTGCCCCGAGATGTTCCTGTTATAAAGGTAACTTTTTCAAGTGCTCACATCGGAGAAGTTTCCTTGCTGGTTTCATTGCGAGAATCCAGATAAACCCCTGATTATATTGGTACAATAAACAAGGGGTCAGGTTATTTCGGTTTCTACTGGCTGTATGAATAATTATCTGTCAGCTTTTACAAAAATGTTACGAAATTTATTGTTCAAATGTAGTAAAAGCTGTGATGAATGATTTTTCTGTTGACTTGAGAGAAATAAACACCTAAGTAATATAAATTGATACTAAGTTAACAAATCCTTTCTATATTTCTGGATAATCCAAAACAATGAAGGCATCTAATGAATAATGCGCGAAGCAAAAACACTCGAAGTAACAAACGCAACAATAACAATGGCGGTAGAAATAACGGTCATTCCGGCTATAAATCGAATGGTCGCAACTCCTATAGCAGAAATGGTGGCAGCCAACATCGAACCCCATATCGTAATCAAAGAAAAAGCGCAATAGATGAGGAATTTGATAGACTTATTACCATTCACCCTGAAAAGCGTTTAAAGATTGAGTGTGAAGATGATATGTCAACCAGGGTAATCGACCTGATTGCACCCATAGGAAAAGGCCAGAGGGCCCTTATTGTTTCGCCACCAAGAGCCGGAAAAACCTCAATCCTGAAAAGCATTGCCAAGGCCATTTGTAAAAATGATCCTGAAACCAAAGTCATAACATTATTGGTAGATGAGAGACCCGAAGAAGTTACCGATATGCGCAGAAGTGGCTTTGGCGAAGTGGTCTTTTCTTCCTTTGATGAATCTGATTCCAATCATATTGAAGTTGCCGAAAAGACTTTGAAGCGAGCCAAAAAGCTTTTACTGGACGGAAAAGATGTGGTTATCCTGTTAGATTCAATCACCAGACTTGCCAGAGCATATAATACTTACCTGCCGGCATCTGGCAAACTGTTGTCCGGTGGTGTGGATTCCAAGGCATTATACAAACCCAAAAAATATTTCGGTGCTGCCAGAGCCATTGAGGATGGTGGTTCTTTAACCATAATAGGTACCGCGCTGATAGATACCGGCTCCAGATTGGACGAGGTTATTTTCGAGGAGTTCAAAGGCACTGGTAATATGGAACTACATCTGGACAGAAGGCTGATGGACTTGAGAGTGTTTCCCACAATTGATATCAGCAAGTCCGGCACCAGAAAAGAAGAGCTGCTTTTAACTGAAGAAGAATTGAAAGCTACCAGGCAACTAAGAAAAGAGTTGTTTTCATTGAATGTTACCGCTGCAATGGAGACCCTGCTTGACAAAATGGGCAAGACTTCAAATAACAAGGATTTTCTGGCATCATTGATCTAGCGAATAGCCATACTCGCAAATTTTCCAAAAAGCTATTGTCATATATCTCTGAAAATGCAACAATTCCTTTATTAAAAGGAGACTTGCATGAGAACAGGACTAGCTCTATCCGGTGGTGGTGTGAGAGGTTTGGCACACGTCGGAATCATAAAAGCATTTCGGGAAAACAATATTCACATCGACGAATACAGCGGTTCCAGTGCGGGTGCCCTTGTCGCTGCAATGGCAGCAGCCGATTGCACTATTCAGGATATGCTTGATTTCTGGTTAGATACAAAGCCCCTTAGTATCCTGAATATCGTATTTGGCGAGCCCGCAATTTTCAATACCATGAACTACATTGATCCCATCAAAAAATTTGTAAAGCATGAAAATTTTGAAGATTTACCATTTAAACTGACAGTTTGTGCAACAGCAATGTTGAGTGGAAAATTACACTTTTTCGATTCTGGCCCACTGTGGCCAATTGTCTTGGCATCGGCCACTTTTCCGGTAGTTTTCAGTCCGGTGGAATGGGAAGGTGAGATCTATATGGATGGTGGTATTATTGACAATTTTCCGGTGGAACCACTTCGACCTAGCTGTGATTTTGTTATTGGAATCAACGTAGATCCGCATCGGGAAATCTTGAAAGAAGATTTACAAACTGTTCGCGATGTTGTGGAACGTGTGATGGATCTACGTTTTCAGGGTGACTCTGATATCAAAGCCGATTTTTGTGATGTGCTTATTCAGCCTGACAGGATAGATTTCTACAGCACTTTTCAAACAAGTGCCATGCTGGAAATTTTTCAATTAGGATACGAAGCCGGTTTAAAGGCTGTTCCTGAAATCAGACGGAAACTTTCGGAATCGCAGCAGAATATCTAACCCTCAATTTTTAATTTTAATCTCAAATATTTCTAATAATGAAAGTACTTCAGGAGCAGAAAATCTGGCTCCCTTCAATTTGTTTGCCGATGGATTAAAGCAGTATTGCGCTGCCCTGCTGAAGTCAGACTTGGCAAGATTGCAGTTGCTGAAAACTGCACCATTAAGCATTGATCCTGTAAAATCAACCTTTTCCATGTTGCATGACTCAAATTGACAATCTTTTAATTTGCAGTCAATGAAGTTAAAACCGCGAAGATTCATATTCGAAAAAACGCCATATGTGAGATCTGTTTTATCGAATGAAACCTCGAATAACATCTGATTGCAGCTTGAAAAATCAATACCAAGAGCCTTGCAGGTTATAAATTCAACAGCATTCAAAGTCACATTTTGAAGGTTGCAATTAGATAGGTTGCAGTCAACGAAACTGCATTCTTCAAAGCGACTTCCTGAAAAATTACACTCAGAAAAATCACATTTTTCAAATGTGCAATAGTTGAACTCATGCTGCTGAACAGCATCACCATTTAGTTCCAGATTCATAAAGGTTTCGTCAGAATATTCTGTTTCTGTAAACATTGTTTAACCTGTATTTTCAAAATTAGTTAAGGCCAGAAGTTATAGCAGAATTTTGAGAAACATCGTGGTGTAAATAATAATATTGCTAAATATAGCTATCATCAAGTATCATTACAGATTCTTGTTTATCAACATTTTTATGGAAACACAATGGAAGAATTGACAGAAGAGCAGATTGAGGAGTTGAAAGCGGATCTACTTATTCTTGAAAAAGAGTTAAACGAAATACTGACACAGGCCAATGATGCCGAAAAAACTGTTGATCTGGATTTGCCAATTGGACGTTTAACCCGCATGGATGCTATTCAGCAGCAGAAAATGGAAGAGGCCGGAAGAAATCAATCCAAGTTAAGATTGGGACAGGTTAACACGGCTTTAAGGATGTATCAGGAAGATGAATATGGCTATTGCAGAAAATGTGAAGAGCCGATTGGTTACGCAAGATTAAAAGCCAAACCGGAAGCTCCTTTTTGTCTGGATTGTCAGAATTCGCTGGAAAAGCGAATGAAATAAATAATTTAGCATTGACAAACACCTGAACAAGGAGTATAAGCTGCACCAACTGGTTGGTATATTTCAAGGCCGATAAGAACAAAATCATTTAATTGGTTGCCTTGTTCGTACCATGAAAAAGGATCCCGAGCTCTTCTCTTGGCTGCATGGCGGCCCGATAACAATAGTCTGTTATAGTCAGTTCGACTGACTTATCTTTGACACTGTTCGTGTCTTGGTTTAGCTACCATCGTTTATCATATCATCAGAAGGCAACGGAGCCTTAATCCGGAAAACATTAATAGTCAAGCCTGAAAAACTTTGCAGATGTGTGCAACGTCAATCTGGCATTGGCGAAAATATGCATGCGCGCTTTGGTGTTTACATTTGCACAAAGTCGGGTTTTGTATTAAGGACAAAAAATGAAATTTACAGAATTGGGATTAAAAGACGAACTATTAAAGGCTCTGGATGATTTGAAATTTGAGGAACCGACACCAATACAGGAAAAGGCGATACCGATTTTATTGCCTGCCGATAAAGATATGATCGGACTGGCGCAGACCGGCACTGGAAAAACCGCTGCCTTTGGTTTGCCACTTCTAAACCATGTAGACCCGCAGGCCAAGCTGCCACAGGGAGTTATCATCTGCCCCACACGTGAGCTTTGTATGCAGATCACCAATGATTTGCAATCTTTTTCCAAGCATATGGGAAGAGTTACAGTTACTGCTGTTTACGGTGGCGCAAGTATCAGCACTCAGATAAATCAACTTAGACGTGGCACTCAGGTTATTGTCGCCACACCGGGAAGGCTGCTCGATCTTATCAGAAGACGCGCTGCAAAGCTTTCGGATGTTAGATGTGTGGTTCTGGATGAAGCCGATGAAATGCTTAACATGGGTTTTCAGGAAGACATTGATGCAATTTTGGACGAACTTGAACACGAGTCGAGGGTCTGGTTGTTTTCTGCAACAATGCCCAGAGGCGTTAGAGCCATTGCCAACAAATATCTGAAAGAGCCTGAAGAAATCACTATCGGCACAAGAAATCTTGGTGCCGAAAACATTACTCATAGCTATTACACTGTTTTAGAGCGCAATAAATATCTGGCTTTAAAACGTATTCTTGATTTCTGTCCAGAGATGTATGGCCTGATTTTCTGCCGAACGAGAAGAGACACGCAGGAAGTTGCCGAAGCCCTTATGAGAGACGGCTACAATGCCGAAGCCTTGCACGGTGACCTTTCACAATCGCAGCGTGATTATGTTATGCGCAAATTCAGAACCAAAACTCTGAACGTACTTTGCGCAACGGATGTTGCAGCGAGAGGTTTGGATGTAAACGATATCACACACGTTATCAATTTCACCCTGCCAGATGATGCAATGGCCTATACCCATAGAAGCGGTAGAACAGCCCGTGCTGGAAAATCCGGTATCTCAATTGCCTTGATTGGCCCCAGAGATCTATATCGAATTCGTGAGTTGGAAAGAAGAAGCGGGCTGAAATTTAAGGCGGAAAAACTTCCCGACGGTAAAGATATTTGCAGAAGGCAGCTTTTTGATTTTGTGGAAAAACTTATCGCCACAGAAGTTGACGAAGCTGGAATCGCTGAATACTTGCCACAAGTTTACGCAACTCTTGGTGGTGTGTCCAAAGAAGATCTTGTTGACAGGATAATTTCCAGAGAGTTCACTCAGTTATTGGATTACTATAGAAACACCAGAGATATTAACGCTGAAGTTATGGATCGTAATGGCTACAAGGATAGAAAAGGTTCACGAGGCGGTCAACGAGGTGGAAATCCAAGAGGCGGAAAGTTTTCCAGAGAAGGCAGACAAGGAGGAATGGGCGGAGGTCGCAGGACTTTGAACTCACCCAAACGATTCTTCGTTTCCATGGGTCGGCTGGATAAAATCAATAAAGGTGCAATTGTCAGATTCGTCTGCGACAGCTATAACATCAAGTCCAGCACAATTGGCGAGATTGATATGAAGCGCGAATATTCATTTGTCGATCTGGATCAAAGCTCTGCCAAAAAAGTTTTAACCAGCAAAAAGAAAACAACTTTTGATGGCAAGCCTGTCAAAATATTCGAGGCTCTGAAAAACAAGAAACCATCAACTGGTGCAAGACGCGGGACAAAAAGAAAATTTAAAGATTCTAATAAAAGAGTAAAAAAAGCCGTCTAGAGATTTAAAGATATAGCATTGAAAGGACAAAGTCAGAGATTGGCTTTGTCCTTTTTTTGTGTTTGTACAAGATCAGCGCAGGCCCATTGATAGTAATTGACTGAGAAGCATTTGCCCTTCGACACAGATTTTTATACGATTTCTTAGTCTGCAAATCGACTTGAGGAGATTGAAAACCATATCTATACAAAAAACCAATTCTGGCCCAATGGCATTGAACAAGGTATATTGTCTTGATTTCATTTGCTTAAAGGGTTATTAACACGATGACTATATTATCGCGGTGCTTAATGTTAAACATTGCTTGTAAAACACCGAAAAGCCTGAAATTTAAAAGACCTGCCACCATAATGACAAAGCATAATGTGCTACTTAGCGATAGCTTTTAATTGCTGGGTTAATAGTTTGCTCGCATGTTTTTCTATCACCCTTTTGCAATGAGGATAATGTGCCGGAAAATATTTCACAATCAAAAAAAGCCGATGATTCCACTAATAACAATTTTCAAATTGTTCCCGTTTCGGCTATTGCCCTGATACATTTTATACATGATATTTATACAAGCTTTCTGGCCCCTATTCTTCCTGAATTGATAAAAAGAATGGGACTTTCAATTACCGAAGCCGGTTCTCTTGCGGTCTTTTTGCAGGCTCCATCCATTTTGAATCCTTTTTTGGGTGCATTGGCGGACAAGAAAAAATTGAATCGTCTGTTCCTGACCATCAGCCCCGCAATTACCGCAACCCTGATGTGTACAATTGGATTTGCTGACCACTATATAATCCTCGCCATGATACTTTTATGCACCGGAATCAGCATTGCAATTATTCATGTTTCTGCCCCGGTTATGGTAGCCAAACTATCAGGTAAATCTGTCGGACGCGGAATGGGATTTTTCATGCTTGGAGGCGAATTGGCACGAACCGCCGGCCCTCTGGTTGCTGTATGGGCCTTATCAAGTTTTGGTCTGGAAGGGCTTTGGAAGCTGATGCCGGTTGGTATACTTGCCTCGATAATCATTTGGCTGAAAATGAGGAAACTGCCCCCCCAAACCAGTAATAAAGAAACACCTTCCATCAAGGCCATGCTGAAACAAATGAAGGTCCTCATCGCCGGAGTTTTCGGGATTCTGGTGGCCAGGGCATTTATGGCATCTGCCATTACAACGTATCTGCCGGTTTATCTTGTGGATGAGGGACATTCTCTCTGGATGGCCGGTATTTCTCTGGCAATATTCGAACTCTGTGGTGCCGTGGGAGTTTTTATCTCTGGCAGTTTAAGCGACTATATGGGAAGAAAAAAACTGCTTGCAATTACCATTATTATTGCTCCCCTGCTTATGCTTGCACTTCTTTTCAGCAAAGGTCTGCTTCTGTATTTAATCCTTGGCGCACTCGGCTTTTTCCTGCTGGCCAGTGGCCCGATTATGATGGCCATGATACTTGAAAATGCAGGAGAAAACCCTGCTGCGGCAAACGGCATGTTTATGGCTATTTCATTTGCCGTCAGAGCTTCTATTATACTGGTTGTTGGTGCACTCAGCGACCATTACGGACTTCACACCGCCTTTATGGTCTGTGCATTTATGGGGTTTGTCAGCCTCCCCTTCCTCTTTATCGTCCCCAAAACCAGTTAATAATACCAATCATAACCGTGATTTTTTATAACAGTTACGGTTTCTGACTGGCGTGATTTTTATTTTCGGGATGTTTTCTACAATAAACCTGATTACTATCGCTCATGGCGAGTGAACGACGATTAATCGATTGTATCGAGCCATTAAGCCTTCGATACAAATTTTTAAGTGATAAATCACTTAAAAATTCACTCAGTCTGAGCAGAAAATATGGTAAATATTATTTACCGATAAAATAATTACACCCACTTCTGACGTTTTCGTCATTTTTGCATTGACAAAATCATTTCTGTGTTTATATTTAGAAAGTGACGATTTAGTCATTTGCTAAATTGGCATAAGGCAAACACTGGTTCTGCTCGATTTGAGCTTACATTTAAATAAGTTAGAAACGACAAGCATTAGATAAGCTGTTTTTTGCCCCAATATTGACGTTTTCGTCACTATTTAGTTTTGAAAGAGGAACTACATTGACAAAGCACAGAAGTCCAGAAGAACGGATAAAAGAAATCCTTGAAGCAGCAAAGCTGGAAATCAGCGAAAACGGTTATGCAAACCTGACAATTGACGCAATTGCATCAAGAGCCGGCTTGAGCAAAGGAAGTATCTATCGTTTTTATTCAAACAAGAGAGATATAGCTCTTGCGCTCTTTGATGGGATCTACTCTGAATATGCGAAAATTGACTATGACGAGATTATCAAACTCAACCTATCGCCCTGGGAAAGCCTTTTCACAGCCATAATGACAGCTCATTTGAGAGATGAATCATATCTGACTAATCAGAACATTTGGCTGCAGATTCTTCCGGAAACGGTAAACGATGAAGAATTCCGAAAAATAAAGAAAGAACATCTGGACAACATTGAAAAACGCACCATAGAGGCACTTAGAATCATTCTTAAAAAAAGTGGCATGCAACTGCTCCCGGAAGGCGAACTTGATATTCAGCGTGCCTTTTATACCAGCAACATGCTTCTGGAAGGGATGATTATCGAGGAGTTGAGCGGTACCCCGCTAGAAGATCTTGCGGAACAGGTTAAGTGGTATCTTGAAACAATTATCAAGAAAAACATTGAGAACATTCCGGGCGATTAAATGCCCCGTAGTGAATTGCATTTGTTGTAAATATTATCAGGAAAGAAAATCATGGCACGTTTAAAAACAAATTACTTCATTCAATTTTTAACTTTACTCTCTCTCATTGTTGCATCTGGCTTTACCTATGGCTGCACTGAACAAAATGCAACCAGTGCAAGCGCAGCCACTGATGTAATCTCTGGTGCACCACCAATTCTGGTGACAACCATGAAAGCTGAAAAAACCACAAAAGATATTTCCCGCAGGTTTTCCGGCTATTCCCATCCATGGGAATCACACGGCATTGGTTTTCTGGTTGCCGGAAGAATAACTTCCATTAAAGTCAAAGAAGGCGACTACGTTAAAAAAGGTCAGCTTCTTGCAACTATCAATCCGGAAGATTACATTCTGGTGAAAAAACTTGCAGAAGCGCAGATCAAAGCTATTGAACCAAATTACAATCGGGTAAAAACTCTTGTTGAAAAACAGGCCCTCCCTGAGTCTCAACTTGATGTACTGCGCGGACAATACGAGGCAGCCATAACCCAGAGAAATCAGGCCACCCGCCAAATCAATTATAGTAAGTTGTATGCTCCTACAAGTGGTGTTGTTCATGAACTGAGAACCAGCGTGGGACAGGTTATTGGTCAGGGTTCACCTGCTGTTGTTTTGCTGGAACTTGAAAGACTGAAGATAAAGTTTGGTGTCTCCCAGAAAGATCTTAAATATTTTAAGATGGGTGATACTCACAAGCTTGATATCTCCGGCGTTGCTTCCAATGTAGAAGGTAAAATTTTCCACATCGACTACGTCGCCGATTCTACCACCAGAACCTATAACGTCATTTTTGAAGTTAAAAACAAAGATTTGCAACTTCGCCCCAGCATGATGTCTCACCTGACAATTGTCGAAGAAACGCTTGAAGGATATTTCCTGCCCATTCATTCCCTAATGATGGATCGTGATGGAAAACAAATGGTCATGACCGTTAATGAAAACAGCCAGATTGTAACCAAGCACGTCACAACAGGTAAACGCTTTGAAGAAACATTGGAAATATCTGAAGGTCTTTCCGAGAATGACCTGGTTGTTGTTAAAGGAAACAATTTTGCAGTCAACGGTGACAAGGTGGTAGTAAAATGAATATCCCGGAATTTTCCATTAAACATCAGCCGGTAGTCTGGATAATATTGTTACTTTGCCTTGCTGCAGGTCTTGTCAATTACTTTACCATCAGCCAGCGGGAAGATCCGGAATTTAAAATTTCTGTTGCCCTCGTTGTTACCATCTGGCCCGGTGCAAGTGCTGAAAAAGTAGAAAAGCTGGTCACTAAAAAGCTGGAAGAAAAATTCGAGGAGCTTTCCACGGTTGACGAACTGGTATCATCCACTCGCGAGGCTCTCTCTGTTATCATGGTAAATGTCGACTACAATGCCGATGTCGATATAACCTGGCAAAAACTTCGTAACAAGATTGCCGAAATAAATGATGAGCTACCCTCCGGTATCATTGGCCCGGATGTAATTGATGACTTTGGTGATGTAACAGCAATGATCTACTCATTGTCATCTGATACCGCAAAACCAAGCGAGCTGAAATACTGGGCCAAACAGCTAAGAACAGAATTGGGTAAAATAAACACAGTAGGTAAAATTGAACTTTTAGGTGAACATGACGAGGCTATTTTTATTGAGGGCCCGCTGGAAAGTTTTACTCTTTACAATTTCTCACCACTCAATGCTGCTAAAATCCTCGACTATCAGAATGTGAATATTCCTGCGGGATATGTTCGAACAGCAACCAGAAACTACAGACTGGAGGTTTCCGGCAGCTTCGAACTTGCGCAACAGTTAGAGAATGCTGTCATTGATGTTTCGCGCAAGACAGGTGCGCCACTTAGGGTGAAGGACGTATTTAACGTCAGGCGAGCCTACAAAGAACCGCCACTGGACTTCATGACAACTAATGGCAAGGTATCTGTTGGTTTGGATATCCGAATGAAGAAGGGAAATAACCTTGTTGTAATGGGCGATGAAGTCAGAAAAGTGACCAAAGAGTTCCAGTCACTTTTACCGCCAAATATCAAGCTTAACCTTGTTCACGATCAGCCACGACAGGTCAATACATTTATTCAGGACTTCATGAGCAACCTGTTTCAGGGGCTTGTAATTGTTGTCATCGTTATGTTTCTTGCAATGGGAGTTCGTGCAGCGGGCCTGATTGCCTTAAGTTTGCCACTTTCAATTATTCTGACCTTCGCCATTATGCCACTATTTAACGTTGCACTTGAAACAGTTTCCATTGCCGCCTTTATTATTGCACTTGGAATGCTTGTGGATAACGCAATTATCGTAACGGATAATATAGATGTTTATCTCAAAAAAGGTGAAGACAAACTTACCGCTGCGGCAAAAGGAGCCCAGGAATTAGTTATCCCGGCTCTCATCGGAACTTTAGCAACTGTATTTGCCTTTATGCCACTTTTACTTTTAGGTGAAGAATCCGGCGATTATATCTGGGCCATGCCGGTAGTCGTATCCGGTTCTCTTCTGGCCTCCCTGATACTTGCAATCACGCTGATTCCCATTGCTGCGTATCACTTCTTGAAACCCGGTAAAGTCAAGGAAGATACAGAAGAGAAGCCCGGCAGGTTTACTAAATTCTATAAAAGCCTTATGGGCTGGTGTCTTTCCTATCGCTATATTGTCATTCTCATAACCATTGTAGTGTTTGTGGGCTCGTTAATGCTATTGCCTGTTGTCGGATTTTCACTTTTCCCGGAGGCAGAACGCGATCAATTCATGGTCGACATCTGGTTACCTGAAGGCGCAAGCCTTGAAAACACGGAAAACGTGGTTAAGCAAGTTCAGAAGATTATTGATGAAGAAGATCATATATTAAACTATGTGGCCTACATTGGAAAAGGTGGCCCTCGTTTCTATATGACAATAAAACCGGAATTCAACTCTGCCAACTACGCACAACTTGTCGTAACCACAGACGACCACAAGAAAACCAGAGGTATAGTTGAAAAGCTCAACACCAAAATGCTGGAAAACATTTCAGGTGCCAGAGTTATTGTCTCGAATCTCTGGATGGGAACCCCTGTCGCTGCACCTATTATGGTGCGTGTTATGGGACCGGACTTGAATGAAATGAAGCAAATTGCACTAAACATTCAGGAAATGATGAAATCTATTCCAGGTACTCTTAGTGTGCGCGATAACGTTGGCGAGTTTATCCCCAATTTGAAAATAAATGTTGATTCCGAAGAAGCAGCAATGGCCGGAATTACCAACACCGAAGTTGCTCTTTCTCTGCTTACAGCCTACGAGGGTCTTCCTGTTACCAGCTTCAGAGAAGGTGAAGAAGAAGTTCCGGTTTATCTACGATTACTTAATTCGGAAAGAAACATCGGCAGCACACTGGACGACATTTATGTTCCTTCACAAACCACTGGTGCCAAAGTTCCCTTGAATTCTTTCACTGACATATCAACAGAATGGGGACCGGGAGTTATCAAACGATACAATACCAGAAGATCTGTAACAGCGATGTGTAACCTGCATGGTCGTCTGGCTTCCGAAGTAATGAAAGATCTCAAACCTAAGCTGGCAGGACTTACACTGCCTAAAGGATATACCCTTGAGATAACAGGCGAAGAAAAAGAAAGAAACAAGAACTTTGGTCGACTGGCCATTATCTTCGTCCTGATTATTACTTTGATTTTCCTTATGCTGGTCATTCAGTTCAACTCATTCAAAAAGGCTTCCGTACTTCTGGCAAGTATACCACTTGCAATTATCGGTGCCATAATCGGATTGTTTGCAAGTGGAAACAGCTTTGCCTTCATGCCATTTTTGGGTGTGATTTCACTTGCCGGAATTGTCATTAAAAATGCTGTCGTATGGCTCGAATTTGTCGACAAGGAACTTGAAGAAGGACAAAGTTTGAGTTCATCCATTATTGAAGCCGGTAAACAACGCCTAAGACCGATTATTCTTACCGCTGCAACAACCATCGGTGGTCTGATTCCCCTGGCAATGTTTGGTGGAGCAATGTGGGAAGGAATGGCCTTTGCAATGATCTTCGGGCTTGCTCTGGCAACAGTTCTGACACTTGTTGTTGTTCCGGTAATATTTTATACCGCCTTCCGATACTCATTTAACAAAGCGAAAACATTACAAAACTAGCCGAATTTTGGCCTTTTGACCTCAGAAACCTTCGTCAGACATGACGGAGGTTTCTTTTTTTTCAAGAAAACATGTTATACTCCGAATTATAGGATTAGATATAGTTCAAATATCTCGCCAATTGTGGTTTGTGCGTTTGTTTCATCTTGACTAGACATATTGATCAGAAATTAAGCTGCCGTTTAAAGGAACACCTGAGAAAATGCGAAATTCGTTTCATGAGACGTATCAAGAACTGCCATATATCACTAATTATGATCTACGCGAAATTGACTTTTGGGTTGAAAAGCTCGAAAATATTTTGGAAAATGGGGCTCTTACAGTTCCCACAATTCCCAATGTTGTGGCAGAGGCCATGAAGCTGGCCAACGATCCCAAATCTACGCTGAGCGAAATTGAAGAGCTAGTCAAGACTGATCAGGCGATATCCGGAAAGCTGATCCAGATTGCCAATTCTGCCTTGTTTAGAGGAGTAAAAGAAATTGATAGCATTTCAGAAGCCATAACAAGAATGGGACAAAAAGAATTGAGAATGATTTTATTCTCGGCTTTTGTACAAACCCGAATGTTTCGCTCTGAAAAATATAAAGAGTTATTCGACAAGCTCTTAAGACATTCACTTTCATGTGCAAGCTTGTCAAGTTATATGGCAAAAAAACTAAATTTTGATACTGAAACAGCATATTTAGCGGGCTTTCTTCATGATGTCGGTATGTCTGCACTGTTATTTACCATTATTGATGAAACAGAAAAAAAAGACCTGCCGAAAGAAATGATTGCAGAATTGGCAATACTTTGTTTGCATGAAAAAGCAGGAAAAATTGTTGCTGAAAAATGGAACATGCCAGAGGAAGTCATCGAAACCATAACTTACCATCATTCTTTTTTAAAGTCACAAAACCACATGGAAATGGCAGCACTTGTACAAACTGCGGATGTTTTGTCTTACAGAATAGGAATGGGTTTTACCGATGCAGAAGTCAACAGTTATAAAAAACCTGTTACAAGATATCAACCTATGCTGTACTCGTTTCACAATGCAATCAATTTGAATTTGGAAAACTACCCCACATTCGAGTTTTTTGACATAGATAAAGATGAACTGCTAAACGACATTAGTGACCACAAAGAGCATCTCGAACAATATACAGATGCCCCCTGGAGCGACTTTCAAAGTGGAGCTAATAAAAATGTACAAGCATTGCCCACTTCGGTAAAGCCAGAAAAAAGCGGATCGACAGTGGTAACCTGGGTTATTGCCATACTTCTTACACTAACCGCTTTTGCAATTTTCGGCTGGCTCTATCTAACAGATTCCTGGAATATCTAACCCGTAATTTTCTATTGCCAATTTTATTTAAGCTTCTGCCGCTACCTGCTCAATAAACAACTTGCTCACCAGAGCTGCTCTGATGAGAGCCGGCTTGGGCAAGTTCGGGAAGTCTGACGAACTGGCAAGCCTTGCTAATGATATTTCTGCCATTGATTTTGATGATTTTAAGGGTTCAGACGATGATAAAAAGCAGGAATTCTATGTGATGGCTCAATCCTTATCCAATTTCACCTTAACATTTTGCCACCAATTGACACCAAACAACAAAAAAAGCACCTAGCAAAATTTGCTAAGTGCTTGATTTTATTGGTACTGTTGGTAGGATTTGAACCTACGACCTCCTGATCCACAATCAGGCGTTCTAACCAACTGAACTACAACAGCATAAGCTACAACTTGCAGCGGGGGATAAGATACATATAGAGTCCTGGATTGTCAACTTTATTTTAACACAAAATTGCATTTCCGAATCTGCTCTGAACTTCAGGAAATGTACTGCGAAACAATCAACTTTAAGAGAATCATTTGTCCTGAAAAACAATGTCCCAGTTTTTCATTACAGGCTCTAAACCTTTGTTTTTCAAAGTTTGAACAAATGCGTCGAAGTCACGGGTGTCCTGTATGCAAAACTGCCCTTCGGTTTCTTCGGTATCGGAATCGTATCCGCCAACGGTGGTTTTGCTGGAAATACTCATTCTAGTTACGCCAAGTCCGGCCATACCGTCACGGAACTGATATCTTTCTCTGGTGGAAAGCACCAATGGTACGTCCGGCAAGCAGATTCTGAAGGCAAAGATGATTTTCGCCAGAAACTTTTCATCTACATCATATCTTACCTTGAAATCTATGCCTTCTTGTCTGATGCGTGGGAATGAGACGGAAATACCGCCTTTCCAATAGTGCTTTCTAAGATAAGTTATGTGTTGAAAGAGGCATAAAAGCTCTGCAATCGGTTCGGAAAGGCCAAGCAGGGCTCCGAGTCCAACTGTGCGCATTCCGGCTTTTAAAGCACGCGAGGGAGCTTCTAGGCGGAATCCGTAGTCTCGTTTGGAACCTCTTGGGTGAACTTGCTTATAATATACTGGTTCGTAGGTTTCCTGATAAACAGTGATTCCTGTGCAGCCGGCCTCGACCAATTGAGCATATTCATCTTCGGTCATGGAAAACGATTCAACCGAGATATTGTGGAACCTTTTAGCGGTTATACGAACACAATCCAGCAGATATTGAAAACCTGCTTCCTTGGTTCTTTCGCCCGTGAGAAGTAAAATATCCTCGAAGCCTCTGTCTTTGAGGGCTTTTATTTCGTTATCCAGCTCTTTTTCAGATAATCTGTGGCGCACTTGTTCTACGTCGGAGTTGAATCCGCAGTAGGTGCAGCCACCGGAGCAATAATTTGAGACATACAAAGGCGTATATAGCGAAATAGTGCGACCAAAATGACTTGTTGTCAGCTTTTTGGCTGTTGCTGCCATGGTTTCGAGTTGGCTGTCGGCTGCTTCTGAAAGTAGAACCGCCAATTCCCAGAGACCAGGTGAATCGGAGGATAAAGCTGCCTGAACGTCAGCGGAGGTGGCCCGGCGGTTGATTTCAACAAAAGATGCGGGGTCGTGCCATTGTGGATATATTTGGCTCATTATTTTTCTTCAGTTAAAAAGGATGTTAAAGGACTGGTGGCCACTGCGTGATTGCTGGTACGCATAATGCCTGCAAGCCTTGCCTCGCGTCCGGCTTCTACCGCTTTTGCAAAAGCACGTCCCATGGCAACCGGATCTTCAGCGGCGGCCAGTGCGCTGTTAACCAGAACTGCATCACAGCCAAGTTCCATAGCGGCACAAGCTTCAGCAGGAGAACGTAAACCTGCATCCACAATAACCGGAATATTGGATTCGCGGATAATGATTTTAAGCATTCCGGAAGTGCTTAGTCCTTTTCCACTGCCGATAGCTGCGCCCAGTGGCATCACCGCCGCACAACCTATTTCTTCAAGTCGTTTTGCCAAAACCGGATCGGCGGGCATGTAGGGTAGGACAAAAAAGCCTTCTTTTATCAGAAGTTTTGCGCCTTCATAGGTTTCTATTGGATCGGGCATCAGGTGGTGCGGGTTGGGGTGAATCTCTAGTTTGACAAAATTGCTTCCGCTTAATTCTCTGCCCAAAAGAGCAACTCTCAGAGCTTCTTTGGCTGTCATTGCGCCGGAGGTGTTGGGCATGATGGTCATGCCTTCTATCTTCGAGAGCGGGCCGTAAAGGTCGTCAGATGGTAAATCCGGATTGAAGCGTCTCAGTGCCACTGTTGCCAGTTGGCTTTTCGAGGCTTTGATGGACTCCAGCATAACGCTGGAATTCGAATATTTTCCGGTTCCGACCAGCAGACGTGAATCAAAGTCGCGGTCACCAATTCTCAATGTATCTGTCATAATATCAACCTCCACCCGCAAACGTGATGATCTCTATTTGATCCCCGTTTGCAAGTTCAACAGAATCGAGTGTTTCTCTTTTAATAATAGCGTCGTTTACAACTATTGCCACTTTGGCGGGATCTACACCCATACTCTCAAGCAGGGATAAGATTGTTCCTTCTCCATTATGCTGGTATGGATTTCCGTTTACTGTAAATTCCATGCCTTTTTCCCAAATATGCCACTTTATCAATGTGGCTGAAAGTATCTCGTTAGCTAATGTTATGCCTCTGTTATCGGAGTGTTACCGATCACAAACGAGACGCATTATAAGAGCATTGATCTGTTTAGTAAATGAAATAAATACACTATTTTTAAAATTTATTATTGCTTGAATCATACCTCCGGTGCTACTACAATACGTAGTGATTTTTTATCCTGTTGCTTACCCAAAAGTGAGAAAAAAATGGACAGATATGAACGTCAAACAAGGCTCCCGGAGATAGGTCTTGAGGGCCAGAAAAAGCTTTTGTCTTCCAAAATTCTCATTGTTGGTCTGGGAGGTCTGGGCGCGCCAATTGCCTTGTATCTGGCTGGTGCCGGAGTCGGCACCTTGGGTCTCATTGATGACGATGTGGTGGAGCTAAGTAATCTGCAAAGGCAAGTTGTACATTTTAACGATGATCTTGGTCGTAACAAGGTGGATTCTGCTGCCGAAAAACTTCGTGCCTACAACCCTGAAATTGCTGTTAAGGCATTCAAACAGAGGCTGACGCGGGAAAACGCTGCCGATTTTATCGAGCAATACGACTTCATTATTGATGCATCTGACAATTTTGATAGCAAGTTTCTAATCGCCGATGCATGTCATGCAGCCAAAACAGCCTATTCTCATGCCGGTTTGCTGGGGTTTCGTGGACAGACCATCACCGTTATTCCGGGTGAGAGTGCCTGCTACAGATGTATTTTTGAAAATCCACCAGTAGAGAACGAAAAAGATGTTCCACAAGGGCCATTGGGAGTTCTGCCTGGCGTTATCGGTTGTATTCAGGCTACCGAAGCGATTAAATATGTGGTAGGATGCGGGGAGCTGTTGACGAATAGATTGTTGACATACGATGCGCTTTCCATGAGTTTCAGAACTGTTAAAATCAACCGAGCCGAAGGTTGTGTACTTTGCGCTGAGAAATAATTATAACAAGAAAAGAAGGTTTACCATGCTGTTAAATTGCGAAAGACTGTTCCTTATTTCCTGCTTAATGCTCATCCTTATTTCATGCTCCGGCAATGAAGACCAGAATATTGATGGCGATCTTGACAGTGTTGAAAATGAAGCCGAGATAATTGACGGCGATCTTGAAGCAGACTCAGAAGAGCCTCCGGTTATAGATGGCGACAAAGATCTTGAAGAAGATGCTGAGGCTTTAGAAGAAGAAGTAGAAACTGAGATGCAGTTCGTCAATTGCAGTGCTGAGGTCGATCTTGAGTCGGTTCAAACAAGACAATACAGCATGGCTCCCTTTGTAATAAATCCCAGACAGGACGGTGTGACGATACAATGGGAAGCCACTGATAATGCCCCCAGCTATTTGTTGATAGGCGATAAAGATGGCGAATATACCACCTGTTACTGTGTTGAAACACCGATCAGAATTCCAATAGACACCGATGAAATTGACGAAGTGCATGATGCATGGCTATATCGTGCAGAGATTCATGGATTAAAAAGCCATACTCAATACCGTTACACTTTAGCAGGTGCTGAAACTCCCATACCCGATGATTATGTGGTGCTGATTGGTAACGAACCGGAATACGAGGCGTTTGGCGAGGCCAGTTTTGTAACCGCGCCGGCACTTGATGATTCCTTTAGCATGATAATTCTTGGTGATACACAAGGATTGCCCAACATGCATCTGTCAGTTGTACAAAGACTGGTAAAACATCCTGTAGATGTCTTGCTTCATACGGGTGACATTGTCCACAATGGTACGATTCAGCAATATCGGGGATATTTAATGCTTCAGTCGCTTTTCATTCGCAATGTTCCCCATTTTCATATTGCAGGAAACCACGAGCAAAGTGGCCCGGTCATTCCTTTTGATACAATTTTCCCCATCCCTCAATTGGCCTCTGAAGTGGAAGTTGAAGGAACAATGGTCAAGGCGGGACCCCGCACCGGAATTATGGATTACGGCTCAGTTCGCATATTCGTGCTTGATTCGGAGGAAACCATTACCTATGGAACCAAGCAGCTAATATGGCTTGATCAGGCTCTTGAGGATACCGTTAAAAATCATCCTGAATTCAAATATCTGTTTGGTGCCTGGCATCGTCCCACATATTCTGGTGCAGACAGCAGATATCTGAGTTCTAAAGAGGCTCTGCACGAGGTTGCTACTCGCTGGCAGATGGATGCCGTTTTTAATGGTCACAATCATTGCTACGAGAGGTTTTTGCAGGACGACATTACCTACATCGTTACTGGTGGAGCAGGTGCCATTTTAACACCCATCGACAGTGGCAGCTTGCTGGAAGACGATAATCGTCTGGCCGGTGAAACGAGTCTGCATTTCGTCAAAGCTCAAATCAAAACAGATTCCGCCACGTTCAGTGCAATCCGTGTGTCTGATGGAGAGGAACTGGACAGCTTTTCACTCACACCAAAGGATCGCAGTAATTTGCGATAGCAAATACAAAATAGAATGGTAACGACATTTTTTGATGTGCTGAAAGCTCAGAAACTCATGCACGAACTTGTGCATGTGTCGCTGGTTCTTTCTACTGAATCATAGTATTCATAGCCGATTGGTGCGTCGGAACCGAAAGAGGTTTGGTTGCCATGATAAACTATGTAACTTTGATCG
>Ga0209475_10001549_pt1 | contig 28454 bp, 21 predicted proteins | sample tdDd471_FD_187128 | JGI IMG/M metagenome (GOLD analysis project Ga0209475, IMG submission 187128) | Marine sediment microbial communities from the Atlantic coast under amendment with organic carbon and nitrate - tdDd47.1 (SPAdes)... | ecosystem: Environmental > Aquatic > Marine > Coastal >... | reverse complement strand
ACTCCGCAGTCAAAAAGGCGTCCTGTTCAACCTGAGCATCCTGTCCGTCGGGCAGATTGTTTCCCAGTTGGCGAACATGGCGGCCCTGGTCTACCTGGCCGGTTATCTGGGCGCCCACTGGTTCGGGGTCATTCAGGTGGGCGTGGCCTTCATGAGTTACGCCCTGATCACCGCCGAATGGGGCATGATGTCCCTGGGTATCCGCGAAATTTCCCGCCTGGACGATCCGCGGCAAATCTTCACCTATGCCACGCGGCAGACCGGTCTGCTGGCCGTTCAGGCGGTCCTGGTCCTGGCGGTCGGCTGGGTTGTTCTGCCCCGGCTTCCCTTTTACGAACATGCGCCCTGGGTCTTCCTGCTCTACCTGGCCACCGTCATCCCGCAGGTCTACACCCAGAACTGGGTGGCCGTCGGATTGGAAAGGATGACCTGGGTCGGCGCCTCCCGCATTGTCCGCAGTGTTATCTACTTCCTGCTGGTCGTCGGTGTCCTTCGCCGCCTTGACGGAACTTTCGGCCAGCCGGCCGCCCATTGGGTTCCGGTCTTCCTGATTGTCGCGATGGTCCTGAGCAACCTGGTGGTCAACATTCCCCTCGCGCAGTGGTTCGGTCGATTTGTGCATCCGCGGCTTCCGTCCTGGCCCGAGGCCCGCAGGCGCTGGCAGGAAACGGGTTCCATCGGCACCAACATCATCGTTCTGCGGGTGCTGTTCAATATCGACATCGTCCTGCTGGGTATCCTGGCCGCCCCCGAGGTGGCCGGGAACTATGCCGCCGCCTCCCGGATCATGTTTCTGCTGGTGGTCGCCGTGGAAGTGCTTTGGGCGGCCCTGTTACCCCGTCTGTCCCGTCTGGCCGTTGAATCGCCGGGGAATTTCCTGCGGTCCTTCAACCTCTACTTCGGGTTCGTGGCGGCCATTCTCCTGCCCACCGCCCTGGGTGGTCTCCTGGTCGGGACGGATTTCGTGACCTTCCTCTACAAGGGAAAATTCCCGGACGCGGGCCCAGTCTTCCAGGTCCTGGCCGTCTCCTACTCCATGCTGGCCCTGGCCACCTTCCTGGGCAACACCCTCCTGGCGGAGGATCGCCAGAAGTGGTACTTCCTCCCCCTGGTGGCCAGTTCCCTGGTGGCGGTTGCCGGGGTGGTCCTGCTGGTTCCGGATCGTCTGGGCCTGGGGGCGAGTTGGGCCATGACCGCCGCCCACGGGTCCCTGCTTCTCATTCTGGTTATTATCAACTTCCGCAAATTCAATGCCGACCTGGGTCGTGTCCTGTTCAGCCTCGTTCCGGCACTGACGGCCCTGATCGGGGTTGCCCTGGTGCTGTCCGCCCAGCATGTCCTGCTGCGGGTGGCGGCCTCGGGCGCGACCTATCTGATCCTGGCGGTGTGGCCCCTGAAGCATTTCCGGAATCGGATTCAGTCCCCGACCGCCCGTCAATGAAACCTTGTCTCCCATCCGGGATTGCCCTAGTTTTTTTCCAATGAAGCTCCTGATACAAAACAGTTTGTTCTTTCCCAAGGTGATCGGTGGCGCGGAGATCTCCTCCCATCTGCTGGGTGTCGAACTGCGGCGACGGGGCCTGGGCGCCGATGCCGTCGCCAGTACCGGCGTGGTCGGCAACGGGAAGTCCATTTCCACCCGACCCACGGACGACGGCCTGGGAACAGTGTTCGAAGCGCCGGCCCACGGATATTGTGACCTCCTGCCGGAAGATCCCCAGGCGGCCCAACCCGGAATTCTGATGCGCGGCCTGCATCACTTTTCCTCCGTTCACTCCCGGCGCTGGCAGACCCTGTTTGCCGAAATCCTGGAAACCTCCCAACCCGACATCGTTCACACCAACACCCTGGTGGGCCTGACGCCGGCCATCTGGGGCGCCGCACATCAACGGGGCATCCCGGTGGTCCACACCCTGCGCGATTATCACCTTCTGTGTCCCCGGACCACCCTTTTGCGCTCAGACAACACCGACTGCCAGTCCCCGCCCCTGCCCTGCCGCATCCTGGCCGGACTGAAAATGTCCCGCACCAAGGGCGTTCAGGTGGTGACCGGTCCCACCCGGTTTGTCCTGCAGAAGCACCTTGATGCCGGCGGCTTCCCCGATGCCGAGCCTGAGGTCGTGGCCAACGCCCTTGAAGACTGGCCGGATGAGATCCCCCACCGCAGGCCCGAGGACCCGGTGCGTGGTCTGTTTCTGGGGCAGCTCAATGTCCACAAGGGAATCCCGGTGTTGCTGGAGGTCCTGTCCGAGATTTTTGCCGATCCGGCCTATGCCCACCTGGGGTTTGACTTCGCGGGTGCCGGCCCCCTGGTCGACACGGTCAAGGCGTTCTGTGACGCCCACAGCCAACAGGCCCGGTACCACGGTGTGGTCAAAGGCCAGGACAAACGAGATCTGCTGGCCCAGGCCTCCTTCATGGTGGTGCCGTCGGTCTGGTCCGAGCCCTTTTCCCGCAGTATTATAGACGGCTTCAGTTTTGGGCTTCCCGCCATCGGCAGTAACCGGGGCGGCATCCCCGAGGTCATCACCGACGGATCCGATGGCCAGATATCCCCGCCCGACTTCGCTTCGCTGGGCAAGGCGATGCGGACGTATGCCGGAAACCCGGAGCTCCGGCTTCAGCATGGGGCCGCCGCGCGCCTGCGGGCCGCCGACTTCACCCTGGACCGTCAGGTTGACAAGTTCCTCGTTATTTATGAACGCCTTCTCGAAAGGCGGGCCACCCCCTCATGAAGATCAATCACGAGAAAGTCTGGCCCTTTCTCATCGGCTTCCTCCTTTCGGTCAACATCTACCTGCTGCCCTTTCTGGCCGCCTCCCCCCGTGCGACCGATCTGGGAAGCCTCCTGCTAGGGGTCTGGCTCCTGATCCGGCTGGCCGCCGGCCGACAGAGACCCCAACCCCTGGCGGCCGTGGGCCTGGTCGCCCTGACGCCCGTCATTTGGCTGTTCTTCAGCCTGCTGGGCAATGACCCGCCCACCACCGTGCTGACCGCCAGGTGGGTGCTCGCCATCCCCTGGGCCCTGGTGCTGGTGCTCATCGTGGAAGACCGTCAGCGCCAGGAAAGTTTTGCCTGGGGCCTGGTTATCGGCGGTCTGGTCAATGTCGGCGTCATCATCCTGCAATGGCTCGGGTTCGAGTCGCTTTTGCAGATGGTCGGCCTGTCCAGCAGCGGCGCCAACTACTCCACCTTTGTGTCCCATCAGGTGCGGATTCCCGGCCTGCACGGTCACCACAATGCCTCCAGTTCGGTGGCCAGCCTGATTGTCCCGGCGGGGTTCTTTCTCTACTACCGCGGCCGGATCAAACTCGCCCACCTGCTGGGCTGTCTGTTCGGTCTGCTGATTGCCATTCACCTGACCAGCACCCGCAGCCCCCTGCTGGTCTCGGTCTTTACCGTGGTGTTCGCCGCCGCCCTGGGCCGCAAACTGCGCCAGAGTGCGCTCATCGGAATTGTCCTGCTGGGAATCCTGGTCCCCCTGGTGGTGGTCTACGGACCCCCGGGAGGCTGGGCGCGCTGGAAAAACACCGAAGCCCTGGTGAGCAACGCCTCAGAGCGGGGTGACAGCGGAATTGGCGGCCTGGAATTGTGTCTGGAAAATCCCCTCGGTCTTGGCGTCACCGAAGGGCATTCCCGTTTGGACGGGAGAACCGGGATCAAGTCCACCCACAACGCCTTCCTTCAGGCGGCCCTGTTCTGGGGGCTGCCCTTCGGACTCCTGGTCAGTGTGGGACTGCTTCTGGCGCCCCTGCGCGCCTTCGGCGGCAGCGGGTCACCCTTTTTCCTGACGAGCCTGACGGCCTTCCACCTGTGCGGGTTGTTCATGTTCGAGGAACATTTGAACAACCCCACCTTCATCATTCTGACCGCGGGGCTGATGACGGTCACCTTCCTGGTCAACATCAGGACCGGAAAATCTCCCGCCGATTCGCCAGCAGATACTCCGCGCTGAAGCCCAACACGATCCCGCCAATCACACCCAGGAAGACCAGGATCAGGGTGGCCCGGGCCCCGCGGGGTCGGACCGGTTTATCGGAAATGATGGTCTCGCCCAACCTTTGCAGGGAGGTCAGGGCGCCCAACTGGACCTGTCGGGCATTGATCTCATTACGCAGTTCCCGGCGCTGGAGGGGAATTTCATAGTCCAACTCCAGGCTCAGATCCCCGATGATCTGCTCCAGTTCCCGGACCTTCAGTTCCACCGAAGCCTTCCGTTGGATTTCAAGTTTACTGAAGCCCAAAGTGGCCAACTCGAGTTCGTAGTTGAAGCTGTCCTGCTCGGCCAGGTTTCGGTTCAACTGTTTGTGCAGCCTGAAGCGAATATCCGCCAATCCCTCCATGACGTCGCCCCCATCCAGGACCGCGTCGCGACGGGCCCAGGCGGGAATGGACTCGGGATCCGGGCCGTCGTCCGGGTTGCTGGCCACCAGGGCCAGAGCCGTCTCGATTTGCGCGAGATCCTTTTCAACCAGCGGACGGGATTCCTGCAGGCCCTTGATTCGTTTGCGGTAAAACTCCTGACGGTGCCCAAGTTTTTCCAGTTCCAGCGCAAATTCCTGGTCCAGGATGCCCACGGCCACCGAGTCGTCCCGGGCAATCCTCCGTTGAAGTTTCAGCCCCGCCTCTTCCTTGGTCACCGTCAGAAAGCGGGTTTCCAGGACCTGGATCTGCAGGGCGAGCCCGTCCTGGGTCAGCTTGATCTGACTCGAAAGCGTGTCGCCTTCAGCATACTCCTTGAACAGGACGATGGACGTGTCGATGATGGCCGCCGCCAGGTCCGGGCTCGTGCCCGTGGTCCACAGAGTCACCACCTCACCTCCGGCCAGATTCGTCAAACCCGTGGCAATGAACTCGGTGCGGATGACCGGGCGGAAGTCCGGATCCAGCTCCAACCGCTCAACCAGATCCTGCCGATAGAGTTCCTTGTCGAACCAGGTGGTAATGTCCTTCAGCTGCCACTGGCGCCAGGGGGAGCCGTCGGGACTGAAGGAGGTGATACCCGGCCGCACGGTGGCCGTGGCGGACCAGCGCTTGGTGCCGAAGGCCCCGTAGAGCAGCCCCACCGCCAGTCCCAGCAGAGGCAGACCCAGCACGATGAGGCGGCGGCGCCAGAGAATGTTCAGGATGCTGGCCAGATTGAATTCCTGGCCGGGCGCGTTCGTGTTCTGCTCCAACCCGAAGCCTCCTAGGATAGCGGGTCCCAAACCAAGACTGACATGGATGCCAAGGGTGGCCCCCGCCGGCGGCGGGGGCCAGTGAAAATCAGCCCAGGAGCTTGCCCAGCTTCTGGCTGGACGCCTTCAGGACCTTGTCGTGTAAGGACTTGCCGTGGGAATCCATGGTCACGACCACGGGAAAGCGGTCCACCACAAACTCCCAGATGGCCTCCGGAGCGCCGAACTCCTTGGCCATGTGCACGTCGGGCACGTCGATCACGCGTTCGGCCAGAACCTGGGCGGCTCCGCCGATGGCGTGGAAGTATACCGCGCCCACCTTCTGGCAGTACTCCAGGGTCTTGGGCCCCATGCCGCCCTTGCCGATGACGGCCCGGATGCCGAACTGTTCCATGAGCGGGCCCTGGTAGGGTTCCTCACGGATGCTGGTGGTGGGCCCGGCGGCCTTCACTACCCATTTTCCCTTTTCCTTCACCACCACGGGACCGCAGTGGTAGATGATGCTGTCAGTCAGATCCACCGGCGGCTTGCCGCCGTCGTGCAGGTACTTGTGGACGGCGTCGCGGCCCGTGTAGATGAGCCCGGAAATCTCAACCTTGTCCCCCACCTTGAGGGCCCGGATCTTCTCTTCTGTGAATGGCGCTTCAAGCAGCATGATCCGACCTCCTAGGAGTCGTAGAGCCAGCGCGTGATGCGGCCGCTCTCGGAAAGGGTGAAACCGTTGCGGCGGTGCGCCCAGCACATGTAGGACACCGAGACGAAGAACGAGGCGGGCACCCGGTTGCGGTGGGTGATCTTCACGCCCAGCAGAGTGGTTTCCCCGCCGAAGCCCATGGGTCCGATGCCCAGCGTGTTGGACTCCTTGAGGATCTGATTTTCCAGTTTGGCCAGTCGGGGGTCGGAATTCTTATCGTCCATCACCCGGAAGAGTTCCTCCTTGGACGCCACGTAGCCCGACCCGCGGTCGCCGCCGATGCAGACGCCCAGAATGCCCGGACCACAGCCCTTGCCCTGCGCATTCACGACGGCATCCAGCAGGCATTTACGCACGCCGGCCAGGTCGCGCCCGGCGCCCAGACGCGTGTCCGGCAGACTGTACTGGCAGCCCATGTTCTCGCAGCCGCCGCCCTTGAGCATCATGCGGACCTTCAGGGTCTTGCCCTTCACCGCATGCAGATGGTAGGCCGGATTTCCCGGGCCCAGGTTGGTGCCGCTGTTGGTTCCGTCGAGGGAGTCCACCGAGTTCTGGCGCAGGAACCCGACCTTGGTGGCCTGCACCACCGCCTTATCGTAGGCCTTGCGGAAGTCGGCCTCTGAAATCCAGGCCGGCAGGTCCGCGTAGCAGATGATGGTCCCGGTGTCCTGGCACAGGGGCTGGGACTTTTCCTTGGCCATGACGATGTTGTCGCGAATCACTTCCAGGGCGTATTTCCCGGACGAATCCTTCTTCTCCTTGCGCCACCCCTTGTCGATGACCCGGATCACGTCCGTGGGCAATTCGGCACTTGTGCGGCGGATGAGCTCCAGGAGATTCTTCTGCAGAACCTTGGCATCCATTGAGCGCTCCTTGACGGGTTGAGGGAGACAGGCCTGACGGTCCATTTCGGGCCGAGTCTAGCGGTTGCGTGCGGCAAGGTCAAAGGTTGTTGCCAGCCCGCCGGTTCAACGGCGCATGGGTTGGCGGCGCCAGTAGCTGAGGGACCGCCACAGCCACTCCGCCGGCCCGAAGCGGAATCGTTCCAGCCACCAGGCCGACCACAGCAGCTGAACAATCCAGACCAGAACGACGATTCCCAGCTGCCCCATCCGTGACACGTGCCCGAAGAGCCCCAGCCCCCGGCCGTAGAAAATGAAGCTGCAGAGCACCGTCTGCATAAGATAATTGGTCAGCGCCATTCGCCCCACCGCGGCGAGGCGCGTGGTCAACCACGGGACACGCCCGGCGGCCAGGGTGAGAAAAACCAAGCCCGCCCAGCCCAGAGCCACCAGCAGGCTGGCCCAGTAGCCGAACTGCGTGTCCACCAGGAAGGCGCTGATGGGTTCCCAGCCCGACGCGAACTGTCGCAGCGCGCCCCAAGCCGTCACCGGAAGACCCACCACGATTCCCAGGATGAGCCAGATTCGGTAGGCCTTCAGCCGGGTGCCGTCCAGCAGTCCCCACTTGTACAGGGCCATGCCCATGAGCATGACGCCCAGGGCCCGCCAGAACAGGTGAAAGGGTATCACGAAGAAATGCATTTCCAGAACCGACGGGAACCGGTGGCGGATCTCCTGGATCCAGTTTCCGCGGTAGGCCTCGAGTTGCGACGCGACCTGCGCCGCGTCGGGTTGCCATTCGGCGCGGAAGTTGGCCACCTGCGCCTCGTCCCAATAGGCCGCGCTCAGGCCGCTGCCCAGGCTGAGGACCGACCCCACGGCCAGCACCAGCAGGCCCACGATCAAGAGGGTGCGCGGTTTGAGATTCCGCATGGGATACAGCAGGAGTCCGGCCACCGCGTAGGTGACCAGGATGTCGCCTTCCCAAAACACATAGGCGTGAACCAGACCGATGATCCAGAGCCAGAACAACCGGCGGTAGTAGAAGCCCTTGAAGGAGCGCCCGGCGCCCTCCGCCCTGGCCGCCTGCAGAATGACGCCGGCCCCGAACAGCAGGCTGAACAGCGTCATGAACTTGCGGTTGGCCAGCAGGTCGCCCAGCCACCAGACCACCAGGTTGCCGCCCGTCAAATCGCCGTAGGCGGTGGGAAAGAAATACGCCGCCTCGATCATGGCGAAGGTCCGGATGTTCATGACCAGGATGCCCAGCAGGGCGACCCCGCGCAGCACGTCGATGGCCTGGATACGTTGGGCGCCGGAAACGGGCCCTCCGGCGGTCTGGGTCTGTTCCACGGCGGCCGTCCTTTCCAGGGGATGGGTTTGGCCCATGGTACCGGCCGCGGGAAAAATCCTCCAGCGGGGAAATCCAGGGCTGACCCGAACGGCCCCAGACGTTATCCTGATACGGACATAATTACAGGACCCTGGACCGGGAGACGCCACATTTTGAAATACCTGCTGCTGGGTGCGGGCCTGCAGGGCACCGCCATCGCCCATGACCTTTTGAACCAGGCCGACGGCACCACCGGGCTCACCGTGGTAGACGGCAACCCCGCGGCGCTGGACAAACTGTCCGCGCGCCTGGACGATACCCGCCTGCACGTCCTGACCGCCGACGTGACCGACCACACCACGCTCGGCCCGCTCATGGCCGAGGCCGACGTGGCCATCAGCGCGGTGAACTACTGGTTCAACGCCGAATTGGCGGCCCTGGCCGTGGCCAACAAGGCCCACTTCCTGGATCTGGGCGGCAACAATGACATCGTGGCCCAGGAATTCGAGCTGGACGGCGCCGCGAAGGCCGCCGGGGTGTCCGTGGTGCCGGACTGCGGCCTGGCCCCCGGTCTGGCCGGCATCCTGGGGTACTGGCTGGTGGAGCAGCTGGACAAAACCGAGTCCGTGCGCCTGCGCGTGGGTGGTTTGCCCACGGATCCCCAGCCGCCCATGAACTACAAGATCGTTTTCGCGGTGCAGGGGCTCATCAACGAGTACATCGAACCGGCCGTGGTCATCCGGGACGGCAAACTGCAGACGGTGCCCTCGCTCACCGAACTCGAGACCCTCACCTTCCCCGCACCCTTCGGGGAACTGGAGGCCTTCCAGACCAGCGGCGGCGTGTCCACCCTGCCGCAGACCCTGCTGGGCCGGGTGCCGTTCCTGGACTACAAGACCATCCGCTACAAGGGCCACTGCGCCCAGTTCCGGCTGCTGCACGAACTGGGTCTCACCGACGGCAAGCCCATCGACTTCAAGGGCGGGAAGGTTTCGCCCCGGGAAATGCTGGCCGACCGCATGCAGCAGGCGCTGGAACTGCCCGGCCCCGACGTGATCCTGCTGCTGGCCGAGGCCGAAGGCTGGACCGCCGACGGCCAGGCCGTGCGCCGGACGATCCGGATCATCGACCATTTCGATTCGGCCAACGACATCTCCGCCATGATGCGCATGACCGGCTACCCCACGGCCATCATCGCCCACATGCTGGCCTCGGGAGACATCCAGGCGCCGGGCGCCCAGCGTCAGGAACTCATCGTGCCCGGCGACCGCATGCTGGAAGAACTGGCCAAACGCGGGGTGCCCATCGAGGACCTGACCGGGCGACCGGGGGATCCCGCGTGAGGCCGGACACCCCATCCGTCGCCCTGGCCCGCGGCCCCTGGCTGATCTGGACGGGTGCCGCCCTGGGCCTCCTGCTCCTGCACGCCCTGAGTTTCCGTTTCGTCATCGACGACGCCTTCATCAGCTTCCGCTTCGCCCAGAACCTGGTGGACGGCCACGGCCTGGTCTTCAACGTGGGCGACCGGGTGGAAGGCTACAGCAACCTGCTGTACGTGCTGCTGACGGCGGTGGGCCTCAAACTGGGTCTCGACCCCCTTCTTTGGGGACGTTTCCTCGGGACCGCCGCCATGGCCGGCCTCCTCACCCAACTGCCGGTGATCACCGCCCGGCTGGAACGCACCCGGCCCGCCAGCCGCTACACCGGGCACGTGGCCCAGGTGGCCCTGGCCGGGGTCGGCGCGGTGGCCTGCTGGATGCTGGGCGGCCTGGAGACCCCGCTGTTCGCCCTGTGGGCCGTCTTGGGCTGGCGTTTCGCCCTGGGCCGGGAAAGCCTGGGCGCGGGTGTGGCCGGCCTGTTGCTGGTCCTGACCCGTCCGGAGGGCCCGGCCCTGGCCGCCATCTTCATGGTCTGGTCGTTGTTGCCCGCGGAGGATCGCCTTCGCCCACGGACCTCCCGGCTGCGCCGCTGGCTGGGCCCGGTCCTGCTGGTGGCCGGGGTGGCCGCCTTCTTCCTCTGGCGCCACAGCTACTACGGCTGGTGGCTGCCCAATACCTACTACGCCAAGACCGGCGACCTCATGGGCCAGATCAAGACCGGCCTGCCCTACGCCGGGCGCTTCCTGCTCAGCTACGGCCTGGCGCTGGGCGCGATCGTGGGCGTGGCCCTGCTCCGGGGCGGCGGCGACCTCCTGCGCCGGCGCGACATGCAGCTGAGTGCCGGCCTCATCCTGTTCTGGCTGGGCTACACCGTGGTCATCGGCGGCGACATGCTGGGCATGTTCCGATTCTGGGTGCCCCTGCTGCCGGTGCTGGTGACCTGGTGCGCCGCCATGGCCGCCCGCACCGGTTGGCTGACCTCGGGCCGGGGAGCCGTCATCGGCGCAGCGGTCCTGGCCGTGATCCTGCTGCCGGCCAGCTTTGCCGGCAAGGAGCGGCGTCTGGTCAGCATCCACATGAGCGAAGCCAACCTGGGCGGATGGATCCTCGCCGGCGACGCCATGAAAAATCAACTGCCCAGCGGCTCCACCATCGCCCTGGGCCCCGCCGGCTACATTCCCTACGTGACCGGTTTCCAGACCTGGGATTTCTACGGCATCATCGACGGGGTCATCGCCCACCGCGACGTGGCCTTCGATCAGGGCTACGCCGGCCACGAAAAGCACGACGGCCTCTACATCGTGAGCCGGCGACCGGACTACCTCCTGATCGGCAACGTCGACATCACCGACGGCCCCCGCAACGGCCTCGTCCCGCCCCATGTGCGGGAAGTGGACATCGTGCTGAACAAGGACTTCCAGCGGGACTACGAACAGATCTACCTGCCGGTGGGCGACGGGAAGTTCCTCAACATGTTCCGCCGTAAAACCCCCTGAGCCAGACCAAAAAAATCCCCCCGGCGGTGACGCCGGGGGGACCTCCACGTGTGGGGAGGCGTGGATGGATCAGTCCAGGCTGGCCAACAGGCGCGACCAGCGCGGCAGATAATGGTTGTCGTGGTCCAGGGAAAACGCCACCCCCTGCACACGGCCGGCGATGGCGCTGCGGTCCGCCAGGCCGAAGTAGCGTGAATCGGCGCTGCGGTCCCGGTTGTCCCCCATCATGAAGTACTTGCCGTCCGGCAGTTCCACCGGACCGAAGTTCCGGCTCACGCTGGGCTCGGTGGTGTAGGCCACGCTGTGCGCCACGCCCGACAGGTCCTCCTCAAAATATTCCACGCCCTCTTCCATGTATTCGACGGGCGGGTTGGCCGTGTCGTAGGCCAGCGGTTCCCCGTTGATGGACAGACGCCCGTGTTTCATGGCGATCACGTCGCCGGGCACCGCCACCACGCGTTTGACCAGCCGCTTGCCGTCGGCGGGCGACGCCAGGATCACGATGTCGCCCCGCTCGGGGTCGCCCCAGGTGGCCAGGCGCGTGCGGGTAAAAGGCACCTTCAGATCATAGGCCAGCTTGTTGACAAAAATCCGGTCGCCGATCTGGATGGTGGGTTTCATGGACCCGGTGGGCACGTCGTTCCAGTCGGCCACCGCCGAGCGGAAACTCAGCACCCCGATCAGGACGAGGGCCATACCGAAGACACCGTTCCTGCGGGCCCAGCCCAGGATCTTTCGCGTTTTCCCCATGAACATCTCCTCGTGATGATTGGCAACAGACCTGCATACGCAGACAGTTGGGAATGGTTCCAAACGCCCGGCCGGGCAAAAAAAGCCTGCCGTCACAGGGACGGCAGGCCAAATCGCAAATTGTTGCGGGACTAGTTGTTCAAGCCCTCCAGGCGATCCTTGTGGACGGTGAAGCTCAGCATCTTGAGCTGGATGTAGTCGCCGGACCAGAAGTAATAGCCCGGGTGAGTCCCCAGGCGACTGCTGCGGTTGCTGTCCTTGATCAGGTACCAATCGCGGCCGCCCTGCTGGGTGTACCCCACCACGTGCACGCCGTGGTCATCGCCGGTGGTGCCGTTGACAATGCGGAACTCCCGACTGCCCTGGTTGATGTACTTGGTGGGGATGTCCCACTCGGGCACGATGGCGGTATCGAACTTGCCGTCCATGCCCGGCTCGGAGTTGTCCCCGCCGATGCTCAGGGTATAGCCCTCCTGAACAGCCTTCTTGATCACCGCGTAGAAATCGTGCAGAGGCAGGTTCAGGTAGTCGGACTTGCGGCGCCAGTTGTCGTGCACGTCCAGCAGGACCTCGCTGTAGAAGGGCGCGTCCATGCGCGACACGCAGGCCACGTAGTCCGCGGGCTCCAGCTTCAACACCTCGCGCAGGAAGGCCTTGGGGCTGTAGCTGCGGCCGTCCCAGACCACATCCATGGGCGGAGCGCCGAGGTGCTTGTCGAGGATGCTTCGCACATAGGCCAGGTTCTGATCCTCGTCCCACGACCCGCTGTCCAGAACCCACTGCAGATAGCCCTTGAGCTCATTGAGCAGGGGCGTGTGGTCGTGACGGCCCTCGGCATCCAGTACGCCGGGGTAGTCGGCCTGGGGCACGGCGCCGTAGGCCTTGTAGATCTCCAGGGTGCCGTGATCCTGGCCGCCCTGGGCCACCGGCGTGTTGCCGAAGGAGCGCAGGAAGCTGCGGCTCTTCTCCACGTACTCCCAGTACACCGTCCACATCTCGGACAGCTTGACCTCCTCGCCCGACAGGCGCTTCGCTTCACTCTCCATGAAGGAGGTGGAGCAGAAAGCCCAGCAGGTGCCGGTGTAATACTGGGGCGTGGGCGGCAGATGCCACACCTGGGCAAAAGCGTCCGGGGCCTGCGGGGAGTCGATCTGCGACCAGTCCACCCGCAGATCCAGGGCCGCTTCGCCCTTGATTTTCTTGGCGTCGGCGTACTCCTGCTCCACGGCGGCCCGGAGGGAATCCCGTTCGGTCTGGTGCGCATCGCGCTGGGCCCGGATCTCCTCCAGCACCGGATACTGGTTCTTTTCCCGGTAAACCGGTTCTTCGGCCAACGCCCCCGTCGCCAGAACCAAAAGCAGGAGGGCTGTCAGCGCCGAAGCCCGACCTCTGATGTCCAACATGTCCACCATCCTATTTGCTGCCGTGCTTCAGGTCCGCCGGCGCGAACCAGGAGTAGATCATGGGCTTGTAGACGCCGGCCTTGATGAGCGGGGCGCCGTGCAGAAGGGTGTGGGCCTCGGTCTTGGTCTCCACGTTCATGATGAGAATGAACTCGACGTTGGTTTCGTCATTGACCAGGCCGGCGGACACGATCAGACCGTCATCGGCGGCCTTCCTCACGTTTTCAATGACCTGCATGCGGATTTCCATGCCCTCTTCCGTGGCCTGGGACTTCCAGTTGGGACCCTTTTCCATCATGACAACCTGGTACATCTGCATGGGGACGGATTTGGGGGCGTCCTGGGCCAGGACCGCAGGCACGGTCATCACGGTCAGCAGGATCAGCAGCAGGGCGGACAGCGCGATTTTCTTCATGAGAACACCTCTGGCTCGTGGGGGTCGGATGATCAATAACGGCCAAAACCTAACACAAGGGCCGGCAGGCAACAACCCGTTACCTGCCGGCCCATTCCGTCTCTGGGTCTCCCGCTACTTGAGCAGGGTCATTTTCTGCGAGGCCTTGTAACCGGAACCGGTTTCCAGGCTGTAGAAATACACACCGCTGGTCACGGAGCGGCCCGCGTCGTCCTTGCCGTCCCAGGTGAAGGTCCCCAGGTACTGGCCGGCGGTCAACTGGCCGTCCACCACGCGGCGGACCTGGCGGCCACGCACGTCGAAGACCGTCAGGCGCACCTGATCGTCCTTCTGCAGGGTGAAGTTGAAGGCGGTGGTCGGGTTGAACGGGTTGGGGAAGTTGCCTTCCAGACCCGTGATCATGACCATGGGCGCCGGGCTCACGTTGTCGTTGGCCGCGCCCGGGGTGCCGCGATCGCCGTTGCCGAAGACCGGGGCGCCGTAGGCGGTCCAGTTGGCGCCGTCGTCGTTGTCACCGGTCTCGTTCCACTGCATGGAGTAGCCCACGGGGTCCGGGAAGGTCACCCCGTCGTCCCAGATCACGGTGTCCACCATGCGGGCTTCGGTGTCGGTCAGGACCAGTTCGTCCACGCTGTTGCCCAGGGTCACGCCGGAATACTGGTAGGCCAGGGTCACGCCCTCGCCGGCCATGGCCGTGGCGTTCACGCCCAGGACGGCGTAGGCGCCGGGGGCCACGATAACGCTGGAAGCGATGACGTGGCTGTCGGTGCCCAGATCACTGATGGTCCAGCCATTCAGGTCGACGGCCGAAGTGCCGCCGTTGTAGATCTCGAACCACTCGCCGTCCGAGTCGAACAGCACGTCGGGGTTCTGCATGATCTCGGTGATCACGATGTCCGCCGGGGCGCCGGCTTCGTAGATGGCCAGGGTGGTGGCGGCGGCGATGGGATTGCCGGCCACGTCCTCCACGTTGTCCACCTGCACCGTGTGGTCGATGCCGCTGGCGCTGGCGGCCAGGGTCAGCACGACCTGCTTGGCATCAATCTGCACGGCGGCCGTGCTCACGGTGATGGTATTGGCGGGCGTGGCGGTCTCGAAGACCTGGTAGTTGGCGGCATTGTTGCCCGTGACCGGGTCAATGGCCTCGTTGAAGGTCAGGGTCACTTCGGTGGCCGCGCCGAGGACGGCGGCGTCCAGGGTCGGGGCGGTCACGTCGGGGCCCTGGCCGCTGTTCACCACGTCGCTGGCCAAACCGACCAGGATCTGCCCCTGACCGGAGTAGGTGCTGCCGGCGCCGGCGGCGTCGATCTGGTCACCCACGAGCCAGGTGTCCATGCCCGCCACAACCTCTTCGTCGATGCGGATGATCAGCAGACCACTGCCGTCGTTCACGGAGAAGTTCCAGGCGCCGCCCACCAGCGCGGCTTCGGTGATCGCGCCGCCGGACTTGATGTAGGTGCCTTCATTGCTCGGAGCGGCGGCCGCGCCGGTCCCCAGGGTGACCGGGGTCAGGGCGGGGTTGCCGGTGCTCACGGTCGTCACTTCGTACCGGACGACTTCCAGGGTCTGGAAGTAGTAATCCACCACACCGGTCACCGTGACGATGGCCGAGGTGTCGGTCAGCAGGTCCACGCCGGTGCTCAGGAAGTCACCGTACACGTTCAGGCCGCGGCCGGAGCCGTCCTGGATGTAGCCGCTGGGCGTGGACAGGGCCCCCTTGTAGTTGTTGGGGATGTAGACCTGGCCCTGCACCCGGACCAGCGTGCCGTCGTAGCCGGCGCTGTCGGCGTGGATGGTCGCGATGGGTGTGATGACCGGGGTCATCACGGCCACGCTGTAGTTCTCGGTTTCGGGCTGATAGGCGGACTGCAGGTCGTCGTCGATGGCTTCGACGAAGTAGTGGACGGAATCGCCGTCCGCGGCGCCGCCCAGCAGGGTGTAATTGTAGGTGTTGCCGGCGTCCAGGGTCATGGGCACGGTGTTCACGGTACCCGTGTTGATCCAGTAGAACAGGTTCACGTTGGTCACGGTGCCGTCGGCGTCCGTGGCGTCGGCGTAGAAGACGATGTTCTCACCGGGCGCGGGCATGAGGCTGCGGTGGTACACGTTGTTGACCACGGGGTACTGCAGGGGCGTGTCGCCGTTGGCGGCGCCGGGGGTGCCCAGGTCACCGCTGCCGAAGGGCACGGTGGAGGCCACCCAGTTGGTGCCCACGTTGTTGTCGCCGCCGATCCACATCATGGAGGCGCCGGTCAGGTCCGGCCACACGGGGCCGCCGTCGTACTCAACGCGGTCGATCTCGATGAGGCCGGCGTTGGTCAGGATGATCTCGTCATCGCCGTTGGCCAGGGCGGTGCCGTCATAATCGAAAGCCAGGGTCACGCCCTCCAGGAGCATGATGGCCGCATCGATGCCGATGACGGCGTAGCCGCCGGCCGGTACGATGGTGGAGGCGTTGATGGTGAAGGTGTTGGTCCCGTTGTCACTGACGGTCCAGCCGTTCATGTCCACGGGATCCGGGCCGCTGTTGTACACTTCGAACCATTCGCCCACGGAATCGCCGAGAACAGCGGGATTGTTCATGATCTCGGTGACCATGATATCGGTGTCGGCGGCCATGGCGGCCGACCCCACCAGCAGGACGAAAAGAGTCAGGGACAAGGCCCAAAAGGAGTTGGCTGTCTTTCGCATAAGGGTACCCTCGCTGTTAAATTACCTACAGGGTGTTCGGTTTCAGGAAACAATATAGCACAATCACCCCCGAAAATGGGTTAAATTTTGGTATAAAAAGCGAAAAAACAGCCCTTATCCCCACCTGTTTTTTCCCGGATCCGTGTGCTATCTTTTCGGCGGTTCATCCCCCATTTTCAGGAGGTGCGCGGTGAGCGCCGACCAGAGTCTCAGGGAATTCCAGGATCAAATCCGGCAGGGTCTGCCGGCCCAGCTGCCGGCCCATCCGGCCGAGGACCCCACCGTCAGCCGCGCCCCCGAGCGCCCCATGCTGCTGAGCGCCGACGAGAAGGTTCTGGCCCTGCGCAACGCCCTGCGCTATTTCCCGGCCGACCAGCACGCCGTGCTGGCCCCCGAATTCGCCGACGAACTGGCCCGCTACGGCCGCATCTACATGCATCGTCTGTGCCCGGACTATCCCATGCACGCCCGGCCGCTGGACCACTACCCGGCCCGCTGCGCCCAGGCCGCCGGCCTCATGCTCATGATCCAGAACAACCTGGACCCCGCCGTGGCCCAGCACCCCTACGAGCTGGTCACCTACGGCGGGAACGGCGCTGTTTTTCAGAACTGGGCGCAGTACCTGCTGGCCATGCGCTACCTGTCGGAAATGACTGAGGACCAAACCCTGGTCATGTATTCGGGGCACCCCATGGGCCTGTTCCCCAGCCACCCGGACGCCCCGCGCGTGGTCGTGACCAACGGCATGGTCATCCCCAACTACAGCAGCGGCGACGACTACACCCGCATGTCCGCCCTCGGCGTGACCAGCTACGGTCAGATGACCGCCGGCAGCTTCATGTACATCGGGCCCCAGGGCATCGTGCACGGCACCACCATCAGCATCCTCGGTGCGGGCCGCCTCTATCTCGACGACGGCAGCGTCAACCCCCTGGCCGGCAAGCTGTACCTGAGCAGCGGTCTGGGCGGCATGAGCGGCGCTCAGGGCAAGGCCGCGGTGATCGCCGGCTGCGTGGGCGTGCTGGCGGAGATCAACCCCGACGCCGTGAAGAAACGGCACGAACAGGGCTGGGTGGACGAGGTCTTCACCGACCTGTCGGCCCTGCTCGACCGCATCCGCACCGCCAAGGCCGGCTGCGAGGCGGTGGCCCTGGCCTTCCAGGGCAACGTGGTGGATCTGTGGGAAGCTCTGGTGGACAGCGACATCGCCGTGGAACTGGCCAGCGATCAGACCAGCCTGCACATCCCCTACACCGGTGGGTACTACCCGGTGGACATGAGCTACGACCAGAGCAACGCCATGATGGCCGCCGACCCGGCCGCCTTCAAGGCCAAGGTCCAGGCCACCCTGCTGCGGCACATCGCCGCCGTGCAGAAGATGGTGGCCCGCGGCACCAACTTCTGGGACTACGGCAACGCCTTCCTGCTGGAGTGCAGCCGCGCGGGCGCGGACATCGCCAAGCCTGACGGCCGGTTCATCTATCCCAGCTACGTGGAAGACATCATGGGGCCGCTGTGCTTCGACTACGGCTTCGGGCCCTTCCGCTGGGTGTGCACCAGCGGCGACCCGGTGGACCTGGAGACCAGCGACCGCATTGCGGGCGACGTCATCGAAAAACTGGCGGCCGCCGCCCCCGACGAAACGCGCCAGCAGTACCTGGACAACCTGCGCTGGATCCGGCAGGCCGGCGCCAACCGCATGGTGGTGGGCAGTCAGGCCCGGATCCTCTATAGTGACGCTCAGGGCCGGCGGGCCATCGCCGCGGCCTTCAACGCCGCCATCAAGAGCGGGGAAATCTCCGCGCCGGTGGTGCTGGGCCGGGACCACCACGATGTGTCGGGCACCGACAGCCCCTTCCGCGAAACCAGCAACATCTTTGACGGCAGCATGTTCACCGCCGACATGGCCATCCAGAACGTGATCGGCGACAGCTTCCGCGGCGCCACCTGGGTGAGCATCCACAACGGCGGCGGCGTGGGCTGGGGCGAAGTGATCAACGGCGGGTTCGGCATGCTGCTGGACGGCAGTCCTGACGCCGACCGCCGCCTGCACGGCATGCTGCACTGGGACGTGAACAACGGCATCGCCCGCCGCGCCTGGGCCCGCAATTCGGGCGCGGAGTTCGCCATCAAGCAGGCCATGCGGGACGAACCGAAGCTGAAGGTGACGCTGCCGCAGCACGCCGACGACGCCGTCGTGAAACAGGCCATCGACGAGGCCTTCAAACCCTGAGTCCGGGAGAGCCCATGGAACCGCGCGCCGAAAAACTGATTCGCACCAGCGTCCCCGCCCTCGACGAAATCCTGGGCCAGCCCTTCAAGGTTCTCGACGACGGGCTGATCCGCGTGGTGGACTACATGGGCGACGACAACGCCGTGGTCCAGGCCGCCCGGGTGAGCTACGGCGCCGGCACCAGGAAGGTGAGCGACGACCGCGGGCTCATCCGCTACCTGCTGCAGCACCGGCACACCACGCCGTTCGAGATGTGCTCATTGAAACTGCATCTGCGGGTGCCCATGGATGCCTGGCGGCAGTGGGTGCGACATCGCACTGCCTCTATTAATGAAACTAGTACTCGTTATTCTTTAGCTATCGACTCGACCCAAACCACCCAGTCTGATCAGTGGCGCATCCAGGCCACCGACAACAAGCAAGGCAGCGACGGCTGGTTGGATTCTGACCGGGGCGCAGACCTGACCCGCGCTGAAAATGCATTCCAGAGTGAAGCCAAACGTGTCTACAACGAGCGCCTGGAACTCGGCGTTGCCCGCGAGCAGGCCCGCAAGGACCTCCCCCTGTGCACCTACACCGAGGCCTACTGGAAGATGGACCTCCACAACCTCCTGCACTTCCTCGCCCTGCGCATGGACAGCCACGCCCAGAAGGAGATCCGGGACTACGCCACGATCATTGGCCGGGAAATCGTATCGCGGTGGGTACCGCTGACCTGGGAAGCCTTCGAGGACTTCCGTTTCCAGGGAACGCATTTCTCCCGTATCGAGACGGATATCCTGGCTGCCAACGGCGCCGGCGACACCGAACAGGCCGTGGCCATCGCCCGGGATGCGGGCTGGCTGAAGCCCAGCAAGAAGGGCGGGCTGATCCGCAGCCGGGAGCGGATGGAGTTCGAAGCCAAGCTGGACAAGCTGAACCTGCCTGTCCCCTGGCGCGTTTAGCGGCCGCCGCTGAGCTTTCCCGCTGGGTCCGACCTTGGGGCGCCCCCTGTTTCGGGGGCGCCTTTTTTCCATCTATTCAATTGAATCTAAAGAGCTTACTGCAGAGTATGCCTACTTTTCGGTAAATTATTAACAACTTCCTTGGGTTCAGGGATGTGCCGTGTTTTTTTGTATATCAAATACACACCACTCCCGGCACATTAAGGAGACCCACATGGCCGATATCAGACCCTTTGCCGCCATTCGGCCGCGGACCGACCTGGCCGCCAAGGTGGCCAGCCCCCCGTACGACGTCCTCGATTCGAACGAAGCCCGCGACATGGCCTCGGACAACCCCTTCAGCTTCCTGCACGTGGTGAAGGCGGAGATCGATCTGGACGGCGACCAGGCCAAGGACAACGAAACCGTGTACGCCACCAGCGGCGCGAACTTCCAGAAGATGATGGCCGACGGTGTGCTGGTGCAGGACGACGTCCCCGCCTTCTATATCTACCGCCTGACCATGGGCGACCACCAGCAGTACGGTCTGGCCGCCGGTTGCGCGGTGGAAGAGTACGTGACCGGCAAGATCAAGAAGCATGAGTTCACCCGGCGCGACAAGGAAGACGATCGGGCGCGGCACATGGAAGTCATCGGCATCAACGCCGGTCCGGTGCTGTTCACCTATTTCCCCGACGCCGACCTCAAGGCCCGCATTGCGCGGCTGGTCGCCGGGGCTCCGAACGTGGACTTCACCGCCGACGACGGCATCGGCCACGCCGTGTGGATCATCAGTGACCCCGCGGAGATCGCCGGCCTGCAGGCGGCCTTCCAGGGCGTCGAGGCCATCTACGTGGCCGACGGTCATCACCGCACGGCCTCGGCCCACCGCGTGCGTGACATCAAGCGCGACGCCAATCCGAACCACACGGGCAACGAGGCCTACAATCACTTCCTGGCGGTCATGTTCCCCGCCGACGAACTGAAGCTCATGGGCTATCACCGCGTGGTCGCCGACCTGAACGGCCTGTCGTCGACGGACTACCTGGCCAAGGTGCGCGACATCTTCGACGTGACCGAAACCGATCAGCCCGAACCGGACGCCAACCGTCAGTGGGGCATGTTCCTGGACGGCCAGTGGTACCGGCTGACCGCCCGCGACGGCAGTTTCCCCGCCGACGATCCGGTCAAGGGCCTGGACGCGGCCATCCTGCAGGACCTGCTCATGGAACCGGTGCTCGGCATCGGCGACCCGCGTCAGGACCCCCGCATCGATTTCATCGGCGGCAGTCGCGGCGCCGGCGAACTGGAACGCCGCTGCGGCCTGGACATGAAAGTGGCCTTCGCCTTCGCTCCCGCGAGCGTGCGGCAGATCACCGACGTGGCCGACGCCGACGCGGTCATGCCCCCCAAATCCACCTGGTTTGAACCCAAACTGCGCAGCGGACTCATCGTGCGCAGCCTGACCGACTAGAAAGGGAGAGCGCAATGTTGATCCTGATTTCCGATGCCTTTGATCCCGGCCTGCCCGAAAAACTGGCCAAGTACGGCGAAGTGACCACGGACAAGGACCGCCTGCCCGATGCCGACGTCGTTTTGATCCGCAGCAAGACCAAATGCGACAAGGACTACATCCAGAGCGCGCCCAACCTGAAGCTGATCGTGCGCGGCGGCGTGGGCACCGACAACGTGGACAAGGTGTACTGCGCCGAAAAGGGCATCGTGGTGAACAACACGCCCAAGAGCCCCAGCATCGCCGTGGCCGAACTGGCGTTCGCCATGATGCTGGCCGTGCCCAACCACATCGTGAAGGCCAACGAGTCCATGCGCATGGGCCAGTGGCTGAAAAAGGACCTCAAGCGCACCGAGTTGCACGGAAAAACCCTGGGGCTGGTGGGCATCGGTCACATCGCCCAGGCCGTGGCCGCGCGCGCCAAGGCCTTCGGCATGCACGTGATCGCCTACGACAAGTACGTGGACAGCAGCCGCCTGGCCGTGATGCAGGACAGCCTCGAGGGCATGGTCGCCCAGGCCGATTACATTTCCCTGCACGTGCCCCTGACCGACGAGACCATGCACATGATCAATGCCGACGTCATCGCGAAGATGAAGGACGGCGTAATCGTGATCAACACCGGCCGCGGCCGCACCGTGGACTCCGCCGACGTGATCGCCGCCCTCGAGTCGGGCAAGATCGCCGCCTACGCCACCGATGTGTGGCCCAAGGATCCGCCGCCGGACGACTATCCCCTGCTCAAGGCCCCCAACGTGTTCATGAGCCCGCACCTGGGCGCGTCCAGCAAGGAGAACCTGCTCCGCATCGGCGAAGAGGTCTGTGAGCGTATCGAAGCTTTCCTGGGAGGCGAAAAATGAACCGCATCTTCAACTTCAGCGCGGGTCCCTGCACCCTGCCCGTGGCCGCCCTCGAGTCGGCCCACGCCGAGTTCCTGGAGTTCCAGGGCAAAGGCATGTCCCTCATCGAGATGAGCCACCGCAGCAAGGAATACGACGCGGTGCACATGGAGGCCATGGATCTGGTCCGTCGCCTGTACGGGCTGCCGGACAACTACAAGATCATGTTCATCGGCGGCGGGGCCACCCTGCAGTTCGCCATGGTGCCCATGAACCTCATGCGGCCCGACCAGAGCTGTGACCTGACCCTCACCGGCGCCTGGGCCAAGAAGGCCTACGCCGACGCCAAGAAGATCGGCAACGTGAACCTGGTCTTCGACGGCTCGGACAACAACTTCATGTCCCTGCCCGCGACCGACAGCCTCACCGTGAACCCCGGCGCGGCCTACTTCCACATGACCAGTAACGAGACCATCGGCGGCGTGCAGTGGCAGGACTTCCCCGACACCGGCGATGTGCCCCTGGTGTGCGACATGTCCAGCGACTTCGTGAGCCGCCGGATTCCCGTGGAGAAGTTCGGCCTCATTTACGCCGGCGCCCAGAAGAACGCCGGCCCGGCCGGCACGTCCATCGTGATCATTCGCGAGGACCTTCTGGAACGCACCCCGGAAACCCTGCCCGCGTACCTGCAGTACGCCATCCACGCGGCCAAGGACTCCATGTACAACACCCCGCCCGTGTTCCCCATCTACATGGTCATGAAGACCCTGAGCTGGCTGGAAAAGGCGGGCGGACTGGAAGCCGCCGAAGCCATGGCCGCCGAGCGCGCCGGCCTGATCTACGGCGCCATGAACGCAAATCCGGGCTTCTACAGCTGTCCGGTGGACGCGGACTGCCGGTCCCTGATGAACATCGTGTTCCGGCTGCCCAGCGAGGATCTGGAAAAGCAGTTCGTGGCCGAGGCCCTCACCCGCGGCATGAGCGGCCTGAAGGGTCACCGCAGCGTGGGCGGTTGCCGCGCGTCGGTGTACAACGCCATGCCGGTGGCGGGCGCCAAGGCCCTGGCCGACTTCATGACGGAGTTCGCCAACGCCAACAGCTAGTCCGTTCGGATGTAGACATGACAAGGCTGGCCTGCACGTGCAGGCCGGCCTTGATTGTTTCCGGAACCGCGCTAGACTGTGGCGATCCACGTCACTATGGACCCGGATTCGGGAGGACGAACATGGCCAAGCGCATCGACTGGTACTACCACCGCAACGGTTGAACGAGCTGCACCCGATCGCAGGAGTTTCTTGCGAAAAATTCCGTCGCGGTGAAGGAGCAGGTTTCCGCCGGGAAGAAGCTGGGCGCCGAGACGGCCCTGGCCCTGGCGAAGGAGGCCGGCAAGGTCATCGTCATGAAGGGCAAGAAGATCACGCCCTTCGACATGAAAAAGGACGCCCCCGCCGACGCCGATCTCCTGGCGCACATGCTGGGCGCGACCGGCAACCTCCGGGCCCCCACCCTCAAGCGGGGCAAAACCGTTCTGGTGGGTTTCAACGAAGAGATCTACACCGATATTCTCGGTTAGAACGCCAATTTCACCATCAGCGGCAAATGGTCGCTGATGGTGTTTTCGTATTCGGTCCAGCCGCCCGCCAGATAGGTCTGCAGGGCCGGCACCTGCACGGCCGAGCCATTCCCGCTCAGCGACCCGGACAGTTCATTGGACAGGATCAGGTGATCCGGGTGCGACGGCACCGCGGGCATGGTCCAGCCCGTCGCCGATTCGGAGGCGATGTCCAGGTCGGCCACGCGCCAGTTGTCCTCGTCCAGCATCATATCGATGAAGACGTTGTGGGTCAGGGCATCGCCCAGCTCGTCGTTGAAGTTGCCCAGCAGGATCACGCGGGCCGACGGGTATTGGGCCTTGAGATAGCTGTCCAGCAACTGCAGCGCGTCGCGGCGAATCGTCTCGGGGTCGTCGGGGTTGTCGGGATCCAAGAGGCCGTCTCCGCCCGGGATCAGATGCACATTCACCGCCACGAAGGCCTGCCCCCCGAAACGCCCCTCCAGGGCCAGGGGCGCCCGCGGGAATTCCCGGGCCCGGTCGGTGAGAATTTCGAACACCGCGTCCACCTGGGTGGACGGGTCCGTGCGCACCAGCCACCCCGGGTTGTCGGCGGCCGTCTCGGCCCGATGGCCTTCCCAGCCGGAAAGATGACCGACCAAGGAATCCAGGGCGCCTTCGGTCAGATCCTGCACCGCCAGCAGATCCAGGCCCAGGGCCGCCACCGCCAAGGCCAGGGTGGGCAGACGATCATTGCTGTCGGGGCCCAGCCCATTCAGGCTCCAGGTACCCGCGTCCAGGGTGGCCTGGGTTCCGAAGCGCGCTTCGGCGAAGGGATTGGCCACGGCGGTGGGCACCAGACGCACACCCACCGGCAGGTGGTCACTGATATTCCGGTCGTAGTCGCCCATGCCGCCCGGGAAATACGAATGCAAGGGAATCACCTTGATGGCGGCCCCTTGGGCTTCAAGGTCCCCGAAGGTTTCGTTGGTCAGCAGCACATGGTCGAGGTGGCTGGGCCAGGTGGGAAAGGACCACTGGGCCGAGATATCCAGGGCAATTTCCATGTCGGCGAAACGCCAGTTGTCCGGATCATCGATGAAGGGCAAAAACACGTTGTCGTCGGCGCTGTCCCCCAACTCGTCGTTCAGGTCGCCTACGATGATCACGCGGCGGTCGGTGTAATGGTCGGCCACGTACTGGTGCAGGAGCGCGCTGGCTTCCCGGCGCCGGGCTTCGCTGAGGGCATCGCCCATGGCCTTGTAGTGGTTGTTGATGACGACGTAGTCGGTGCCGTTGAAGGTGAGCTCCATGACCAGTGGGTCGCGGGGAAATGGGTCTGGATAATCCATCCCACCCAGAATCGGATAGATGGATTGAACCTGCAAAGCCCCACCAGTCCGGTAGATAAAGGCTAGGTTAATATCAGCGGATGCGTTGGAGGCCCTATAGCCGGACCAACCGTCCAGCCCCTTGACCACCTTGTTGAAGGAATCCAGGCTGGCGATCTCCTGCAGGGCCACGATGTCCACGTCCAGCGCCTCGATGGCCTGGATCACATAGCTTTCGGTGGTCTTCCCGCTCTTGGCGAAGGACTCCAGATTCCAGGTCACCACTTCCAGCGTGGCGTCGGTGCCGAATTCGGCCTCTTCGAAGACATTCGTCACCTCGGGCGTGCTGACCACGCCGGAGCCGCCGCAACCGACGAACAGACCCAGACCCAACCCGAGCAGGGTTCTGATCAGGATTTTATATGTCTGCGAATTCATCATTCTGTCGTTTGACCTTTTCTCCCCGACCCCGGATGACGCTAATCCAACCCTCAAGATGATCAATTTGTTTCATAAATTCAAATTAAGGAAGCTTCACTCGGCGTTCTTGCAATAACTGGACTCGCAGGCCCGAAACTCAAAAATGCCCGGGTCGCCGCCCTCCACCGCCTGGAAGCCCAGCTTCTGCAGATAACTGCCGTGCTGACCGGCCTGGTCCCGGCAGGTGAGTCGGCAAATGCCTTCTTCGCACCAGCGGGGCACCCACTGATCCAGGAAGAACCGGCCCGTACGCAGGTCGCGGTACGGAGGCAGCGCGTAGTCCAGGTGGATGTGGGCGGCGCCGTCGGCCTGGGTGTAGACCACCACGCCCGCCGGATTCATGTTGCGCAGGATGAAGACGATGTGCGGATCCTTGAGGGCGGCCAGGTCGAAGTCGGGAAAAAACCGTCCGATATCCTTGTAGTGAAAATCCAGGAATTCCAGCAGGTAGGCATTGTCCGCGTAGGCCAGTTTGACCTGGGTGAAGTACTCCCGCGCCCGCGCCATGCGCACCAGATACCACACGTTCACCAGCACGATGAAGCCGTTGACCACCAGCACCGGATACGCCCCCACCAGCAGGCCGTACACGGCGAAGAACAGGGCGCCCGCCAGGTTGATCCAGCGCAGACGCACCAGACTGTTCATCATCAGCGACAGGGCCACCAGCACGGACCCGGCGTACCCGATGACTTCCACCAGATTCCAAGTCATGACGTCGCCTCCGGCTCGGGCGTCGGCTCCGGCACCTTGATGCGCAGACAGACGAAGAAGCCCCCCAGGGCGATGGCCCCCGCCAGCAGGAACACCCACTGGTGCCCGTAGCGCTCCCAGATGACCCCGCTGAGGATGGGCAGGGTCATGGCCACGGCGTGGTCGATGGTGATGCCCAGGCTGATGGTGGGCGTAATGTCCGCCGGGTCCAGGGCGATCTTCTTGAGGTAGGTGGTGCGCGCCACGCGCAGGGCGAACAGGATGTGGTCCAGGATGTAGGCGCCCATGAGCACCCGCAGGGCCCAGGGCCCGGGCAGCAGGTCACCGGCGAAGGCGTAGATCAGGCACACCACCAGCAGCATGATCTCGTCCGCCGCGAGCACCGTGCGCTCACCCAGCCAATCGATCACGTCGCCCAGCAGCGGCCGCAGGATCACGCCCAGCAGCGAGGCGATGAAATACAGCAGCGCGATGGTGGCCACCGGCACCCCGTGCATGGAGACCAGCACCCAGCTGCCAAACACCAGGAAGATCTGCTTGCGGATTCCGAACAGGGCGCTGATGGCGTAGAAGAGGTGGTACTCCTTGCGGTATACAAGTTTGCGAGACGGCGGGTCCTGCTTGCCCGTGTCCAGACGCAGGTAGAAATAGCCCGCGATGAGGGCGCAGACGCCGGCCACCAGATAGAACAGGTCGTAGCGGTCGCCCAGGACCTTGGCCAGGAGCCAAACCGCGCCCACCCCCACGATGACGCCCAGGTTGCGAGCTCCGCCCAGCTGTCCCAGACGCCGGCCCTCGCCCCCACGTTTGGCCAGTTTCAGGCCGATGGGCCCTTCCACCGCGAAGATGATGTGATCGCCCAGGGACCACACCACGATCCAGCCCACCAGCAAAGCCACGCTCGGCGACAGGTAGCCCAGGCCCAGGGCGCCGGCGGCGGTGAAGATCATGGCCACCGCCGCAATGCGGGTTTCGCGCAGGCGCGTCAGCAGCAGTCCCACCACCGCGATGATGAAGAACCCCGGCAGCTCCCGGGGCAACTCCAGCCAGCCACGTTCGCCGGCGCCGAACCCCTGCACATCGGCCAGGTAGTTGTTCAGGGTGGAGGCGAAAATACCCGCGGTGGCCCCGAAGAACAGGGTCGCCAAAAGAACGTGCCGGAAGTCGCCGGTCACTTTTTTCAAGGGGTTCAATGCAGGTGCTCGGCTTCCGGTGCGGGTGGGTCCTCACGGACGGGGAGATCCTGTTCGGGACGGCGACGGTACAGCCAGGTCAGGTGGGCCAGGCGCTCGCCTCCGGGACCCTCCAGGGCGCCCACGGGCACGCGCCAGTTCCAGTTGCCCGAGCCTTCGCCCGGCAGGTTCATGCGGGCCTCGCGGCCCATGCCCAGCACGTCCTGCAGGGTGGCGATGAAGGTGTGGGCACAGCTCATGAGGCCCAGGCGGATCAGGGTCCAGTTGGGCTCGTGGATTTCGGTCCCCACGTAGTCGGCCACAAGGATCTTGGTATCGGCGTCGGCCAGGTGTTCCCACCAGCCGAGGGTGGGGTCGTTGTCGTGGGTCCCCGAATACACCACGCAGTTGGGCGTGTGTTCGTGGGGCAGGAACAGGTTGTCCGGGCCGCTCCAAGCGAACTGCAGAACCTTCATGCCCGGCAGGTCGAAGGCGTCGCGCAGGGCTTCCACGTCGGCGGTGATCACGCCCAGGTCTTCGGCAATCAGGGGCAATCGACCGTCCAGCCCGGCCTTCAGGGCCGCGAAGAACTCCGCCCCGGGCCCGGGAATCCATTGGCCGTCCACGGCCGTTTTGGCCTCGGCGGGGACTTCCCAGCAGGCGGCAAAGCCCCGGAAATGATCGATCCGCACAATATCCACCTGGGCCAGACAGGCGCGCATGCGGGCGATCCACCAGCCATAGCCGTCAGCCTTGAGGCTGTCCCAGTCGTACAGGGGATTGCCCCACAGCTGGCCGGTCTTGCTGAAATAGTCCGGCGGCACACCCGCCACGTGGGTGGGATGGCCCTTGGTGTCCAGGCGGAAGAACGCCTGGTTGGCCCACACGTCGCAGCTGTCATGGGCCACGAAAATGGGGACATCGCCCACGATCTTCAGGCCCGCGTCCGCCACATATCTCCGCAGGTCGGCCCATTGAGAGGCAAAGAGCCACTGGCCGAAACAGTGACCCGACACGGCCACCTCCAGCACCCGGCGGGCCTCGGTGATGGCCGCCGGTTCCCGTCTGGCCAAATCGCGCGGCCACTGGTGCCACGGCTGCCCCTCCAGGCTTTCCTTGAGGGCGGAAAAGAGGGCGAAGTCCTCCACCCAGGCTGCGTTGGCGTCGCGCCAGGCCTGGAATTCCTGGCGGTCCCGGGGCCCGGCATGGGTCTGGAAATTTTCCCAGGCCCGGGCCAGGCGGCCCGTCTTCCAGGTAATCACCTTGCCGAATTCCACCCGATCCGGATTGAACGTCGGCCGTTCGGCCAGATCGTCGGCCGTCAGCCAGCCCGCAGTCTTCACCTTGTCCAGACTGATCAGCAGGGTGTTGCCCGCAAAGGACGACAGGGTCTGATAGGGCGAATCGCCGAAGCTGGTGGGCCCCAGGGGCAGGATCTGCCACAGGGATTGCCCGTGGCGCTGCAGCCAGTCCACGAAGGCAAAGGCGTCGGGACCAAGGTCGCCGATGCCGTCGGG
>Ga0209475_10001546_pt1 | contig 28505 bp, 23 predicted proteins | sample tdDd471_FD_187128 | JGI IMG/M metagenome (GOLD analysis project Ga0209475, IMG submission 187128) | Marine sediment microbial communities from the Atlantic coast under amendment with organic carbon and nitrate - tdDd47.1 (SPAdes)... | ecosystem: Environmental > Aquatic > Marine > Coastal >... | reverse complement strand
GGGCTTCGGCCGCTCGCCGGCCAGGTGGAGGCGACATCGATCCTCCTGAGTCTCAGCCTGATGCGCATTATGCCCTATCTGGCGCTGTTTCCCGAAGGCCTGGCCCGCTATCACTCGTCGCGCGGCGAGCTCTCGATCCTGCCGTTGCGCCTGGACAGCATCCTGTCGGAAGTCAGGTGCTTCTGGCTGTCGAACGAGGCGGACGAGACCGTCACCCTGTTCAGGGCCTGCCTGGTCCAGGCGGCCAAGGACCTGCTCAAAGGGTAGCCGTTCGCGTCTGAGGATCGCTCGGGCGAGTATCACTCTGCGGTTATGGATGCAGCGTGAAATGTAATTTGTTGCGGAATTGGTCGGCTGATAGCGTCGGCAGGCAGCGTGACGGTTACCCTGCCGCGCTTGCGCGTCAGGTATGGCTTGAAGCACTTGTCGATTGGGGGGCACAGCACGGTGCGGATGTGGCCGTGGTCCGGAAACTACGGTGCGCGTCGCACTTCCGACTATCGAGCGGTTGATGGCGCACGCTATCGTGTGTTCGAGTCAGCAAGAGCGACGAGAATCCGCCGGTTCTTGGGTCGGTGAAACAAGAAGATCAGGGAGATCCTTCGAGATGGACAGCATCAGGAATAGGCGTGGGGGCTGGATGGGCCTGGCGTTGTTGGCAGCTGTGAGCGCCGCCAGCGCCACGACGCTGGCCGCGACCAGCGCGTTCGCCGGCAAGGCCGACGACACCTTGAACATCGCCTGGGAGCGCGAGCAGCCGACCCTGGACTATTATTTCCAGAACTCGCGCGAAGGCATCATCATCAACCGGCACATCTGGGACTGCCTGCTGTGGCTCGACCCCAAGAGCGGCGAGTTCAAGGGCCTGCTGGCGAAGTCCTACAAGATCGTCGACGACAAGACCTTCGAGTTCGAGATCCGCGAGGGCGTGAAGTTCCACGACGGCAGCACGCTCACGGCGGATGACGTCGTCGGGACCATCGAGTTCCTGACCAAGCCGGACACCGGCAAGACCCAGAACCAGCCGGCGGCCTGGATCGACCACGCCGAGAAGACCGGCCCGAACACCGTGCGGATCTTCGCCAAGGAGACCACGCCGCTGGCGCTGCTGTACCTGTCGGCCGACATCCCGATCTACCCGATGGCCTACTACGACAAGGTCGGCCCCGAGGGCATGGGCGTGAAGCCGATCGGCACCGGCCCGTACAAGGTGACGTCGGTCGAGCCCGGCAAGCGCATCGTGTTCGAGAAGAACGCCGACTACTTCAAGGACAGCCCGAAGGGCCAGCCGAAGATCGGCAAGATCGTCCAGCGCACGATCCCGGACGTGAACACCCAGATCGTCGAGCTGGCGTCGGGCAACCTGGACTGGATCTTCAAGGTCCCGGCCGACCAGGCCGAGAAGCTCGAGACCCTGCCGAACCTGGTGGTCAAGCCGGCCTCGACCATGCGGATCGGCTACCTGACCTTCGACGCCGCCGGACGCTCGGGCGAGAACCCGTTCCAGAAGCTCGAGGTGCGGCAGGCCGTCGCCCACGCGATCGACCGCCAGGCGATCGCCGACAACATCGTGCGCGGCGGCTCCATCGTCGTGAACTCGGCCTGCTATCCGGAGCAGTTCGGCTGCACCCAGGACGTCACCAAGTACGACTACGACCCGAAGAAGGCCAAGGAGCTGCTGGCCAAGGCCGGCTATCCGGACGGCTTCAAGACCGACATCTACGCCTATCGCAACCGCGAGTACCTGGAGCCGATGATCGGCTACCTGTCGGCGATCGGGATCCGCACCGACCTGCACTTCGGCAAGTACGCGGCGACCCGTGACGCGATCCGCAGCAGCAAGGTGCCGTTCGCGTTCATGACCTGGGGCTCGGGCTCGGTGCCGGACGTCGACGCCATCACCACCGTGTTCTTCGGCGGCGGGCCGGACGACACCTCGCAGGACGCCGACGTCCAGAAGTGGCTGGCCGAGGGTGCGTCCACCATGAACGAGGCGACGCGCAAGGCGGCCTACGCCAAGGCGCTCGGCAAGATCGCCGACATGGCGTACTGGGTGCCGCTGTTCACCTACCCGACCAACTACGCCATGTCCAAGAGCCTGAACTGGACGCCGACCGCGGACGAGATCCCGCGGTTCTTCACGGCCTCCTGGCAGTAACCACGCCGACCGCCGCGGCCACCGCCCTTGCGGGTGGTGGCCGCGCCTTTTGCAGGGCGCCCCCCGGATGCTCGTCTACACAGCGAAGCGGATCGTGCTCGCCATCCTGGTGGCGCTGACGATCTCAATGCTCGTCTTCAGCCTGCTCTATTTGAGCGGCGACCCCGCGACCGCGCTGGCCGGCGAAAGCGCCACCAGCGCCGACATCGAGAAGATCCGCCACGCCTACGGGTTCGACCGCCCGGTCTGGGTGCAGTACCTGTCCTGGCTCGCCAACGCCGCCCAGGGCGAGTTCGGCAACTCGCTGTATTTCCGCCTGCCGGTGTGGGACCTGATCCTCGAACGCCTGCCGACCACCATGACCCTCGGCGTCAGCGCAATGAGCTTCGCCATCGTGCTGGCGATCCCGCTCGGGGTGCTGGCGGCGATGTTCCCGAACAGCCTGATCGACCGCGCCGCCCTGTTCATGGCGGTGGTCGGGCAGGCGATGCCGAGCTTCTGGTTCGCCCTGATGCTGATCGTGCTGTTCGCCTTCACCTGGCCGGTGCTGCCGGCCTCCGGCTCCGACACCTGGAGGCATTTCGTGCTGCCGACGATCGTGCTCGGCTACTACGCCACCCCGGCCTTCATGCGGCTGACCCGCACCGGCATGCTCGACGTGCTGTCGTCCGACTACATCCGGACCGCGCGGGCCAAGGGGTTGCGGCCCTGGACCGTGCTGTTCAAGCACGCCCTGCGCAACGCCATCATCCCGGTGGTCAGCCTGGCCGCCGTGCAGTTCGGCTTCATGCTGGGCGGCTCGGTGATCATCGAGACCGTGTTCGCCCTGCACGGCGCCGGCTTCCTGGCCTGGGAATCGATTTCGCGCTCGGACTTCCCGACCGTGCAGGCGATCCTGCTGCTGTTCTCGCTGCTCTATATCGTGCTGACCTTCGTCGCCGACCTGCTGAATGCGTGGCTCGACCCGCGCATCCGGGTGGGTTGAGATGAGCGTCGTCAGCAACGGCCTGCCGACGGCCCAGGAGATCGTCGGCCCGACCCCCGGCCAGCGGCTGCGCCGCCGGCTGTTCGGCCATCGCGGCATCGTGGTCGGCGGCTCGATCCTGGGCGTCATCATCCTCATGGCGCTCCTCGCCCCGCTGATCGCGCCGTACGACCCCTACGACCAGATCCTGACGGCCCGCATCAAGCCGCCGGTCTGGTACCCGCACGGCACCTGGGAGCACATCCTGGGCACCGACCAGGTCGGCCGCGACTATCTCAGCCGGCTGATCTACGGGTCGCAGATCTCGCTGCTGATCGGGTTCTTCGCGGCCGCGCTGTCCGGCCTGATCGGCACCGCCATGGGCATAGCGGCCGGCTATTTCGGCGGCCGCGTCGACCTGGTGGTGACCTTCCTGATCACCTGCCGGCTGTCGCTGCCGGTGATCCTGGTCAGCCTCGCCGTGGTGGCGGTGATCGGCGGCTCGCTGGAAGTGGTGATCCTGGTGCTCGGCCTGCTGCTGTGGGACCGTTACGCCGTGGTCATGCGGGCCGCCACCCTGCAGGTCCGCTCGCTCGACTTCGTCGCCGCCGCCCAGACCGTCGGCTGCTCGACCTGGCACATCCTGGTCAGCGAGATCCTGCCGAACGTCATGAACCAGCTGATCGTGGTGGCGACCCTCGAGTTCGCCCACGCGGTGCTGCTGGAAGCGGCCCTGAGCTTCCTCGGCCTCGGCGTGCAGCCGCCGCTGCCGTCCTGGGGGCTGATGATCGCCGAGGGCCGCAACTACATCCTGTTCGACCCCTGGCTGATCGCGATCCCCGGCGTGGCGCTGTTCACCCTGCTGCTGGCGGTGAACCTGCTCGGCGACGGCGCCCGCGACGTCACCGCTCCCGAGAACCGTGGCTAGGACCGCGCCATGACAGAGCCCGCGGGCTTCTCCCTCGAGGTCGAGAACCTGACCGTCTCGATCCCGCTCGCCGCCGGCACCCTGCGGGCGGTGCGCGGCATCTCGTTCCAGGTCAACCAGGGCGAGACGCTGTGCATCGTCGGCGAGTCCGGCTGCGGCAAGTCGCTGACCTCGCTGGCGCTCATGGGCCTGCTGCCGGCGAAGGCGGTGCGCGGCGCCGACCGGCTGACGCTGAACGGCGTCGACCTGACCGCGCTCAGCGAGCGGCAGATGTCGGACGTGCGCGGCGAGAGCATGGCGATGATCTTCCAGGAGCCGATGACCTCGCTGAACCCGGCCTACACCATCGGCAACCAGCTCGAGGAGGCCCTGCGCCGGCACCGCAGGGTCAGCCGGACGGAGGCCCGGGAGCGGGCGATCTACCTGCTGGAGAAGGTCGGCATCACCGCTGCCGCCAGTCGCCTGCAGCAGTACCCGCACCAGCTGTCCGGCGGCCTGCGCCAGCGGGTGATGATCGCCATGGCGCTGATGTGCGGGCCGGACCTGCTGATCTGCGACGAGCCGACCACCGCGCTCGACGTCACCATCCAGGCGCAGATCCTGCACCTGCTGCGCGACCTGCAGCGCGAGTTCAACATGGCCATCATCCTGATCACCCACGACCTGGGGGTGGTCGCGCGGATGGCCGACCGGGTGGCGGTGATGTACGCCGGCGAGATCGTCGAGACCGGCACCGCGGCCGAGGTGTTCGCAGCACCGTCGCATCCCTACACCCGGGGCCTGCTGCAGTGCATCCCGATCCCCGGGCGCACCAGGCGCGGCGAGCACCTGGGCTCGATCCCCGGCGTGGTGCCGTCGCTGGTCGGCGAGATCGCCGGCTGCGCCTTCGCCAACCGCTGCCCGCACGCCGCCGCGGCCTGCCGGTCCGAGCCGCCGGCGCGCGACCTCGGCCCCGGCCGGATGGTGCGGTGCGTCCTCGAACCCGGCGCCTTGCCGCAGATGGAGCCGGCCTGATGACCACGACCACCATGGCCCCCCCGACCATCGCGACCGAGGACCTCGCCTGCACGTTCCAGGTGCGCCAGGGCATGTTCAAGCCGAAGCGTCCGCTGAAGGCGGTGAACGGGGTCTCGATCACGGTCAACAAGGGCGAGGTGCTGGGGCTGGTCGGCGAGTCCGGCTGCGGCAAGTCGACCCTGGCCAAGATGCTGCTCGGCATCCAGAAGCCGACCGGCGGCCGCATCCTGATCGACGGCGAGCCGCTCGACGGGCTGGACCGCAAGGCGGTGGCGCGGCGGATCCAGCCGATCTTCCAGGACCCCTACTCGTCGCTGAACCCGCGCAAGTCGATCTCCTCGATCATCTCCCTGCCGCTGCGCGTGCACGGGGTCGGCGGCCCGGCCGACTGGGAGCGCAAGGTCAAGGAGATGATGGATCTGTGCGGCCTGCCGCAGCGCGCCTATGACGGCTACCCGAACCAGCTCTCCGGCGGCCAGCGCCAGCGCGTGGCGATCGCCCGCGCCCTGGTGATGCGCCCTGAGGTGGTGATCTGCGACGAGCCGACCTCGGCGCTCGACGTCTCGGTGCAGTCGCAGATCCTGAACCTGCTGCTCGACCTGCAGAAGGAGCTCGGGCTGACCTACGTGCTGATCAGTCACAACCTGGCGGTGGTCCAGCACATCGCCACCCGGGTCGCGGTCATGTATCTCGGCCGGATCATCGAGCAGACCGACAGCGAGACCCTGTTCGCCGCCCCGCGCCACCCCTACACGCGGGCCCTGCTGGACTCGGTGCTGACGCCGGAGCCCGGGCTCGGCGTGCCGGACGCCCAGCTCGGCGCCACCTTCCCGAACCCGATCGACCCGCCGCCGGGCTGCACCTTCCACCCGCGCTGCCCGCACGCCATGCCGGTCTGCCGGCAGCTGGCGCCGCGGCCGCTGACCGTCGGCGGCAGCATGGTGGAATGCCACCTGCACGACCCCGAACAGGCAACCGCTGCATAGGCGCTAGCCGCCCCTCGAAGGAAATCCGATGACCGAGCTCTGCGAACTGAGCGCCCTGTCCCTGCGCCGGATGATCGGCGCGCGCGAGATCTCCCCGGTCGAGCTGCTGGCGTCCTGCCGGCAGCGGATCGAGCAGGCCAACCCGCGCCTGAACGCCTTCGTCACGTTCTGCTGGGAGCGCGCCGAGCAGGAGGCCCGGGAGGCCGAGCGCAAGGTGATGGCCGGCGAGCCGCTCGGCCCCCTGCACGGCCTGCCGATCGGCATCAAGGAGACGATGGTCTCGGGCGGCGTGCGCACCACCTTCGGCTCGCCGATCTACGCCGACAACGTGCCGCCCGAGGACGAGCGGATCGTCGCCGCGGTGCGCAAGGCCGGCGCCATCGCCGTCGGCAAGACCAACGTCCCGGAGTTCGGGGCCGGCGCCAACTCCAAGAACCCGGTGTTCGGCGCCACCGGCAACCCGTTCGACCCGGCGCGGATCTGCGGCGGCTCGTCCGGCGGCTCGGCGGTGGCGCTGGCGACCGACATGGTGCCGCTGGCGACCGGCTCCGACACCGGCGGCTCGCTGCGCACCCCGGCCGCCTACTGCGGCGTCGTCGGCATGCGCCCGAGCCCCGGCCTGGTGCCGATGTCGCGGCGCGGGGTCGGCTACACCTCGATCTCGGTGCAGGGGCCGATGGGCCGCAACGTCGCGGACACCGCGTTCATGCTCTCGACCATCGCCGGCCCCGACCCGGTCGACCCGCTGTCCCGGCCGGTCGACGCGGCGGCGTTCGCCAGCCTGCCGGAGGTCGATTTGAGCGGCCTGCGGGTCGCGGTGTCCGCCGACCTCGGCTTCGCACCGGTCGACGACAGCATCCGCCGCACCTTCGCGGCGGCGATCGCCGACATCGGCGGCTGCTTCGCCAGCGTGGACGACAAGGCGCCGCCGCTGCAGGGCGCCAACGAGACCTTCGAGGTGCTGCGGGCGATGTCGTTCTTCATCGGCCACGAGGCGCACTACCGCGACCGGCGCGCCGACCTCGGGCCGAACCTGATCGCCAACATGGAGCAGGCGGCCGGCTACTCGTTCGCCGACGCGGCCCACGCCCAGGCGGCGCATACGAAGCTGTACCGGGCGTTCCTGGCGTACATGCAGGACTACGACATCCTGCTGGCGCCGACCGCGGCGGTGCCGCCGTTCCCGATCGAGCAGCTCTACCCGACCCACATCAACGGCGAGGAGCTGCGCAGCTACTTCCACTGGCTCGGCCTGGCCTACGGCCTGACCCTGACCGACCACCCGGTGATCACCATCCCGTGCGGCCTCGACGAGACCGGCACGCCGTTCGGCCTGCAGGTCTGCGGCCGGCACTGGGGCGACCACCGGCTGCTGGCGGTCGCCGCCGCCCTGGAGCGCCACCTGCAGACCCTGCCGGCGCGCGCCCGGCCGAAGCCGGACATCGCGGCGCTGAGCGGGGCCGGAGCCTGACAGCGCGGGGATAGCCGACCCGGCCCTTCGCGGCCGCGCGGTGCGCGGCACCTCAGGGCGACAGGAGAAGGGCGGGAACACCTCCTCTGTCGCCCTGAGGTGCGCTTCGCGAAGCGAAGAGCCTCGAAGGGCCGCTTCCACCGACGGGCGTCCCCGCCCTACACTCCTCCCAACCAACAATCGTCCGTGGGAGGACGCCGTGCCGCTGCCGTTCCAGCCCAAGGGGGTGATCCCCGCCTGCCTGCTGCCGTTCAACGCCGACATGTCGATCGACGAGGCCGGATTCCGGGGCCATCTGCGCGACGTCGGCTCGGTCGAGGGCATCACCGCGGTCACCGTCAACGCCCACGCCAGCGAGGTCGCGACCTGCACCATCGCCGAGCAGGAGCGGGTGATGGAGATCACCATGGACGAGGTCGGCGACCGCCTGCCGGTGGTGCACGGGGTGTATTCCGACGGCTCGCACCTGGCCGCCGACATCGCCCGGCGGGCCGAGCGCGGCGGCGCCAGCGCGCTGCTGGTGTTCCCGTCCGGCACCTTCGCCGCCGGCGGCGCGATGCGCCCGGAGATGGCGCTCGGCCACTTCCGCACGATCCGCGCGGCGACCGACCTGCCGATCATCGTGTTCCAGTACCCGCTGGCCTCCGGCCTCGGCTATCCGGTCGAGACCCTGCTGCGGATCTGCCGGGAGATCGACACCGTCGTCGCCATCAAGGACTGGTGCAACGACACCAAGCAGCACGAGCGCCAGGTCCGCGAGCTGCACGCCCTGCCGCGCCGGATCTCGGTGCTGTCGACCCACTCGTCCTGGCTGCTGTCGTCGCTGGTGCTGGGCTGCGACGGCCTGCTGTCGGGCGCCGGCAGCGTGATCGCCGCCCTGCAGGTCGCGCTGTTCCGCGCCGTCCAGGCCGGCGACCTGGAGGCCGCGCGGGCCGTCGCCGACCGCATCTACCCGACCACCGGGGCGTTCTACGACCCGCCGTTCCTCGACATGCACAACCGCATGAAGGAGGCGCTGGTGTATCTCGGGCGGATGAAGGCGGCGCATGTCCGGCCGCCGCTGATGAAGCTGTCGGAGGCGGAGATCGCCAGGATCGCCCGCGCCATGGACGAAGCCGGCCTGAGTCCGGACACGGTGTACGCGAAGGTGGCATGACCGAGACGTCGCGTATTCCGGCACCGCGCTACGAAATCGACACCGACGCAATCCGGCACAATTTCAGCGTCCTGCGTTCGCTGCTGCCGCCGGGCGTTGCGGCTTTCTGCTCGCTCAAACGCGACGGCTACGGCTTCGGGGCCGGAGTGGTGGCCCGGGTGCTGGCGGATGCCGGTGCCGACGGCTTCGCCGCAGCCAGCCTGGAAGACGCCGCCGCCATCCGAACCGCCGCCCCCGAGGTGCCGATCCTGCTGTACGGCGGCACCCTGGCCGATCACGCCGAGACGGCCGAAGCGCTCGACCTGACAGTCACGATCGCCAGCGACCACGATGCCGTCACCTGGAACGCCGCACTCGGCAGACCGCGCGGGGTGTTCCTCAAGATCGACGTCGGTCTGCTGCGTTTCGGCTTCACCGAGACCGGGCTGGCCCGGTTCCTGAAGACGACGCTGCCTGCGTGCGGCCGGCTCGACGTGATCGGCCTTTACACCCACCTGTCGGAGAAGCCCGACGCCGCGGCCGAGGACCTGGCCCGCCAGAAGGTGCTGTTCGACCGGGCGCTGGCGATGTGCCGCCGGCATTGCCCTTCGTTGCGCTGGGCGTGTGCGTCGAGCACCGACACCGTCGCCACCGAGCGGCAGTTGGACTACAGCATGGTCGATGTCGGCGTGATGCTGTTCGGCCTCGGCTCGCCGGCCAAGCGGGCGGCACTCGGTATCCGGCCGGCCCTGACCGGGCTGCGCACGCGCCTGACAGCGGTCAGGGAGATCGAGCCGGGCACGCCGAACACCGTCGAACTGCCGGACCGGATCCGGTGCCTCGGTATCGCCACCTTCGGCTGGGGCGACGGCTATCCGAAGCGCGTCCCGGACGGCGCCTTCGCCTTGGTTCGCGGCCGCAAGGCACCGGTGATCGGGCCGCCGCATGTCGAGCAGATTCGCCTGGACCTGACCGCGATCCCCGAGGCCGGGCCCGGCGACGAGGTCTGCCTGCTCGGCCGGCAGGGCGCCGCCGAAATCACGATGTACGACCTGGCCGCGCAATGGTCGCTGAAGACCGAGGATCTGATCTGCGGCATGCGGCAGCACGTTCCCCGGATCTATCTGCCGGCCGCTGCCGGACCCCGGCCGGCGGCGTAACGGCCCGTTAACCCGGCTCTGGCATGTTGCGGCGCACAAATCGCTGTCACCTGCCGAGAGCCCGATGTCAGGCCCGCTTCGCCGGCCCCAGCCCGCGTTCCGCCCGGAACGCCTGACGGTCTTCGATCCCGCCGAACCGCCTGCGGCGGTTACCGCATGCCCGCTGGCCGCCCGGCTGCTGGCTCTTTGGCGTGGCTGGGCCGGCGGCCGGCCGGCCCCGGGCTGGACGGACGTCGACCCGCTGGCGATGCCGGACCTGCTGCCGAAGCTGATCGTGCTCGACGTGCTCGGCGGAGACTTCCGGTTCCGGCTGGTCGGCGAAGGGGTGAACGAGCGCTACGGCCATGGCCTCAAGGGCCGGACCCTGCGCGAGCTGATGCGGGGACCGACGCTCGACGAGACCCTGGACGAGCATGCCCGCTGCGCCGAGGGTTGCGCCGGGGTGTTCGTATGCAACACCCTGGAGGTCGCGACCCTGGACGACCGGAAATTCTACAGCCGGCTGCTGTTGCCGATCGACCCGGAGAACGGCCGGGCCCGCAGGATCCTCGGGGTGATGGAGTTCTTCGGCCTCGACGACCAGGCCGCCGCCTAGGCCCGCCCGGCCGAGACCCCGCCGTCGACCATGTACACGCCGCCGGTGCAGAACGAGGCATCGTCGGACGCCAGGAACAGCATCAGCCGGGCCACCTCGTCCGGCTGGCCGTAGCGGCGCAGCGGCGTGGACTCCGCCATCGGCTGGCGGTTGCCGCGGTTCGGATTGTAGGCATCCTCGAGCCGGTGGATCATGTCGGTCTCGATCGGCGACGGGTTCACGGAGTTGACCCGGATGTTGTCCTTCGCCCCCTCCATCGCGCCCGAGCGCATCAGCCCGATCGCCGCGTGCTTGCTGCAGATGTAGGGCGCGATGCCCGGCACCGCCCGGATGCCGGCGGTCGAGGCGGTGACGACGATCGAGCCGCCGCCGCGCTTGGCCATCGCCGGCAGGGTGTATTTCAGGCCGAGCCACACGCCGCGGACGTTGGCGGCGATCACCTTGTCGAAGTCGTCGTCGCTCTGCTCGGTCAGCGGTGCCACCTTGCCCTCGATGCCGGCGTTCAGCAGCGACACGTCGACCCCGCCGAACCGCTCGACGGTCCCGGCGATATAGCCCTTCACCTGCTCGGCGTCGGTCACGTCGGCCGCCGTCCAGTCGGCCCGGTCGTCGCCGATCGAGCGGGCGACCGCGGCCAGCCGGTCGCCGTCCAGGTCGACCAGCATCAGCTTCGCGCCCTCGGCCGCGAACAGCTTCGCCGCCGCCATGCCGATCCCGCCGCCGGCCCCGGTGATGATCGCGACCTTGCCGTCGAGCTTGCCCATGTGCGTGTTCTCCCTGGTTCAGCGAAAGAGGCGGCGGGTGGGTCCCGGCTCTCCGCGGCTTCGCCGCTGCGGCCGGGATGAGGGTTGAGGAAGCAATCCTTACCCACCCCTCATCCCGGACGAGCGCAGCGAGATCCGGGACCCACGGAGCGACGGGCGTCGCCCCGGAGCGAGCTTACGCCCCGTGGTGGCCGATGATCGAGATCGAGCAGACGTTCTGGTGCGGGAAGCCGCCGAGGTTGTGGGTCAGGCCGATGCGCGGCAGCTCCTTGCGCTGGCGCTCTCCGGCCTTGCCCTGCATCTGCAGGTACATCTCGTAGATCATCCGCAGGCCGGACGCGCCGATCGGGTGGCCGAAGCACTTCAGCCCGCCGTCGATCTGGCACGGCACGGTGCCGTCGGCGTCGTAGAACCCGTCGAGCACGTCGTTGATCGCCCGGCCTTCCGGCGAGATGTGCAGGTCCTCCATGGTCACCAGCTCGGTGACCGAAAAGCAGTCGTGCACCTCCATCAGGTTCACCTGCTCGCGCGGCTTCTCGATGCCCGCTTCCTGGTAGGCCCGGGTCGAGGCGATCCGGGTGGTCGCGAAGTAGCTGCCGTCCCAGGCGTTGTACTGGGCCTCCTGGCCGTTCGACACGGAGAGCTGCAGCGCCTTCACCGAGATCAGGTCGCGCTTGCCGAGGCCGCGGGCGATGTCCGGCGTGGTGACGATGGCGCAGGCGGCACCGTCGCTGACCCCGCAGCAGTCGTACAGGCCGAGCGGCTCGGCCACGGTCGGGGCGTTCAGCACGGTGTCGATGGTGATGCGGTTGCGCAGGTGCGCCTTCGGGTTGCGCGAGCCGTTGTCGTGGCTCTTCACCGAGATATGCGCCATCGCCCGCTTCAAATCCTCCGGCGCCGAACCGTGCTTGGCCCGGTAGGCGGCGGCGAGCTGGGCGAACGAGCCGGGGGCCGACAGGTTCGGCCAGGTCATGTTGTTGAGGGTGCCGCGGCCGCGCTGCGGCAGGCCGCCGTAGCCGGTGTCCTTGAGCTTCTCGACGCCGAGCGCCAGTGCGATGTCGGCAGCGCCGGAAGCAACGGCGTAGACCGCGCCGCGGAACGCCTCGGTGCCGCTGGCGCAGTAGTTCTCGACCCGGGTCACCGGGATGTACGGCAGGCGCAGCGCCACCGCCAGCGGCACGCCCGACTTGCCGACGTGCTGCTCCTCGATGGCGGTGCCGAGCCAGGCGGCATCGATCTGCCTGGTCTCGATGCCGGCGTCGCCGAGCGCCTCGGTGTAGGCCTCGACCATCAGGTCCTCGGCGTCCATGTCCCAGCGCTCGCCGAACTTGGAGCAGCCCATGCCGAGGATGGCGACCTTGTCGCGGATTCCCTGGGGCATATCCGATCCTCCCTCTGGCGCCTACGCGGCGCTCGCTGTTGCCGGTGCGGCCTTCCAGAAATACCGGCGGAAGCCGCGTTGGGCGTCGATATCCTTGATCCGGAACATCATCCGCATCGGCTGGCCGACCGCCAGCTCGTCGGCGTCGATGTCGGTGAAGTCCATCATCCAGCGGCCGCCGTCGTCGAACTGGATCATGCCGTAGCAGGCCGGCGGGTTCGGCGAGTAGGTCAGGCGATCCGCCGTGTAGGAGTTGATCTTCGCCCGCTTCTCGGCGAACGGATGCGGGTCCTGGCTGTCGACGGCGTTGCAGTTCGGGTTCACGCACACCCGGCTGCGCGGGAATTGCAGGGTGCCGCACTGCCGGCAGTGGCCGCCGACGAAGCCGGTCACCGCCTCACGGTTGCGCCACATCGCCGACAGCGGCGTCAGCTTGTCGGCCTCGGCCCGCATGCCGCGCTCGATCTCGACGGTGTCGTTGAACGCCAGGAACTTGGCGTAGCTGGTCTCCTCGCGCTTGCGGGCCAGATGGCCGTTCACGCCGAGCCCGGCCGGCCGCTTCGCAATCGCCGGCGTGACCTCGAACAGCAGCGCGTCGGCGCCCTGGCCGAAGCCGACCAGCAGGATCCGGTCGCCCGGCTTGGCGTCCTCGAGCGCCGCCACCAGCATGACCAGCGGGTGCGCCGCCCCGGTGTCGCCGCACACCGCGGCGAGGTTGTCGCGCACCGCGCCGTCGGGGATGCCGGCCGCCTTGGCGACCATGCCGGCCACCCGCGGCAGGGTCGCAGGCATGCAGAAGTGGGTGACGTCGCCGGCACTCACCCCGGCCTCGGCCAGGCAGCGGCCGATCAGCGGCGGCACCGTCGGCATGTAGCCGGCGTCGCGGATCCAGCGCTCCTCCCACTGGTAGTCGTAGACCGAGTCGGCGGTCCGGTAGTGGTCGACGAAGTCGACGGTCCGGGTGGCGCTGCCCTTGAGGACCGCCAGCGGCTCGCCCCCCTTCTCGCTAGCCGGCCCGACGACCACCGCGGCGGCGCCGTCGCCGGACGCCATCTCAAGCGGGCTGGCGGCCCGGGCCTCGCGCTTCTCGGCGGCCACGACCAGGGTCTCGGTCCCGGCCCTGAGCGCAGAGGCGAGCGCCGAGGTGGCGGCGCGCTGGGTGGCGCCGACGTCGCTGGCGGCGATCTCCTCGGACAGCCGCAACGCCTCGGCGACCACGCCGGCGTTCAGGCGGTCGAGGAACGGGAAGGTCGTCGAGGCGAAGCGCAGGTCGCGGACGCCGGCGCGGTCACGGCCGGCCAGGGCGTCGCGCGCCGCCTCGACCGCCATGGTGACCGGGTCCTCGTCCCAGTTGCAGATCGCCCGCTCGCCGCGCGCCAACCCCTTCAGGGCCGGGTTCAGCCAGCCGTTGGCCTCGGCGATCGCTGTCCGCTGCAGCCTGAGACGCGGGATGTAGGCGCCGTAGGCGAGAATGCCGGTGGTCATGTCACACCCTCAGAAATCGAATGCATGCCAGGTAGTCGGGACGCTCGTCGCTTCGTGGGTTCCGGCTCCGTTCCGCCTCCGGCGGTCCGGTCCGGAATGACGAAAGGGGGATGGCAGTATGTCGCTCCCCCTCCTGTCGTCATTCCGGACGGATGCGCCGCCCTCGGCGCGGCCGAGCCGGAACCCACGGGGCGACGGGCACTGGCCGGCCATCTCAGATCGGGTCCCAGGAGAAGATGTCGGCCGAGCGGTCGAGCGGGAAGAACGACGACTTCAGCGCCGGCATGCCGTGCTCGGCCAGGCTCTCGCAGCTCCAGCCCTCGGCGCGGTGAATCGAGCGCACCGGGCGCGACTGGCTCATCAGGAAGATCTCGTTCATCCGGACCGCGAAGATCTGCCCGGTCACCTCCTTCGCCGCGTCGCCCAGCAGGAACGCGCTGAGCGGCGCGATCTTCTCCGGCCCCATCGCCTGCATGCGCTCGACCCGCGCCTTCTCGGCCTCGGTCTGGGTCGGGATGGTGCCGATCAGCCGGCTCCAGGCGAACGGCGACACGCAGTTCGAGCGGACGTGGAAGCGCGCCATGTCGAGCGCGATCGACTTCGACAGCCCGACGATGCCCATCTTGGCGGCCGCGTAGTTGGCCTGCCCGAAATTGCCGACCAGCCCCGAGGTCGAGGTGAAGTGGACGAACGAGCCGCTCTCCTGCTCGCGGAAGATCCGGGCCGCAGCGTGGCTGACGTAGAAGCTGCCCATCAGGTGGACTTTGATGACCGTCTCGAAGTCGGCCACGCTCATCTTGTGGAAGATCGCGTCGCGCAGGATGCCGGCGTTGTTCACGACGCCGTCGAGCTGGCCGAAATGGGTGACTGCGGTCTCGACGATGTTGGCGGCGGCCAGCGGGTCGGCGACGCTGTCGAAGTTGGCGACGGCGGTGCCGCCGGCCTTGCGGATCTCCTCGACCACCTCCTCGGCCGGCGCGGCGCTGGAGCCGGAGCCGTCGGCGGCCCCTCCCAGGTCGTTCACCACCACCTTGGCGCCTTCGGCGGCGGCCAGCAGGGCGATCTCCCGGCCGATCCCGCGGCCGGCGCCGGTGACGATCACGACTTTTCCGTCGAGTGCCTTCATTGGTTTCTCTCCCGGATACGGCTTGCTTGTCTTGCGTGCTTCTGGCGGCAGCGCAGCTTTGCACCCGGGGCAGGCCTCGTCAATCGGTCGAAACGCCGTTTCATTCGACGAAATCCGACGGCCGCTCAGTCGCCGGCCCGGTCCCCGGCCAGCGCCCGTGGGCGCAGCGCGACGAACGCCACCCGGCCCAGCAGCATGGCCGCCGTCAGGTGCAGGAACGCGAATCCCCAGCCGAGCGTCGACATGCCGCCGGCGAGGTCGAGGATCCCGCCCATCGCCAGCGGCCCGACGAAGCCGCCGGCGTAGCCCAGCATCGAGTGCACGGCCAGGGTGGCGCCGCGCCGGCCGGGCTCGGCGCTGCCGGCGGCCCCGGCGGTCAGCGACGACGAGTCGAGCCAGATCACCACGCCGTAGAGCAGGATCAGCGCCACCGCCAGGGCATAGGAGAACGGTCCGACGAAGCCGATCACCGCGGCCAGCACCGCAGAGCCGAGCATCGCCAGGCGCACCAGCCGCTGGCGGCCGAGCCGGATCGACGCCTCGTTGCCGGCGACGCTGGCCCAGGTCCCGGCGAGCCCGACCAGGGTGACCACCGCGGTCGCCGGCAGCCAGGGCTCCTGGCCGGTCGAGGCGGCGATCCAGACCAGGAACGCCACGCCCCAGCCGCGCAGGGTGTTCATCTCCCAGGTATGGACGCAGTACGCGAGCGCGTAGGCCATGGCCGAGCGGTTGCGCAGCACCGGGCCGAAGTCGAACAGCCGGCCGCTCGCCGGCTCGCTGCGCGGTCCCTGAGCCGGTGCGGCGACCGCCACCGTCAGCCAGGCCACCGTGGCGCAGCCGGCCGCCACCCAGAACACGCTGCGCCAGCCGAGCAGGTCCTCGAGGATCCCGGCGACCGCGAACGAGGCGGCGCCGGCGACGCCGATGCTGAGCGCGTGCCCGGCGACCGCCCGCGACATCAGCCTGGCGTCGACCCGGTCGGCCAGCAGCTTCAGCCCGGTCATGTAGGTCCCGGCCCAGCCGATTCCGGCCAGCACCCGGGCAAAGGCCGCCGACCAGAAGCCGTCGGCGACGGTCGCGAAGCAGACGTGGCCGACGATCGTGACCGCCACGCCGAGCAGGTAGATGCGCTTGGGGTCGATCCGGTCGGTCAGGGTCACCAGCACCGTCACCGCGACCGCATAGGCCAGGTAGAACAGCCCGGTGATCCAGCCGGCGTCGGCGTTGTCGATGCCCCACTCCGCGATCCGCCCGGGAACCAGTGCCGGCCAGGCGTAGGCGCCGATCTGCGCGAAGATCTGCGCCGCGCAGACGATGGCGACCAGCCTTGCGGGAGAGACGGATGCGGCGGCCATCGGCGGGCGGGCTCCTGAATCGGGCGTCTCGCGACTACCCGGCCCTTCGTGGCCCGCCGCTTCGCCGCGGGCACCTCAGGGCGACAGATATATCATCAAATCATATACTTATCTCTATCGCCCTGAGGTGCACTCCGCGCAGCGGAGGGCCGCGAAGGGCCGGTCAGCCGGCATCGCACGGCGTCAACCCGAACTCCCGGGCCAGCAGGGTGTAGCTCGTCTGCCGGGCCCCCTCGTCGTGCGCCCAGGTCACGATCGCCACCTCGTCGATCTCCAGCCGGGTTGCCAGCTCGCGGATCCGGGCCGCCACGTCCGGCGCGGTGCCGACCAGCGCGTTGCGCCGCAGTTCCTCGATCCGGGCGGTCTCGGCCGGGCCGTACTCCTGGCTGAGCGCGTGCTGCGGGGTATCGAGCGGCAGGTAGACGCCGCGGTCGCGATACAGCTGCCAGTGGGCGCGCGAGCTGAAGTGGTACTGCGCCTCCTCCTCGGTCTCGGCGGCCAGCGCCCACACGCAGATGCCGGCGTTCGGCTTGGGATGCCGCGCGCTCGGCTTGTAGTGGGTGCGGTACAGGTCGAGCGCCTCCGGCCCGCCGCGACCGTCGGTGAAGAACCAGGCGAAGCTGTAGGGCAGGCCGAAATGCGCCCCGACCTGGGCGCCGTAGCTCGAGCTGCCGAGCATCCAGATCTCCGGCGCGGTATCGCCCTTGGGCATCGCCTCGACTACGCGGAACGGATGGTTCTCGGCCAGCGGCTCGCCATGCACCCAGGCCATCAGGTCGGCGACGTCGTTCGGGAATTGGGCCGGCCGCTCGTTGGCCAGCGGGTTCAGGGCGAACGCCGTGCGGCCGTCGGAGCCGGGCGCGCGGCCGAGGCCGAGGTCGATCCGGCCCGGCGCCAGCGCGTCCAGCACCCGGAACTGCTCGGCGACCTTCAGGGGCGAATAGTGAGGCAGCATGACCCCGGCGCTGCCGACCCGGATGCCGGTGGTGTGGGTGGCGATCGCGGCGATCAGGATCTCCGGCGCCGAGCCGACGATGGTCGGGTGGCTGTGGTGCTCGGACACCCAGAACCGGTGGTAGCCGAGCCGGTCGCAAACCTGGGCCAGCGCCAGGGTGTCGCGGATGGCCTGGCCCTGCGGCCGGCCGGCGGCGGCGACGGACTGGTCGAGAATCGAGATCTTCACGGGGTCGGCTCCTGCAGGCGGACGGGATCGTGAGACCATATCGGTCGCCGCGACCGGCCGATAGAACGGCTGCGGCGAAAGGGTGTCGTCGCGATCCGCAAACGGGCACCGAAAACCGGGCCGGCGTTTCGAAACGTGATTTCATTCGCCGAAACATCCCGCTAGGCTTGCCTGACGAAGGGCCGCCAACGGCCCCGCCGACTCAGGTCCGGCAAACAGGGGAGGATCCGCGATGACCGAGCCGCTGTTCCGGGAGGAGCACGCGCTGTTCCGCGAGACCGCGCGGCGCTTCGTCGAGGCCGAGGTGGCGCCGCACCACGCCCGCTGGGAGCAGCAGGGCGTGGTCGACCGCGAGGTCTGGCGCAAGGCCGGCGAGGCCGGGCTGCTGCTGACCAACATCCCGGAGGAGTACGGCGGCGGCGGCGCCGACTTCCTGACCTCGGTGGTGATGATCGAGGAGATGATGCGCCACGTGTACTCGGGGCCGGGCTTCCGCCTGCACTCCGACATCGTGGCGCCGTACATCCTGCACTACGGCTCCGAGGACCTGAAGCGCGAGTGGCTGCCGCGCATGGCCCGCGGCGAGGTGGTGACCGCCATCGCCATGACCGAGCCCGGCACCGGCAGCGACCTGCAGGGCGTGCGGACCACCGCCGTGCGCGACGGCAACCACTACGTCATCAACGGCCAGAAGACCTTCATCACCAACGGCCAGCTCGCCGACCTGATCGTCGTGGTCTGCAAGACCGACCCGTCGGCCGGTGCCAAGGGCACCAGCCTGATCCTGGTCGAGGCCGACCGCGCCGGCTTCGCGCGCGGCCGCAACCTCGACAAGATCGGCCTGAAGGCCCAGGACACCTCGGAGCTGTTCTTCGACGAGGTGCGGGTGCCGATCACCAACCTGCTGGGCGAGGAGAACCAGGGCTTCCGCTACCTGATGCAGGAGTTGCCGCAGGAGCGACTGCTGATCGCCATCAGCTCGGTCACGGTGATCGAGGCGGCGCTGCAGTGGACGATCGACTACACCCGCGAGCGCAAGGCGTTCGGCCGCGCCATCGCCGACTTCCAGAACACCCGCTTCAGGCTGGCCGAGGTCAAGACCGAGGCGACCGTCGCCCGGGTGTTCCTGAACGACTGCCTGGCCAAGCACCTGAAGGGCGAGCTCGACGTGCCGACCGCGGCGATGGCCAAGTGGTGGCTGAGCGAGCTGATGGGCCGCGTGGTCGACACCTGCCTGCAGCTGCACGGCGGCTACGGCTACATGACCGAGTTCCCGATCGCCCGCGCCTACGCCGACGCCCGGGTCCACCGGATCTACGGCGGCACCACCGAGATCATGAAGGAGATCATCGCGCGGAGCCTGTGACGGGTGATCATGCCCGTCGCATCATGGGTCCCGGATCAAGTCCGGGATGAGGGTTGCGGGCATTCATCTCCACGGCCTCGTCCCGGCCGGAGCGGCGAAGCCGCGCAGAGCCGGGACCCACCCGCCGCTCCGACATTCACAAGGGAGCCCACCGCATGCCGATCGACTACGACAAGCTCAGGAACTGGCCGTTCCCGGACCTCGAGCACAGCTACACCGAGCGCGACACCATGCTGTACGCCCTCGGTGTCGGCTGCGGCCACGACCCGCTGGACGAGCGCGATTTGCGGCACGTCTACGAGGACGGGCTGCAGGCCCTGCCGACCATGGCGGTGGTGCTCGGCCATCCCGGGTTCTGGCTGAAGGACCCGGAGACCGGGGTCGACTGGCGCAAGGTGCTGCACGGCGAGCAGGGGCTGATCCTGCACAGGCCGCTGCCGGCGGCCGGCACCGTGATCGGCCGCAGCCGGGTCACCGAGATCATCGACAAGGGCGAGGGCAAGGGCGCGCTGATGTACTCGGAGCGCGACGTGGTCGACAAGGCGAGCGGCGAGCTGCTGTGCACCGTCACCTCGACCACCTTCATGCGCGGCGAGGGCGGCTTCGGCGGCCCGACCGGCCCGGCCCCGGCGCCGCACGAGATGCCGAACGGCGACCCGGAGCAGGTCCTCGACCTGCCGACCCTGCCGCAGGCGGCGCTGATCTACCGGCTGTCGGGCGACTACAACCCGCTGCACGCCGACCCGAAGATCGCCCAGGCGGTCGGCTTCCCGCGCCCGATCCTGCACGGCCTCGCCACCTACGGGGTCGCCGGCCGGGCGATCCTGCGGGCCTGCTGCGGCGACGACCCGGCCCGGCTGAAGCGGTTCGACGTGCGGTTCTCGGCGCCGGTCTATCCGGGCGAGACCATCCGCACCGAGATGTGGCTGGACGGCGCTACGGTGTCGTTCCGCTGCCGCGTCCTCGAGCGCGACACCGTGGTGCTGAACAACGGGCTGGCCGTGCTGGCGGAATGACGGCGGCGAGGCGGCGGACAGATGGGTCCCGGGTCGGGCTTCGCTCGCCCGGGATGAGGACTTGGGGAGGGCGCCCTTCCCTCAACCCTCATCCCGGAGCGGGCCGCCAGAGGCGGGACGCATCCGGGACCCAAGACTCGACGGGCGCCTCCGCTAAGCCCGGCGGCGTTCCGTGCGCTCGGTCAGCTCGGCGGCGATGCGGTCGGCGGTGCGCTGCAGCGGCTCCAGGAACTGCCCGACGCCGTCGGCCTGGGAGACCGCGCTGTGCAGCAGCATGACGTTGATCGCCGCGAACACCGTGGCGCCGGTGCGGACCGGCACGCCGATCGCCCAGACCTTGTCGTCGAACATCTCGTGGCTGTAGCTCGGGTCGGTGATCGCGTAGCCGCGCTCGCGCACCTCGGCCAGCAGCCGCTCCAGCTTCGCCGGGTCGCGCGCGAGGTCGGTGGCCGGCCCCGGCATCTCGGCCAGCCGGGCGACGATCGCCGTGCGCTCGGCGTCGTCGCAGAACGCCAGGTAGGCGCGCCCGAGCGAGGTCGTCAGGACCGGGATCCGGAAGCCCGGACGGCGGCGCACGAACAGCACCGAGCCACGCTCCTGCGCGGTCTGCGAGATGATCATGGCGTCGCGGTCGAACAGCGCGATGTCGACCGGCCAGCCGACCTGGTCGCGGACCTCCTGCAGGATCGGATCGGCCACGCTGCCGACCCAGAGGTGCTGGTTGTAGCCCTGGCTGAGCAGCAACGTGCGGCCGGTCGGCACGTAGGCGGTCCGCTCCGGGTCGCGCATGACGTAGCCCTCGTGCTCGAGGGTCTCGAGCATGCGCACGATGGTCGCCTTGTCGAGGCCTGTGGCCTTGTGGATGCTGCCGACCGTCGCCTGCCGCGCCTGGTTGACGACACGCAGTACGTCGAGGCCACGGGACAGTGCGATGACCGGCTTGAATGACGGCATGGTTCCCTCCCGCCGAATCGAAGGAAGCACCATACCACACGCTGAAATGGCATTTCAACAGATGAAGCACTCGCCGCGGCGAGTGGAATTTTCTTATAGCATCAACCGATCCACGATGTGAGGCGGGAATGGCGACGGCATCCGCCGATGCGATCGACTTCAGCGGGCTGATCCGGCCCGGCGACACGGTGGTGGTCGGCCAGGGCTGCGGCGAGCCGACGGCGCTGGCCGAGGCGCTGGTCCGTCAAGCCACCACGGATCGAACTCCCGCCATCGGCCCGATCACGGTGTTCGTGGGCGCGGTGTTCTCGCGCAGCTTCGAGCCGGAGGCGACCGCCGGCATCGCCTTCGCCGGCTACGGCGCGATCGGCGGCGCCGGCCGGCTGTCGCGGGCCGGGCGGCTGGACGTGGTGCCGGCGCAGTACAGCCGGCTGCCGGGCCTGTTCGCCGACGGCACGCTGCCGGCCGACGTCGCGCTGCTGCAGCTCGCCCGCAACGGCGACGCCCTGGCGATCGCCGGCAACCGCGACTATTCGCTGGCGGCCGCGCAGCGGGCCCGGCTGGTGATCGGCGAGGTCAACGACCGGGCGCCCTGGTGCTTCGGCGGCGAGCTGCCGCCCGACCTGCGGATCGACCTGACGGTCGAGACCTCGCGGCCGCCGGCCGAGCTGCCGCCGGCCCGGATCGGCCCGGTCGAGGAGCGTATAGCCCGGCTGGTGGCCGAGCGGATCCCCGACGGCGCCGTCATCCAGACCGGGATCGGCGCCATGCCCGACGCCATCCTGTCGGCGCTGTCGGGCCACCGCGACCTCGGTGTGCATTCCGGCATGATGGGCGACCGCATGGCCGACCTGATCGAAGCCGGCGCGGTCACCAACGCCCGCAAACCGTTCGACGCCGGCGTGTCGGTCGCCGGCTCGCTGTTCGGCAGCGCCCGGCTGCTCGCCTTCGCCGACCGCAACCCGGCGATCCGCCTGGTGCCGACCGAGGTCAGCCACGGCGTCGAGGTGATGACCCGGCTGCCCGGCTTCACCGCCATCAACTCGGCGGTCGAGGTCGACCTGTCCGGCCAGGTCAACGCCGAGGTCGCCGGATCGCACTATGTCGGGGCGGTCGGCGGCCAGGTCGACTTCGTGCGCGCCGGCAACCTGGCGCCCGGCGGCCGCTCGATCATCGCGCTGCCCGCGACCGCGCGCGACGGCACGGTCAGCCGGATCGTCGCCAGCCTGGACGGCCGGCCGGTCACCAGCCTGCGCAGCGACGCCGACCTGGTGGTGACCGAATGGGGCGTCGCCGAGCTGAAGGGCCGGACCCTCGCCGAGCGCGCCCGCCGGATGATCGCGATCGCCGACCCGGCGTTCCGCGAGGACCTGGAACGGGCGGCGCAGCCGCTGCTGAAATCCGCCGACTGAGATCGAACTGACGAGGAGACGCATCATGGGACCGCTCGCCGGTATTCGCATCCTGGAGTTCGCCGGCATCGGCCCCGGGCCGATGGCCGCCATGCTGCTGGCCGACCTGGGAGCGGAGGTACTGCGGCTCGACCGGATCGAGGCGGCCGGCGATCTCGGGATCGGCATGCCCGACCGCTTCAAGGTGACCAATCGCGGGCGCCGCTCGGCCGCGGTCGACCTGAAGAACCCCGAGGGCATCGCCCTGGTGCTTCAGCTGGCGGGGCAGGCCGACGCGCTGATCGAGGGCTTCCGGCCCGGCACCATGGAGCGCCTCGGCCTCGGCCCCGACGTATGCCTCGCCCGCAACCCGCGGCTGGTCTACGGCCGGATGACCGGCTGGGGCCAGGACGGGCCGCTGGCCAGGGCCGCCGGCCACGACCTCAACTACATCGCCCTGACCGGCGCCCTGCACGCGGTCGGCCGCGCCGGCGAGCCGCCGACCCCGCCGCTGAACCTGGTCGGCGACTACGGCGGCGGCGCGTTGTATTTGGCGTTCGGCGTGGTCTGCGCGCTGCTGGAGGCCAAGGGCTCCGGCACGGGCCAGGTGGTCGACGCCGCGATGATCGACGGCGCCGCCTCGCTGATGGCGTCGTTCTACGGCATGGCGGCGGCCGGCATCTGGAGCGACCGGCGCGGCGCCAACATCCTGGATTCCGGGGCGGCGTACTACGAGGTGTACGAATGCGCCGACGGCCGCTGGCTGTCGGTGGCGCCGATCGAGAAGCGGTTCCGGGCCGAGTTCTTCCGACTGATCGGGCTCACCAGTGGTACCCCGTCCGGCGACGACCCGGCGGACTGGCCGGCGCTCAAGGAGCTGATCGCCGCGCGCATCGCCACCCGGACCTGCGACGAGTGGTGCGCGATCCTGGAGGGCACCGATGCCTGCGTCGCCCCGGTGCTGACCATGGCCGAGGCCCCGGATCACCCGCACAACCGGGCGCGCGGCACCTTCGTCGAGATCGACGGCGTCCCGCAGCCGGCCCCGGCCCCGCGCTTCAGCCGTACGGCGCCGGCGACACCGAGCCCTCCGGAGGCGGCGGGGGCAGGCACTGGCGAGGCGCTGGCCGCGTGGGGCGTAGAGCCGGCCCGGATCGCAGCGCTCAAGGCGGCGGGCGTTGTCCGGCAGGGCTGAGGCACCGTTCAACCATGTATCGAGGCATGGTTTCGAAAATATAGATTAGCTAGAATTCGGCATTGGCGGTCGCGGCTCCACCGTCTTGTGGTGAGCCACTCCGACCGGTCTCGTATAGGAGAATCGCTGTGCGGCCGCCCTCCGACCTCCCTTCCGAAGGACACCCGCCTGGCGGCAACCCGCCGATCGAACCGGTGCCACCGCCAACCCCGTCGCCTCCGCCATCGCCTCCGCCCCCGCCGCCACCACCACCGGCCCCGCGCTCCAGCCCGCTGCTGAGCTGGCGGGCGATGTCGCTGTCGAGCCCGTTGCGGGTCGGCCAGAACAGGCGGGTCACCCTGTTCGCGGCGAACAACCGGGCGCAGCCGGTCGTCATCTCGCAGGTCCAGTTCGTCTTTCCGGTGGGTACCGACCCCACCGACCTCATGGCCGACGCCGCCCAGCTACGAGATTTCGTGAACGTTCACGTCGGCCAACCGGGCGCCCTGGATTGGACGTTGAGCGCTTCCCCCGACGGAACCGTCGTTGTCACCCCTCCCGGCGGATCCTATTCGCTGGGCCCCGGCCAGCAGCTCGAGTTCATGGACGTGATCACCGTCAACGACACCCCGGGGACGGCGACCCTGTCCGTCGTGGAGACGGCATCCGCCCCGGGGGTCGAGGCGGTGCCGGCAACCCTGGAGTTTCCCGCGAAGAAATGGGCGGCGGACGCGGGGATCAGACTCTTCAGCGGGCCGGGGATCCCCCTGCCGTTCTATGAGAATTTCACCCTGATATGGGAGGCCGACCCCGGATGCACCCTGACGCTGTCCGGCGCGGGCGAGGACAGATCGGTGGCCGCTCCGAACGGCGTCGCTGAGTTCGACCATCTGGTGCAGCCGACCGAATTCACGCTGACGGCCGAATACCCCGCCGCCGGTCTGAACGACGCCTGGCGCGACCAGAAGTCAGTGACGATCGAGGTCGAAAGCGACGGGATCGCCGACTTCGTCGCACGGCCCGAACAGGTCCAGCGCTTCGAAGGGACAACGATCGTCTGGGTCGTGACACCCGGCGGGACATCGAAGCTCACCTACGGCGACCGGACCGTTGACTTGGGATCCCAGGTTGCCGGGTCCGTGCCGATCGAGCGCCTCGAGCGAACCACCACCTTCACCTTGCAGGTGAGCTATCCCGACCCACTCGGAGCCGCCTCTCCTTTTCAGGTCGAGCGGCAGATCACGGCCGCGGTCACCAACCCCGTCATCGAGCACTTCGCCCCGGTCGCGGCGGAGATCGTCTACGCCACCGGCGCGGACCGGTCCGGACGGCCGGTGCGGGGAACGGCGACGCTGTCATGGCAAACCCGCGGCAGCGGCTGCACGATCGAGCCTGGCGGGCACACCGGGCTGCCTCCGAGCGGAACGCTGGTGGTTACTCCGGAACAGCCGGAGACGACCTACACCCTGACGGTCGAGCTCCCGTCACCCGGAGTCGGAACCGAGCAGGCTCAGACGACGGTCACGGTGGTCAAGCCGCAGGTCGGTTCCTTCTCCGCGCCGAACCCTGCCCTGGTCGACGCACGGCCGTGGCCGGAACTGTCCTGGAGCGTATCCGGCACGGGAACGGTCACGGTCGCCGGATCGCAATCCGCCGTCGGCACGGATTTCCAGCCGATTCCCGGATTTGGCACCTACGGCGCGACGGACCAGGTCCGGATACCGGATATCGGCCACAACTACCAGGGGCGGTTCACCCTCACCGCGCCGTGGTTCACGCCCGTGACCGCCGAAATGGAGATCACCGTGTACCGGGACACAGCCTGAGGCGGCAGCGCCCGCCTGCCCCGATAGCAGAGGCGCCGCCGCCCGGGGTATATCCCCCGGGCGTGACGAACGGATGACAGGCCGGCCGGTACCTTGTCGGGCCGGCGCGCCGGTCATTCGCCGCGCGACAATCGTCTCGGCTTTGCGCTAGAGACTCCCGGGGGGAGCGGTGCCAGCGGAGGGCCTCTTGGGCGACGACAGCAAACGGCAGGCCGCGCTCCGGCTGGCGGCGCTGATCCGCGAGACGGTGGACGCGCATTTCTCGCTGCGGCTCTGGGACGGCACGCTGGAGCCGCTCGGCGCCGACCCGGTGCCCGGCCTGGCGCTGCGGATCGCGTCGCCCGGGGTGATCTCGTCGCTGCTGCACCGGCCCGGCCTCGACCGGCTGATCCGGCACTACGCCAAGGGCGACATCGCGGTCGAGGGCGGCTCGCTGATCGACTTCGCCGAGCCGCTGATGCTCGACCGCTCGTATCGCCGGAAGTTCCGCAGGATCGCCAAGGGCGCGCTGATCCGCGGCCTGGCGCCGTTCTTCTTCGCCCGTGGCGACCACCCCGACCGCGCCCGCGACTTCGGTGCCGATGCCGAGGGCCGCGGCCGCAAGGGCGGCGACAACAGGCGGTTCATCCAGTTCCACTACGACGTCGGCAACGACTTCTACCGGCTCTTCCTGGACCCGGAGATGCAGTACTCCTGTGCCCACTTCCCGCACTGGGACGCGACCCTGGAGGAGGCGCAGGTCAACAAGCTCGACCTGATCTGCCGCAAGCTCCGGCTCAAGCCGGGCGACACCCTGCTCGACATCGGCTGCGGCTGGGGCGGGCTGCTGTGCCACGCGGTCCGCCACTACGGCGTCGAGGGTCACGGCGTCACCCTGTCCGAGGAGCAGCTGGCGTTCGCGCAGGCCAAGGTCGAGCGGCTCGGCATCGCCGACCGGGTGACCCTGCATCTCAAGGACTACCGGGAACTGGGGGGCGAGTTCGACAAGATCTCGTCGGTCGGCATGTACGAGCATATCGGCCTCGCCGCCATCCCCGAGTATTTCCGGACCGTGCAGCGCCTGCTGAAGCCGGGCGGGCTGTTCATGAACCACGCAATCTCGCGCGGGGCCAAGCGCAAGCGCCGGCGGTTCGCCAGCCGGCCCGAGCAGCGCGCGCTGCAGAAGTACATCTTCCCTGGCGGCGAGCTCGACGACATCGGCCACACGATCGCCGAGATGGAGATCGCCGGCTTCGAGGTGCAGGACGTCGAGGCGCTGCGCCAGCACTACCAGAAGACCACCCGGGAATGGCACCGGCGGCTGTACGAGAACCGGGAAGCGGCCGAGGCGCTGGTCGGGCCCGAGACCACCCGGATCTGGGCCGCCTACCTGGCCGGCTGCTCGTTCGCGTTCCAGCGCGGTTCGGCGCGGATCTACCAGACCCTGGCCGGCAAGTCGCCGAAGGGCTTCACCGCGGTGCCGCCGACCCGGCACGACATCTACCGTCCGTGAACCTTCCCCGCAGAACGGGACAAGAAATTACGTAAAATTCGGACCAGATTGACTCTCCCCTCAGGAACAACATCAATTGTTGATCCACCGGCATCACTGAAGCCGCGCCCGTTCACTTCCCTCGCGACTCTTTCAAATTGCCGGCACCCTTACGGGTTGCTACCGTATTAACCAATCCTACCGATCAAGCGGGGTTCGCCCGCTTGGTGCATTGCGGCAACGCGACTGCAATATTTCGTCGACAAGAACGAAAATGGGAGGAATCCAACCATGCGCACGATCACACGATACTGCCTGGCCGGTGCCGCCGGCACCGCCATGACCCTGGCCGCCATGACCCTCGCAGCAGGTGCCGCCTTCGCCGCCTGCGACGCCAACGACTACAGCGGGTGCGAGGGCAAGCCGTGGGTGGTCGGCAAGGCCGACACCCCGATCGGCGAGAAGTGGTGGCCGAACAAGCTGTGGGGCGAGGGCGACGAGGCCGGCTCGACCAACTGGTACACCAAGCCCGAGGTTGTCGCGCGCGCCGTCGCCGAGGCCGACAAGGGCAAGGTCTACGCGCTCGGCCGGCCATACACCGCCGACATGCCGCTGTTCGGCACCCGCAAGTTCACGCTGCGGATTCCCGGCTCGCCGACCGGCGGCCCGTTCGGCGCCAACAAGGTGATCTGGCACGACGAATTCCTGGCGACCGAGGTCGGCCAGGTCGGCACCCAGTTCGACGGCCTCGGCCACATCGGCGTGGTCATCGGCGGTGCCGGCGACAAGGACAACATGCGCTACTACAACGGCTTCACCGAGGCCGAGATGGCCACTGCCAACGGCCTGGTGAAGCTCGGCACCGAGAAGCTGCACCCGATCGTGGCCCGCGGCATTCTGCTCGACGTCGCCGGCTACAAGGGCGTCGAGGCCATGGAGGCCGGCGAAGAGATCACCATGGACGACGTCAAGGCGACCCTGAAGAAGCAGGGCATGGAGGGCTTCAAGTTCATGCCCGGCGACGCCGTGCTGTTCCGCACCGGCTGGGGCAAGTACTGGATCAAGGACAACGCCAAGTTCAACAGCGGCGAGCCCGGTATCGGCGCGCCGGTGGCGCGCTGGCTGTCGGACGAGGTGCAGGCCGGCGTATGGGGCGGCGACACCTGGGCGACCGAGGCGGTGCCGAACCCGGATCCGGCCTGCGCGTTCTGCGTGCACCAGCACATGCTGGCCCGGCACGGCATCGTCAACCAGGAGAACATGAACCTGGACGGCCTCGCGGCCGACAAGGTCTACACCTTCATGTACGTGTACGTGGCGGATCCGATCGCCGGCGCCACGGGCTCGATGGGCTCGCCGATCGCGGTCGATTGAGCGCGGGCCGAAGGGAATGCGAGGGGGCGGTCGCTGCGGTGGCCGCCCCTTTTCCGCTCGGGGCAGGGTGAAGAGATAACCACTACGCAAAAAGACAACTAGAGCAGTTTCTCAGCTGACGGAATCGTAGGGGATTCCCGCTGGGGTAGGTTTGTGATTCAAGATACGGGCTGGTGAAGGAGGCCAGCCTGTATGACGCGACCTCTTTCGATGGATATCCGCAGC
>Ga0209475_10001545_pt1 | contig 28515 bp, 22 predicted proteins | sample tdDd471_FD_187128 | JGI IMG/M metagenome (GOLD analysis project Ga0209475, IMG submission 187128) | Marine sediment microbial communities from the Atlantic coast under amendment with organic carbon and nitrate - tdDd47.1 (SPAdes)... | ecosystem: Environmental > Aquatic > Marine > Coastal >... | reverse complement strand
TGCGCTGATAAAGAAAATTAATGAAATCACTACGCACTTAGGGAATATTAAAGTTGCACCTATGATATTTAATGCATAGCAGCAATGCTGAAAATATAATGTAAACTGAATTTATGAGCAAACTCTATTTATATGCAATTTAAAGGGTTTTTATGACAGTTTCATTACCACCATGCATTCGGAAGATGAATTTTTTATTAAGCATTTTTTCTTGAACGACTTTTTATTATATTAAGAACTTGAAAATTTTCCGGATTTATTTTTTTAAAACAGCCCAATAACAAACCAAAAGAAATAAAAAACCACCAACAACAGCGATTAAACCACCCAGCCCTATGAAGCTCGTACTGCGATACACATTTCCCATAGAATCGGAGCAATTATAACCGTATTATTTTTAATCAGCTTAGTTTTTTTAAATTTCAATATATTAAAAAAGTAATCCTACCTATTTGTTTTATTAATATTCTTCATTTCTAGTATTATTTTTATTGCACAAATTAGTACATAGTAATATTATTGTAATAAATATCGAGTAATCTTTTTATTGGCTTCTCAGTTCCCCAATAACTGCAAACTACCAGCCAAATTAAGCTTTAACTTTATTATGCTAAAGCAAAAATATTCCGGTTTACGCCGGCTTTTAATTGGTATTGTCTTGAACACAATTACTATTAAGCCTTCTGCCCAATTATAACTGTTACCGAAAGGGATATTGGAGACATTTTTTGGAAACGGAGCATAAGTCTACCAGCAAACTCCATGATCGAGTGGTTTTATTTGTAACTCTATTATTGCTTTGGGTTATGTTAAATGCCTCTTTATCCATCGAAACACTATTGGTTGGTGTTTTGGTCTCATTTGCCATAACGATTCTCTTTCAAAAAAGCTTATCCTTCTTCACCGAGTTTAAATTTACCCGTGAGGCTATTATTACGGGACTAAAATACTATGCTTTCTTTTTCAAAGAACTGGTTAAGTCCAATATTCGTTTAGCAACCATTGTATTGTCCCCTTCCCTGCCCATTAACCCCGGTATCGTAAAAGTACGCACCAAACTCAAGAGTAAAATGGGCCGTTTAATGTTGGCTAATTCAATTTCTCTGACGCCGGGAACGTTGACCGTAGAAATACATCAGGAATGGATTTACGTGCACTGGGTGACGGTCGAATCAACCGATTTAGAAGAGGCCACCCGAACGATTGTTGATGGTTTCGAATCCTATTTGGAGGTTATGTATGGTTGAAGCTCTAATAGGTCTTGCTGCCATATTGGCAGGTGCTGCTTTCTTACTAGCGTTGGGACGTTTTATTAAAGGTCCGACCGCTGCCGATAGAGTAATATCCTTCGATGTTTTGACCATTGTTTCCATCACTTTTATCGTTTTGACTGCTCTGGCAGAAGATCGTGGTATATATCTGGACGTAGCCATTGTCTATGCTTTGTTATCTTTCCTGGGGGTTATCGCCGTGGCCCGATATTTGGAGGGTAAATTTTAATGTCATATCTAAGCGATCTGATCGGCGCCTTATTATTGGTGGCTGGAGCCTCATTTCTATTTTTCGGCGGACTGGGTTTAATACGTATGCCGGATCTGTTTAACCGAATTCAGGCCGGTACCAAAACCACCACTCTTGGAACATTATTAACCTTGTTGGGAGCAGCTTTTATCCATCCAGACTGGAGTTTAAAATTGCTCTTAATCGGCATCTTTCTCTTGTTTACCAATCCACTTTCCTCACAAGTTTTGGCCAGTTCCGCACACCGGGTCGGGATCAAAAAAACATCCAAAATGGTAGTGGACCAGCTGGCCCAAGATCAAAAAGAGGAGCTACGGGAAAAGTCATGAGTTCATTATTATTGGCAATGAGCCTTTTACTTTCCATGGCCATGATTGGAGCGGCTGTGGTTGCGATACGAGTAAAACGTGCCTCCATGGCAATCTTGGCAGCAGGTTTGGTGAGCTTATTAGCCTCGGTTTTATTTTTATTATTAGCTGCCCCGGATGTCGCTATGACCGAAGCAGCCATCGGAAGCGGACTGACGACATTTTTATTCTTTTTTGTCCTAGGTCGGATCCGGGGAGGTAAACGTGGTTAAACGTTTAACCGTCTCACTGCTGCTGGTTGCCTTGGGATTAATTTTTACTGCCCTATTATTGGGGTACACACCGGATAGCGAATTGAATCAGAGCGGACGCTATTACGCCGAACATACCGCTCAGGATATTGGTGCCGCCAATATAGTCACCGCAATTATTGTCACTTACCGTGGCTTAGATACCTTAGGTGAAGTAACCGTATTATTTTTAACAGCCACCATTATCGGTCTGGTATTAAAACAAGAACAAAGAAAACATACTTCCAAGCAAGCACAATCCGATTCTTCCAGTGAATTACTAAGTACCGGCAGCCGTCTTCTGATCCCGTTGATTTTGGTTATGGGAGCCTATGTATTTGTCAATGGACACCTGACTCCCGGAGGAGGCTTTCAGGGTGGTGCCATTATTGCCTCGGCAACCCTGTTGATGTTGTTAAGCGATCCCATGCGTCGCTTTAGTCATCGTTTAATTGCCATTATCGAATCAATTTCCGGTTTGTTTTTTGTTTTAATCGGATTAATGGGAATATTTTGGGCCGGTGGATTTTTGGATAATCGCATCTTATCAATAGGCGAGTTTGGCTCTCTGTTTTCTGCCGGAGCCATTCCCATTATTTACTCCTTCATTGGACTTAAAGTCGGGGCCGAATTCAGTTCCATGCTGGTCAGCCTATCTGAAACGGAGAATTCCTAATGGTTTACATTGCAATGGCCACCGGTTTTATTTTGATTTTAATGGGTTTATACGGTGCCCTGACCAACTCCAATATATTACGTATGATCATCTCTTTTACCATAGCTAATACCGGCGTTAATGTGGTTTTGGTAGCCGTGGGGTATATGCATGGCCGTACTGCCCCCATTTTAAATAACGCCGTTTCGGTGGCCGAAGCAAGTGCTCGAATTATTGATCCGGTTCCTCAGGCTCTGGTATTGACTGCGATTGTTATCGGTTTGGGTGTTACCAGTCTGATGCTCGCTTATGCCTATAAACTGTTTGTTACCAAAGGCACGCTTGATATTGCGAAGTTCACGGAGTTGAAATGGTAAATGCGCTTTATTTAATCGCTGCCGGATTAGGAGCAGCTTTTTTACTCGGCTTACTGAAGGATCAGTGGCGTGCTACCGCCTATATAATCACCCTATCGGGCATAGCCTATATGACCTATATAGCCGGAAGTTGGATTTGGGCATTTGCATTTCAAGGTCAAACATCAATTGACATCTACACTGCCGGCAGTATTCCACCGTTTTCCATTAACCTGCGAGTTGGTATAGCCGAAGCGGTACTGATTTTTCTGGTTACTATCACCAGTCTATTATCCACCTTGTACATGAAAGACACCATGTTCCGACTGGGTCGACGAGCCATGGCAACTCAGATTATTGTGACCATGGCTTTAAGCGGAATTATTTTAACTCGGGACATTTTCAATTTATTTGTCTTTTTCGAGCTGTCGGTTATCGCGACCGCCGGATTGATTTTGTTATCCGCAGATGCTCGGGCTTTAGCAGCAGGTTTTAAATATCTAATTATCTCCCAATTAGTATCCATTTTATTATTAATTGGAATAATCTTTGCCTACCATGCCACCGGTACCTTAAATATTGATGGAATGGCGGAGAACACGCTACTGGGCTTGAAAGGCGGAGCATTAGCCTTTTTCCTAATGTTGATTGCTCTGGTTATCGAATTGAAACCTTTTCCCGCCAATGGTTGGGCTCTGGATATTTACGAATCTGCTCATCCGGCTTTCTCCGCCATATTTTCCGCTGCAATGGCCGGTGCCGCAGCGATATTTGCCGTCGATAAACTACTACTTATCGGTGGGCCACAATGGTTGCCGATTGTAACAGCTATAGGCTTAATCAGCTTTGTGGCTGCCAATCTTTTTGCTTTACCGCAAAACAATGATCGTCGAATGTTGGGTTATTCGTCAGTCGGTCAGGTCGGTCTACTATTAGTGGTATTGGGACAAAAAGATATTCTTGGTGATAGTTACCTGTTTATCGCCGGTGGTATTTTACTTTCCCATGCGGTAGCCAAAGCGGGATTGTATTGGCTATCCGGACTACTTCCTGAACGTAATTTAAGTTCTTGGAGTATGTTACGCAAACATCCTCTACTTATTTTTGCTTTCGTTAGCTTTATTACTATGCTAACCGGTTTACCCCCCTTTCCTGGTTTTTACGCCAAATGGGAACTGGTTGGAATTTTAGCCAATGAAGGCCGTCTCTTAATACTCGGACTGATCTTATTGGGAGCATTAATTGAAGCGGGGTATTTATTCCGCTGGTTCGGCTATATTATTAAACGCGAACCGGAACAGGAAATTGGTTCGTTTCAACCCCTAAAGTTATTGGTCATCTTTACTGCCGTTATCGGCGGTTGGTCCTTGGCTTATATCTGGGGCGACCTTTCCAACCACAATAACCTATTATTGATACTACCCCTATTTTTTGCCTTAAGCTTTTTAGTCTTGGAATGGCTTCCAGCCTGGATCAAAAACAGTCTGGCTATAGCCGGTATGGTGAGTTATTTTCTGCTCAGCTATCCTACCTATGACCCACTCCAGGTGATTTTCGGTGCCATTATTTTGCTCGGCGGTTCGATTATTTTATTGGCCAGTTATCATATTCGTGGCCGACGCATCGGATTTTATCCTTCTGCCATGATTATGTATGCCGGTTTGGCAATGCTGGTAGTGGCAAAAGATTCCTTTAACTTTTTTGCGGCTTGGGAGCTATTAACAATTGGTTCCTATTTCCTAATTTTGCGCGGCCAACGCTCTGAACCCCATGCTCTTTCTTATATTATTTTCTCTTTAGGCGGTGCTTTTTTAATTATGGCCGGCTTTGCTATAGCCGCTCAAGGAGCTAGCGTTTATTACTTAGAATCCTTAGGCTCAGTAGCGGCAGAATACGCCCCTTGGGTATTTATTTTATTAGCCATTGGCTTTATGACCAAAACGGCATCTATCGGTCTACATATCTGGCTACCCGGTGCTCATGCCGAAGCCGAAACCGACGTTTCCCCTATGGTTTCGGGCATCCTATTAAAAGCCGGATTATTCGGCTTAATGATGTTATTAATGCATATGGGAAAACAACAATTGTATGGAGTGGAATTAACTCACGTCATGCTTTGGATTGGTGCTTTATCTGCCCTTTTAGGAAATTTAATGGCGGTGTTCCAGGAAGATGCCAAACGCCTGCTGGCTTATTCCTCTATCGGACAAATGGGTTATGCTCTATTTGGTCTAGCGATGATGAATCACCTGGGATGGTTAATGGCGCTAATGTTTGTGGTCAATCATTATATCTATAAGTCCATGTTATTCCTTTCTGTTGGAGGCGTTGCTAAGCGCACCGGTACCAAGGAAATGTATCGCATGGGCGGCTTAATCACCTTAATGCCACTATCCTTTATTGCCGTTATGATTGGAATTATAGCCGTTTCCGGAGTACCGCCATTATCCGGTTTCGGTGGCCGTTGGATCTTCTACAATGCGATTATGACGGCAGAATACCGCCTGCCCATAATCTTGATCTTTTTAGCCGGACCAATTGCTTTTCTTTATCTATTCCGATTGATTCATACAATTTTCCTAGGGCAGTTAAAAGATGAGCACCGTAAAATTAAAGAAGCCCCGTTCTGGATAATTCTGCCGCAGATGATTTATGTAGCCTGTCTAATGGTAGTTGCCCTGGTTCCCGGTTTAGCGTTGAAACACGTTGATAATTATATGAACCAATTTTTCCCCAATGGCGGTTTGAGTTGGGATGGAGGCTTAACGATAACCAGTCAGTTTGGTTATTGGAGTCCGGTATCCATTATGATTATCGTTGGGGTAATCTTCACCACCTTATTTGCCTGGTTGCTATTTGTGAATCGCAAGGCCCAAAAAGTTAAACAATTTAATATCGGTTATGCCGCCGAGCGTCCCTATCGTCCCGAAACCACCCACTTTGCCTGGAACTTTTTTGCCCCTTATCGCAAAGCCTTGGGCTTTTTAATCCAACCTTGGGTGACCACTTTCTGGGATACCTTAATGGATCTACTACATACCGGGGCCGATATTATGCGCCGTTTTTATACCGGCAACGGCCAAACCTATGCCGTTCAGCTATTGGGCTTTGTGGTCGTGGTTTATCTGTTGAAAATGGGAGTATAGCAATGGAATTCGAATGGATTAAAATTCCCTACGCCCTTTTAACCCTGTTTATTGTGGTTAACTTCGGTTTGATATTAACCGCCTTAATCGCCAAAATTGCGGCCCGAGTGGGGCGTCGTCACGGAATCCCCATCTATCAAAATTATATAGACCTGATCAAAAATTATGGCCTACGCAGTTCCATTACCCATGGCGTAATGTTCTATCTAGGACCGGTGTTTCGCTTATCCGGTGGTGTCGGATTATTATTATTCGTACCCACTATCTTCGGCTCGGAGATGTTCTCTAACTTCTCTTTTGCCGGTGATTTGATCTTGGCTTTATATTTTGTATTTTTCGGTACTCTGGGTATGGCGCTGGGAGCCGCAGAAAGTGGTCATCCCTATGCAGCCATCGGTATTACTCGAGGGCTTTCTCAAGTTACTGCTGCCGAATTACCCTTCGCCCTGGCAGTTTTTGCCGTGGCCTTACAATATCAAACCTTATCCATTACAGATATCGTCGCCGCTCAACAAGGTGGAATGATGAACTGGACGGTTTTTACCAATCCATTTGCAGTCGCTGCCGCCATGTTATCCTTTTTAGGCTCAATGATGCGTCCGCCGTTTGATGTGGTACTAGCTCCGCAGGAAATTCCTATTGGGCCGCCAACCGAATACCATTCCTCCTATTTAGCCTTAATGCAGACCAACCGTGCATTATTTCCAATTGCCAAAATTGTGGTCTATATGAACTTATTTTTCGGTGGTGCAGCCAGCTGGCCGATATTTTTTCTGAAAGTATTTTTAATTTATATGGTATCGGTTTTTGTCGGCGTAGTATTCCCCCGTTTTCGAGTCGAACAGTCCATTCGTTGGTTTTTAATTTGGGCCGTGCCGCTGGGTATTATTGCGGTAGTTTTGGTGTAGGCTTTTGTTTAAGTGATGGTATAAGCGATGAAGGAAGAGTTACAAAAAAGAATCGTCAAAGGACCCGACGGTATCGAATTTGAAGTAGAGCCGATGCGTGACTATTTTTGTGAAGCGCCACCGACAGTTATGCCGGCAGCTTATTCCAAGATTGTCGAAAACCTTTTTAACTGGGCTCGTTCTGAATCTATTTGGATCCTGGGCTTTGGTACCGGCTGTGGTGCTATAGAAATGCGTCCCTTAATGACACCCCGTTTTGATGCTTACCGCTATGGTGTTCAATGGCGCCCCACGCCTCGCCAGGCCAATTTATTTGTGATTTCAGGCTATTTATCCACCAAAACATTAAAACGTGCCATTCGAGCCTATGAACAGATGCAAAATCCCAAATACGTGGTGGGTTTAGGATCATGTACTATTAATGGCGGTATGTATTGGGACTCTTACAATACCATTAAACGCTTGGATCAATATCTGCCGGTGGATCTTTATATTACCGGCTGCATGCCACGACCTGAAGCACTATTACAGGGCTTTGAAGACTTAAAGAAAGTGATTAAAGCGGGCAAAGCGGAAGGTGCCAATGACTATGCGGAAAATTTTGAATGGTATAAGGCCAATCAAAAACAAGTGATCCATGATTGGGATATGCCCGATTATAACTGGTAATACTGGGTAAGATAAAACTGGGTAAAAGGTATGCGGAAAAAGTATGTTGGAATTATATAATCAATTAAAACAGCGCTTTGAATTAGGCGAACTGACAGAGCAGCGTTCGGATATAGCCTTTATCACCACCGATCGTAAACAATTACGCTCCCTTTTGTTGCATTTAAGGGATAAAGAAGGTTTTACCCATCTGGTCCTTTTAACCGCCGTGGATTGGATTGAGGATAATATCTTTCAATTAACTTATCTGCTAAACAACCGTGCTGAAGCTAAAGATATCGGCCTGCGTGTTATGCTCGATCGTGATAATGCCAGTATGGAGAGTATTCACGATATCTGGCCTACGGCAGCCACTTATCAACGCGAACTGCGGGAAATGTTCGGTATCGATTTTCCCGATAGCCCCGGCGTTAACGACGATTTTATTCTGGAAGGTTGGAACGATATTCCACCCTATCGCCGTGATTTCGATACCTTAAAATATGCCGAGGAAAGTTTTGCTCAACGTCCCGGCAGAAAGACACATGATCCTGCACAATATATGAAACAACAATTGTACCCGGAAAAAGATTAATATGGCCTATCAACCCGACCGCAGCCAATACCCACAACCTGGGCCAGATGGGAGCCTAGATATCGACCTGACCTCAGGAAAGTATCTGAAGCTATGGCAAGGCCCGCAACACCCTGGTATTACCGGCAATATGTCCGTTGAGCTAACGGTTTGTGGTGATGAAGTGGTAGAAGGCAAAACCCATGTCGGTTATCTACACCGCGGCTTCGAAAAGCTCATGGAACGACGCACTTTTATCCAATGTTTTCCCATTGTTTGCCGTATCTGCGTTCCGGAACCCGATTTTAATGAATACTGCTACGCCGCTGCAGTAGAGGAATTGGCCGGAGTCGAAGTACCGGAAAAAGCCAATTGGATCCGCACCCTGATTTTAGAGATGGGACGGATCAATAGCTATTTAATGTATTTGGGCGGTCAGTCCGGTGCCTTTGGTATGGGAGTGATAGGACAATGGAGTACCTATGTCCGCGACTTAATGCTGGATCGCTTTGAAGAACTGACCGGGGCACGCATCTACCATATGTTCATTATGCCCGGAGGTGTCCGCGACGACCTGCCGGAAGGCTTTACCCAGCGCATGGAGGAAACTCTGCAAGAACTGGAAAGCACCATGAATGATATTTACGATGCCATGTTTTGTAATGCCGTGTTTAAAAAGCGCAGTGTCGGTATGGGCTATATCGATCCCGATTTAGTGGATAGTTATGGGATTACCGGACCTACCGCACGTGCAGCAGGAGTAGCAAAAGACGTACGTCGCGATCAACCCTACTTGGTTTATCCTGAATTAGACTTCGAGCCTATTATCGGTCAAGACTCCGATATTTATACCCGCGCCGATGTACGCCGTAGAGATCTATTAATGTCCATTGACTTAATTCGTCAGATTCTGCGTAAAATGCCGAACGAAGGACTCTTAATGGCCAAAATCCCCAATGTTCTACATTGGCAAATCCCACGTGGCGAAACCTATGTGAGAGGCGAATGTTCACGAGGTGAATACGGTTATTATCTGGTGACCGATGGCAGCGGATACCCGCGCCGGGTGAATGTGCGCGGACCATCTTATACTCATGCCGTAGCATTATTGGAAAAGTTAATCGTAAATACCAATATATCCGATGTGGCCGGCCTAATGGTATCCCTACACACCTATCCACCCGAGATCGAACGGTAATAGCAAGGTAAAAGCAAACTATGAGCATTAAAGATCTCCTTTCTCCCTTTACCGCCTGGAAAAATATTTTGCGCGATCCGGTCAGCATTAAAGATCCCTTTAATGAACGTCCTGGTTCAGCCCGTTATCGCGGGTTTCATCAAAACGACATTGAAAAATGTATCGGGTGCGGCACCTGCGAGGTAATTTGCCAAAACGGCGCTATCGATATGTTGCCGTCACCTAAAAACGAAACCAAATTAGGTGATTCCGGCTTACGTCCACGGATCGACTACGGCCGGTGTTGCTGGTGTGCCTTATGTGTCGATGTGTGTATGACCGGCTCACTCACCATGTCCAACGAATATAAATGGATTGAAAGCGATCCGGACGCTTTTCGCTTTATGCCGGGTGTGGATGAAAAGCACTGGGACAATAACGAACTGGGTTATCGCCGTCCTGAAGATCACCGTCTAGTGGAAAACCATCGCATTGAAATGGGCGAAATGGAACCGGAACTGCGAATAAACTCTTTCGATGAAATTGTTGCAGGCTATACAGTGGAACAAGCAAAATTGGAAGCGGATCGCTGCGTGGCTTGTGGCTTATGCGTTGCCACCTGCCCTACCCATATGTCCATTCCGGAATATATTGCTGCCGTTCGTGATGGAGATTACGAACGCGGCTTAAAACTACTCTACGAAACCAATCCGTTCTCGCAAGTTTGCGGCCGAGTTTGTACTCGCAACTGTGAATCGACCTGTGCCTCCCGTCATGAAGGCGATCCTATCGCCATCCGTTGGTTAAAACGACATATTACCGAACAAGTCCCGTATGAAAAATATCGTGATATAGTTGGTGAAGCCCTACCTGCAACCGGAAAAAAAGTCGCTATAATCGGTGCCGGCCCGGCCGGTCTGACTGCAGCCTTTGATTTAATCCGTCAGGGTCATGCGGTCACTGTTTATGAAGCCAAAGCTGCTGGTGGTGGAATGACCCGTTATGGTATTCCCGAATATCGTTTGCCTTATGACGCCTTAGATAGAGATATCAACCTAATCCTCTCCTACGGTGTGGACATTCATTACAATACCAAAGTCGGCGTCGATATTTCCCTGCAACAACTACAAAACGACAATGATGCGGTGTTATTGGCGATTGGATTACAAGAAGGTCGCCAGACCCGCATACCGCAATCGGATCATGAAAAAGTTTTTCGTGCGGTTGATCTTTTGGATAAGATTACTGCCAAAGAACCGTTTGAACTTCCCCATTGTGCGGTGATTATCGGCGGCGGTAATGTCGCCATGGATATTGCCCGTTCATTAGCCAGAATGCAAAAACAGCAATATGGTCAGGTGGATGTGGTAGTCACTGCCTTGGAAGAGCAACAACATTTTATGGCCGATCCCGATGAAATTAAAGAAGCCTTGGAAGAAGGCATTATTATTCAAGACAAATGCGGTCCACAGGGCTGTGAAATCGATGACTATGGCAAATTAATCGGCCTAAAAACTTGGAAAGTCATTTCAATTTTCGATAAAGATAATCGCTTTTCACCCACCTATAATGAGGAAGAAGAAACCATTCACGCCTGTGATACGGTTATCGAAGCCATTGGTCAATATGCCGATACATCACTTTTAGGTGATGAATTAACCGAACAGCTGGAATGGAATCGTGGGCGACTCCAAGTGGACGCCGATGGGGAAACTTCAGAATCCTGGTTATGGTCTGCCGGTGATTGTGTTAACGGTCCCGATGTTGTCTCTGCCGTAGCGGACGGTCATCGCGTGGCAGCCAGTATTCATGCAAAAATTTCAGCAGATCTCACAGTACAAAAATAGCGAGAATAAAAAATGACTGAAGGTAATGGTTATAATCAACTCAAACAACAGACCAGTTTAAAAGATATCCTGGCAGTAGCCACCGAATTTGAACGCACCGCTCGTGATTTCTATCAGGACATGGTCCCCAAAGTCAGTAAAAAAATTCGTTATTTATTAGAAGAATTAGCCGAAGAAGAACAACGTCATTACGATCTCTTTAGTGAGTTAGGTGCCCGTAGTGATATTGAAGACCAAGTACATGAGCTAGTCGATACACCCGTTAGCGATACCCGTTTCTCCGATTGTATACATCTCCCCGAATTGGGCGATAACCCCGATGACCAAGCCGTATTACAATATGCCCTGGAGCGTGAACAGGCGGCCATGGAACAATATACCGCATTAGCGCAAATGAATCAGGAAGGCCCGATAAAATCCCTATTTGAGTTTCTGGCTAATGAAGAGACTAAGCATAAGGTGGAATTGGAAAAGCTCTACTATGAGATCGTTCATAGTGGTGGGGTTTAGCACAAACAAAAATCAGCGTGTGCATATCTACCATTATGATGTTAATGGTTAATTTGTAATAACCTGAAACCAATCTAAAAAAATTGCTGATGCCGTTTAGCATAAATCTAATAGATAAAACTCAAAGAGGAACATAACACCTTGGTATTAATATACCGGTTTTGACCTAGAGCAGTGATTAAGTGCTCACAATAAGAAAATCTAAAATTTCCAGATAGCAGTAGTTTAAAAAATAAACTGATGAGATAATTTTTAGTTATCTTAATCAGTTGTTGAATACCAATGAAACATATTATGTCCATAACGGTAATATACGAATGATTAATTTGATTCAAACTAATAAATAAATTTCTCCTAACCCAGACATTTAAAGATTTTACTCATCAACACAATCAGAAGTATTGTTGTTAATAATATTTATAGTTGCTATATTACTAAAAAATCATAATTATCTTTATGAATCTTACTTATTTAGAGTTTGCTCATAAATTCAGTTTACACTGTATTTCCAGCATTGCCGATATGCATTAAATTTCCGGTGTGCAACTTTCATATTTCCTAAGTGTATAGTGACATCATCAATTTTCTTTATCAGTGCAGCTAATGCCCTTGCAACGTGCCATTTTTGCGGGGTAAAAAAGATCCTTAGCAGGACCATCAAGTTCATCACCAAAAAGATACTGTTTATCCAGGCATATGAGGTATCAGCACGCTTGGCACGAATATAATTGAGTCGATAACCATTCTTTCCCTGACCAAACTTACCTTCAATGGGAATACGTTGCCGATATTCTTCGCGCTGCCTGGCTTTTTCCTGTTTTATTTCCTGCTGATTCTCGGTAGTGACCTTTTTAGGTCGGCCCAAAGGCTTACCAGCAAAGCGAATACCTTTTGATTTAAGGTATTGTCGATTGGCACGACTGCCATAAATCGTATCCACCAGAACGACTTCAGGATAATGACCATGACGTTCTTTATAGTCTTCAACCTGCAGCGGTAAATCCAGCCCCTCATGAAAGGCATCCCATCGCAGTTCATCGACAATTGCAATCTTATCAGAATTTAAACTCACACTCAGTTTCGCTCCGAACTCCACCGGCTTATCCAACTTGCCACGCACGATAGGACGAACATAGGGCTGGCTAATACTGACAATACGGTCATCGCATCGATTTACTTTATGGTCAAACATCTGCCTTTGTTGTTCATAAAGGTGTTGTATCACCCAATAGCGATAGAGTAACCTACGTGGCAAGGGTAAAGGCGTTCCTTCTGGGAAGAAGCAAAACAACTTGTCAATATGCTTCAAATTACGGCGAAGGTACTGTAATTGTTGTTTGACGCCACGTCGCCTGACTTGGGATGATGGTCGTTTTTGTTTAGCTATCTTTAAGTAGTCCTTTCGTGCCTTAACCCGGTAAGTCCTTGGCTTTTTACTCTGCTGTTTTTGGGGGACATAAAGCCAATCAATTATCTGTTCACTGAGCTCCCGTGCTTCATTAAGCAGGCTTAAATCCGTTGGATAACGAATCGCTTGTGGGCAAACGGTTGCATCCAGAAGTAATTTTCCCTGATGGGATGTCGCTGTTGTGCTATGGCTACCGGATTGACTGGGTGATGTTGGTTCGTCTGATGACGAAGCAGGTGGCTCTGAATCATCCGGTTTTTTAGCCTGTTTCACTGAGGAATGTTTGCTTTGTTTGGCTTTAGCGACTGCATCGATAATCGCCTCCTGAAAAACATCAAACACCGCTTTACCCATACGCTTACGGATCTCCACAAACAATGAAGGAGCAAAGGGCTCTTTCATTTGAAAGCCAGGCAGGCCAACAAAGTATTGTAAATACGGATTCTCCTGTATTTGTGCAACCGTTTCTCTATCCGACAGGCACAATTTATGTTTAATAATCACCGCACCTATGACCAGTCGCGCATCTAATCCGGGTCTACCTCGGGATTCACTCAGGCCTTGATAATAGCCCTCAACAAGTTTATTCCAGGGAATCGTTTCGCTTAATTTAACCCAGCGGTTATTTTTATCCATATCGGTAATAAAAGGCCAGTCAAATTCTTCAATGGTTATTTGTTTGGGGTCATTATATCGGATCATGAGTGCACGCTTTTTGATACCTTTATTGGATTATTTGTGCACTATTATACCACAAGCAACACCTTATATTCCATAAAATCAAAGACTTACAATTTATAAGCAAGCTCTATTTACAAGTATTCAGAATTTAACATAAGGCTGACATATAAATTTTTAGTAATACGATAAGTTATATTAACTTCATCTGATATACTCTGTTTGATATAATTTGAATAACAATCGCATTAAAATGGTCTTAATTTATGGATATTGCACTTCAGTGGCTTCATGTGTCTGGTTTACTCATCGTTCTGATTGTAACAAGTATAATTTTTGTTCGTGGAATAACTATGTTACTCCGGGGTAAACATCACTCAGTACGTTTCGGTCTTGAATTGCTTTTGGGATTCGGTCTTTTATACTTCTCTTTAACTTCGGTTTTTGGCTATTTTGATCTGAATAATTATTCATTAACAGTAACTAAAGGCGTCTCATTTTTTTGGTGGATCTCCCTTGCTTACACCATAAACGCTATATTGGATCGTTTTGTTTGGGAGGGAAAACTTACTGATGATGGGCTCCGTCGCGTTCCAAAAATTTTAACTGATCTTGTAAGTATACTGGTATATGCGATTGCCCTCATGATTGTAATGCATTACGTTTATGAGGAGCCTATTACAACGATCCTTGCCTCTTCTGGAGCCATTGCTTTTGTGGTTGGACTTGCCGCTCAACCTACGATTCAGGAAATTTTTGCTGGCATATCCCTAAACTCCACTAAAGCCCTTAGAATTGGTGACTTTGTTGAAGTCGACGGTAATTATGGAGAAGTCTGGGAAATAAACTGGCGTAGTGTTGCTTTAAAAAGTCCTAATACAGGATCGTTACACATTTTTCCAAATTCTGTCATCGCTCAGAAGATGATTCTTAATTTCAGTGAGCCTAACAATCTATTTAAATATTGGATTACTTTTCATGTGGAATACTCTAGTTCACCTGATCTGGCGATCCGCGCAATCGAAGAAGAACTGGAAAACACTCGATACATTTGCCGTGACCCGAAGCCGGATTTCAATATTCTTGGTTTTAGCCCGCTCGGTATGGAGATCAGATTACGGTTCTGGTTTGAGGGTGATGATCCCTGGTGGCCGGCTCAAAACGAGGCTTGTATGGCGGTGTGGTCCGGTTTGCGTAAAAAAGGCATACGACTGGCCATTGAGCGCTTTAAACTCAGTACAGGTGATGAATTTGATCTTAATCCTTGGATTAATGAACAGGCATCACTGCCCGACAAAGGTTGCCGCGATTCTTTGGCAAATCACCCACTCCTAGCGGGCGTAGCCGATGACACAATTGTCCAGGTGGTGCAAACAGCCAAGCGCCTCGATTACACACCTCCTGACTGCGTATTCGACACCAGGAATGCTGATAGCCACATTTATTTTGTGGTCGAGGGCGATTTTGCTGGATACCGGGTACTCGAAGATGGTGGCGAGGCCCGCGTGATAACCTACTCTAAGGGGAATCTATTTGGGTTGGATGCATTGGTGTCTGCGGAGGTCGATCATTACAAGGTACAGGCAGATACCTATGGGATTCTCTACCTTCTTGATTCGAGCCTAATCGCCAAGTTGCTAAATACCATCCCTGGATTTGAAAACCGACTGGCCAAACACCTTGATGATGAGCATAAGAGCATCGCGAAAAACCTCGAATTTCATGCTCAAAATGCCACGAATGCTGCCAAACTTGCTCACCACGCAGCGCTCAACTTCCATCTCCGCGAACATGTCGAAGAGATTTTTGACAGACCAATCCTGCATAGATTGGTACATCTGATCAGCCCTCGTTCCAAAGAGCGGGACCTCCTCGAAGCGATGATGGCCGCGTCTGCACTCATTGCCAATTCTCGAGGAAATATCGATGATATCGAAATAGAGTACTTACGAAAAAACCTTGGAGCCATTGAGCTATTACGGCACCTGGAATCGGTTGATGCCATCTCACAATTTATGCAATTTTCCGAGCAACTTAAGGACGGCAAAAGAGACCCTGTGTTAAATAGGCTTAGGATTATCTCCGACGAGCCAAAATTGAAACAACTTGTCATTGGCATCGCTCATGGAATGACCTCACTGCACAGCGAAGTTCTACCTCAAGAAGAGGCTGCGCTACAAGAGGTTGCAAAAGCAATGAAGATAACCTCGAGTCTTAAGGAACTTGTTGCAGAGATCAAGAAACAATCATGATTAAAAATAAACTGTTAAGCAATGAACTTCGATTTGTCTCTTTATTATCGATAGGCCTGGAGATATTGATTCTCTGTTGCCTGTTTGTGCTACTCACTTTCTCAAACGTTTCTGCCAATGAGCAATTAGAACTGACTGCTGAAGAGAGACAATGGTTAGCTGAACATCCTATTATTCGTCTGGGTGTAGATCCAGATTGGCCCCCCTTCGACTTTGTTGACCAACATGGCTACCACCAAGGAGTTGCCGCAGATTTTCTGCGCTTGGTTAGTAAGCAACTTAGCTTAACTATTGAGATGGTGCCAAACATCACGTGGACAGAAGTCCTCGATCAGGCTAAGTTAAGGCAGCTTGATCTGGTATCCATCGCTGCGCAAACACCGGATCGTTCCAAGTATCTTTCTTATACGGATCCGGTCATCTCATCTTCTTCTGTCATTGTTGTAAACGATCAGCAATCAGAGATATCAGGCGTCGATTCGTTAATAGGTAAAAAAGTTGGTGTTGTTAAAGGTTACAGCGCTGCCGAATTGGCAATGAAAACCCATACCCAGCTGACTTTTATCGAAGTCGATTCGGTTTTGGATGGGCTCAAAAAAACGGCAAACGGTGAGCTAGATGCCTTTATCGATAATCTTGGCGTTGTGGGCCATTTGATCTCCGAGCATAGCCTTTCCTCGCTTCGTATAGCAGGTGATGCAGAACTCGGCACCCTAGAACTTTCCTTCGGCGTAAGGAAAGACTGGCCAGAGCTGGTTTCGATCCTCAATAAAGCACTCGCAACAATACCACCTGTGGAATCCCGAGTTATCCGTAATCGCTGGATACCCATTCGTGCTAGTTTGAATACAGAAACAGATCCCGAATCAACCTCCGGTTCGCTGAATTGGTGGTTACTTGGGATATTAGCGTTGTTCGGTTTTTTTGCCATAATTGCGCTAGGCCGCATTCTCGATAGGCCAGTGACCGATGGTGAGGTTCAACAATTAACTAAAGCACACAAGTTCTGGTTGGCGGTGACCTTCGCAAGAATGAAGATCAGTGCCAAAATCCTGATCATGTTGGTTATGATATCAACCGCCAGCGTTGTTATCTTTGGCTATTTTGATTACCAGTCAGCCAAAGAGACCCTGAAAGCAGAGTCATTTAAAAAGCTGACTGCGGTTCGAGAAATGAAGGCCCAACAGATAGAAAATTATTTCTCGACTCTAAATGATCTGGTGGTCACATTTGCACGGAGCGACACCGTCGTTAATGCTGCGAAAGGTTTTCGAGGAGCATTCGAAAAGATCAATGAAAACATGACCTTTGATGAAATTACAGAAAGCACACTTTTACATTACTACGAGAAGGAATTTATAACTCGTCTATCCCCCAACGTCCTGGATTCTTCCAACTTGGATGTCAACAGATTCATATCCCAAAATCCAGCAACGCAGTACCTGCAGAAAAAATTTATTGTTGAAAATCCTTATCCAACAGGAGAGAAACACAAATTCTATCGACTCGAAGATGGCAGTCATTACGACGTAGCCCATACTAGACATCACCCCACTTTTAAGCAGCTTCTCGAAAAGTTTGGTTTCTATGATATTTTCATTGTTGATCCTAAAGACGGTTACATTTTGTATTCAGTGTTCAAGGAAGTGGATTATGGTACATCGCTCTTAACTGGTCCCTATAAGGATTCAAATTTTGCTGCAGCCTACCGACAGGTCATCCAGAATCCGAAACCAGGTACTGCCGTTCTCGTGGATTTTGAGCCCTACGAACCATCATACAACGCGCCAGCGGCTTTCATCTCGGCACCAATTTTTGAGAACAGAAACCTTGTTGGCGTTGCCATATTTCAGATGCCGATCGATCGCATTAATGCGATCATGACGAGTAATCAGTCCTGGAGCAATGTTGGTCTAGGGGAATCCGGAGAGACCTATATAATAGGGGATGATTTCAGAATGAGAAATCAATCCCGGTTTCTAATACAAGACCGCGAAAACTACTTCAAGGCAATACAGGAAAGCGGTGCCCCTTCCGAAATCGTAAATCACATCAAGGCTTTCAATAGCAGTATTGGTCTGCAGAGAGTTGAGACAAGGGGGACCATTGCGGCGTTATCCGGAAGGACTAGTACAGAAATTTTTCCGGATTACAGAAACGTCCAGGTCTTATCCGCCTTTCGCCCACTAAATATTCAAGGCATGCGCTGGGCGCTGATGAGTGAAATCGATGTGTCCGAAGCCTTCGCCTCTGTTGAAGAGTTGAAAAAGCGCATGATGATACTGATTTCTATTATGCTCGTGTCCATCATTGGTATCTCATTTGTGTTTGCTAAAACAATGACTCGCCCGATCAAGGTTTTGACCGCTAAGGCGGAAACCCTCGCTAAGGGAGATCTGGGTATTGATATCGATGTTGGCGGTGGCGATGAGATTTCCGACTTGGCCCATAGTTTCGACATGATGCGTAACGCACTTCGGGAAATGATCGAGGGACTCGAAGAAAAGGTAAGGGAGCGTACCCTGAAGCTTGAAAAAGCTGAATCCCGAATGCGTGGTATCGTCACCAACCTGGCTGACGCTCTTGTGATTATATCGGATGAAGGTGTGATTGAGGACTTCGGTCCCTCTGCAGAAACCATGTTTGGCTACAAAGCATCCGAGGTACTTGGAAAAAATGTCAGTTTGTTAATGCCTTCCCCACACTCGGAAGCGCATGACAGCTACCTTGAAAAATATCGGAATACTGGTGAAGCATATGTAGTCGGTCGAGCTCGAGAGGTTCTGGCCAAACGAAAGAATGGCGAATTGTTTGATGTAGAACTGGCGGTATCCGAGGCCACCATGGCGGATAACCGGATATTTATTGGTTTAATAAAGGATATTACCCCCAGGAAGAAGGCAGAAGAAGCTCTACAGGCGGCTTACAAGATTATTAACCAGCAGAAGGAGCGCATGGAGGAAGAGCTCAATGTTGGCCGGAATATCCAGATGAGCATGGTACCACAATGTTTCCCCGCGTTTCCTGATCGCAATGAATTCGATATCCACGGATTGTTGCAGCCTGCCAGAGAGATCGGAGGGGATTTCTACGACTTCTTCTTCGTCGGGCAGGACAAGCTGTTTGTCTGCGTTGGTGATGTGTCTGGCAAAGGCGTTCCGGCCGCTCTATTCATGGCAGTGACCAAGACAATGATCAAAGTTACCGCAGGAGAAGACCATTCTACCGCTAGCATCATGACCCGAGTTAATGACGAGATCAGTCAGGACAATCCTTCCAGCATGTTTATTACACTATTCCTTGGTGTTCTGGATCTGACCAGCGGTGATTTTTGTTATACCAACGCAGGTCATCCTTATCCCTATCTCAAGCGCAGCAATGGCAAATTGGAAACTTTGAAGCCGGTTCATGGACCGGTGGTGGGAGCGATTGACGGTATCGCCTACGGTGAAAATCAGGTGCAACTAGTCAGGGATGATCGATTATTGATATTCACTGACGGTATCACCGAGGCCATGGATCTTGATGATCAGTTATACGGTGAGCAGCGCGTCATCGAGCACTTCCAGGCATATCAGGATGCTAATTGTGCGGATCTGGTCAAGGAGACTTTGGATGAAGTGGAACATTTTGCTGGGGAGGCCGAGCAAGCAGACGATATCACCGTACTGGCGTTGAAATACTGTATCGACCCAAAATCAGACGAGACTATGTTGGACATCAGTCTCCCCAATCGGTTACCGGAGATCGATCGGGTTAATGATACGTTCACGGAATTTGCCGAACAGTGTGGTATAGAAATGACTATCGCCCTCAAAATCAATATGGTATTCGATGATCTACTCACTAATATTATTTCCTATGCCTACGGGGAGGACAAGACCGAGCACAGCATCGAAATTGGCCTCAGTTATACCGACTCCCGGCTCAGCATCACCATTGCCGACGACGGTATTCCCTTCAATCCTTTTACCCGGGAAGATCCTGACACCAATCTTGGAATTGAAGAACGCGAGATCGGTGGCCTGGGCATATTGCTGGTTAAAAAGACCATGGATGAGACAACATACCAGCGCCGAAACAATCGAAACATCATTACACTAATCAAAAATCTAAACTAATAACATTCAAGAGGTAACTAATGGATATCACCACCCGCGACGAAGGCGACACTAAAATAATTATGCTTAACGGTAAACTCGATACCAATACGACTCCGACTGCTGAAATTGAAATTAATTCCCTGATCGATGGCGGCGCTAGCAAGTTGCTGATCAACTTTGAACAACTCAGCTATATCAGTTCCAGCGGGCTTAGGCTCTTACTAGCTACTGCCAAGCGACTTAAAGGAAACGGTGGTGATTTACGAGTGTGTTCGCTCAATGAGATGGCCACGGAGGTGTTCGAAATCTCTGGTTTTGCTTCCCTTCTCAGCGTTTTCCCTGACGAACAGACAGCGCTAGGGTCCTGAACGCGAGTACGGAGTAAAGTCATGATCATTAGAGAGCATTCCGGATTCCGCATGGGTTGGGATGCGCTAATTTTGGTGCTCGTACTGGTCAGTTGCATACTGGTTCCCTATCAGCTTGCATTTTTGCATGATGCTGACCGGGCCAACAACGGCTTGATGCTAGTCATTGGCCTGGTGTTTCTGGCTGATATTGGACTTAATTTCTTTACCAGCTTTCACCATGCAGGGGTTGAGGTATTGGATCAAAAGATCATCCGGAAACATTACCTCAGGGGGCAGTTTGGCATCGATCTGTTGGCCAACATGCCGCTTGGTTTTGTGATGCTCCTTGCTGGAGATCCCCAAATTGGTGCTTTCTCATCGGTATTGTTAGTGCGTTTACTTAACTTGCTGCGTCTGGTGAGGCTTTTCGTTATCTTGCGCCGTTGGGAGGCTGCCGCTTGGACAGGCCCCGGCTACTTGAGAGTAATCAAATTCCTGACTCTTGTATTGCTCCTCATACATTGGGTTGCCTGCCTGTGGTTTGCCCTGGCCTATGCAGATGGTTTTCCTTCTGATAGTTGGGTGGTAGCGGCAGGTATCGAGGCCAGTGGTCCAATAAGCCAGTATGTGCGCTCGCTTTATTGGACCATTACGACAATGACCACTGTGGGGTATGGTGACATCACACCAGGTCGAACCTCTGAATACCTTTTGGCTGGGGTCGTTATGCTGCTGGGCGCTTCACTCTACGCCTTTATCATTGGTGGCGTAGCCTCTCTTCTGAGTAATATTCATCTTTCCAGGAACCGCTACCGTGAGCATACCGAAGCGGTGGAACAGTACCTGCGCGCTAGGCAGGTGCCAATGGCGCTCGGTGATCGGGTCCACAGCTACTACGAATACCTTTGGCATAGGCGCAAGGGGCTGGATGAGGGCAAACTACTGAACGATCTGCCTCACTCCCTGCGTCTAGAAATCCTACTGCATCTGGCTCGTGATATTCTTCAGCAGGTGCCCATATTTCAACACTGTTCACCACTATTACGCGACGCTTTGGTTACCTCATTAGTTCCTGCAACCTATGCTCCTGGGGACTATTTGACGCGTCACGGTGAAGTAGGACAGGAGATTATCTTTATCACTCGTGGGCAAGTGGAAATATTTGCTGATGAATCAAATAGTCCGATTGCTACCCTTGGCCCGGGCGATTATTTTGGTCATCTAGCCCTAGCTCTGCGAGAACAGCGCAGCGGATTCGCACGAGCCAATGGCTATTGCGAGGCGCTAATTTTAGAAAAAGAACAATATGACTCTATCAGAAATGACTATCCGGAATTTCGCGAGGTTATCAAGCTGGTTTCGGCACAAAGTAGCGAGCAAGCTTCGGCCTTGCTAATGAAAGGCGTTGTGTTGTAACTGACGACAGCCAGTATCTTTGATTTAAGGTGAAACATATGAAAATAAATACTCTGATAATCTCAATGGCCATTCTGCTCATATTCCCTCAACTGTCCTTTGCAGCCATTACTTTAGAGAACACCGACCAGCCGGTAGCTGAATTGTTAGCATTGATTATCGGTGGTGCCGGTATCTTTCTTGTCGGCATCCATTTCGCGGGTGATTATCTTCAACAAATGACCAGTGGTACTGTCCAGGCTATAGTTTCTCGCGTGGCACACAACCGACTAGGTATGCTACTTTGGGGTTTGTTCTTGGGATTCTTTACTCAGAGTGGAAAGGCAGCTGCATTTATTCTGTCAGATTTCGTCAGGGCTGGTCTGATCAAGCCTCGACAAGCATCTCCTATGGTCTATTGGGGAAATGCAGGCAGTAGTCTGATTACTTTCGTCTCCATGCTGTCTATCAAAATCTTCGCCTTGTTACTGCTAGGTATTACGGCTTTTGGACTGATCTTTCACTATCCAAAACGACTGGTGCACGCCTACGGCGCTATGTTTGGTCTTGGCATGATCATTTTCGGACTCTATTTGGTGAAGGAGGGAGCTGCCGGTCTCACCGCCATGGTGGAGATATCCTTTCTGGTCGATTTTATTCAAGATTCTCACTTATTAAGCTTCCTGTTTGGTTTGATACTTACCGTGGGGGTACAATCAAATATAGCTGTGATGTTGATTATTATTGCCTTGAGCAGTACAGGATTGTTTGGACTGGAAGAGGTGGCAATGGGTATTTTCGGTGCCCAGACCGGTACTGGTATACTGACATGGATATTTTCAAAACATGCCAAAGGTAATGCCCGTCAAGTGGTGATCAGTCAGATCGCTTTCGACGCTATCGCTACCTTGATCTTTCTAGGCCTGTTTTATTTGGAGTACTGGTTAGGTCTGCCCTTGTTAATGGCTGTTTCCCAAAGTATTACCGATAGTATCGGTGGGCAGGCCATTGCACTGGCTCTGGGTTTTCAATTTGGCGCTGCTGCTTTGCTAGTTTTGCTACGCCGCCCTGTATTTGATTGGATCGAGGAAAACTTCCCGCCAACGGCTACCGAGCGGCTTTCGGAACCAAAGTTCCTGCATGAAAATGCTGCAGAGTCACCCGAAACTGGCTTGCTGCTGATAGAGCGGGAGCAAAACAGATTACTCAAGCGCTTGCCAATGTATATCGAGTATCTGCGCGAGGATGAGAATGAAAAGTTTGAATCTCCTTCAAGCTATCACGAGGCCTTTATCCAGATCTCGGAACGTATCAATCAGACGTTGACACAGATTTCCCGTCTTGGTCTAAATACTGATAGCTCAGATGAATTGATTCGACTAACTAAAATGCAGGAACAATTACAACGTTTTGAAGATAACGTCTATCAGCTTACCAGCGAAATAGCTCGTAGTGATATTTCGCCTCGTGCTCGCAAGTTGGGCAATAACATTATGGAAAGTGCTGATTTTATAATTTTGACTGCCATCGATGCGATCGAAAGCCAACAGGAAAGTGAAATCGACACACTTGCTAGCTTTACAAAGGATCGCAGCTCCACGATGACAAAATTACGACACAACTATTTTGATAGTGAACATGAATTGTCAGAAGCTGACCGCAATTTTGTACTGGATGTCACTATATTGTTTGAGAGTATGGTACATACTTTAGCCCGCTATGGAATTTTGCTTAAAAATTGATGGGCACAGATATTTACAACAGTTGTGATTGTATTGAAACAGCAGAGTATTCTATAAATTGTGTTATGCTTTGGAAACTTAATTAACTGAATCTTTATTATTTTAAGAGAAAAATTATGTCTCAAGAAATTTTTAATCCACACAATCTATTTTTTGACCAGGAAGAAAAAGATTATCAGAAATTTCTTTATGAAATGCTTTTAGAAATACAAAAAAGCCATTCTTTTTTTAATAACTTTTGTCATTTTGAAAATATCTTGAGTACTTCATTACGTTCTCAAAAAATGATTATTTTTAAGCGTAGAAAAAAAGACCGCACACTAAGTACTGAAATCCTGAATAATGAAGAACGAAAAAAAATTGATCTAAGTTTTGGTTTAACATCTATTGCTGGTTTTGCAGCCTTACGAAAGGAGGTCATCTGCATTTCTAACGTTGATGATAAAGATGAATTAGCTAGACATCACCCATTACTCCAACATCATAAAGAATTAGATCAAAACATTAACTGCAGTATTCAATCTACCATGGTCATACCTATTATTCATGAAAATATTTTAGTAGGTGTAATACAAGCAATTAATCGAATAGATGATGTTTATGATTTCAAGGATATTGACAGAGGTAAAACACTTGCAAGAATACTTGCTCATCACTTTAGTCATGAATTAGGCTTATTAACTGACCCTTTTGAATTATTAGTTAGAAATAAAGTTATTCATAAAAAAATAATAGATGATATCAAACAGCTTTCTAATAAAAGTGGTACTTCTGCAGCGCATTTACTCATGTTAGAACAGCATATTGAAATTGAAAAGATTGCTGAATCTTATGAAAAATTTTATCAGGTTCCTTTTATTGCCTATGATCCTAATCACAAACTACCAGAAAGTATTTTTAAAAAATTAAAACCGAGTTATCTTAAAAAAAATGGATGGCTTCCAATAATGGAAACAATTGATACTGTCAAAATTGTATGTACTGATCCAACCAATTCTGATTCCATCATTGATGTAGAACACATTTTTAGAGGTAAAAAAGTAGAAATTTGTGTCGGTATTCCTGAAGATTTTTTTCAATATTTAGATACCAATCAATCTAAATCTAACACGCCATCCACAAAGAATTTAGAACGTTTAATAAAAGATTCATTAAACAGTGAGTCTGATCATAGTACTTCAACTATCATTCAACTAGTTGATGAAATCATCTACCAAGCCTACCTGCAAAGAGCATCTGACATTCATATTCAACCATCCGAGTCACCAGAACAAACGACTATAAAGTATCGTATAGATGGAACTTGTCAGATATCAACCCTGATTCCTCATCAAATTACTGAACATTTGATATCCAGAATTAAAGTTATGGCTTCTATGGATATTAGTGATAAAAGACTACCTCAGGATGGTAAAATTCTGATCAATAATTCATCTCTTTCTATTGAATTAAGAGTTGCAACCATACCCAATGTTCATGGCACTGAAACAGTTGTTCTTAGATTATTAGCTAAAGCTAAGGCATTAAAACTAACGGACCTGAATTTATCTGCAAATAATTATCAGAGAGTTCGTAGTCTTGTACATAAACCACATGGTATTTTTCTGGTAGTTGGTCCGACTGGATCCGGTAAAACGACGACACTTCATAGTATTTTAAGTGAGATAAATACTCCTGAAAAAACGATCTGGACCGCAGAAGATCCGGTTGAAATTACTCAATCCGGTTTACAGCAGGTTCAGGTTAAATCAAAGATTGGTTTTGATTTTGCCAGAGCACTACGTTCTTTTTTAAGAGCAGATCCCGATGTTATTATGGTCGGGGAAATGCGCGATCATGAAACTGCTCAAATTGGAATTGAAGCTTCTTTGACAGGCCACCTGGTATTTTCAACTTTACACACTAATTCTGCTTCAGAAACAATCGTTAGATTATTAGATATGGGCATTGATCCTCTCAATTTCACGGATGCATTACTGGGAATATTAGCTCAACGACTCGTCAGACTATTATGCAATGATTGCAAACAACAATATCCTGCCAGCAAAGATGAAATTGAAAAAATTTCTATTTTATATGGAAAAGAACTTTTTGCTAAATTGAATTTGGATGTTAATAACTTTACACTGATGAAACCAATTGGCTGTAGTAAGTGCAATGGCACTGGCTACAAGGGCAGAACAGGAGTGCATGAACTTTTAGTTAACACAGAAGCGATGAAAAACTTAATTTATTCTCGTTGTTCTGTAAATGAAATTAAGGAACTAGCCTATAAAGATGGCATGAAAACGTTGTTACAGGATGCTTTAGAAAAAGTATTGCATGGTGAGACAGATCTTACTCAAATTAAAACTGTTATAGGTACCGACGTATAAAATTACTTAATAAAGTCCATAAATTATAACAATCAATAACTTAAAGAATTGAATAATCTTACCTTTGGAGAAAAGAATGTCCATACAATTTTGTAAACAAAAATTTCATTTAGCCATTTTTGATTTAGTTGCTCCTGGAAATATAAGGTCCCGTATGGAGGCGGCCTGGAGTCAACATTTAATTCATTTAGATCCTGTTGCAGATTTGCCTGAATTAAGTGCAAATGATTTTAAAAATTTAAAATCAATGATTTTAGAGCATATACATGATAAATTAGAAAATATATCGGAATTTGAAGTTGAAAAGTTAGCTCAAGAAACTGTAAATCTCTATGAAAAGATACTTCAGGAAAATTAAATATATCACCCATAATATTATAATCTCTGAATTTATAAACTAAAACAACTGCATCAAAAAATACCTTAAGTGATGAAGCAGTTAAATCAGTGATCTATGATTTGTAAAAAGTGAATCGTAGCTTTATACATTAAGTCTAATCTTTTACAGAATTCTAAATTGCTGCTTTAAAGCCCATTTTTAAATTATAAAATACTTCTGAAATACTCATCATGGGACGATTCCTACACTTAATAAGTAATAGGAAATAGCTGCTTTGGGGGAAAATATCAGGTTTCATCCAAGCTATATGGTTCATAAATTTCAATGTGTGTCCGGTAGCATATAACCACCTAGGTTGATGACTAAATAACCCTAGACTCTCGTGAGTCTGCGCTTCAAGCAACACAAGTTTTCAAAGCTGTTGGTATTTCGACTAATTTATTCAGTATTTAAAATACTATAAGAGAGATTAAGATCGTCATACAAACATATTAATTAAAAACTCAATAAAATCTGCTGTGCTTTGGTAACTAACCAAATGGTGGGGAATGTGGAGCTTTCACCAATTATACTATTTGATTTAAAAGGTTATTTTATTTGATACCGGGGCAATAGCTATGAGTACAGCAGCCTTATTTGAGTTTTTAGCCAATGAAGAAACTAAGCATAAAGCCGAATTAGAAACATAAAAACCGATTTGAACAGCCCGCATTATATCCAGAATATAAATCGAACGTTTTTCTTCTAGCAAAAAATGAAACGCAACTTGATTTTTTTAGAAGATAGTTCCGGCAACATCCATACAACAGCACGTATTGCAAATGCTGCTACTGCCGGATCTATACTCCTAAGGTGTCTTTCTATTTCTTTTTTATCAATCATCTATAAAATAGAGTTATAAATTTAACAACTTCCCAAACCTAGCCCGTTTATCAGTTAACTGCAATTTTTCAATCATATTAATCGCAATCCGATACCCTAATTCCCGATAGGCTTCAAATTGCACTTCATCAAAAAACTGATCCGCTGTGGTTTCATCGGGGAAGTCTGGATTTTGCGCTTTATATCCCTTAACCTTAAAGCTAATCTCTTTAATTAAGGTGGTTTTTAAATAGATAATATGCCCCTCACTTTTATCGGCATAGGTTATTTTGGCCAGAGTAAATCCTTGTTCAGAAAATTCTGCATTTGAGGGATATTGTTTCTCGCCGTCTTGCGGAATTAATCTATCTGGAGAGTTGTCTTTATCAATGGAGATTTTGGCACCAAAGTCATCTTCAATACGTCTGACGGTAGTCTGGAAATCAGAAAAGGAGAAGGTTTTATCCTGTCCGCCGTCACAGACCACAATCAGTTTGACCTTGCGGCGGACCAGTTCATATACCCCGGTATTTTCAAAATGCCCACCATCACTGAGTTCGATAAACTTCCTGTTTTCCTCATTGCCAGTCCAAAATGGGAGAAGGTTTAGTAATGGATACACTCCCGGATAAAAGTGATTGGGTATTTTCATTCTGGGATTTTTATTGGGATTATGTGCCCAATAGCCCAGCCGTAAATTCAACAGGGACATCACCAGAGATAAGAGTTTATTGCGGGCTATACCATTACCACCAACGCCGGTATTGGGATTAACCGCAGCACCGGATATGGCTACAGCGGTTGCCATGGTCATATTACCCATCATAAATTTATCGGTGGTTTTCCAGCCGGTGGCATTACTGCCGCAATAATAAGGTGACAATATAAAATTATCACCGCCGCGATTTTGGTAAATCCGATTATCGGAATCAACTAATACGGCATCATACGTAGGTACTTAAGGAGATTTTCGTTAAATTTCATACAAATACCTGCTGTTTTAAGTTGTGGCATAAAATGCCGGTTCTAATGCATATTGTAAAATTCCCGAACAACGGTCACGTTTAGGAT
>Ga0209475_10001542_pt1 | contig 28559 bp, 31 predicted proteins | sample tdDd471_FD_187128 | JGI IMG/M metagenome (GOLD analysis project Ga0209475, IMG submission 187128) | Marine sediment microbial communities from the Atlantic coast under amendment with organic carbon and nitrate - tdDd47.1 (SPAdes)... | ecosystem: Environmental > Aquatic > Marine > Coastal >... | reverse complement strand
CGCATGTTCAATCACTTCATGCAGGGTGATTGCCTGGCTCTCTCCTACCCATAAAGCGACAGGAAACATCAGGCTCGTTAACACTCGAGTCTTTTTCATTTTTATTTTCAATTTTTTAGGTCTGAGGTTGTTAAGTTGATAATGAGTAGCATTGTCCTATAAAAACACATTATATAGTGCTATACGACCATTAATTCTAGCGACAAAAAATTGAAAGGTACAGCTAATTGCTCAGATTTTTGCCCTTTTTTTTATTAAAAAATGAAATAAAAGTGATAATTGCGACCAAATTCACATTTTTTAGTGGTAAATAATGTTACCAATTAAGAGTATTTACCACCTAAATGATTATGAAGGTATATTTTTTCCAAAAACAATATATAGTTTAAGTAAAATAAGATATAGTGCGTATAAAAACAATATAAAGACAAGGTGCCAATATGCCTTTTGTTAGCCGTAATGACGAATCAAAAATCACGACACTTCATGACGAAGCCCAATTTGACGGGCAAGAATTTTTAACCAACGATGATCCCCAAATCATCGCGTTTTTAAAAAAATTTAGTGAAGAAAACGAAAATCAAATTTATTTAAATCAATCCGATTTTGAATTGGTTAGGGTATTAGAAGACTTAGTTGATTTATTAACCGAAAAGCATATTATTTTATTCACCGAACTCCCTCCTGCAGCTCAAAATAAACTTTTACGACGTAAATCTGCCCGAAAATCATTACAAACCAGCCTCATCTCTGAAGACGACGACATTATTTTTTAAAACTACTGGCTTTACCTTTCCATTCCCTATATAATCGCGCGCTTGCGAAAATGCAACGATTAAGTTTTTTCTTAATTATGTGTAATGACTCTATTATTAGACACTATAATTTTGACTCTTATTGGTCATAAAAAAGACATGTACTTTTTATATAATTTTAGGAAATGTTGCTTAACAAGACATGACGGTAAGTGGGTGGGAAATGAATACGAAATTTGAAAGACGAAAAGCCGATAAAATGCGAACCATAGAAAAGTTAATGGTATATTTAATGCCGATTCCCCTAGCATTTTTATTTACTGGCACCAGAGCAATGATACAAGAAGCAGGGCCATTTGAATTGAATGCAATTAGTTTTACCCTAAATGCTTTTTCTAATCATTTTGAAATACACGTTTTGATTCTAACTGGAGCTTTGTGTCTAACCCTAATGTTATGGTTTGCTACCCGTAAATATTGGCGGTGATTTAACAAACAAATTAAAATTAACCGATTAAATTTGAGTTAATTTGAGAACCCAGCCGGGTATTTCATTCCCAGCTTCATTCAAGCGTTTATCCAGTTCGACACAATTACTACAGAGTTTTTCCAATATAGCCCAAAATGCCGCGGAATGGTTGAGACATTGAGTGTGCGCAAGTTCATGCAATAATACATAATCGGCTAATTGTTTTTCTATAAATAGCAGTTTGTAATTCAAACTAATATTTTTCTTTGATGAACAGCTCCCCCAACGTGTTTTTTGACCACGAATCGTTACTTTATTAACTTTCAAGTCAAAATTTTCGCTAAAAAAAAGGAGCCGAGGAACCAAAAAGCTTTTTGCTAACTGCTTCAAATAATCTTCTAGGCATTTTAAAACCAGAGCTTTATTTTGCAAATCACCTTTTACGACTAAAACACCTTTGCTCATATCCTCTATTGTTAACCATTCCGAATTCTCTTGTTGGTAAGTGATCGAGAGCACCTGATCAAGCGCTTTCAAATCCAATTTTTCTGGCAAAACCAAACTTAGAGAAGGTTTTGACTCTGGAGAAATATTAAGGCGTTTGAGGGTGTTTTTTAGCCAATCCTGCTTATCTTGAATTAAGCGGTCAGCCATTTTTTGTGCTCGAACTTTATCAACATAGTCAGGCACAACCACTTCCACGCCTTTTAAAACTGAAACGCTCAAACGTAAATGTTTGGCCTTTTTAGAATATCGAATCGAATAACTAGTCAAGCGAACTTCTAAATCTACAAAATGAAATCAAAACAATCAAAGACATTATTCAAATTTCCGAACAATTCCAGACACTACACCAATAATTTGGACCTCTTCATTTTTTAAATAAATAGGTTCCATAGTCGGATTTGCAGGTTGTAAGCGAATACCATTTTTTTCGATGTAGAATTTTTTTAAAGTCACTTGCTCATCATTAATTAAACACACGACGGACTGCCCCTCGGATGCAGACTCTGTCTTTTCAATAATGACAATATCACCATCTTGGATATTATCGTCAATCATTGAATGCCCTCTGACTTTTAAAGCATAAGAGTTACGCTTTACCATATCTGATGGAACAGCGACACATTCATCTTGCTCAACCCTTTCTATAGGTTGTCCAGCGGTAATAAAACCTAATAGTGGAACTTCAAACATTTCTTCTTCTAATATATCTAGGCTGTCTAAATCAGGAGTCCATATGGGACGTTTTTTTTTGCCTAACAATAAAGATACATTTGACATATTTTCCCCTCTATAAGAAATTGCAATATTTGTGGTAAACATCAAAAAAAAACCTGCACACGGCAGGTTTTTTTTAGTTCTTTATAAAATCATGAAATGATTAAGCAGGAACAACGTTCGACGCTTGAGGTCCTTTGGGACCATTTTCCACTTCATAATTAACTTTTTGACCTTCATTTAAACTACGGAAGCCTTCAGCCATTATTGCAGAAAAGTGTACAAATACATCTGCACCACCATCTTCTGGAGAAATAAATCCAAAACCTTTTGCTTCGTTAAACCACTTAACGGTACCTGTTGCCATAATAAATTACCTCATTTACTTAATACTTGTTGTCAAATTACACTTAGAACTGGGCAATTTACCTGAAAACCATCATAGATTTACTTGGAAAATACCGGATGGAACGCAATAACCTTAGTGCAATATTACCTGATATAAATTAAAAAATACTCTTCACTTTAACCGAACTGAATTTAGTTTTTATAATTTTTAATAGAAATCAACAGACTAAAATCTCCTTCAGTTTTAAAGTAAGAGTTGCTTAAAAAAAACTACAATTGCCTGCGTCTGTTTTTTTTAACCGCCCCACTTGGAAGTATTCTTATCGATTTTCCTTAAAATATCAAGCTTCTTGGAGTTATTTTTTAGTTCTTTTGCTGCCTTTTTATAAAATGGTCTTAAAGAACTTTTCAAATACTGTAGAACCTGTTTATTAGGAATTTCTTTTAGGTCAGCAAAAATTGCCAAGGCATAAGTTATGTCAAATTGCGATAAAAAGCTGGTTCTATCTGTCGCAGGGCCTCTACAACTTCCACAGGTGATATTTTTAAAATTAAAAGCGCTATTAGCAAAAATCACCCCAAAGCCCATAAAGACACCCAAGACTTCAGCAGTTTGTGGCCAGTTTTCTTCAATTCCAGGAGGTTTTTCATTTGCCATAGAAGCTAAATATTGTGCCAAGGTATGAGCAAAAGTAGCAATAATTGCCTCAGGATTTCTCACTTGATCGGCATTGTATTGGATCTGCAAATGGTGTTCTGAAGTGGAAGGAGCAATTGGGTGTTGCTGCAAATCTGACGCGGTGCGTCTTATGGGACCTTCAATAGCAATTTGCGGAGTATAGTTTAATTGACACTGAGACTGCTCTATCAACTGACAAGGCCAATGTTGCATATTGGCATGGTTTTTTACTTGCTCAAAAATAATACTAGCCATTCCATAATGAGAATCAGCCCTTCCTGGAAAAAACTCATTATTCGGTAAAATTAATTTAGTTTCCTGATAAAAAATTTCAGCGTTAAAATTATTTAAGGCCCAGGCATAAACATCAATTAACCATTGTACCGATTCTTCATCTAAAGCGGGTTTTGTTTTAAATAGATCCAATAACATGGAGTATATACTCGATTATTTTGCTGTTAAAAATTTCTATATTTCACGAATATCAGCATAACTACCGCTGTCAAGCCGCAAGAGTTTTGCAAAAGTCTGATCCAATTTGGGAGCCAATTCAATGCCATTTGGCATAATCTCGGTTCCTTTAGCCTGTTTTAAGCGTTCAACGATTGGGTATTTTTCGTCATAAGCCAAGTCACAAATATAATCTTGCATTTTGGTATCGACTAAGCCTGGAGCTAAGGCAGAAAAATGCGTTTCTTCAAATTCTTGCGCATATAAACCAAGAAGCATGTTTAAACTGGCTTTGGATAATGCATAGGCATTCCAGCCTCGAGTCCCCGCTTGAGAAGCACCAGAAGAAATTCCAACCACTTGTTTAATCGTTCTAGGTGATCCACATAAGCGATCAATTATGATTTTATTAGCCCAGACATTTATCTGCATAATTTGCTGAACTTCATCCAAAGGAGTGTCTTTCAAATCTTTGATAGCATTTAAAATTCCGGCATTTAGTACCACTAAATCCAAAATCTCCACCGTATCTAGCAATTCATCTATGGCATTTATAATATTTGATTGCTCAACAAAATCAACCGAGACAAAGTGGAAATTATCGATATTTTTAAAATCTTCGGGGAAATTCCGGTTTAGAGCATATACCTGAAAGTTCTGATCTAGGTAGAACTGGGCCAAACCATAACCCAATCCACTACTGACACCGGTTATTAAAATATTTTTATTCATATTTATTTCCTAAAACTAAGATCCGAAAAACCTAAAGGTATCTGGATCATATTCATAGAGAAAAGTAGAGAGCTTACGCCAAATAACATTAGGCAAGACAAAAAATAATAACAGACTAGACATTAAAAACACTTTTGCAATATTCATAGTAGACCCCACTTTTTTTTTCATTAAATGTGAAGTCCATCATAAACTAGCTTAATTGTTAAGTCTGTCAGATAAAGCTGAAAGTTTTGTAAGACTTTTCAGATATTTTTGTCAGTCTCCTCTTATTAATTCACCAATTTTAAGGTCAGTTGGATAATAACTCGAGTTCTTCACTCACTTCCATCCATTGCTCTTCCACATTTTCTAATAAGCGACTATTTTCAATTTGGTCTGCCAGCAGTTGTTTTAATTGAACTTTGTTTTGTTCCTCGTAAATATCAGCTTGAGACAATACTTGTTCAATTTGTTCTTTTTGCTCAGAGAGTTTTTCCAGTTCACGCTCTAACTGTTTTATTTTTTTAGTTAAAGGTTGCAATTGCTGACGTTTTTCTGCCGCTTGACGACGTTGTTCTTTTTTATTCTGAGAGGAATTTAGTTTATTTTCCTCAACATCATTATTTTGCACTTGTTGCTTTTGCAAAACGAGTTGTTGTGCCAAATAATCACGATAATCACTCAAATCACCATTAAAAAGCTCAACTTTCCCTTCTCCGACTATATAAAACTCATCAGTGATACTATTTAATAAGTGCCTATCATGAGACACAACAACCATGGCACCTTTGTAGTTTTGTAAAGCAAAACTCAATGCATCTCGCATTTCCAGATCCAAGTGATTCGTTGGCTCATCCATCAATAGTAATGAAGGTGCTTGATAAACAATACTGGCTAATACCAAACGAGATTTTTCACCGCCTGAAAAAGGTTCAATTTTACTTTCAGCCATGGGTTTGGCAAATCCAAAACCACCCAGAAAATCTCGGATTGTTTGTTCACTCGCTGTTTTGTCGATGCGCTGAATAAACTCTAAAGGCGTGTCTTGATGATTTAATTGCTCCAATTGATGTTGAGCAAAATAACCAATTTTTAGGTCCTCGGGAATACTTAAATCACCCCGCAAGGGTTTTAGATCACCGGCTAAAAATTTAATAAAAGTGGATTTTCCTGCACCATTATGTCCCAAAAGTCCAATTCTGGCTCCAGGATACAAATTAAATTCAATTTTTTCGAGAATAATAGTATCTGAATATCCCAATTGCACTTTATCTAATTGCATAACTGGATTTGGCATACGAGCCACGTCTTTAAACTGAAATTTAAATAGGGAACGCTCATGTACTGCCGCGATTTGTTGCATTTTTTCCAGGGATTTTATTCGAGATTGAACTTGTTTAGCCTTGGTTGCTTTAGCTCGAAAACGATCAATAAATTGTTGTAATTGCTTTATTTCACCTTGTTGTTTAACAAAAGAACTTTGTTGCAAAACTCTTTTTTCATGGCGCGCCTTTTCAAAAAATGAATAATTACCGCCATATAGATCGATATGTTGATTCTCAACATGTAAAATATGAGTACAAATACTGTCCAGAAAATCTCGGTCATGAGAGATTAACATTAAAGTTCCGGGATAGTTTTTTAACCATTCTTCCAACCAAAAAACGGTGTCCAGATCCAAATGATTGGTTGGTTCATCTAAGAGTAATAAATCGGAGCGGCACATTAAGGCACGTCCTAAATTTAAACGCATCCTCCAGCCACCAGAAAATTCTTTTACTGGACGCTGCATATCCTCAACAGGAAATCCCAATCCACTTAATAATTTTGCCGCCCGAGTTGGCGCAGAATATCCATCAATGGATTCCAATTTAGAATATAATTGCCCTAACCGATCGTGTTCATGCTGCTGTTCGGCAATCGTAATAGCTGCTTGAATCTCCGCCCATTCTTCATCCCCTTGCATGACATAGTCGACAGCCGATTGATCGAGGGCCGGAGTTTCTTGTAAAACATGTGCGATGGTCAAATTAGGCGGCATCAACAAATCACCGCTATCAGCATGCAATTCACTACGCATGACCGCAAATAAACTGGATTTACCACAACCATTGGCTCCGGTAATTCCCACTTTTTGCTGTTTATGAATGGTTAAGCTGACATCCTGGACTAATAATTTACTACCCCGGCGTAGAGAAAAATCTGAAAAATTAATCATAAAACTATTTATTAAATTTTGCTTGGTATTCTGTTTTCCAACTTTGATAGCGCTCGGTCATGGCATTGACGGCCTCAGCATCATACTCTCTTAAGCCACTTAGAATCAGTTTTTTAAAGCCCTTTCCAACCTTGCTACCAGCAGCAACAATATCAAAATATAAATGCGCGATACCACGCTTGCCATTGACTTCAAGACTAGTATTAGAAATTTCTAATTTTAATTCGGAGAAATTTAGGTGCTCGAAATCAAGTGACATTTTTTCATAAATAACCAATGGTCGTTCTGGATTGATCATTACATTATGTTCTGCCATCAGCGGAACCAAAATATGAGGATAATTATGGCCAGAAAAAGCCACATAATCTCGTGCTAAAGATTCAATTAACTGCTGGTTATGACTGATATCGCCCTGACGTTCGACATTTAAATATACTTTTCCTTTTTCATCACAAATATCCAATTGTTGACCGCTAAAATCAGCAAATTGCAATGCAATATCTTTACCGACCAAACCAGTAAAATTAAAACACATTTTTTGCCCTAAGCCATATTTGGCCAATACCAATGAAAATAAAAGATCGCCAGGAACACAAAATCGTTTGGCATCAGGATCATGAATAGGGTTAAAGTCTTCAGCTATCTCTTTCGCAAAAAGACTGGCCTGTTCAGCACTTATAACAATCGTACCATTATTATCAGTATAAAATTGATCTAAAAACATTCGGCAGTTTATTCTCTTAAATTTAATTATTGATCGGGCATATTTCGAAAGAAACGAATTATACCACTAGTCAAATCATTGCTCCTAAAAGATTTGTTTTTTTAGGCAATATTGAATAATTCATATAGCGGTTTTTAGAAAATTTAAAAATTTCTGCTATCTTTATAGTATTAGTTAGGAATTGTACCGAGTTAATTTAGCTATATAAACAAAGCTCCCATGTTATTCTTAGGAGGTATGTTATGACGGCAGTCAACCATAGTGATATTCAGCAATTTGCTCAACAACATCACATCGCAGGTCTAACCGAACCATCGATTAAAGCAATTATCAATGGTAATAAAGACTACTCTTTGGAAAAAGCTGGCAAGTTCCTTAATTTTCAACAACGTTTAAATCGCGAACTTTTACAACACCCTATAATCACCCATAATGCCTATTGCCGATGGTTTGCCAAAGGCGAACAAACACTAACGCAATTACAAGCATTTATTATTCAATTTTCAGTTTTTTCGAATCAGTTCATCGTAGCTCAATTACAGAAGGTCATTAATGCGGATTCATTAGAAGGTATGCGAGCCTCCAAAGAAATCTTGGCGAATGAAATTGGTGTCGTCTTTAACACTCAAAACTCAACAACCGACCTTCCACAAGATATTCCAAAATCCATTGTCTCATCCCAAGGCTCCATCGAAGGTGGAACCTTTCACTTTAAAGCGGCCCATTTTGAATGGTTATTAAAAACTGCGGAAAAAGTAGGATTAACATTTGAACAAATTGGTAGACGGATTTTTGCCGAGCCATCAACCTTATTTTATTGTGATGAACTCATTCGACTTTATGGCAGTCAAGATTATATGACCTCTCAAGCCGCCAGCTATGCGGTTGAGAATTGGGCGGCTGCGGGTTTTTGGAAAGAACTAACCCAAGGTTTTAAAACCTATAACCAGCAACATACAACACAAATTCCCATTGGTTTTTTCGTTTGGCATGACCAAATTGAGGATCAACATGCACTGCACACACAGGAAGAGTTGGAAGAATTATTTTTTAGTCGAACCATTAACGAAAATAAATTTATTCAAGATGGCAATGAAATGTTAAATGGCGTCATGACTTTTTGGAATGGACTGGAACTACAACGAAAGAGTTTAAAACATTAGCATTAGCAAAAAAACTCGACATATCCCAACATAGTCTATGGTAGAGGACAGCACAATGAATAGCACCCAACAAAACCCTATGGGCACTGATGGTTTTGAGTTTATTGAATTTGCTGAACAAGATTCGGATATTCTTGATCAAATTTTCACTCAACTTGGTTTTCGGCTGATCGCCCATCACCGTTCTAAAGACGTCTTGTTATACCAACAGGGCAATATAAATTTTATTATTAACCACGAACCTAAGAGCTTTGCACAAGCCTTTGTTAAAGTCCATGGCCCTTCGGTTTGCGCCTTTGGTATTCGAGTAAAAAATGCCGCACAGGCGTATAAAAGAGCACTAAAATTAGGAGCCAAACCCTATCATTCTCAAGTGGGTCCTATGGAAATCAATCTACCAGCGATTTATGGTATCGGTAATAGTTTGATTTATCTTATTGATCATTTCTCCACTCAGTCTATCTATGATGTCGATTTTATCCCTTGCGGAAATTGGAATCCTGAAGGCTTTGGTTTAAACCAAATCGATCATATCACTCATAATGTGCACCAGGGTAGAATGGATAAATGGGCCGAGTTTTATCATAAATTGTTTAATTTTACTGAAATCCGTTATTTCGATATTCATGGTGCAAAAACGGGTCTGAAGTCCCGAGCTATGGTTAGTCCTTGTGGCAAAATTCGAATCCCTATTAATGAACCCAGCGATAACAAATCACAAATCCAGGAATATTTAGAAGCCTATCATGGTGAAGGCATACAACACATAGCCTTATCAACAGATGATATTTATAGTAGTTTGGAAAATATCCAGAGTTTGGGTATGCAGTTTTTAAGTGTTCCAGATACTTATTATGACATGATTGAAAATCGTATTCCTGATCATGGTGAAGATATAGAAAGAATGCACGAGTTAAAAATTCTTATTGACGGTAATCCCCAAAAAGGAATGGGGATTTTATTGCAAATATTTACCAATAACCAAATCGGTCCCATTTTCTTTGAAATCATCCAGCGTAAAGGCAATGATGGTTTTGGAGAAGGAAATTTTCAGGCTTTGTTTGAAGCCATTGAACGCGATCAAATGCAACGGGGAGTGATTTAATGTTAAATTGGATCAATATGCCTCAAAGAGCAGGACACTCGTCTCGTCAGGCACATACTGACTTACCTGAAGGTAGTTATGAACGTGAAATGGGCCGCGACGGATTTTTTGGTCCCTCAAGCCATATTTATCATAGTCATCCCCCCACTTCTTGGGAGCATATTTCTGGTCCTCTCAAACCTCGCGCCTTTGATAGTACTCAATTAACCCCTGATAGGCAAAAAAGCTCTCCATGGGACGCCTGGCCTTTATTTAAAAATCGACAGATTCAAATCCGGCTCTGGAAAACCGATCAAGCTATGTCCCACCTAGTTCGCAATGCTGATGGCGATGAGTTACTTTTTATCCATCAGGGACAGGGAGCTTTGTTTTGTGATTTTGGTCATCTCAATTATGTTACTGGGGACTATATTGTTATTCCTAGAGGCACGCTATGGCGAATTGAGCCGGACTTAGATCACCAGCCTGAAACAATCATATTAATGATAGAAGCAAGTGATGATGCCTATAAGTATCCCGACAAAGGCATTATTGGCCAACATGCGGTTTACGATCCGGGAATTTTAGATACTCCCCAACTCAATCAAAGTTTTAGGCAACAACAAACGGAACGAGCTTGGGATATTATCATTAAACGACAAAATCAATATACCGCCATGACCTATCCCTACAATCCTCTCGATGCTATCGGTTGGCAAGGAACGCTTTGTGTTCTTCGTTTAAATTGGAAAGATATTCGTCCCGTCATGAGCCACCGTTATCATATCCCTCCTTCTGCTCATAGTACTTTTGCGACACAGAATTTTGTCGTATGTACCTTCTGTCCCCGCCCTTTGGAATCTGATCCCGGCGCTTTACGCGTACCTTTTTATCATAGCAATGATGACTATGATGAACTAATCTTCTATCATAAAGGTGAATTTTTCTCTCGCGATAATATTTACCCTGGAATGTTTACTTTACATCCGTGTGGATTTCCCCATGGACCACATCCTAAAGCCTTTGCGGCTGGAAAGGAAATGCTTCGTAAACATACCGACGAGGTCGCTGTGATGGTCGATACACGCCAAGCTCTAGATATTACAGAGCAAGCTCACAGCATAGAATGGGAACAATACTGGGAAAGCTGGAAATGAAACTTGCCACGTTACAGAACGAAAGCCGTGATGGACAGTTAATTGTTGTCGATCGACTCATTCAAATAGGAATTACTGTAGAAGATATTCCCACATTACAATATGCCATAGAAAATTGGACGGCCTGTTATGATAAATTGGCAAACATTTATGCTGAAATGAATGAAAACCCTCCTGAAGCAGCATTTAACCTTGATATGGATGAGATTGCAGCCCCACTTCCAAGGGCATATCAATGGTTAGATGGTAGTGCCTATTTAAGCCATGTTAAGCGAGTTAGGGAATCACGTGGTGCAGAAATGCCAGAAAGCTTTTTAAGCAATCCTCTCATGTATCAAGGCGCTTCAGATAATTTCCTCGGTCCTTATGATCCCATACAACTCGATAATGAAGAGTGGGGATTAGATCTAGAAGCAGAAGTCTGTATTATCACCGATGATGTTCCCCAAGGCACGGAAACCTGTATGGCTGCATCCCATATCAAACTTATCATGCTGACTAACGATATTTCTTTGCGTAACTTGATTCCTGATGAATTAGCCAAGGGTTTTGGTTTTATTCATGGCAAACCCAGTAGTAGTTTTTCAGCAGTCGCTATTACTCCGGATGAATTGGGTGCGGCCTGGCATGGCTCCAAACTACTACTGCCTCTGGTCACACGGGTTAATGGTATATTGTTAGGTAAGCCCAATGCTGGCTCAGGTATGCAATTTAGTTTCTCACAGCTCATTCATCATGCCGCTAAAACGAGACATTTAAAAGCCGGGACCATTATCGGTTCCGGAACGGTTTCCAACGACGATCCCGAACGTGGTTATTGTTGTTTAGTCGAAAAACGAGTCATGGAAATTATTAATGAGGGAGAGGCCAAAACACCTTATCTTAAAAATGGTGACGAAGTATTAATTGAAATGTTTGCACAAAATGGTGAATCCATTTTTGGTGCCATTAATCAAAAAGTTATTTTATGTCCAAACTAATTCTTTATACTTATTGGCGCAGTTCCGCCGCCTATAGAGTTCGCATCGCATTGAATTTGAAACAATTGGATTATGAATCTCATTATATCAATCTGCTCGAACAAGGTGGGGGAAACTGGCAGAACGATTACTTACATATTAATCCACAAGGGTTATTGCCCTCTTTGATTGATGGAGATATTCGATTAACTCAATCCCTTGCCATTATCGAATACTTGGATGAACGTTATCCCGAGTTTCCGTTGCTTCCCATTCAACCGAATAAAAGGGCTTATATCAAAAGTTTAGCCCTAATCATAGCCTGCGAAATCCACCCTCTTAATAATTTACAGGTTTTACAATACTTAAATGAGAAATTTCTTATCTCGGCTGCAGCTAAAAATAAATGGTATCAGCATTGGGTTGAAGAAGGCTTAAAAGCTATCGAAACAATCTTGCAGAACAATCATGCCGAACATTTTTGCTATGGCGAACAACCAGGATTGGCAGATATATTTTTAATTCCACAAATGTACAATGCACATCGTTTTGGTTGTTCCCTTCAACATTTTCCCAAACTACTAGAAATAGAAGAAAATTGTTTAAAGATACCCGCATTTGCGCAAGCCTCCCCAGAACAACAAAAAGATCGTGTTACCCCGAGTTAATAGTTTCGCTTTGCCAATCATGAGCGGTTAAAATCAAACGACTTCTCACCTTTTAAAAAAACTGTCACAATTTTCTGTCAAACTATGCTATTTGCGCCAAATATTGCTATGCTTTCGCTAGTAGCATCTGCTTTTATCGAGTGGACAATAAATAACCAAAAATAAAAATAGTAAATTTTAGGGGAAATAATCTATGTTACGACGCATTTTTGCGCCAATATTAACCTTTATTCTCATTGTTGGAGTTGGTGCAGCTATATACATGTCGGCATCAGAGCAATTCAATACAATGAATGTGGAACAAGCCAAGGGATTATCTGGTTCTGAAAAATTACCTTTTTTTCAAGATCAAAGAACGGCTAAAGCACTAGCCAAATCTCCTCATCAAATTGCCGCCGAAGTCGAAAAAGCAGGCTCCCGGCAAATAGCGACCAGTTATAACCTGAGTCAATATGATTTTGCCTTTCCTGCAGGAATTCATGCTGCCGAAAAAATAAAGCGTGAATCAAATATTCGTACCTCTTTTCAACCTTTTTTTACTCCAATGGTCATCGCCTCCTGGCGTCCAATTGCCGATATTTTGATCAAAAATCAGATTGTTAAAAAACGTGACAATGTTTTTTATATCACCGACATGGCCAAACTATTTCAGCTGATTATAAATAAAACTCGTTGGAAAGAACTCAAAGGCAGTGATAAATATCCTGCCAATAAAACCGTATTAATAACCACAACCGATATTCGAAAATCCAATAGTGCCGCCATGTATTTGGCCATAGCTTCTTATGTATTAAATAACAATAATATTGTCCAAAATGATAATCAGGCCAAGGCGATTATTAACCAATTGGCTTCATTATTTATGCGTCAAGGTTTTACCGAAAATTCCTCGGCAGTACCTTTTCAAGACTATTTAGTAATGGGCCCTGGAAAAACACCCATGGTGATGATCTACGAATCACAATTTTTACATGAAGCGGCCAAAGTGGATAGCGCCATTAATGACGATATGGTTTTACTCTATCCAGAACCAACTCTTTTTACCAAACACGTGTTAGTGCCTTTTAATGATAAGGGAACTCGTTTGGGAGAAGCACTAAAAAATGATGAAACATTACAAAAAATTGCCACTGAGTATGGGCTTAGAACTGATAATATCAAACTCTTTAAGAACTTTATCAAAACCAGCAAATTATCAGTCCCAAGTAGCTTGGTTAATGTCATTGACGCACCTACTTTCGAAGTTTTGGAAAACATGATCCAAATGATTGAACTACAATACAACCATAATATCTAGGAGACATCAGAATGGCTGATACAGCAACTTTAACGCCTCCCGACCAAACCTTATTAGTTCCTCCTGCTCCTGTGGCTCCTGTTGCAAAAGAAGAAGCTGCCAGTATGGTCCCGATAAGCGAAGAACAACGTCAGCAATTAGATGAAAAAGTCACTGATTTTATCAATATTGTTGTCAGTGTTGATGTAAATAGTGAAGAATTTAAAAGCAAAGTCGCTTCGGTCCATAATATGGGCAGCGCTGAAATTCGTCAGGCTGCGAGTATGTCGAATCGTATGCTGGAACGCCCAATGGATAGTATGAATCAAGGCTTATTTGATGATAAATCTCAGGTTGGTTCGGCATTGATTGATTTACGTAAAACCGCTGAAGACTTAGATCCTTCCCGCCAAGGTGATCTGTTGGCCCCGAAAAAGTTATTTGGTTTTATTCCTTGGGGAAATAACTTACGTAATTATTTTTTGCAATACCAGTCTGCTCAAAGCCATATTAATAAAATTGTCGAATCCCTGTACAACGGACAAGACGAACTTCGCAAAGACAATGCCGCCATCGAAACCGAAAAAGTACGCTTGTGGGAAACCATGGGAATGTTAGAGCAATATTCTTATGTGGGTAAGGAAATTGATAAAGCCTTGGAAGAGCGGATTGCACAGATTGAACAACAAAATCCTGAAAAAGCACGCGTGGTTAAAGAAGAAATGTTATTTTACGTACGTCAAAAGGTCCAAGACTTACTAACCCAATTGGCAGTCAGTGTACAGGGTTACATGGCTTTAGATATGGTAAGAAAAAATAATTTGGAGCTTATTAAAGGGGTTGACCGGGCAACCACCACCACGGTTTCAGCCTTACGCACTGCGGTTATTGTGGCGCAAGCTCTGACGAATCAAAAACTCGTTTTGGATCAAATTGGCGCTTTAAATAAGACCACCAGTGACATGATTGCCGGCACTGCTCGAATGATGAAACAACAAGCAGCAGAAATTGGCCAACAAGCCTCAAGCTCTACCATTGAACTGGACAAATTAAAAGCTGCTTTTGCTGATATTTACACCACTATGGATATGATGTCCGAATATAAAGTTAAAGCCCTTGATAATATGAAAAAGACCGTAAATACCCTGACATCCGAAATCGATAAGTCCAAAACTCATTTGGACCGAGTTCGTCAAGAGGAAGCATCAATAGAAACAGCTGTTACACAATCAGGAAGTATACATATTTAAGCTCCGGAGAATAGCATGAGATTATTACAGTATTTTCTTTTGATTTCTACCTGCCTGATACTTTTAGGCTGTGGGGAGGAAGAAAGCAAATCAGTCAATACCAGCAAACAGCTAACCATCCTTTCCGGCTCCGAGCTAAAAGATCTTAAACCCATGCTTGGCGAAATCCAAAAAAATACCGGGATTGAACTACAATTTGAATACATTGGTACTTTGGATGGTGCAGAAAAAATCGTTAATAACCAAGGCAATTATGATTTAGCCTGGTTTTCTCACGCAAAATATTTAAGTCTCCTGCAAGGTCAACAGAAAAAAATATTAGCACAGGAAAAAATTGGTATATCTCCCGTAATACCTGCCGTTAAACGTAGTGAAGCAGAAAAATGGGGTTGGATTAACAATCCCAACATTACTTGGGCCGATATTGCAGATAAAGTTGCTGCTGGCAAACTTCGCTATGCCATGACCGATCCCACAGCTTCCAATACCGGTTTCTCTACGGTAATGGGTGTCCAAGCAGCGTTTTCGGGCTCCAGTGATGTTATTACGGCAAAAGACGTCGACGTCAATAAGCTCAAACAATTTTTTAGTGGCCAAAAACTAACCTCTGGCAGCTCTGGTTGGCTAGCTGAAGCCTATATACGCGATCAAAACAAACTCAATGGCCTATTTAACTATGAATCCGTCATATTAAGTCTAAATAATAGTAATAAGCTCAGAGAAAAATTAGTTCTGATCTATCCCAAAGAAGGAGTTGTTACCGCCGATTATCCTCTCATATTACTAAATGAGCAAAAACGCGAAGCTTATACAAAATTAGTAACTTATCTAAAAACTAAAGAATTTCAAAACTGGATGATGCAAAATACCAATCGTCGTCCGGTGACTACACAAGTTAAACCAGACCAACGTTTTCCTAAAGGGTATCTCATCGAACTCCCCTTTCCGAACAATATAGACACGGTTAATGAAATTTTATTCTCTTATTTGGATAAATACCGTCGCCCCAGTCATTCGTATTTTGTCCTAGATATCAGCGGCTCTATGGGAGGCGGACGTTTGGATATTTTAAAGCAAGCGGTATTGAATCTAGCAGGAGACGATCAATCTATCAGCGGACAATTTGCCCGTTTTCGAAATCGTGAAAAAGTCACCTTCATCACATTTAACGATGAAGTTCGTGATATTCGAGAGATTCAGATTAATATCGATGCACAGAATAGCCAGGGCATGGATATGGTACGTCAACATGTTAGTAGTTTGGAAGCTCGAGGAGGAACTGCAGTATACGATGCCTTAGTCAAGGCCTACGAAATGGCCCAAAAAGCCTCTGAACAAGATCCCAATCGGTTTTATTCCATCGTACTAATGAGTGATGGGATTAGTAATAATGGCCGAAGCTTTTTACAATTCGAGCAATTTTATCGAAATAATGCCGATTATATTGCACAGATCCGTACTTTCCCGGTATTATTTGGAGAGTCTGATGACAAAGAAATGAAGTTATTAGCAGAACGCACCGGTGGCCGAGTCTTTGATAGCCGTAAGCACAGTCTGGCCCACGTGTTTAAAAAAATTAGAGGTTATCAATAAAGGAAAACAAGCAATAACATGAGTCGCAAAGCTGCACTTTTTCTCTATAGTAATGGTAATATTTTAGGTTCACTTCTCGCTCTTTTAGGGCTAGTACTTTTTTTTCTTGGTCTCATTAAAAGTTTCTGGTTTGTAATTGTCTTGGGACTTTATGGGATTGGTTTTTTATTAGCCCCTAAAAACCGTACCGTCTCCTTCAAAATTAACCAGGATCTTAGCATTGAAGAATTACAAAAGAGCCTTAAAGTTTTATCCAAAGAAGTGAAAAAAAGAGTTTCACTACCGGTCTTAGAACGAGTCAATAGTATTATCGAGACAATAAATTCCTTATTGCCCCATTTATCAAAAATAGAAAGTAATCATCATAATTTACATATCATAAAACAAACGGCTACCGATTACTTACCACAAATGCTCAATACTTATTTAGAACTTCCCACTGCTTTTGCTCGTTTTCATCATATCAAGGGCAATCAAACTCCCAGAGATATATTAATTGACCAACTGGACCTCCTTGATAATGAAATGAAGCAAATTTTGGTTGATATTCTCAAGCAAGATACGGAGGCATTGGTAACCCATGGTCGCTTTTTAAAAAATAAATTTGCTTCAGGCGAAAATTGGTTGGGCTAATTCCCCCATTCATTGTCACAAAATACTGAACAACTAACACGAGATTTTTAAGATTTGACTCACTCTCCCGATAAAAAAATCATCGATTCTTGGAAAAAAAACACGGCTCCTTGGATCTCAGCGATTAGCAATCATGAAATTGAAAGCCGTACATTAATTACCAATCATGCGATTGTTAAAGCTATCCTTGAGAAAAGGCCTCAATCTGTTTTGGATATTGGTTGTGGTGAAGGTTGGTTGGTTCGAGAATTAGTACAGTCTGGTATTGATACATTGGGAGTAGATATCATACCTGATTTTATTAACTATGCTCAGCAACAAAAAAAGGGGCGTTTTAAGTGCGTATCCTATGAAGATTTTTCTTATAAATTATTGCAAGAAAAATTTGAGGTATTAGTCTGTAATTTTTCACTACTAGGTAAAGAATCGGTGGAAAATATTTTTCACCAATCAGTTAAATTATTAAATCATGGCGGATCATTCATTATTCAAACTATTCATCCCCAAATGGCCAGTGAAAAAGACAATTACATTGATGGTTGGCGGCAAAGTTCTTGGACTGGTTTTAACTCGCAATTTTGCGATCCACCTCCTTGGTATTTTCGAACTATCGAAAGCTGGAAAAAATTATTTTCAAATAATAACTTTAAATTAACCGAAGTGAGAGAGCCTATTAATCCGCTAACCCAATCCCCTGCTTCCATTTTATTTATTGGCGAAATGTGAGTTTGAACCTAGAAAACGTAGTTGACTTCGTAGCGAGGTCAACTTAAGTGCTGAAGATTAAGGATTTTATGGGTTATTTTGGCTTTATTCGTAGTCACCCTCCGGGTGAAGTCAAAATATTCTAGAAAATCCTTAAGATTTAGTGCTTAAGGGGGCCGCAGCAGATGGCAACTGCGTTTTCTAGGTTGAACATTTATCTTTTTAAATCAGCATAAGGAGGTAAACTTTCTATTCTTTTATCTTCTATGGGAGTTCCAATCGTAAAATGGTATAAACTCTGGAAACTATTATCCTTTAAACCCAAAAAGTCATGCACCAAGTCGTCAAAATAACAGCCAATCCCTGTTCCACGTACACCCGCAGCTTCAGCTTCCAAATATAGAACTTGTCCGATAATCCCCGCTTCCCAAAACAATCGCCGATAAACCCAGGCTCCCCTATCTAAACTCTCTTCAAATTCTGCTAACATGGCAAGACTAAAGGCACCATCAGCCGCAATTTCTTGATGGCAGGATATTTGTTGTGCGAGTTCTTGGGTATCACCGGTTAACAATCGGTACAAATGCATATGTTCCGGGCAGTTTTCAGGTTTTAACCATTCAAAACGTTGGTCAAAAGTATTTTTTAATTTATCTAAACTATTCTCATCGCGAGATAATACATATGCACCTGGTTCAAGCCCTTCAACGCGATGTATAAAGAGGATTAACTGAAGTTTCGGCTGATAAGGAAAAACATCCCATGGAATACACTCTTTACGCGGTAAAGTACTATCTAAAATGCGATAAAACGAGTCCAAATTAAGTTCTGTCAGCCCATCAAAGTATTGAGCGCTGCGACGTTGACGAATAATATCAGCAGCTTTTTGCTGACAAGTACTTTCTCTTAAAATGGGTAGGTCCGTCGGCTGCCATTGCATTTGTTGCTTGGCAACCCTAACCACGACTGGCTTTACTGTAGCAGTACATACCGATTCAACAATTGGCCATGCGTAATGATGATTGGGATCGAGGATATTAGGTTTTCCCAACCAATCAGTCATGGGAATCTCATGCAATATTTCACAACTTGCCGGCTCTAGTGGCTGGGTATGAATACATATCATAGCTTCAGCTACTTCACGCTCTGCAAGTTGATTACGATCCAGCCCTAAAGCCTCTTTCATCACCGCTTCTGACCAGTCATCCTTCAATTGTGCACGCCACCCTAAAGTAGCAGCCGCATATTCAATTGACGCAATAGCATGTCCAATATCATGCTGGCAATAACGAAAAGAGCGCTCACCATATTTCCAGGCTTCTCGCCATAAAATCGATGATAGCCCGATCAAAAAATTATCTTTTTGATGTAAATTCGAATCAAATCGGCCACGTTGCTCCAAAACATGATCTACGCTTAAATAGTGATAGACGCCAGAGGGAGTATCATCCAATTGCGGTAATATTAGATAAGCTTCAGTGGGATGTAAATTGCCGCTGGATGGATTACAGCGTAGTGGCCAACGTTTTCCAGCATATTGTTTCCAAGCAGATATGCCCAGTGATAATTCCAAAAAGGCCCCAATACTTTCAATATTTAAAGCTTTTGCAGGAACGGCATTGGTTGCGTATATTTGATTAAAAGAAACCGATAAATTATCTGCGACCAGAGGTAAAGGAAAGCGTTTACTTCCGGCATAACGTCGAAACAAATCGGGTTGCTTTTCCCAATCAATATGCGTCGGTCCTTTAGCATATGCATCTAAATGATGCTTAGTCCTTTCATGATAATCCATAATGACTTGTTTTTTCATAAACTCACAGCATCTCACCTATTTATCATCAATAGATTAATAACAACTTTTCTGCTCTTTATATTTTACTTAGTCCAGGAATAGACTGGCGTAAAGAGCAGGCCCTTATTTTTTATGAATAAATTAAACCTAATACTTGCAATTATAGGGTTCACACTCTATTTTAGCTTAAACTGATAGTATTTCTTTTTTATGAATGATTCTTTATGTCCAAAACTTCAATCGCTTACCAGTCCAGCCCTTTTCACTTAACTAATGAACAGCAATACCAATCCTGGAAAGCTGACAAACTACAAAACTACCCACAATCTATATCGGAACTTATTGTGCCGATAAAAAACCCGTTTCAACTTGAATCGAATGAACTTGCCCAACTAAAACAGCTATTATCCAAAACAAATATGGCAATTTACGCCCTTTCATCCACTGATTTTAGTCAAAAATCCATTCCGGAGGTTATTGGTCATCAGCTAGGTATTCGACAATTAGACAAAAACGAATGCGCTGATAATGATAGTTTTACCTCCATACAGGTCATGCAAAACGGTTTGCATAATACCTATATCCCTTATAGTAATAAACCGCTCAATTGGCATACCGATGGTTACTATAACAAACTAAATGAACAAATCTATAGCATGGTTTTACATTGTGTTAGGAATGCCAGCGTGGGTGGCGTTAACCAATTGCTAGATTTTGAAATAGTTTATTTATTACTTCGAGACCAAAATCCAGACTATATTCAAGCTTTAATGGCTAAAGATGCGATGCTAATTCCAAAAAATGTTTTAGCCGGTAAGCTCGTTCGTCCTGACCGCCCCGGACCGGTTTTTAGTATCACCGAAAACGGACGACTGCATATGCGCTACACCGCCAGAGCACGCAATGTTATTTGGAAAGATAATAAAATCACTCAGGCTGCTCAAAACAGTATCCGTGATATTTTAAATAGTTCTTCTCCGTTTCATTTTCAAGCTGACTTAAAACCCGGTCAAGGGTTGATATGTAACAATATTTTACACACTCGTAGTACCTTTGTGGATGATAAAGAAAATCCACGCTTACTTTATAGAGGACGTTATTTGGATAAAATGAATTTCTAAGTAACCAAACAAGCATAGGACCATTGTTATTGATAAACAGTAAGTATTTTCCAATAATGGAATGAGTCTGAACAAGGGCCTGTTTTGAATCTTGGAAGTAGTCTTATCCACATATCCACAGGTCTGCCCGACTGGAGAGACGCTTGCGTTATTTCTCGCAGGAAGTGGCTTGGCCTGTGGGTATGTGGATAAGGCGGACTATGAATAAATTTTTTTAATGTTTCTTCAAAAAAAACAGCTCTTAATCCCTTTGTCTACCTTACGTTAAATTCTCGTTCATCAATGGTTTTAAACAGTAGCTGGCGAGCTTTTTGAAGCTTTTCAGCCGATTGGTTGTCTGTCATTGCGTATGCAATTTTGTTCATTATTTCAAAAGAAACCCCATCCTTCAAATAGTTTTCAGCATCAGGGAGTGATTTAAGTTTGTCATAGGGTGTCATCATCGCTTTATAAGGGTAGGTTTTCTTTTGTTTTCCTTTCGAATCGGTAACCGTTTCCGGGAAAAAACAAGGCCTGTGATAATTAATGTGTGGGTTCAAATAACTTTGATTAAATTCATTTATCAAACTGGCCCACTTTTGTGGAATATGATGATATCCCAAGACTTTTCTGATGACAGCGCCATTTTTGCTCTCTGCCAGAGCATTATCATTCGAGTGTCGAGGTCTTGATTTTGTAAACTCTATCAAGAGCTTTTCTAACAGTTTTGCCACGTTCTGATTTATATATTCACTACCGTTATCTGAATGAAAACTCACTACTTTAAAGGGGAAGGCACCTAAAAGTTGCTCTAATACGGGAATTAAAAATTGTTCACTGATTTTTTCAACCGAGCAAACCACTTCAAATTGAGTGACTTCATCAACCGCATTGATATGATAGACGCCTTTTTTCTTATCCTGATCGCCTTGATGTACAGTATCAATACGAATGTAACCCGGTTCGCCATTGGGCTGTGGCTTGCGTCGTTCACCTATCATTGATTTTTTGGATTGGGTTTTCTCAAAATGTCTTCTCACCCTGATGTAAGTTTTGGATTTCCTTAAATTATAGAGATGACTGACCGAAATGCTACTTAATCGTTCATATTCTGATTCACCAAATACACGGTAGGCCCGTTCGCAGAGCTTTTTAATGGCATGGCCACACGGTGTATCATGCCTTTCATCCATTTGTGCAATCAAGCGGATATCCTGTGATGTGTATTTCCCTTGAAACCCAGATGAAGTGATATGGTGATGTCGAATATATCCAGTATCACGATATTGTTTGATTAGCCGGGTGACTTGCTGTCTTGAATAACAGGACACTTTAACCAGATAACGAACGACTACACCTTTATCCGCCTTGTTGAGCATCAAATAATCGAGTCTGACTAGTTCATGTCTTATCCAGTTATAGCGCTCTTCTTTTACCGTATTGAGCTTAAAAATAACCGCTTGTGTACCATCCAAAAATTGGATGAGTTGTTCAATTGTTTTTAGATCTTCGAGTTTCATGATTGTCTTCATCAGTTAATCATGAACGATTTTTAACCAAACCGAGATCTTTCAGACTCATTTCATGTTAGAAAGAACCTTTTTGTTCAGACTCATTCCATATTGGACAAGGCTCAGTATTGACAAATTAAGAAATAAGACTAAAATAAGCAACACTTAATCAGTTCTACTGATTTTTCACCACATTTTGCTAAGGAGATCCATTCATGACAAATTCGAGTAACACTATTATCTTCTAGCTCCCAGTCTTTTCAAAAAACCTGGGGGTTACGTTATTGTCCGCCAGGTTTCAAAATAAACGCATACAAACCTGAACGGATTATTTTAGACAAATAACAATTCAGGTTTTTTTATGCCTATTAAAAAAATATTAAATAAAGGCCAGGTTCCGGTAAAAATATTTACCGATGATATTGAACCGGCCGCAATTCAACAATTAAATAATATTGCCCAATTACCCATAGTGCACAGCCATATTTCTGCTATGCCCGATGTTCACATGGGCATTGGAGCCACAATCGGATCGGTGATACCAACCATTGATGCCGTCATTCCCGCTGCAGTTGGCGTAGATATCGGCTGTGGCATGAATGCTATTCGCCTCAGTATTAATGCCGATAAGCTGCCGAATAATCTGCGCAAAATCCGCCTGGCTTTAGAACAAGCCATTCCGGTGGGATTGAATATGCACAAGGTGGATCGTGCCCGTGAATCGACCATTCGAGCACTTAGTGGTGGATTGGATCGAATCCTTAGCAAACATCCGAAAATAAAAGCCCGTCAGAAAAAACCGTATCAGACTTGGATACGGCAGTTAGGTAGTCTGGGTGGAGGTAATCATTTTATCGAACTTTGTTTGGATGAAAACAATGCCATTTGGGTGATGCTACATTCTGGAAGTCGTGGTATCGGTAATGTAATTGGTCGCTATTTTATCGAAATGGCAAAAAAAGATGCAATGCGTAATCAAGTTCATTTACCCGATAAAGATTTGGCTTATTTTTCTGAAGGATCAGAGCATTTTGAAGATTATGTCAATGCAGTGCACTGGGCTCAGGATTATGCCATGGCAAATCGGCGAGAAATGATGCATTTAATTATCCACACCCTAAAAAAAACACTACCACCGTTTAGTTTGACTAAAGAAGCTATTAATTGTCATCACAATTATGTTGCACGTGAAGAACATTTTGGAGCTTCAGTTTATGTTACCCGCAAAGGGGCCATTCGGGCTGGAGAAGGTGAACTAGGTATTATTCCAGGAAGTATGGGGGCTCGTTCTTATATTGTACGAGGATTGGGAAATGCCCAATCCTTTTGCTCCTGTGCTCATGGTGCAGGCCGACGCATGAGTCGACGTGCAGCGCGTAAGCAATTTGAAGAAGACGATATGGAAAAACAAACTCATGGTGTTGAATGTCGAAAAGATAAAGGTGTGATTGACGAAATTCCTTCTGCCTATAAAGACATTGATACTGTAATGGAAAATCAGAATGATCTGGTTGAAGTAGTGCACACCTTAAAACAAGTAGTTTGTGTTAAAGGTTAAACCTAAAAAACTCATATTAAATAGAGTCATAAAACAGGAGAAAAATATGACAATTAGAAACCCCTATGCCTGCCATCCCTTATTGCGGAAAGGTGGGCCACATATTAAAAGCCGAACCGGGCAACGTCACCAGGTCAAAGAAAAACTCATGGACGAAGCTGATGAATATATGCAGGATCGACTCAGCCACTCCGATCAAGACATAATTCTAAAAGCTAAGAACGATGACCCTGATTCATTCAATCAATCTAAAATAGAGCAAGACCAGGGGGCTGAAAAGCCCCTTTTTTTTAATTTAAGTATTATTAGTCAGCCTGAATTTTCATAAGTATGGCTTTTATTCGTCCATAAACAATTACACCTTTTTTTCCTTAAACCTGGGCTCTTCACAATGACGGCATAGCAACTCATGCATACACAATAATTCATGACATTTACTACAAACCCACCGTCTTTCCTCCTCTCCAACAAATCGCTCTACACCATATTTCATTAGGTAATTTAGGTTTTCAATAACACTGATTCTATATGAGTTTCTATAGCGTTTATCAAGATTTTTAACCAGATTACAGGGAAATTTATCACATTCAGAACAGAATTCAATTTGCTCATTTTTAACCCGTTCGCAATTTTTTATCTGACAATTTAAACAGGATTTAAGCTTTAAACTATCGTCTCCTCGACAACCAGGACAAGAATTTTTCTTTCTTAAATATCGGTAACAGAACCGACAGTTTAATCCACAAGGAGCAACAAGTTCATTCCGGTTTAATTTGCTATTTTTGTCTTTCATGGTGTAAGTAACGCAAAATCAGTAATCTTTAAAAAAATGGAAAAACTCTCTAACCCCGTAAGTATTTATATAAAAACTTGAAATGGCTATACTAAATTGAACACATTTAAAAAAATTCCCTCGGTCTTAATAAGTAATTCCTTTGTTTTTTCTCCCTTACTAAAACATCAAATCGAATATGGCCTCTCGTATAAGTTACATTTACAGGTATACCTATTTAAAACGTACGACTTAAAATCAAGTGTTATATTACCTTGAATTTTTTAAGAGCCTTTTGATAAACCTTATTATTCCAATCCTGAACAATTATTTGGGATCTAAAAAGTGCCCACATCTCAACACTAGAAACTATAACAATAATACCTATGCCAATTTCCCACAAGCCAACTACAATAAACAGAAGCCCAATTACGAATAAAACTAAATCCAATAAGCCTTGAATCCATTTACCAAGATAGAAATGATGGAGCCCGGTAATAAAAAACCAATTTAAACTCGCATAAGTATCAGGGTCGCGAAGCTTCTTGCTTATCGATTTATAAAATTTTTTCTTATCTTCATCGCTAAGGTTTCTTAGCTGTTGTCGAAGACGTTCTTCTTCTTCATCGACTTTATCTTGATTTAACATCGGCAAGAGACTCCGGTACAGACTCAAAACACTTACAAATACTATCCTTTGATGAACACCGCCGGATATGATCAAATCCCAATACTAATCCCATTTTTAAACCAAACCTATCAATTGCTTGATAAGTATAGGCCGAACAAGAAGGCTGAAAATTACAATCAATTCCAAACCAACGCATACCACCACCGGTATTCTGATATCGAACAATTAGGAATAGCACAAATTTCTTAAACATCGTTCATCGCCCGAGAGTCACGATCATAGCTTCTCGAGCCCAAAAGAGAAGAAAACGCTTATTTTCTATTACTTGAAATACAACTTGCCATCCATCTGCGGCTAATGCATTCAATTCGGCTTCCGCTTTTTTAAGCGGTAAACCCGAAGCTCCTAATAAAACAGTTCCGCAGCCACCTTCGGCAATATGTACAATTTTATATTCTGTATATCTATTATTTGACATAATCTCTCCTTTTTTATCTATAAGAATTAAACCTAAAAATATCTGTAGATATTTCCTTACAAAGTATTTTAAAGTGTGAAATAAGATATCCGCGCTTATATGAGTGTGCTCATTTAAATTCCACTAAAAAATGTTGATGTGATTCAGCCCAATCGATTTCTTCGATATGAATGCTAAATTTATCTTTTTCCTCAACAATTAACCCAAGCATTTCAAATGTGCTAAGTATCATTTTTTTTGAAGCATAATTTACCGGGTCAATTGAGAACTCGACCCCCTTCAGTTGTTGGGATTGTAACTCAGTTATAATTTTTGTTATTAATTTAGTCCCTATACCTATTCTTCGTTTTGTAGGATCAACTGCAACCTGCCAAATATATCCAATTTTTCTGCTGTTGCTTGCTATAACACCAGAAACAAAACCGACTATAGAATTATCTGCCCCATTAATGGCTACAAATGTTATGTTATTAAAATATTTGGATAACATCCAATAAACGAATGGGGAATGATCTTCTACGTGCAAACAACTATTAGCTAGAGATATAATTTCAGAAATATCACCTTCCTGAATATTCCTTAATTTTATGTGCATGACTTCCTTTTTATTGCCCTATCAGATTATTGTAAATCTCCCCAAAATATCATATTCAAAAACAATCATCAATGGAAAAACCAGCAGCCATCTAAAAACGGTAGAAAAAACATAAAAGCAATTTTCAGCCCTATCTTTGACTTTCGGTTTCAAACCTTCCTACAGGTTTAACCTCATATAGCCGGCCATTCATTGATGAACAATAGGACCAAAATTCTAATAAATCACCTTCATTCAAAACGCGAAACCCACAAGAACTGTCAAAAAAGACTACAAATATCTGCACGTTGCAACGCCTTGAATTCATCTATTGGTGAATATTCTCTTTCAAAATCTGCATCCCTTCAAAACGATTTGATAAAATCCATTTATCGGTGGGTGTAACAGCATTGCCGGAATAATAATATTTCAGCATATTATTGAAAAGATAATATTTATCACCCACTTTTTCGGCTGTAGTTACCTGAAACTCGTCCCATTTATAGGTATATGTGACCAGTGATTTGTCTTCTACAACAGTCTCTTTTTTGTGCTTGCTATGCAAATCATAATTGATCACCATGCGTTCAATCGCATTGACCCCATATTTTGACTTTGCCAAAGTATCTCTAGCAATTTTTAATAATTTGGCCGAAGTTGATTGAGGCTTGCGCATGGAATTCATTTTTAAAGCCAGATCAAATTTTTGTTGCATTTGTTTCATACTGTTTTGTAATGCATTGATTTGCGCATCACGATTCGGTGCGTTTTGTCTTTGACCAGCCTGATCGAATATTTTAGCGGTTTCAACAGCTTTTAAACCTTCCTCTAGCTCAGCCAAAGTTTTCTCCACATAACCCCGCTGAAGCAACTGCAAGCGAGCTTTACGCTGATTGGGATCCATTTCATCGAGGTGTTTGAGTCGCCCGATATAACGCTCCACCCATGAGTCAATGGCTTGGGTTGAACTGTCAAGGCTTTGTTTTAAATCATTAGGTTTTCTGCCAATCCAATGTTTTAGACGAGACAGGGTATCTTGTTTAACCAATTGAGTTTTCCCATCTATTTTATGTAAATAACCCAGATCATTTTTAATATGTTGTTCTACGGCATGAAACTGTTGCAGATATTGTTCGATTGCCTGCTCGTCTACCGGTGCCACTAAAGCTCTGGGAACTCGTATTTTTTGCATATTTTGGTCAATTTGGGCCACGCGAGATTCAATATCACCCAATCCTGCTACCGAAGCTTGCGAAGATTGCTGTTTTTGCGCCAATAGTTCACGAGTTGCTTTTAGCTGCTTAGTCAAATTGGCAATCGCCAAATTATCTTGTGGTTCCAGCTTGGCCAGATCTTTTAATTGACGCTGGATTCGTTGATTTAGCGAGTTAACCGTTTGAGGATTGGTCAAATCCGCATTACTCATTTTGTTAATTTGTTCAGTGGTTCCATCAATACTTCGCTTTACCCGCTTAAAGCGAGCCTGCACATAAGAAAGCAACTCGTTTAAACCTTGATTCGAACTAAGCAGTACATCCTTGGTCGTTTTAGATGTAGAAGTGGTTTGACTCACTTCAGCTGTAGGATTTGCTTGGTTAGCTTTAGCAACCACATCATTATTGACCTTATTGTACTGTTTTCTTAACTCCTGCCATTTAGGATGATATTTATTTTTCGCACCATTAATAGCGGGAATTAAAGCTTTTAATTCAGCAAGCATTTGATTTGCCGTATCCACATCACCAGGAGCCATTTGCTGATAACGAGACTCAATTTTAACTAATGTTTCCAATGCTGCCAGGGTTGATTTATCGAAAAAGCCAAGACACCCATCTGATTACACCAAAAAAGCCAATAAAAAAAGCCAAGACACCCATCTGATTACACCTGATTATAACCAATTTATCGGAATATTCTTACAACAATTTATGATTTCTCCTACATTAATTTCAGAAATATCCGATACAAAAATTCTTAAATAACGGATATGCTATTTTTCTTTGTCATCTACAAACAAAAATCATTATGCCAACAGCCCGAAAACATCAAATTTCATTGACGGATACGCCCTATT
>Ga0209475_10001537_pt1 | contig 28631 bp, 18 predicted proteins | sample tdDd471_FD_187128 | JGI IMG/M metagenome (GOLD analysis project Ga0209475, IMG submission 187128) | Marine sediment microbial communities from the Atlantic coast under amendment with organic carbon and nitrate - tdDd47.1 (SPAdes)... | ecosystem: Environmental > Aquatic > Marine > Coastal >... | reverse complement strand
ACATTTTTTCTGTTAACATGCATCCATGAAAAGCTACACACTAAAACTTGTTTCCGCTATATGTCTCAGTCTGATCCTATCCTCACTGCTGTTTGCCGATGAAACAAATTATCCACATCTTAGCTTCAAAGAATCTTTTGGGACAGGCAAATGGGGATACCTTGACGGTACTCTCGAAGAGGCTCAGTTCAACAGGCCACAGGGAATGATTATCACTGAATCAGGCGCAATTCTGGTGGCCGACACATATAACCATTGCATTCGAAAAATTATCAGAAACTCCGCGGTTGAAGAAGGTCAGGTGACTACCTTTCTGGGAAAATGTGGCGTTGAGGGTTCAGGTTTAGAACATCTTTGTGAAGCGACCGAAAACAGCAATATCATCCTTTACAAGCCTACGGATATTTTAGAAAAAGGCAACTCGATATTCGTGCTGGACAGTGGCAATAACAGATTGCTGGAAGTATCGGGAAACAGCACCAGAGAAATTAACACCACAGACTTTTGCGAATCTTTCACCGACAATTGCGAGATAGACGATAATAAATGTAACCTGAAACTACCGACAGCCATGACCCTTATCGACAATGGCTTGATTTTCATTGCCGATACAGGCAATCACCGGATAATTTCGGTTGACTCCGATCAGGTGATCAACCTTGTAGCGGGCACGGGCAAAGCTGGTTACGACCCGGAAAAGCGCAATGCCGGGGAGTCTCCATTGGACACCCCCACCGCAATTGTTCCGTATTACAACAGCTCAAACTTGGCTGCTCTGTTTGTGGTTGATTCCGGAAACGGCCTTATCCGGCAACTTCGTCCCGGGGAATCTGTAGACTGGCTGATGAGCACTATTGCTGGCTCCGACAATTTCTCCACCATGCTGGAAAACACCCACACCGCCCAGCTTTTCAAGCTTGAAAAACCATATCTTATGATATCCAAAAGCAACAATGGCAGAAACCCTTTAATGATCTCGCAGCCTACCAAACAGCGGATTTTAGGTCTCACACCAACAAGGGAAATCTACATTGCCTATCAGGGTGAGAATCTGGCAATTCCATACGCGATGGCAATAAACGCCAACACAGACGAGCTATGGCTGTTCGATTCCAGTGGCATGCTGAAGGTGTTTGATATCGAGTGAGTAGCTTGTATTAATTCGTATCTGTAACTTCAGCTTGGGAATATGAATTACATGCTGTCCATCTCCCAACGCCAATTCTTTTGGCTTATTTTTAGTCATTAACTATTTTTGCGGTGGTAATATGCTTAGCAAAGATTATCGTTCCATCATCCGCTGTAAAATATCTGAGTTTCTCGGTTGCCAGGCTTAACTGCACACTAGCATCTCGCCTGTCCATTGGCCCATTTCCACCGTACACCTGCTCCGATAGAATATGCTTGGAACCATCATCCATTGAAAATAATATTTTGGCCATTTTTTCCTCCTGAAATTGTAATAAGATTCATGCATTATTTATTCACATACATTAGGTATGTATTGTAGTCGCTAACTTACAAATCTCAGGAAAATCAGAGGGAACTTGTCTACAGTCTGGGAAAACAGTATCCGCAAGATGTCTGGTTAAATGTCAGTACAGAAAGTGTAATTAAAATTTATTTAAGTGTCAACAATAATATCAATATGTTTGGAATTTTGTTGTTGGCCAAAACAGCAAGTAAAATAACAAGCCATTCATATATATTGGAACAGGTCAAGCGACCATATTCCAACACAAAATACACCCAACTATTTTGAGGAGGTTTATAACTTTATATTTCACTTCATTCCGGTAGTGTTCTGGCCAAACGCATTCCAAGATATTTGCTTTGATGATCCGGAGAACGCATACCGCGATCTGCAATTCTGCAATATTCAGCAATACTACCCCAGCTACAGCCACGGAATATTTTACAAGTTGAGGTATCGGAACATCCATCGCCATAGGAATAATTTTCATCTCCGGGATAGAAGTAATGAGCATTCGACATCCATTCCCAGACATTTCCTGTCATGTCATGAAGTCCCCAGGCGTTAGGAGCTTTTTTTCCAGATTGGTTTGTACCACAAGAAGAAGCTCCATCAAACCAGCCTGTACAGCTATCGGCACCTTCATAATCCACAGAACAATTGCCACCGTACCATCCAACCAGATCAAGGTTTTCATCGAGAGGTGTTTTGCCTGTTTGGGAATTAGTACCATCGCTGCCTTCAGTCTTATAATAGGCAGTTAAACTGCCGGCACGAGCTGCATATTCCCACTCACTTTCGGTTGGCAGTCTGTATCCCAGACAATCTATAATGTCCGAGAGACCTACACTCAAGGTAACCACTGCACTGGATATACCACCATTGGACCCAAAACATTCCATGTAGTTGTCCCCGGCGATTGTGCCATTATCGCATTCGACCTGCTCCAGGATATAGCAAGACGGCAAACCAAGAGATTCTGATTTTTTATTGCTATAGGCCAATGCATCAAACCAGCTAATTTGTTCTACCGGACAATTTGATCCGCAGCTTATAAAACTGCTCGGGTTCCATCCCATTAATTCTGTAAATTCCCCTTGTAAAACTTCATTGCGCATTATTTCGAAATCTGAAGCAATGTTTACATGGTGTAGAGGTTCATTGACATCTCGACCGATCTCGTTGGCACAGCTACCCGCATATTCATTGGGACAATTTCCATCCGGGCTCCCCATCCAGAAACTACCGGCATTGATAGTAACAAAATCTGGCGTGCCAGCTTTTTGACAATCTGGATAACCGATATAGCCATCATCACATGTGTCACAATAATCACCAACATATCCTGTAATGCAACTGCAGATATCATTTTGACTATTGCAATCACCGTGGTCGTTACAGGAGTATGTGCTACCAGAACATATACCATTGTTACAGCTATCATTGTCAGTGCAATTATTATGATCATCACAGTCACTGCCATTTGGGAGGTCGCAACTAACTGTTCCATCATCAATTTCTTCATCTAATTCGATATCTACTTCCTGATCTACATCAACATCACCATCAATATCAACATCAGTATCGCCATCCGCAGATGTGTAATTTACCATACCTACTATCAAGCCCTTTTCCAAGACCTCGAAATGCTTGATAAGCTCTACTGCAACCTCGGCCCTATTGTAGTTACTATGATCATTCAGATCAAATGATGAGGCTAATTCTGTCTGCATGGTAACAATTTGCCAGTCACCACCGACTCTCTCGATAAGCAGCCTTGGAATGTAAATTCCAGAGACATCTCCGCCACCTCGTATGCTAACTTCAAGCTCTTTGCCTGAAACATCTCCCCCGCCACGAATAAAAACAGTATCAAAAATCAGTTCTACCTGACTAAAATTGGAAGGAACATCTTCAATTTCGAAACTGATTCTATTTTCATATGAATTTAGCGGTATGCTACCATTATGGGTCTGTATCACTGTTTCGTTTTCGTCAAACCACACTGCTTTTATAAGCTTTGTACGATATGAAACATTGACAATAGAAAATGTGGCTGCAAGATTAATTGATTTTTCCACATCAATCTCTGCTTCAAATGGTACTAAATCATCTTCTTCATTACTGTCAATATCCAGATCTTTATCGCCATCTATAAGCAAATCGCCATCAGGATCCATATTCCCGTCATCAGACTTTAAAACCTCTGTACCACAGGAAGCAAACAGCAAAGCCAATATGCATGCTAAAAGTATATTTTTCATTTTATCAGTTTCCTTGATGCCACTAAAAGCTGCACCAATGTGTGCGGTGCTGAGCAATTTGTCGGTTCCATTTTTATGTTTTTTGCTTCAAGTTTTTTCTTAAAATCTATTACTTTATTATAATAGTCTTCATCAAACTCTCGCAGTTCCTCCAAAAATTCCGAGTTACATGCAAAATTTAGGTTGCGGGTGATCTCAACCACAAAATCCCGAATCAATTCGTTTAATACATATAAATGCTCTTTTGGAAGAGAAAAAGTTGATACCATATTTCCAACGATGCTTTTATTTCCCACCTCCAAAGTGAGATCTGCCAAGGCTCTCATATGCTCTATTGCTGTTATAGTAGATTGAATATTTTCAAGATTACCTTTAAGTTTACCCTTGGAAATAATCAGGGGAGATGTTTTTTCCCATCTGTTTTCCTCTTCATAAAAAGCTACTCCTTTTATTCCTTTCAGCCAGTTCCAGCTACGCTCAATTCTCATTGGCAGTTTTTTCTTGGGAATTTTTCTCATTACCCCAACGATAATAAGGTTTTCACTGACCCATTGTGGTATTTCGCTTTCGTCGGAAGGAAATTCGTCAAGATCTGTAAGATTTCTAAGAACTGAAATAAAGGGATCTATCCAGTATATCAAGCTGTTGGAAATCTCCTGTGCAGGATTTATTACGGCTTCAAGGCGGTCGGCCAAAAACAGAATTCGTTCCAACATCTTTTGTCTGTTTGCATCTGACGAGGCCATATATGCTGCAACGAGGGCCAGCAATTCAAAATAATCACCGTCAGCTCTACTCAATCCAAGGGCCTTGCGCCATTTTCTCACATCCGGATAAATCCAGTAATACTTTTCTCTGGTTGCAAAATGAACCTTCTGGTAGGAGCAACCAATTACCTGGGCTATTTGCTTCAGATTTAACTGACTTTTTATGGAGTTAAAATATGACTCAATTGAATTGTGATTATATATGTTTCCCATGTCCCCTATATAAAAAGAGTTAAAAACCAGAAGATGCTACCAAAAGACAGCTGACAAGTCAACAACTCCCACTCTCGCAACATATTTACACAATAGAATTAAAAAATGCTGTTACATCGTATTTTCATATATTTACATTCTTTCTCTGAAACTTCAAAAAAACACAATTGAGATAACAACACACTCAGAGGGAACTTGTCTGCAGTATGGAAGAACAGTGTCCAAAAGATGTCTGGTTAAATGTTAGTATGAAAAGTGGAATTAAAATTTATTTAAGTGTCAACAACAATATCAATATGTTTGCAATTTTATAACTGGATCTTCAGGTTTGACAATATTAAACAGAAACTCTCACAACTACATGCAAACTAACAGATAAAGCACATCCTTGATTTTCACCGGCCCCGAGCCTTCTTCGTCTTTCCATTCCTGCTTGACTTTCATCTTGCCGGCGCAATGCTCGATCAGCTCCGGCGATACGTTGGCTTTGCTGTATAGCTCGACAACACCCTTGCCGTCATCCTCCAGCTTTTCCACGATTCGCATTTCCAGAGATTCGGCCAAGGCTCGTGCGCCGTCTTTTTCGGCTGCCGGTTTTTGATCTTTTGCAAACATGGTAGGCCCGGCAACAGCAACCACGCATAAATCACCATAAACATCAGAGGCATTGAAGACCCAATCCGGCACTGAGCTGTTCTTGCGGATTTGAGTGGAGTGTTCATTGAAGCAGGCCATAGCGTGCACTTCCGCACCATAGCCCGAACCATTATTGGAGATTGATTCCAAACCTACAATGACAGAATCCTTTAGCATGCTGTCCATTTGCTGGCTGGTTTTCTCCAGAATCATATCGCCGTCATCATAGGTTACACTTTGGATATGCACGTCACTGACCGAGGTCACCAGATTGATTCTGGCGTTTCGTTTGGCATAGCGCAAGGCATCGCCGGGATTTAGTGTAGGCCCGGAAATACCGATAGCGCAACCGGCAGGAGGATTTTTGCTCCAATGTGGTAGCGCAGGTTTCTTTTCAACTGCTGAACATGAAATGGCTGCCATAAAGGCAGCCATTGTCATTAAAAAGTGAGTTAGTTTCATTCCTGTGCGGCTCTTTCGTTGTCGATTTCCTGATCCAGATCATTGAAAGCTTTTTTAGCATTGTCTTCGACATACTTGCGTACTTTTTCGTCAAGCTGCTGTGCCTTTGAAATGGCATCCTTGAATTTTTCAGCATCCAAAGCTACCAAAGCGTAGACTGTACCGTTGGGTGAAATCCAGATTTCGACCATTTCGGTTCCGGCCAATGTCATGTCGGTGATCTGTTTGGAGACGTCGACGACATACTGTTCGTCTGAAGATTCGGTGCCGAATCCTTCGCCACCGGTTACGGTTGCCTGATAGTCTTTGATCATTGATTTGACACGAACCTGCAATGAGCGGGCGATGTCGGTACGGCCTCTGGCGACAGCGGTTTTGCGTGCGAGAGAGATATTGCGGGTTCCACCCATGGAACCTACGCCACAAAGCTTATCATCGGCTTTGTCGCCCCAGTAAGCGTTACAACCTTTGATAACCCAGTCGGGGGCTCCGGCCAGCTCTGCCTGGAACGTTGAACCTGGAGGATCGGGTTTCTTTTCTTTTGATCCACAGGAAACAAACGATAACGACATAGCCAAAACCAGGCACAAAATAACAACGTTAAATTTTCTAGCCATATTTAGTATCCTCCTACATTTGGGTGCTCTTTCACACCACCATTAACAGAAAAAAAGAGAATTTCATATCCCGGGCAAGTCTTCATGATTCGCTTATTTCTACCACAAGCCTTCTTTAAATTGCAACAGCAATTTGATGTTTTATTCACAGCTATTTTTCAAGCATCTGGAATATACAACACCGCAAAACAGCTATTTTGTTCCTTCAATATCCGTATTTTTCTTTTTATCTGTATTATTCTGGTGAATTTCATCAGCTTGTTTAGGCTCAGGGGTCTCTTTATCGTTGACCACACGACTGCCATCACCGGAATTTTTCTCTTTATTATTAACACCTTGAGAGACTTTAGCAGCTTGTTGTGGTTTGCTTTTCATAGCTATTTCCACCAATTTGGTCAAACGCTCTGCCATTTCCAAAACTTTAGTTTTCCGGCGTTTTTTGGTCATAAACATCCTGCCGATTCCGCCTGGATCAGCAAAACTGATATAACGCAAATGCACATATCCATCGTATTTTTTGTCATTTCTAAGTTGCCATGAACCATAAAAGGTTTTGAAATCACCTCTTATTTTACTCCATTTAATGATATGCTTTGCATCGTTTTTTTCCAGTTCGCACAAGGTGATCTTTTGTCCGAAGGGATGGGTCAGCACGTATTCTCTTCTGTTGGGATGATTTTTAACCGGATTCAAGACAAGATTTTCGAAAAGCTTAGGGGTATTATCTGTATTGAGCAGAATGTTCCAGATGGTTTCAATATCCGCAGCGAGATAGAGATCGAGAATAATGCCTTCCACTCCCATTTTTTTTTCAAAGGCAATAGCCGGTTTTGGCACCACAGTTTTCTGGTTTGACTCATCTGCAGAGGCAGAAAACGCAAACAGCAAGCAAGCTGCCAATATTAAAATCATTGAAAGACGTATAGTTTTGATCATTCTACTCCCTCTTCGTAAAAAGATACAACTTCGCTGTAATGCTTTATATCGGCATATTATATTGTATTTCATCAAGTATTGAAAGCTCGCTGTTGCTTAGGTCCCGGATATTTATTCGGTATCCTGCTTCATTATTGGCAATTCTATTTTAGAGGCACGAACATTGTTGCGATAAACCTTGATGCTTGGCTCCTGATCCGGATTGTTAACAAAGTGATCCTTGTCGGCACCGGCAATGGATATCCTTATACGATGGCCTTTTTGAAACTGATACGAAGTAGGATACAAGGCAAAAACCAGCTCGGCAACCTCATTTTCCACCAAAGGCTGACCGTCTTCACGTTTGAAAGTGCGATAGGGAATTGGTGTCAGATATGGTGCCTTGTCGTTGCTTACTTTTCGATGAATGGCACGCAGCATTCCTTCTGTTACATACTGCACCCTGCCCCACTGATCCACGTCTTCCAGATAAACGAAAAAGTTTCCATCTTCGGCAGTTGAACTAACCTGCAAATGCACCACCGGATGCCCGGTTACTTCTACATCTTCGCTAAGTTCAGGAGAATCGTAGACCAGTAGTTTTTTATCTTCACTTTTTCGGTTACCGTATTTTATGGTTTTATGCTTCAGATTTACCAGCGAAACCCAGCGGGAACGATCTCCTGTTCCTGTATCATACGTCACATCGTAATTGTCAAAACCTGAAGCGCTATTTGGTTTTTCGGTACTCAGCTGATTACCTTCTGCAAAATAGTAATCCGTCATCTTTATTCCAGCCGGCGGCCACTTCTCGGCAGCCTTCCACTGTTCCTGTCCCATGGTGAAATAATGCACCGGCTTTTCCTGGCTAATAGAATTTGGGACATCTTTCAGGTAAAAATCGAAAAATCTGCGGGACTCACAATTGGAATCGAACAGCGGGGTTTTCTTGTTTGCATAAGGACTGACGTTTGTCCAGCCACCATGATCCCAGGGGCCGATGGTCAGTTTTTTGTCTTTGGCCTTGGAGTTCATGAACAAATGAATTTCAGACATTACAAAAGAAGAATCAAACCAGCCCGTATAAAAATACATTGGCGTATTGGATGTATTTATTTTGTCGATTTCCATTGCCGGAGAGATGTTGTCCACCTTGACATTCTGATCCATACTGGATGCATCGTCACGATAGGTTATACCTTCGGCCAACTGACTTATATCGCCATTGCTTTCGTGTTCTTTTACCGCCTGCCTCAGCATGGCTCTGTTTTTATCCTCATCAACAGGCTTGGTTCCAACAACTGCTATTTTGGTACCCTTCCCGGCAAATTCCCAAACAGCATTTTTATCAAGCGCTTTAGCCAGCCTGCTCCAGATGTCGGTCAGCCAGACCAAATGTATACCACCGGGAAAAACAACTTCGGAATATGAATCGAACATGGCATATCTGGGCATAGCAGCCTTGATTGCCGGATGATGGTTGGTCAAAAGGTACAGCAATGTGCCACCATCATAAGAGTTTCCCCAGACTCCGACTTTACCATTTGACCATGGCTGCTTGACAATCCAGTCCGTAACCTCCGCACCATCTAAAACTTCGTCTTTTGAATATGGGTGCGGTCTGGTTCCGAAAGATGCACCGGAACCTCTGGCATCCACATAAACCCAGGCATAGCCATGTTTAATAAAATACTCAATGGTATCGTCATAACGTCCTTTGAGGATTTTATTAAAAGGTGGTTTGAATTCCATCGCCCTGACATAGCGGGTTTGCATTAGAATGGTGGGAATTTTTTTATCGGCTTCGAGTCCTTCCGGCAGGTAAATATCAACTGCAATCTTCACACCATCACGCATTTCAATATACTGCGAAGTAACCTTCATCTTGTCATATTCAAACCTGCAATGCATATCGTGAACATTTTCCGAATAAGCATACCAGGCAGTGTCAGATTTTGCACAACCTATGAGCAGCAAAATTACGAACAAGAGTAGCAATATACGAATACTTAGACCTGACAGTTTTGAACTCATTACGACCTCGAATTTTTAATCTTCAATCTCCAGCTCAACTTTGGCAACCTTGCTTACATCATGCAGATAATATCTGGAACCAATAAAGAACAGAATTCCAGCCAGTATCATGAATGAAGGCACAACAGACAAGGCCATTTTAAGACCGAAAAGGTCGGACATTTTTCCAACAAATGGAGGCCCCAGCGCATTACCAAGAATGTTCATTACAATAACGCAAAAGCTGTATGAAGTTGCTCGTAAACCGGGATGAACTACATCCTGCGTAACAGCGATGGCAGCAGAAGCAAAAAAGACTGCCGTTAAACCACCAAACAGAAAGACAACATACTGCGTTGTGCCATGCAAAAACCAGAAGGAGAAAAAGAATATTGAAGCTGACAATATGGATGACAATGATGCAAACAAGAGCTTCGCATTGCTATTTTTACGATACCAGCGATCTACCAGAAAGCCTCCAAGTGGTGCACCAATTATAGCCATAGCCATAATCGCGCCACCTTTCATGCCGGCCTGGTCCATCGGAATGCCTTCGGTACGGTTGTAATAGTTTGGCAACCAGAACATAAAGGAGTTTGTAACAAACAAACAGCCTGCAAATCCGAAATATGTAAACACCAGAGAAGGTATTTTTTAACAAGCAAGGCTATCTCTTAAAACCGTACCTAGCGTTTTTTTATTTGCGTCCTCATCGGATGCTGTTTGTAAATCATCCTCATTACTGTCTACGTCTACGGTTTTATAATCCTTGACCCCAAAAAACAACAGAGCTACCAGAAACCCCGGCAGAGCGACCACACCAAAAGCATGTCGCCAGCCATAACGCTCTGCAATGAATCCACCAACAACAACACCAAGCATACTTCCAAGTGGAATTGCCGCATTCCAGAAACCCAGAACCTGCGACCTTTTCTCTTTTGGAAAAATGGCACTAATCATGGCCGTTCCGCCTGGAGCATAGCCTGCTTCGCCAATACCTATTGCGGTTCTGGTCATAACCAATTGACCAAATGACCGTGTAAATGCACAAGCTGCGATGGCAACACTCCACAGGGCTGCCATTATACCTATGCTATATTTGCGACTCCATCTGTCAACTAAAATAGAAATTGGAAACGAGAAAAGACAGATCGAGACATGCACAGCAGAAGATAGCAAAGCTACCTGTGTATCAGTAATCCCCCACTCTGCTTTTAGAAATGGAACCAGCGAAGCTATTACCAGCCGATCCATATAATCAAACATATACAGCAAAAACAGCAGGGCAAAGACATACCAGGAATGTCCCTTGGACACCAGATACCCGGAATTTTTCTCATTACTGATCTCTTCGGGGTGTTCTATTGTGTTGGCTTGAATATCCATATGTACACACACCTAAATTAGGTTTTGAAACAGGGCTGACACATTGCATTAAAACAAAAAGGCCGGATGAAAAATCATCCGGCCTTGATATTATTTCTTACTTATAAGCTCCAACATTAGCCAGAGCAATACTACCAGGGCTTACCGTTGTGGTATCTGTCATTACGTTAATAACCGCTGGTTTGCCTGTAGCGAAGGCTTTTTCCATAGTGGCTTTAAGATCATCTGCATTTTCCAGATAATAACCGGTTACGCCAAGGGCGTCGGCTGCTTTTTCATAGCGTACATCACCGATCCAGGTACCATTCGGAATAGCTTCACCCATGCGAAGTTCCTGACTGTGGCGAATCATGCCCCAGCCTTGATCGTTGGCGATAACGATTACGATAGGAAGTTTTTTTCTCAGTGCGGTCTCGATTTCCATGAAGTTGAAACCGAAAGCACCATCACCGATAACCAGACATACACGGCTATCAGGATTGGCAACCTGTGCAGCGTTAGCATAAGGAATACCAACACCCAAACAACCATAAAGACCGGAATCAAGGAAAGTACCAGGTTTTTTCATGGTTCTGGTCATACCAACCCAAATCTGGGTATCACCACCATCGGCGATAACGATATCATCTTCACGGTTCATGAATTCGTTGACTTCTTTAGCCAGACGTAGCGGATGTACTGGTACGTTCTCGCTGTCCCAGTTAGGCTGCTCTATAGATTTACCCATAACCTGTGCAGCGTCAAGCTGTTCGATCCAGGGGGCGTAGTTGGCTTTAAGCTCGTCACCGAGTTTTTCTTCTTCAACAATCTTGGTCATTTCCTGCAACAGGGCCTTGATGTCGGAGAAGATAGCCAGATCCAATGTGCGGTTACGACCAAGCTCTTCAGGCTCGATATCTACCTGAACGATTTTGGCCTGCGGATTAATCAGCGCGCCAAACATATAGAACAGGCTCAATCTGTTACCAAGGAAGATAACCAGATCGGACATGGCCTGTGCGACCATCGCTGATCCGGGTCTTGTTCCGGTAGATGATTCGTAACAAAGCGGATGATCATCAGAGATACAGCCTCTGCCTAGACCTTGTGTATAAATGGGTACACCGGCTTTTTCGGCAAATTCCACCAGCTCTTTTTCGGCATGTGAATACCATGTACCGTTACCGGCCATGATTGTCGGACATTTGGCTTCTTTCAGCATGCCGACGAGCTGTCTGGCTTTGGCTAGATCCACCGGATGAAAATCTTCAACAGCGGTATTTGTTACTGCTGCGCTGTTTTCTTCAACTTCTTCATTCAAAATATCGACGGGAAGTTCGAGATAGACCGGGCCTGGTCTGCCTGTAATACAAATGCGATATGCCATGTCGATAAACTCGGGAATTCTGTCTGCGGAATGACAAACGATAGCTTTCTTGACCATCGGCTCAATGATCGGAGCTTGTGTCATGTCCTGCAGATCCAGTTTTTCGTACGATGCAACACCAACAACACCGGAGATCAACAACAGAGGTGAGTTAGCCTGTCGGGCATTTGCCACAGGTGTCAGTGCATTGGTAAAACCGGGGCCTGCTGTAACCATTGCAACACCGGGTTTACGTGTCAGGCGACCATAGGCCTCTGCCATGAAAACTGCAGACTGTTCGTGACGAGTATCAAACATTTCGATATCAGTATCTGCCAGATGCTGATAAATGGGGGTAATGTGTCCACCGCTTAAGGTAAAGATTTTTTCTATGCCTTTTTCTACCAGTGCATTTGCCACCAACTTGGCTCCGATTACTTTTGCCATTTTATTCTCCATTTCAAATAGGATATTTAGTTTAACAGAAAACTTCGAGAAAAGTTATTACAGTTCCATAAGCTGTCCACCGGTTACATTCAAAGCCTGTCCGGTCATGTAGGAAGACTCGGATGAAGCCAAAAAAGCCACCAGATTTGCTACTTCTTTAGTTGTTCCGATTCTACCAAGAGGAATTGTGGTACACATTTCTTTTTCTCTATCTTCAGCAGTACCGCCCAAAGCCTGAGCTTCCAGACCAAAACGCCATTTTTCGAGATCGGTCATGATCTGTCCGGGGCAGATTGCATTGACACGGATTCCCATTTGTGCAAGCTCGGTAGCCATAACTTTAGTAAGCATGTTTACACCGGCTTTCGCTACAATGTATGCACCATTGAATGATGACGGCACTTTACCCGCTCTTGAAGAAGTGTTGATAATGGTTGGAGCAGTGCGGCCAAACATCAGAGGCATTACTGCACGGGAAACACGGAAGACACTGTGCAGGTTTACATCAATGGTTTTCATCCAGGCATCTTCGTCGTAGGTGGCCATCATGTTCGGCACGCCAAACGAGGCACCGGCATTGTTGCAAAGAATGTCCACACCGTCGAACTTGGCTTTAATATTTTCAATCATCTGAGCGATTGAATCTTTGTCCAACACATCAAGCTGAGTCACCATAGCCTGAACGCTGTATTTTTCTTCTATCTCATCGGCAATTTTCTGCATCTCGTCCATGGTTCCGAGTTTAACCTCGATACCTTCAGGAGAGGCACCCAAATCTGCAATGATGACATTGGCACCACAGGATGCAAACTTTTCGATCATGGCATAACCGATGCCACTTTTTTTACCCGACCCAGTTACCAGGGCCACTTTACCTTTTAAGTCTTCGTACATTTCTTTCTCCTAACCTGTTCCAGCTTGAAGTTAAATACCTGTTACTTAGAATTCCCCTAATTTTTAACACCCTTGTAGATCGTGATGAAAACTTAAATACGGTAACATTTATAGTTCTAAAACCAATAGAATTCAAGCTATTAATCCACATTTATCGACATTTATCGAATACAATATTAACCAATAAATTATTGTTATCAATCAGAATTTCAATAGAACTATTTTGCTAATCGCTTGACAAGATTGGCTTTGTCGATAATCATGGTTTCAGTGATCTTACCTTAATTCAAATGTTGCAAATTATGTAGCGTGGGAGATTTTCATATGAGCAAAACCAGTAGCAAAAGTTCTTTTCTGATCTTTCTTACAGCCTTCACATTGTTTGCCATGACATCTTTTGCAGACCAGCCAAAATTCAAAAACAAAAGCCTGACTTTCAAGCCACTGTCAATGGCAGAACAAACAAGACTGCTTCCACAAAAGCTGGGCACACCACCAGTGTTCACAGCAAAAGAACAAAAGAAAATCGACAATGGTAAAGTAATTGTCAGAGAGCTGTCCGGCAGTAGCAAAATAAAGACGATTGAAGCCTATGGCACTATTGATGCACCTTGCGCCAAGGTTATGAGCTTTTTAAAGGACTACAAAGCCAGAGTCGGAATTTTCCCACATGTTGAAGATGTAAAAATTCAGTGGGAAGGCAACATCGCGCACGTGGAACTACAACTAAGCATTGCTTTCAAAACTATCAACTACAAAATGAACTACCGCCACTATAAAAACTCGTTTATCGAGTGGGAATATGTTGAAGGCGATATCAAAAACTCCACTGGTCACTACAAACTATTCCCGATTGAAAACGGCAGCAAAACCCTGATGGTTTATCATGTAATTTCAGAGACCGGAATGGCAATTCCTAAGTTCATCGAAAAAATGCTTACAAAAAGCTCTATGCCAAAAGTAATAAAAGCTGTCAGACAAGGTGTCCGACAGCTTAAATAATTTGCTCGATCAAGTCTTACCAGAATTTTAACGGTATCCTCAAACCACCTGTTACAGTGCTTCCGGCTCGTGCATTCTTTCCGGGAATGAGAGCCGAGCTGGCGTAACGTCCGTAAATCTGCAACGGCGCTCCAAGCCTGAAGAAACTGAAGGTAACATCGAATCCAATGTTGTTCATGTAACCCGGACGCCATAACTCTTCCCTGTCCCAATCCCAAAGTTCAGACTGCGACATCCAGTCGGTTTGCTGCAAATGGGTGAAGGTATAAGTAATACCTATAGCCAAAAGTGGCGGGAAGTTTTTAGCTTTTTCTTTATCACCACCTGAAAGCCACGTACCCCAGGCCGGGCCTTTAACAGGGACAATGTCGAATTTCAGGGCAAAGCCACTAAAGTCGCCGGGGTTCTTTTTATATTTCCCGTTTTCATCACCAACAAAAGGACGAAGGTTTAACAGCAGCGGATGATTGATGCCCACAGGAGCGGTCAATTCTTTGTCGAAAAACAACTCGTAAAATAAGTCCAGACCTATGGTCAAACGACCATCCAATTTCTTTTTGAATTTTTTGTCAAAGGACAAATGAAAACCGATATCGCCCTGAGTAGCCAACTCCCACATAGTGGTTCCTGCTGCAACTACCTCTTCTTCATCGGCAAGTCTTCCGGTTGGTATTACACCGGTAATGGTTATGGCTGCTGCCCACTCGTTTTCCTTAAACTGCTTGATATAGTCCGACCATCTGAATCTGGCACCAACTACGATATCCGACAATACACCTTTATTACCTGTCCATGCCTGTGGTTCCGATTGTCCCATGCTCTGAGCCCAGTCCCAGAAATCCTGCTCCGAATATGGACGGCCAAGCTGTCTCATATAATCACCGACATCCCATCTGAAATTCGGATCGACGTGTGTATGCAAGACAACAGGAATAGCGAGCACCAATGACAGGTTGTCGATAATTCCATATTGTAGCTTGTTAATCAGGATCATGTACTCGGCTTTGGGTTCGGGAATCAATACACCCTGCTTACCACCACCGGGTTCATATCTTTCAACTTCCTCGATCATCGCAGCAGAATTTCCATCGTTGTCCCACATGGAGTCTACCCAGCTATAAACGAAGCTTTCATCAATCAGAAACATTCCCTGACCAAGAGTTTCAGTGTATCCGGCATATGCAAAAGAAGCAGGAAGCAGTGTTAAAGCGATGAACAAACTAAAGACTGTTTTTGTAATATTAAAGTTTCTCATTTGTCCAACCCCCTTTCCTTCAATTCTTCAACCAGATTGAACTCCACAAACTCCGCGCTGCTAGCTGGCAATACTCCCAATCCATAGTTGATGGTCTTTTTCGAGGGCTGATATACACAGGAGTTCATCGAATCTCTCGAATCAATCAACTCTTTTTCACGAAGAATCTCGATTGCGCCTTCGCGGCCAATCTGTCCATAGCGCTCGTCAATTTCTTCCCCGAGCCTGTAAAATGTCCTTAAAGATCTAAGGTAAAAGCCTGTCCAGTATTTCTGTTGTCGTGGTGCAAATATTCCCATAAGATCCAGCAAAATATATTTATCATTTGACAACAAGTCGGGGACATTCTTTTCAAAGTGACTGGCCATGCGTATGTCATCTGTTCCTACACTGGCGTATAGTTTACCCGTTACAGGATTTATATTGGCCTCGTCACTGTCATCAGGTGTATATGCAAATACCCGCTGTATCCCCGCTGCATCATCTATGTAGCTGTTTTCAAGGGCGCATTTCGAATCGTCAGGAAGATCGGCCGGTCGCTTGGCAATCAATGCACCACCATCTACCTCTGCTACTGCCATATTTCCTTCGGCATCGGCAAGCATAATATTCCAGCCATATGTCTGTCCCTGATTCTGGGCAATATCATCTAAAACCGCCAAACCTTCTTCAACATTGGAACTCTCTGCCAGAATTCTTCTTCCGGTGAAACCAATGGGAATACCTGAGGCTTTCAGCTCTGCATCTTTCAAAACCTTTGACAGACCAACCAGATCCTGATTCTCGACCAGGTTCCACAATCCTGTATATTGGCATTCTTTATCCAGCTCGAAAATTGTACCGATAGCAGTTCCAACCAGAGGATTGTCGAAACTGTCAGAAATGGTATAGCCAAAGGTAAGACCTTCTGAGTTCATACCAGAGAAGCCCCAAACAATGCCTGTATAGGTCACATAGGCATGAGGCAGTCTCTTTTTGGCTGCTTTCATCTTGCCTGAACCATTGGAGCTATACATCATTTTGCCGGAAACTTCATTTTCCTCGTTATCCTTGCAGAGGTTCTCATGGTCGATATATTTGCTGTCCTCGCAGCCATCGGGAATATCGCAGCTATCGAACACTTCAATGTCAAGCCAGCATTCTTTCTCGCAACCTTCATCCTCTTCTTCCGGTATCTGCACAAACAATGCTGAATGCTCGTGTAACATGTCATTGTCCAGCAGAGCAAAATGATGCGCCATTACAGGTTCACCATCAGGTGTTGCACTACCGCGTGCCGCAAAGGCCAGCGATGTCGGTTGATTTCTTCCATCAAAGGGGCCAATATTCTCAACATCGTACAGTTTGTCACCAATTCCGAGCTTGTCAAAATAGCCCTCGGTGGTGAAGACGATTCTTTCATCCCTCATAAATCGGTTATGATAAGGTTCCGGTGTGTAAATGGGAGCCTGATCGCCAACCTGCAACACTAATGAGACTATGCTTGCTTCGTCAAATCCCTCAGGTGGCTTAAAGGTAATCTCAAGCGTACCTTTGCAGGTGGGTTCCGGTGGACACTCTAATGTGCAGTCCATACCACAAATTTCCTTACACTCTTCCAGGTTTCCACTGCCATCAAGAGGACAAGTCAGCTCTGGCTCAGCATCTTCTTCATCATCTTTGCCATCGTCCTCGGGGGGAATCAGTCTGGTCTGAATAGCATCGGATTCCGGATCTACCACATACAGGGTCTCATCCATCTGAATACGCACGGAATCAGGATTGACGCAACCTGGGTCACTACTTTGTATGCAAGCAATATCAAAACATTCGAAGTGAATTCTTGGGAAAAGGCATTCATGTCCATTTTCGTTGAAATGTTCGCGACTGACGAATTCGAGATCTTTGTATTCATCCTGAATGCAGTGGGCAACATCAACACATCTTATGTCAATCAGGTCACAACCAACCGGAGTAGTATTATGCAGGTCAATACATGCAAGTCCTAAAAGCTGGGGATCTTTGATTAACATGGTAATGGAAGAATCGGCAGGAACCTCCAGCATGGTTGCATGAGGTTCGGTCTTGTACTGTTCGATAAAGCCTTCGCCTTCCTCGTCAATTTCGCCATTGGCATTATTATCAAACTCGTCGCTAGCCAAAGCATCGCCAAAAGAAAGGTTGGTAATGTATGGTTCCTGAATTCCCTGAATAAAGAGAACTACAGAGCGGAAGCCCATCATGGTATCGAAGAAGGTATTAAGAATCAGAATTTCTTTAAAATCCATTCCTGAGCCATCAGCAATACCACGCATCTCACAAACGAATTCATCAGCAATGTAACCCTGTTCTATAAGGTACTGACCACTTCTTAAAAGCATCAGATAGGAAAACTGGCCATTGTCGAACTCTGGTTTCTGATACACAGGCAAAACAGGAGCAATATTGACTTGCTCCCTGTTCAGGTATGGGACGATGGAATTTGTCAACAATCTTGTGTAAAGGGATTTGATTCTTGTGGCGTGTCTCTCGCCATGTTGGAAGCCTCGCTCGTAGGCCGTTCCTTTAAAGAAATCCACCACAACATAGTCTGGTTCCTGAGCCACCTGGCAGGCCGATAACAAGAAAGAACCGATCATAGACAATAATGCAACAACAAAAATACACTTAGTCTTCATCATACCACCTGTCTTCAACAAAATAATTTTCACCATCACTGCCGGCTCTGTTTACACATAAAGAACCGGACTCCAGTGTATGTACAACTCACCTACTTCCGTGAGTATCAATGAAATCTCATTTGAAATTGCTTTTGTAGTTGGTCACTTATGGGTGCAAATCTAATAGTTCTGGAAAAAAACTCTATAGTATAACCTTTTACATGTCAAACCTGATTGCCACTTTTTTTGAAGCTGAAATTTCACAACAACTTCATAGCACACGGAACTGATTGATTTCTCAGTCAATTTCTTAACTATCTGTAAACACTTACTTTTTGCAACGCGCTGCACAATATGCACCGCGTCATTAGAGTTTTTTCCAAATACAGGCGTTTTTATACTGTTTAAGGTATAGATAATGGATGGATAAAATCTTATTGTTAAGCAATCAAAAAAAAAAACACCGTACGTTTTTGTTCTTCTTGTATTTTTTTATGATTCATCAACTTAGCATGGTCACATGTTGACAATATCTGATCTGGCAGAATTCAAATACAGCAATTCATCCTGACTGCACATTTTTATCATTACTATCAAATTGACTTAGCAACGAATTTACCTTAGACTGAGTCAGCCACGGAAATTTAAATTAATTACCCAGGAAAATATCAGGACTCATGCTCGCTTAATCTTTTGGGAGGGATTTGTTATGAAGAAAAAGTTAGCTATTGTTCTATTCTTAATGTTTACAATACTTTCATCTGTCGCCTGCTCCGGCAGTGGTGAAGAACCTGATGGCGATGTCGATAGTGATGGTGATAGTGATCTTAATGGCAGCGCAGATGGTGATGATGATAACATTGACCAAGACGACTGCCCCTATGATTACGGTTGCGAAGAATTTGAGGATGTGGAAATTTTTTGTGGATATTTTGACGATGATTGCCCGCGCGATATGTATTGTTCTTCAGAAGTGTGCCATGACTGTTATTGCGAATATGACTCTGAATGCCGATTTGACTTCCTGTGTAATGGCTGCAACTGTGTTGAATGCATAATTACTGATGATTGCCCAAGAGGTCAATATTGCATTGACGAAGAATGCATGGATGAAGAGTGCTATAACGATTGGGATTGCCCCACTGATTATTATTGTTCCGATTATAAATGCAAGAAGCTTTTTTGCGATGATGATTCCGATTGTGAAGATGGAAAATATTGCCTTGATGGTATATGCACCTATGGTGAACCTAGCTGCGAGACGGACTCCGATTGTACAGAAATTACCGAGGAATGCGACGGATGGAGCTGCGTTCCCATTGAATGTATAGATAACTCACATTGCCCACCACATACCGTTTGCGGCCCGGGCATATGTGTGATACCTCACAATCCTTGCCCGCCAACTGATGGTTTTACCATTGATATATCTGGAGGAACAAATTTTTTATCTGAAGACGAAGAGATAGTCTTAACTGCAAATTTATATGATGCAGATGGTAGTAGAGTTTTTCTAGGCTGGGGAATGAATCATTTTAGCTGGTCAATCTCTGATTCTGCTATTGCCACACTTGTAACTGCTACAGACACAGACCAAGCTACACTTAAGGGAGGAGCCATTGCCGGCGAAGTAACCTTATCTGTTTCAATATGTGATGGTGAAACTAAGGTAGAAAACACAATTACCTTTACCAACTTTGCCAAACCTTTAACAACGGATTCTCGCGTACTGGTATTCGATAGCTCTAGTGGCGAACCGCTTGCCGGGGTAAAAGTGCTGCTCAACAGCTCCTCTTCAACTTTACAAACTCATAAACTAACAGACGCGCACGGTGTTGCACTGTTTAAAGGACTGGACTGCATAAATACTGCTTGCGATTTGCATGTGCTTCCAGAAAATCACACTTACGTTTCGGCTTTTGGCCTGCTAACAAACGATATCCTCATACCCGTTGCACCAAATATTGATACAACTGTTGCAGGTGGTGTAAAAGGCAAACAAAACCATTCTGAAATTCCTGCCGATCTACGTGGGGATGTATTCCTTGCTTTCAGCTCTTTCGCATTGGCCGGAAACTTGTCGGAACTTAACTTTGAAAACATTCTCGGTGAAATGATAAACACCAGAATTAAAGTCGGTGGCACCATTGACGAAATGGTGCCCCTTCCCGGTGGGCTGGAAGGTTACCTAAATCCGGATACAGCAGTCTCTCCCTTAAAAGATGGTTTTCAGGCAACTGGTAAAGCAGGCAATCATACATTGTGGGGACTGGGAGGTTTCACCAACCTGACCGACATACTCACTATTCTAGGCCCGGCCATTGGTGGTGGAGAGATTGAAATGGGGCCTATTGTAGCTTCTATTATTCCAATTTTCGCAAACTTCCATCATGGTATCATGCATAATATTGCAGTCGAACAGCATCCTAAAATTATCGACAGCAATGATATAAACGGCAATGGCAACATAGATGAACTGGTGCCGGACTTTGACAAATTCACCGAACTTGAGGACAGCTTTGTCCTTTCGCAAGCACAAACACAATCTGCAATAGTCAAGCATCCCGAACTTCCTCAAACTGGAGAGCAATGCATCTTTGATTCCGCTGTTACCATTATTGGAGTCATGCAAGAGGGTGAAGGCTTTGTTCCGCTGGGATTAAGTGCCGCTCTGGATGAAGACGAAAACGCCAACTCTGATTGCATACTGGAAGATAGATATATAGCCTTTGCACCTCAGCATAGCGGTCTTTCAGGTTATACATATTACACAGTAAGCCTTGCGCTCAATATGGAAAAACTTACGGCTGGCTTTGGCAAGGACGATACAGAAATGGAACTGTCAGTCGCCATAGCTCGTAGCGAGAGCATACCAACAGAGCCTACACTACCATCGTATCTGACTCCAATGACCAACAGCACTTACGATCTGACTACTCACACACTCACTACAACAGATATTTCAGGGGCAGACCTGCACCGTGCAATCTTCAGTTTAACCGATGAAAATTCACAAAACGAATGGCAGATATACTGGAAAGATGGAAACGGCTTTACTTTTGATTTTGCAAGCCTTGGTATAACAGAAGACCGTACGGCAAACTTTAAAGACAAAGCTAAAGTACAGGCAATCTCTCTTATAGGTACTGACTATGATCAATTATTCAGTTTCAACGCCAGCAACCTGAATGATATGAACGGCTTTACCGAATCGTTCTCTGTTGCAAAAATTAAGAATGTAACAGCGGAAGGTGTTAAAACTATAATAGACACAGTGCAAACAAAACAATAACGTGATTTAAACATTTGCATTTTAAAGATGAGGAGACAATACATCATGAAAATATTTTCTGCACTATTTTTCGTCTTTTTGTTTATGATGTTTACCATTGCAGGATGTAGCGATGGAAACGATGTAGATGCCTGCTGCATGACTAACGATGATTGCAGTGATGGTAATATTTGCGTTGATTGCCTTTGCATGGAAGAATGCGAATGTGCAAGCGATGCTGACTGTGGCCCTGGCTATCACTGCACAAAATGTGAATGCATCTCAGACGATGCTTGCACCGATGATGATGATTGCAAGGAAAACCAAACTTGCCTACTAGGCAACTGTTATGACAGTTGCGCCTGTACAAGCGATCAAGACTGCCCCGAAAACCATAGCTGCGAAAATTGTAAATGCATTGAAAGCTGCGACTGTAAAAGCGACGATGATTGCCCATATCACGGCTTCTGTATCGAATGTTCATGCCATGATTGCAGAGAAGATTCAGATTGCCCGGCTGATTATTACTGCTTTGAAGGAGATTGCAAACACATCGGCGATATAGAATGCAATGAAGATACGGACTGTCCTGATGGTTATCTCTGCATTGAAAATGAATGCAGAAATTCAGCAGACATCGAATGCATGGTAGATTCTGATTGCCCGTCATACCAAATGTGTGTAGAGAATCTATGTGAACCACTTTGCACCACTGACGAGGATTGCGCTGATTGCCATATCTGCACCGCCTTTGGTTGCACCTTTGTTGGCTGCGAAGAATATTTATGCTCCAACGACACTACAGGTATGCAGATTGTTGTAACCAGCAGCACACATTTATTTGTTGAAGGTGAAGACCTGCTGTTATCTGCCTACATTTTAAATGCGGATGGTCAAAAAGTTGTGCTTGAAACTAATACGAATAATTTTAGCTGGTCAGTAAGCGGTTCTGATTCTGTAACAATTACCCCAAGCTCAGATTCCGATTCAGCCATACTTTCGGGCAAGCCTGCCTGTAGCGATGTTACACTTACCGTTTCCATTTGTGATGGTGATAACAAGATTGAAACCAGCATTGATTTTAAATGTATCCCCAAAGCATCAGATGCACGGGTAGTCGTGTTTGATACCGTTTCGGCCTTGCCAATAGCAGGCGCGAAAGTTTTTTTAAATAATGTAGCAAGCAAGACCACCAACTCTATTACAACTGATGCAAACGGTATTGCTGAATTTACAGGACTGGATTGCACAAGCGTGGCCTGCGATTTACATGTATTTTCAGAAAATCACACCTATCTTTCGGCCTTTGGACTGCAAACAAACGACATCCTGATTCCTGTCGCACCTAATATTGACACAACTGTTGCAGGTGGAGCCAAGGGAAGTCAGAATCATGGTGATATCCCTGATGATTTGCGAGGTGATGTATTTCTGGGCTTTACCTCTTTCGCTTTACCCGGTAACTTTTGCGACATGCACCTTAATTCCTTGCTTGGTACAATGTTCGAAACTACAATAATGATAGGAAGCATAACTGATGAAACAGCACTACTGCCTGGTGGTTTAGAGGCAATACTAAATCCTGATTCATCATCTCAGTACCTCAAACAATATTTTCATGCAAGCAATATCCGTGGCAGCAATACCTTGTGGGGGCTTGGTGGTTTTACTAATTTAACAGACATACTTGCTTTTGTTGGCCCGGCAATTAATGATGGAGATATTGACACAACTGCGATGGCAGCAGCTATTTCACCAATTATCTCCAACTTCTACCATGGAATAATGACCAATGTTGAGTTCGAGATGAACAAGAAAATTAAAGATATAGATGACATTAACGGCAACAATGACACCAATGAACTGATACCGGACTTTGACAAATTCACTGAACTCGACGACAGCTTTATCCTTTCACAGGCACAAACACAATCTGTTTTAATCGAATACCCCGCACTGCCTAAGATTGGCGAGCAATGTCTGTTTAATTCCAGCATTAGTATAACTGGAGTTATGCAACCTTTCGAGGGCTTTATTCCACTGGGCATAAGTATAAATACCGATGAAAATGCAGAAGAGATATCAGACTGCATTTTAGATGATAGCGAGAGTTCTTTTGCGCCACAGCATAGTGGTTTATATGGCTACACATACTACACAATCAGCATTGCCACTAATCTTACACCCTTACAGGAAGAAACAACTATCTCGGATTTTGTTGATTCACTTTCAGTCGTAATAGCTCGCAGCGAGACCATCCCAACTGAAGTTACACTACCGCCGTATTTGCCTCCAATGAGCAACAGCACGTATGATCTGACCACTCATACACTCACTGCTACAGATGTTTCAGGGGCAGACCTGCATCGTGCAATCTTCAGCGTATCAGATGAAAATTCACAAAACGAATGGCAGATTTACTGGAAAGATGGAAACGGTTTTACTTTTGATTTCGCAAGCCTTGGTAAAACGGAAGATCGTACAGCAAATTTTGCAGACACCGCCAAAGTGCAGGCTATCTCTCTTGACGATGTTGACTATGACAAGCTGTTCAGTTTTAACGCCAGCAACCTGCATAATATGAACGAATTTATAGAATCCTTCTCTACCACTCCAATATCAGAGGCAACAGCAGCTTTGACCAAGTAACTAGCGGTACAAACTACAACCAAAAAATACAAACACGGTCTTTCGAAATTTTGAAAGACCGTGTTTTTTATTGGTACCTTAACTCTATATCGATTGCATCGTAAAACTACAAATATTACCAGTTCAAATTGCTATGTAAGGTGTTCAGAGTATCAGCCATTTCTTTGTAGTCTGCATCGTTTGATCTCTCAAAGCCAGCGTTTAACATATTGCGCGCTGCTTCTATTGTCTCCAGACGATCTGCTTTACTTCGAGTTACAGATTCAATGGCTTGGGCATATTGCACAATGGCGTTTCCCTTTAACAGACGTTCCTTGCCGGCTGCAATCAACTCCTTCATTTTATAAGTCTGCATTACTGATTTTGCTTCTCTGGTCTCTGGATCGACAAAGTTTGCTCGAACCTTAATCAAGTCTTCAAGCTCTACCAGTTCATCCCAACAGGCCATAATGCTTTGATGAAATACCATTGCGTCGTTTGGAGCAAGGTGCTGTGGTTCTACTTCTGTTGGATCACCGCTCCACTCTTCGCCGTGGAACTCTTTCATTTGGAAATACCAGGGTAAAGTCACTTCCATTTGCAGATCACGCACTGCCACTTCCATGTTCTCGAAAAATCGGTTGCCAAACATCTTCTGGGCCTCGTCTTTGCTGTCAATAAAGATATAAGCACCCTTACCAGCATCTGTAACTTCATCCATCAATGTATCATTGTAACCATTACCAACACCTACGCCAACCATGTAGATACCATCACCCTCGGAATCATCGGCTTCTTGTGCAATCAGGTTTGCATCGGTAATTCCAACATTGGCATTTCCGTCAGAAATTAAAATCACCCTATTTAAACTGTCTGAAGAATAGTGTTTGTTTGCAAGCTGATAACCACGCACCAGACCAGAATGAAGATCGGTTCCACCACTGGCAGAAATACTGTTGATAGCGTCCAGCAAGCCACTGTCATTGGGGCCTGATACTTCATAACCATCAAGATCGGTTGACTGTGCAGTATTCCAGGTTACCATCGAAACAACATCACCATCATTTAATTGCCCGGCAATAACTTTACAAACTTCTCTAAGATATTCAATGGGAGTTCCACTCATGGAACCGGAAGTATCCAGAATAAAGGTAATATTCATCGAACGACCGGCTCTGCTTTCGACATCATAGCTTCTGGCTGCAACCTGTAAGTTGAAAGTGCCGTCTTCTTCAGTTTCTTCCATGTCTGCATATACTGCAACCATATCTTCTTCTGACGGTGCCTGATAATTAACATGGTAATAGTTTAAAAATTCCCAGATACGAACCTGACCAAATGGTGTTCTGCCATGCTCAATCATTGAACGAAACATCACCGGGTTTGCCACCGAGTTGGAGTCATCGCTGGAAAGATACATCACATAGGGAATTTCCTCTTCCGGACAATTTGCCATCGGATCATCAGATACATCGCCCTCTTCTTCTGTAGAATCTTCTTCAGTATTGTCCCCATCCTCTTCGGCAGTTTCACCTTCCTCGCAATCGCCATCCGCTACACTATGCTCACCCGTATCAGCTTCACCCATATCCATATCGCCATCCACATTCGCATCACCATCGACACTGGCATCGCCATCTTCCATGTATTCATCACCATCCGGTGCATAGGCATCGCCATCTACAGCCGGACTGGCATCGCCATCTACAGCCGGACTGGCATCGCCATCTTCCCAGCTTGCATCACCATCAACATTCTGATTATAATCGCCATCTACTACCGCTTCACTATCTTCGTCGGCTGAACCACAGGCAAAACCTGTCAAAATTGCAACCACCAAGGTAAAGATGATTATCAATGCATTTTTTCCATATCCCATCACGTTCTCCTTTTTTTGATCATTAAAGACATTCCAGGATTACGCAATTGATGTGCCAAAACTTCAATATACTGATTTTATTAGTCTTATTTAACGAGAAATGAGATTGCTATTCTACGCTTGCAAGCAAACCATTTAAAACCGTTAAATTCACGACATTTTTGTCATCAAACAATGAGCATAAATAGGGAAGGACAGAGAATCACCACGATGTTAACAATTCAATTAATCATATAATTACAACGTCTTATAGCTACTTGCATAAAATACATTTGTTCGTATACAAAGGCAAACAACACATGCCTAAAAAGCGACAATATTGTCGTGACACATTGAAACATCCATTGCGGGATGTATCAGAAAATGATTTCTTGGCTCTGAAACCCGTAGCAATGGCAAAGTCTTAAACTGTTTTTTATTTGATTTTATTGTTGGATCGAAAAATATATAAAGCGTCTGAAGTTAATAATTACTCGGAATGAAGTTTCTTTTTGAGATCAGTAATTATCATTCTCTCATCTACACTACTGGCTCCCCTGATGTTGATCAGCAGATCATATGCCTCTCTGGTGCTGTCTTTACCAAACTTCCTTTTGATAAACTCGATAGAACCTTTTTTCTCATTACCTTTTATATCTCTGTGAGTAAAGATCAAGTAGCCGTTTTCCTTGTCTTTATCAATAATTTCCCAATCTTTATCCACTCGCACAAAACGCACAACAGTGCTCCAAAGCTTCGTATATTCCACCTTGAAGAGCTCTTTGTATTTTGCGCCAGCTACGCTGGAAGAAAACAGGATAGCAAGAGACAGAACTATAAGCAGGATTTTTTTCATGGAAACCTCTTGTGAATATACAAATACAGTTTCCCTATTAAATACAAACTGTGGACTTGAAAAGCAAGTCCTTTGTGGATTTATCATTAATTGAAAAACAATATCGTATATTTTGGTCTGAGATAAAAAACTTAATTAAACAATCAGGACATTGCAACTTTATTAACTTTGCCAATTAAATCTTCGGGTGCATACGGCTTTTGTAAAAAGTCAGCAGGGCAATTTCCATCTGAATATTTTTCGGCAATATTATTCACACTGTAACCACTTGACATAATAACTCTAACGTCCGGATCCAGTTCTTTTAATTGGGTGTACACCTCATCACCTGTCATACCAGGCATGGAAAGATCCAACACAATTACCAAAATTGACTGACGATTCTTTCTGAAATATTTCAGTGCCTCAATTCCCGACTCAACAGCCACAACATTGTAATTTGCTGTCTCCAGTGAACGCTTGGCCATTCTCAAGATCATGGCCTCGTCATCAACCAGCAAAACTGTGTTTTGGGTTTTCAAATCCGGTGACTTTTCTTTCTTCACTATTGACTCGACCGGTTTATGCACAGGAAAGTATATCCTAAACTTTGTTCCTTCTCCAGCTTTGGTGTCAACTTCAATCTCCCCCTTATGCCCTCGAACAATTCCCCAAACTGCGGCTAATCCAAGCCCTCTTCCGGTAAATTTGGTTGAAAAGAAGGGATCAAATATTTTTTCGAGCAGTTCAGGCTCTATTCCGCTTCCATTATCAGCAACTTCCATAACCACATACTCACCAGCAGCAATTCTATCTCCTTGCAAGATCTTGCTTAAAGAATTCTCATTCATGTTTTGTAGCGAGGTGGAAATGGTAATTTCACCATCACTCTCGCCAATTGCCTCTGAAGCATTAACGCAGAGATTTATTAATATTTGACGTAGTTGAGTTTCGTCTCCTTTAATCTGAGGAAGACTTTTGTTCATTTGATATTGTAGTTTTATCTTATGATGGACAGATGACTTAAGCAATTCATCACTTTTCATGATTAACTGGGATAATTCAATTGGGTTAAAGATAAAATGCCCTTTACCTGAATATGCCAGCATTTGCTGCGAAAGCTCTGTAGCCAGATAAGCGGATTTTTCTATATCCTTTAAGCATTCTAGAATTGGAGAAGCAAGTGGTACATCCATCATGGCAAGACCAACATTACCAATTACGCCAGAGAGCAAGTTATTAAAATCATGAGCAATTCCACCTGCCAAATCCGCCAGACTCTCCAAACGCTGAACTTCCGTCAAACGCCTTTCCATTTGCAAACGCTTTTCATCTTCCAGTTTCTTTTCGGTTATATCTATAACAGTACCAATCATACTTGTCAGATTACCATCAGAGTTGCGAATCAGATGATTTTCACCATGAACAATCCTAACCTTTCCATCTTTGGGACGTATAATCCTGTATTCCATTGAAACAGTTGAACTAGGTTCTTTATTTTCTGAAATTTTATTATTTAAAAATTCCCTGTCTTCCGGGTGTACAAGTTTTAAAGTATCTGCAATGTTCATAGTGACACCACTACCATCAGTTGAGATACCGTACAAATCGCATATTTCTTCTGTAAAAATCACTCTATCCAGTCGAAAATCGCATTCGTAGCTGCCAAAACGTGCCATTTTTTGAGCTTTGTGCAAGATTTCCTTATTT